>Ga0156394_1112_pt1 | contig 12934 bp, 14 predicted proteins | sample RifOxyA3_FD_108038 | JGI IMG/M metagenome (GOLD analysis project Ga0156394, IMG submission 108038) | Lentisphaerae bacterium RIFOXYA12_FULL_48_11 | reverse complement strand
TTGTTTCGCTGGCGCTCTCAACAATTGCAGCCGTAGAATATCATACAATAGAGGAACAATCCTCTGACCATCCCAATCCAGCAGATCGCTTGTTGGCCTTTCTTACTAATTATGTAGGCGAAACCGGTGATGCTCAAATGCCCTTGCATGAAATATCTTGGATTATACCCATGGTGGTTATTCAAACACATTTTGCCAATAGAAATGTCCCTGAGACTTTGAAGGGGCCATACGCAGGTATCAGCGACTATTTGATTGAGGCTCGAAAAGTATTTTGAACGTTGGGGTAAGTGTATGGGTTACCCACCCACCGGATACAATCCCTTACACTCCGGATTGACCTTTCTGATTACATCCACCAGCACTGCCATAACTAAATCCTGAATCCCATCCGCTTTACTTTCCCGACTGCCGTACTTGCAATATCTAATACACAATTATCAGGCGGTTGGGCAATATATTCATCATGGTTTGCCGAATTTGGTCCAATGGTCACTGCAGATTTTGTAGCGCACACTTTGATCGATGACCTGAATGAATCCAGCATCAAGGAGCATTTCTCGTGTAGCTTGGCATCCATCAACATTCTTGTCGGTACCACTGAATGCTAACTGTGGCTCATAACAATAAGTGAGAAGTCGGTAGATCGAGTAGTCCTTGTCTATGCCTTTCAATTCCTTTGAAGATACTTGTTTTTCAATGAAGTTGTAGTGTCTGAACGTAGTGTGGGTGTCGTGAGCGATTGCGACACTGCATTCTGTGCCTGCAGTATTTTTAAAGATTTCACAGAATAGATGCTGACCAATAGATACGATGCCAGGCAAGGCAAACTTGCAACATCTAAAGAATAGATCAACGTCTAACCCAATAGGATCAACTCGTGATTGAAACATAATTGACCGCTTGTCTTCGTTAATCGTAGGCGAGAGATTCAAAGACTGTGAAAGCGTCGGCAGATCCCTTTTCAGGCGCTCCCATCGTTCATCAATCGAGACATTTCCGTAATGCTGGTCCAGGACCTTAAGAATGGGTTCATGCCGCAAGTGATTGAATGATGTGTAATCCCTGATGAGGTCAATATGAAGTTTGATTGGAAGTGCTACTCGTTGGTGAGGTGTGTCTTTCCACATTTCTGGTCCTTTTACTTCTTCTTCTAAAAATTGTATTTCTCTTTCGGAAACAAAAACTTCTTTACCATGACTTACCACATCAAATAGCACGTCAAGCATATCGACAACTCTTGCGTTACGTTCACCTTCAGGCATGCTCGTGGGTAACTCGTAGACGTACCAGAGTTCATCTCCTATCGATTTTACCAAATAAAGACCTTCCAGCGGGATACCTTTATTGAGACAGCCGCTGTACAGATCGCTTTCGACCTGAAGGAGTTGCTTGAAATAATTGAACAGCAGGTCATTTGCTCTTTTGCGGTTTCTTCCGGCAATACGGTCTATAACCGATTTGAGATGAGTGGAGTTGGATAGATCCACAGAGAAGGACAATAGAGGGTGCCATGTTTTCATTGTCACAAAACCTATATCTTCGTTGCCGATTTGCCTATTGTCTGATTTCGCTCAATCAGCATATCTTAATCCTCTACTTCGCGTGTATGGGACGGACCGGAAAATGATTCGCCAGCTTTGTGTCCATCGTTCGTGTCGGTAATAAGTTCATAGTTCTCTTGAAATATCCCGTTCGCTAAATCAACATTTCCGGGAACAGTATTGAAGTTGTATGTTGGGTTGCCGGAACATGTCCATGCGTTTGCCTTAAAAGTAACATGTCGTTTCAGTCTCTTGCTCCTGCATATCGGACATGTTCGAATCATTGTCATTTCTAAGCCACCTTTCCATTTTATTTAATTGGTGGAGCGAGATATTGTCAGATAAAGGACTTCTCAGGGTGTTGAATCCGTCACAGTTGTCCTTAATTGATCCTTCTTTAGCCTCAGACCAATTCGTTAGATTCCGAACAATACCCCGCCCCTCTGATTTTAATCAGCCTTACTTTCCCTGCTATTCGAGGACCTCGACCTCTCTTGCGAGATATCCACGATCACCTTTCTCGGCAAGAAATCTGACTCGCTGGTTCTTTTGAAGATCAGAGAAGTCCCTGTTTATCAAATTCGACCAGTGATAGAAGACGTTCTCCGGATATAGGTCACATTTAATGAATCCAAAGCCAGCGTTAGGTTCTAGAGTCACTCCTTCAATATAGTCTTGAGCGCTTGTTGTCGGTTGTTCTTCCACGGGCGGAAACTCATCTATATCTGGTGCTGGTTTTCCTATCGTTGGTGTTTTCTGGTCTATTGCAATTTTATCGCAAGCTACAGTCTTCTTGTCTGTAGTGTGAAAGAGACCATTGATTAATGGGTCGTTCTGCTTCGTGTTGTCGTCGATGAGCTCATTCATCATCACGGGATACGTACAATTGTCTTTCAGGGTAGGTGAGGTGGTTGTGTTTCTTTCCTTCTGGTATTCATCCATAAACTTGAAATCCCACCCCAGAACCATGACCCTCACACCAAGAGATGTAAGCTTTCTAGCAAGAGGAACGAAGTCCCCATCTCCAGCAATAAGCGCAACAATGTTAATCCGTTTGAGCATCGCAAATTCCAGTGCTTCAATTGCCAGCCATACATCGATTCCTTTTTCTCCACGACCTTTGATCGGAAGATGATGTTGCTCAACGCCCTCCATCATAAGAATCTCGTCAAGAGCTCGATCTGAGTATAGTTTCTGCCATTTCTCTGCAACCTTTGCCGAAAGTCTGCCGCTGAAATAGTGACTTTCGACTACTTGAGCATAGCGGACATCAACAGCCTCAGCTGTTGCAACATAATTCTTGATGAATTTGTGGAGGCCACGGATAGAAAGATCTCTGGCGATTGGATGATTGTAGTGGTAGTAGGCATTTATATGTGAAAAGAAATTGCCATCATAGAAAACGCCGATAGTGAGTAATCTTTGATTCATTTCTGACATAGTAGTTTCCTTAAGTGTTAATAAGTTTCCCGACACCTGATCTTGTCATCTACCCACCGGATACATTCCCTTACATTCCGGATTGACCTCCCTGATCACATCAACCATTACCGCCATTACCAAATCTTGAAGTCCATCGGCTTTACTTTCCTTACTGCCGTGCTTGCAATATTCAATACACAATTTGAGGGTGGTTGGGCAAGGTATTCAACGAGGTGCTTATCCCTGCTTATCATCGCAAGGACCCCACTCCTTGATGGCCTTATCAAAATCCTTCTTGTGTACGAAGACATGGCAGAGTTGCTGATCCACTCTGGCTTGTTTGATGCGATTCCACTGCTCTTCTCGTTTGTCAGCGGAACTGATAGGTTCGGCAAAGGATGGCTTGAATTTATCTCCCACATTGCTGATAAGATAAACTCCCTCGGTCAGTCCAAAGAAAAATGATTTCGATAACTTCGGTGATCTCGCTAGTTCTGTCATAGTCGGCCTCCAATTTATCGTTTATCCTCCCATCGGATACAACCCCTTGCACTCCGGATTGACCTCCCTGATTACATCCACGATTATAGCTTCAACCAAATCCTGAATCCCATCCGCTTTCGACTCCCTGCTCCCAGCAATATTCAATACAACATTCCCTGGTGGTTGGGCAATATATTCATCATGGTTATAATCCCCGCGGCCCTGTAACCAATCCGCAATTTCCTTAACTGCCTTTTCCAGGCTCATCTTATCAACATCAATATGAATCCAGGGCTTTTGATGGGTATGGGCAAATTCAATGGTTTTGAGTGATCCACCGGTGGCGCGGCCCAGTGTGAATACGACGGTGGCACCTGAATCTATTACATTCTGTTCCGTTCTGGCCAGGTAATCAGCGGAACTCATTTCCTGAACATGATAACGATCAGGAATCCTGCCATCTTCAGCTTTCCGACCCTTTGGACACCAGCCGCCGTGAGGAACATCACAATACAGGGCTGCTTCAAGACCTCCACGGTCCGCGCCTGTTTGTCCGCCGGAAATTATACGTGTGATGGGCATGGGAGGATAATACTGGGGAAGGGTAGAGGAGTAAATAATGCTTTCTCCTTCTAATTGAGCTGAATTACGCATTGATTGCGATTCAATGATGTAGTACGTGTTCTTAAGATATCAATTGGTCAATTATATGTTCTCGCAGAAACGGGAGGATGGTAATATTGGAGTGAAGTTAAAACCGGAAGACCAACGTGAACATGACGCCAGGGAAAAGGCGCTGAAGAAATGCTTGGATGATAAATCTCGCCGTCTCTCCAGTATGTATTACGGCGCACTTGAAACTCTCCGAGATTCTCAAAACCCTGATAGGTTTGCTCTAGCTGCTCATGGCTTACGCGAATTAATGGAAAAATTACCCTCTGAAATAGAAGTTGATATGCCAGCCCACCGACAGAATATGGGAGAGAAGGTCCGGGAGCTTTTCAAACAATGGGAAAAAGCCAAGGAAATAACGAAATGTCGGGCAAATGGATCTTGGCAGGGACCTATAGATAGTCATCTTGGCAATTTTCTTGGGAAAGTAGAAACATTTTTCGACTGGCTCAAAACGCATATACCTCGCCGAAAGGAAGAAGTGGGGCAGATGTTGGACAAGCTAGATGGCGCGGGTCAACGGTTACCGGAGTTCTTCAGGACAAGAAATGTAGAAAACTGGGATGATATACATGAATTTTTCAAAAAAGTATCACATCATGGCAAAGAAACGAATGAGGCGGAATTTGCGGAATATCGTTTTGCCATCGAGTATACACTGTTGAATCTTCTTCAACCACGACCGTTTGTTGAGCACGATGAACTTGATGTACTGATGGGAGGCGGCGGTAACAATGCCAACTCCTGAACAAGTGGACAAAGCTATCGAAATCATGAGCCGACATTCGGTTAATGTGAGGTATTTCTTTTCAACGCTCGACGACCCGTCATGGATTACACCTTTGCGAGATCGTGGTCTACTTCGAGATGTTCCAAGTTTAGTAGCAGATGAGAATGGCAATCTTCATGGTACCCACATCTGGCCACAAGCAGACTACCTGAAGCGCATGGCCAAGAAAGATGATCGAAAGGTTCAGGCGCAGGTTCTTGAAATCATGTTGGGCGTGGGTAATACGAACAATTATTTCATTCATGGCGATTTTACCAGAGGAGCATTAGTCATGCCGCCAGACTTGGCTGCAAAGTGGGCGCAACATGAAGTTGCGTATCTCCATTCCGATAACCCAATTTATAGCATTTTGGAAAAGGATTTAGGGCGACTTGTCTCTTATTTAGCGAAGAATGGTGAAGTTGATGCTGCCCTGGCTCTGGCTGCAGAATTGCTCGCCGTGTTTGAAGATCCCGAAGCTGATAAAAAGAAAAATCCAAAAAACGAAGCGACAAGAATTGCCTGTTCGAGGCTTGAGCCGCGAATACGATGTGATAAATATTACTACGAACAAATCCTGCAGAAGAACATGCCGGATTTAGTTGAGGTGGCGCCAGATAATGCCTTGGACTTGCTCTCAAGTCTTCTCAATAAAGTAATTATCTTCTCGATGCGGGCGGATGAAAGGACGCAGCCCACGGACATGTCCTTGCTGTCTCGTTCCACGATTGAAGACAGTAACCAGAATTATGATTTCTATTTTTATCATCACTTAATCAATATTGTTCGTGATGTGGCTGTCAGTATCTGCAGCAAAGATCTAAAGAAACTAGCAAACATCGTCGCGAGATTTGAAGGTTTTAATAGGGACCTATTTACACGAATCGTCTTATATCTGTTACAAATAATAGATCCGGTTCCTATGGATATAGTTGAAGCGCGACTTGTTAATAGGGCATTATTCGATAACATCAGTGTTTATCATGAGTATTTTCATCTTCTTAAGAAACGATTTGGCAAGCTCTCTCAGAAAGGACAATCGACGATTCTGGGATGGATTGAAGAAGGACCGGATTATTCTCAGAGAGATGACCTTGCTAGGGAGATAAAAGAACAGCGTATTAGATACTGGCAGTACCGTCAGCTTTGTGCCATAGAAGCTTTTTTGGATGAAAATGAGAAAAAGAAATTTCTCACACTGAAAGAAGAATTCAATGAACCCGGAATCCCTCCGGATTTCCATGTGTGGCGTGGCGGAATGTCGCATGCTGGGCAAGAAAGTCCCAAAAAGCCAGAGGAACTTTCTGAAATGTCGATGAGTGAATTATGCTGTTATCTCAAAAACTGGAAACCATCCGGTCAATGGATGGCTCCAACTCCTGCCGGTCTTGGTGCGGCGTTAAGCGAGCTGGTTGTAAATACTCCTGATGAATTTGCGAAACATATCGACCTTTTCATGGACAGGGATATAGACCCTACCTATGTGAAATATGTATTACGGGGATTCATTCGGGCGCTGGAGAATAAGAAGCGATGGCCATTTGAACCGGTTTTTAAGCTCTGCAAATGGGTTGCTGATAAACAAAGAGAGATTCCATTTCGAAAGGTGCCGGAAAATCTGTATGATGGTTTTGATGTCGATTCCGACTGGAGTCAGTCTAAACTCGAGATATCGAGGCTATTCGAAGGAAAGATGTTCATGGAAGAAACAGATCTTCCTCTCGACTTTAGGAAGCAGGCTTGGTCAATCATTAAATCTCTGACGGAAGATTCTGATCCAACGCTTGAATATGAAAAGGAATACGGCGGGAATAATATGGACCCGCTAACGCTTTCAATCAACAGCACACGAGGTAAGGCCCTTCATGCAGTGATAAGTTATGCAATGTGGCTCTATAGGGGAATTAAAGAACGGGAAGGCAGAAAAGCAACGTTTGACGATATGCCTGAAGTGAAAACTATTCTGGAACAACATCTCGACACTGAGAATAATGTCTATGGCATGAGCCTCGCAGATCGTGCTGTCTACGGCCGATGGTTGCCTCAGATTGTTCATGTTGGATCCGAATGGTTTAAAGACAATTTATACCGTGTTTTCCCTCCTGCACCTGAACACAGGTTGCTTCGTGAAGCGGCGTGGAATACTTATTTGCTGTACTCAGATAAATTATATCACAATGTCACCAGGCTTCTCGTAGATATCTACCATGACGAAATTCTTGCGCTCAAAGACAAAAAAATAGACAAAGATACATACAAATCACCAGAGACTCGCTTGGCTGAACACATCGTGATCCTTTATCTATGGGGTGAATATGGATTAGAGAATGATAGCATGGTTAATCTGTTTTTTAAAACAGCGCAGGTGGATCTCACTGCCCATGCGTTGGAATTTCTTGGCCGCGATACATACGATTCAAAAGAGATAACTGATCCTAAAATAGTTCAAAGATTGAAAGATCTCTGGGAATGGCGAGTTACACAGACAGGAGGCGTAAACAAAATGCCTAAACAAGAACTGTCGACTTTTGGCTGGTGGTTCGCAGGTGGAGAATTTGACAAGGATAATGCATGGGCCTTTAAATGGCTAAAAGAGACTCTCGAACGGACTGGTATCAGTGATTCCAATATGTACGTGTTCGAGCGGATGAGCGAGATATTCAAAGATTATCCTGAGGAATCCCTGTGTTGTCTAAAGCTTTTTATGAAAAGAAATGATGATGCCTGGTTCTTTGGTGACAAGGAGAAAGGTATCTGGAGTATTCTTGAACAGGGTATAAAACACGAGAAACCTGAAGTCCGAGAGGCATCAGAGAATATAATTCATTCTCTTGGTACCAAAGGACATCTTGAGTATCGCGAATTGCTGAAGAAAAATGTACAGGATAAAAACTAACAACCAACTTGTAACAGCACATGGAGGCTGTTATAAAAATCTGGCAGATAAATGAAATGGAAATCTACATTTTTGTCGAGCGGGTTTCCCCTCGAGCATGAAGTCGCATCGACGCTTCGCAGTCTTGGTTTTCATATCAACGGGGAGTTTCCCTACACCCGGTATGGCTCATCCGAAGTTAGTGATTGTTCTATCGATCTGGTTTGTCATGCTTATCTTCCATTGGAAGATAAGGGCACATACAAAGCCCGGCTTATCGTCCCTATCGAATGCAAATATCGAGTTCTGTCAAAATCATGGTTGTTCATGGTAGATATGAATGAGGACGATTTCTCTCCAAGTCAACCAGCTGGCTTGCGGGAGTTCTCGTGCTTCACAGCCTATGATTACGATGAGAAGCCAATTATAGACTACTGCTGTAGCATGCCTGCCGCACTAAAGGCGACTGAGATCAACATTGAAACTGGCGAGACTCACGACACGGATATAAAACACGCCCTGAACCAGCTCAGATATGCACTCCCGTCGATCCTTCATAGAGAGGTGTTTTTCAATGGGGCATGCCACCCAGTGGACAGTTATCCATTTTTCATTCTGCCGCTTCTCGTTACAAATGCCCCGTTGCGGATGACAAAAGAGTCGCTCTCTATCAGTACCGTGTCTGCGGTTCAATCACTGAATGAAATATCAGAGGCTGTTGACTGTGTTGATCTCTTCTCTGACCACTCTGATTCTTTTGATGAACACTGTGCGCGTATATTCAGGAATTTTATGGCGATCACGACGACAAAGACCGATTTGCGGACATATGATGCTGTGCAGGAGGTGCTTGGCGACTCGCTTCCGCAGTACAGGTCCGCTCGTAAGGCATTGCAGTCATTATCTTTCGGGGGAAGTCTCGATTTTCAGCGAAACATGTTTCGACAGTTTTGGGTCTGCAATCTGAAGTCACTGGGTACTATTATTCTTCAGGCGGTTGCAGCGATAAACGAATCCATGTCCAACGGCAAAATCCTCTCAGAAGTACTTAGAACATATGGCCAACAATCGCCTGATAAGTGCAAGTAAATATGATTAGAAAGAGAACAGCATTAATACTGGGGGCAGGTGCAAGTGTTGACCTGAAGTATCCGACTGGCCGCAAATTAAAAGACGATATTATTAACGCACTTGAGGATATGGGTGAGGAATTTCCGCAAGAGAATATCTGGGATGAAAGTGGCCGTTGGTATCCTGATCCAGATCTGCAACACATTCTTCATGAAAACTTTGGTGAAAAAATTACTAATGAATTCAGGAGCAGTCTGTTAACGTGTGGTACACGCACAATCGATCAGTTTGTTGAAGACGCTGAGCGTTTTCGAAATATTGCACGTGTTGCAGTCGCTTATGTGCTTTCAGCGTACGAGTCTCGTGATGCTCTTACGGGTGATATTTGGCACAAAGATTTGTTTGTTGCTCTGAAGAAGAATGTACGTTTGCAGGGATTTGCCACCCAAAATCATCTATCAATAATCACCTTTAACTATGATGTCTCCTTGGAGCAATTCATGTATCAATCAATTGCAAATTCTTATCCCGATACAGACCCGAGGCTTGTTGCAGGCATTGTTGCGCAGTTTGGTATTCGCCATGTGTATGGACGTCTTATGCCTCTTGACTGGGAGAGGGGAAGCATTGTCGGAAATCCAGCGACCTACGGTGATAAGAAGAGGAGATGGCCTTGGGATTCTTCTATGACGCCAGAAATAACATGGTCTAGTGATCCAGTTGAGGGAATTCCGCGTAGATTGTTAGATCTTCGAGAACGTTTGTCTACAGCAGAGTTAATTATTTTCTTAGGGTTTGGGTTCGATGATAACAATATGATGAAATTAGGATTTAGCTTGGATAGTTCTGATCACGGCGACGAACGTTTACAAGGTAAAGAAATATACGCATATTGTTTCAGTGATTATCCAGATGCAAAGTGCCAGATGTTGAAATCCAAATATGCTCGGTATGGGCTAACCCCAATAAAGGGGCCAAGGGATATAAAAGACTTTCTTCAGAGCTATATGGACTTGGAAACGGGCAATGTTCATGTTCCAAATATCTCAGGATAAATTTGCGATGTATTAGTTCCGTTACCGACCCTGCAATCTTTCTTGCACCCAAACCTGTTCCGCCACATTCCTATCCGTACCTCTGAAAATAATTCCCTTGTACCGGCTTTGGGGACATGATAAATTGGCCTGAAAATAGGGAAGGATCATGCTGAATTACCCTAAGCCCGGCATGTTCACTTCTTGATGATTTTCGGAGTTTGTTTCTTTTTGGGTGCTGAGGAGGATTTGTCCATGGCGGAAATCAGAAGGTCAAGTCCCGTGTGTGGGTTTATATTTAATGCCTGGCATAGTCTGACATATTCAGCCAGGTCAAGTCGCCGCTCTCGTGTTTCTATCTTTCCAATCCAAGAATGGGGCAGGTTTAATAATTTTGCCAGTGTCCGCATATCAAGTTTCTTGGATTTGCGGCACGCTTTTAACCAGCCGATCAGGGCTTTGTATGGTTCCGAATGAATCGTTTTGTACATGGTGGACAGTGTAAAATATGGCGAGAATGTACCCAACATCGGGACAAATGCGGCAATGATAAATAGGGGAGGGATAGTGGATGAATCTATTCTTTTATGACCTTCTGAAAAAAGTAAAGTCTTGGGCATGGCCCATTGCCTCATTCGGCGGATTTATGATTCTTGTCGGATTCTATTTAAGCAAGGATGAAACGGAGATTGATCTGCTGGCTTCTGTGATGACTGGTGATCCGACGTCTCAAGATGCGATAGAGATGGGTGTTATGTTTCTAGTGATCGGACTGATTTGGAAACCGGTATGTGCATTCATTCTAACCTCATTGGAAAAGACACTTACCGATAACGACAGGAAAAAGCTTGGTGATCATGCTGCTGCGAATAGTCCTGAAAGTGGCGAAGGACAACAGAAATCAACTATAGGCGTAACTTCCTCCATCCATGATCCTGAACAGCAAGCGATAGTGCAAAAGTATTCAAAGCTAATTAACGATGAGTATATTTTCTTTACGCCACAGATTCCCCGGAAGAAATTAGATAATGCCTTGGGATCTTATGCCAAAAGAGCTGAATCAAGCGAAATCCTTGCTTTGGTAGATAATTCACCATTGGGAAGTGCAAAGGACGGAGCTTTGCTCACATCCGCAACTCTATATGCGCACAGTGACTGGTTAGAGTCTGAGCGGAAGGTGGATCTTGTTGATATCAAAAATGTATCTTTCGTGAAAAGGGACATGCATATTAATGATGCAAGATTTCTGAATTATTCATTTCCAGAACAAGATTCAATGCAGAAGTTCGCGGAAATGATTACGGAATTAGCACAGCAAGCCAGGAGGGCATGTGCGAATAATCCGGCTACTGTTTCGTCAACCCCGATACAGGCAATACCACCCATTTCTGTTGAAATATCCAGTTTCAGTTGTCCACATTGTAATCAGCTACTTGAGATTCCAAAAGAAATGCTGGGACAGATTGTTCAATGCCCAGCATGTAATGGACAGTTTCAGATTCCCATGTCAGAGCCTATTGTTGTACAGCCCGAAACAGCTAAGCCGGACGTTCAGATGACGCCTGCCGCTTCACCACCATCAATGGGGCAGACTCTAGGCTAACGATGAAGGTATGGCCAAAAAAGAGATTGAGAAAATCAGGAAACTGACAGTCAAGAAAGACAAGGAGGATTAGCTATGCGTGATGTGTTTGTTGCAATTGGTCTTGGATTGGTCGGCATGATTCTTCTTTTTACGGGTTCATGGATCTTTCCCCCGCTGGCGTTCTTGGTCGGGCTGGGATTTCTCCCTGGTTGGATAATTCTCTCAATCATTGTGTTCTATATTAACAAGAATGCTGGAACGAAGAAGGTTTAACGGCGAAGGAGCATTAACTATGGATTCAGGCACGAATATAACCCAGGTTGTTCAGCATGTTGTAAATACTGCAAACTCAGTAGCTGACGCTGTGAATAATGTTACAACGGCGGGGCAGTACGCAATCGGATGGATTGCCGGTCTTGTCGGAATGTTGGCTCATCACATGTTTCTCATCACCCTGGCTGTACGTTTCATTGTCATTGGTATTGTAATGGGGATTCTCTGGCATGTGGGATGGAACGAATATCATTCAGGATGGGATTTTGCAGTTGCCAGTGTCTTTCTTGTGGGGTTGGGGGCTATATGTGCCAATGTTGGTAAGGCAGCTTCAGCTTTCCCTATAGTTCTACCTTTCATGATGCTTATTGATGCTGGATGTTTTGCTTTTGTTGATTGGTTCATTCCAGGTATGAGTTCAGTAAGGCCGATAGTCGCGCCCTTGATGTACAGTTTCATTCTTCTCGTCATTCAGATTCCTTTGAACTACACGCCAGCTTGATGTTAATTGGCAATCTTCATACAGCTTGCCAATATTGCCCCGCATGTCTTGCATTCGATTGCTGTTTCGCGCTCGGTGCTTATAACTTTGACTTTGGATATATTCCCGCAAGAAGAACATTTGTATTTGCCTGTCTTTAATATTTTCTTGATAGCCTGAAATACTGTCATTCGTTTTCTCCTGTGTTTATCGTTTGCAGAATTATATCAAAAGTTTAGAAAAGCGGTATCGGGCGGAACCTTACAGATGCGTCGGGGTCATCCTGACAGGGGGTGTAGGGGTAATCCCGACATTTGCTGTAGTCTAAACAGTGAATTGTGCTATGATACAAATACAGGTCAGGTCGACAAACTTTCAAAATTGGGAGGTCACAGGAATGAAACACATACTGATAAATTACTTGGCATTGTTCGGCTATGGAATTGTCGGAGCCATTACCATGGCTGTTGCTTTTGGCATTATCATCAAAGTCTGGGATTTGATAACTCCTGTCGATGAATGGGAAGAAATAAAGAAAGGGAATATAGCTGTTGCGATTGTTACAGCAGCAGTTATTCTTGGAGTTTCGCTGGTTGTCTGTTTCGCCATTCTTCCGAGCTAATTCAAGGTGGCAAAGAGTGAACGCAAGATATTGGTCGCTATTATTGGTTCTCTTTTTTCTTTCGAACGGCATCCTGCTTGCCAGGGATATCACAAACATTACA
>Ga0156394_1066_pt3 | contig 12996 bp, 8 predicted proteins | sample RifOxyA3_FD_108038 | JGI IMG/M metagenome (GOLD analysis project Ga0156394, IMG submission 108038) | Lentisphaerae bacterium RIFOXYA12_FULL_48_11 | reverse complement strand
TATTATCCGGTGGATGAGCCGTCGGCAAATCCTGATGCAATCGCATTCATGGTTGAGACTCTAAAGGCTGTCCGGAATGCCGGAGTGAAAACTTATGTTACTGCCGATCCCTCAAATGAAGGTTTTGCCCCGCTCAAGCCTTACGTGGACGTATGGTGTACCCAGCCGTATCTTCCGGCCCGCGAGGTGATTCTCGCGGACAAGGCGGCACGCAAGGTTGATTACTGGTGCTACCCGAATCATGTAAACGGTGAAAATGACCACACTCCGGTGAATGGGGCGAGGATGACTTACGGATTCGGGTTCTGGAGGTCTGGATTCACAACCCTGATTCCGTGGATTTACCGTGCGGATATTGGAAATGTCTGGAATTACCTCGACGGCAGTGCGATGGATTTTTTCAATCGTACCGAGGATAACGGTCGTCCGATACCTGTAGCGATGTGGGAGGCCTACCGCGAGGGTTACGATGATTACCGTTACATATACACATTGAAGGAGCTGATTTCAAAGGCCGGGACAGGAAATGTGAAAATGCAGGCAGCTGCAAAGGCGGCTGAAGCCGACCTGATCTACATCTGGAACCAGGTTCGCGTCCAGGCAAAGTACAAGCATGAGAACCTGTGGGCGCCTCGCGAGGCGGATGCCTATCGCTGGCTTATTGCGCAGCATATTCTCAAACTCCGTGAACTGGATTAAATTGCTGCCTCATGTTTGTCCGGAAATCCGGCTTGATCCTGTTACATGAAAAGACTATTACGTAAAGAAAGTCTTTGTTTTATTCATTCATCATTCCAGCCAAGAGGTGTAATCATATGAACAGACGAAACTTCCTGAAAACCGCAGGTGCTTCTGTTGCCACTCTAAGTGTTGTTTCCAAGCATGTACTTGGCCAGACCGATCCCGGCGCGAAGCTTACAGTGGCCGTGATTGGCTGCGGCACGCAGGGGTTAAGGGAAATGATACACATGCTTGAAATGCCCGAAGTCCAGATTGTGGCCGTATGTGATCCGAACAAGGACAGTGACGATTATGTTGACTGGTCAAGGGATGGCTTGCGAAAAAGTATTGCCAATGCGATAGGAAATCCGGAGTGGAGGTCGGGGCAGGCCATTCCGGGTGGACGCGATGTCGGGGCCGAAATGGTGGACATGTATTACGCCAGGAAGAGAGCTGCTGATAAATTCAAGAAATGCGCAAAATACGCGGACTTCCGGGAATTGCTGGAGAAGGAAAAGGGGTTGGATGCTGTTAAAATCATGACTCCGGACCACCTGCATGCCCCGATTGCCATAGCTGCGATGAAAGCCGGGAAACATGTGCTGATGCATAAGCCGCTTGCCAATCGGCTGAAGGAGGTCAGGCTTGTAATCGAGACTGCCCGCCAGACCAAAGTTGCCACGCATTTTATTCCTGCAAGTGCCGGTGCGGATGTTTCAGTATCGACACAGTTGATCCGTGACGGCGTGATTGGCAATCTGAGGGAGATTCATAACTGGTCGAATCGTCCTGTTTGGCCCCAGTACGCGACGCTGCCTACAGAGACGCCGCCCGTGCCGAAGGACTTTGACTGGGATCTCTGGCTTGGTCCGTCGTTGGACCGGCCTTATCATCCTAATTATACACATGCGGTATTCCGCGGCTGGTACGAGTTTGGCGGCGGGGCAATTGCGGATATGGGGCACTACAGTCTCTGGCGGGTTTTTTCTGAATTTGATCTTGATGCTCCAATCCTTGTGGAATCCACGCCCAGCCATGTTTGTACTCTCAAGGACAAGGTTAGTGTGAAAATCAAGAACGACTATTCCTTCCCGATGGCGTCTACAATACGATTCAAGTTTGCAGCCAAGGGTGGACGTTCTGCGCTTGACCTATTCTGGTATGACGGGGGAATGCGGCCGCGAACACCAGAAGAACTTGAAAAAGAGAATGCCGAATTGTCTCCTGAAGGTATGATGTTTGTCGGAGATAAGGGTAAGATTCTTGCAGGGTTTCTGGGACAGAATCCTCGTATTCTTTCCGGTGAGAAGAAGGGTGACATGCCTGTGGCAAAACAGGTGAATGTTGATTGGGTCAAGGCGTTCAAGGGTGGCGAACCGACGACCGGAAACTTCCTTCTTGCCGGTCCAATCTCGGAGGCATTTAATCTTGGCGCTGTTTCCCTTCGCCTTGGCGGGAAACGCCTGCTTTGGGATTCCGCCAGTATGAAGATTGTAAATCTACCAGAGGCAGATAAATACCTGACCCGCGAATACAGGAAAGGCTGGGAGATGTAAGCTGGTTTCGCTTGAAAGAGAGGGCTTTTCTTCCAGATTGCATCATTCTTGGGGCCAGGATAAATAAAAATGAAGAGAACAATGCCATGATAAAAAAGATATGGGTTTATACAACGATAGTTTGTTTATGCGCGTTGGATGTTAATGCTGCGGAGGGTAGTGCCGCGATGGCGTCGGCTGTCAGGAAATGGCAGGTTACGCCGACATCACTCGTCACACGGGATGAACCGTCGCGCCGGCAGATTGACCTGTCGTTTGACTGTGATGAAGCACTGGATGGGTGCGTGTTGAAAGTCTGGGCTGGCGAGAAATTGCTGGCCGATAAGGCGATTGGCTCGTTGCGCAAGGGTACCAATAGTGTATCGATGTTGTTGCCTGAGCCGAGAAAAACTATTGAAACGAGGTGGGTGCTGTCTTCTGCGACCAAGCTGCCGGCTGAACAGGCCGTGACGTTGGATCCTCCGCGCCATTGGACAATTTATGTAATTAAATCATCTCATATGGACATTGGATTGCACGATCCTCAGTACAAGCAGCGATTGCTGGGTGATGAATGTATTGATCGGGCAAGGGAGTTTGTTGACCAGACTGGTGACTGGCCGGAGGCTTCGCGTTTCCGTTATGTTGTGGAAGGACTTTGGTGGTGGCTAAACTATCCACAAGACCGGTCAGAGGAAAGTGCCAATGAAGTTGTGCGGAAATACATTAAAACAGGTCTTTTTGATGTCGGTGCTTCGCATTCCGGTAATCATACCCAGGTTTATGGTGTAGAGGAGTTATGCCGCAGTGCCTATTATGCCCAGCAGATGCGTGATCGATGGAATGTCCGGTCTGACACCATGCTGATGGTTGATAACAACGGTATTTCCTGGTCGCTGGTGACTGCGTATGCCGATGCCGGCATAAAAAATCTTATGTTTCTTCCCAATGCATGGAATCCCAAGACCGTAAACGGAAGCCGTCTTGATGTCGGCTGGGATTCTACGCTACCTCATCTCTTTCGTTGGCAAGGCGCAGATGGAAAGAGCAGTTTGCTTTTCTGGGCCAATCCGCACTATATCAGTTCCGGCCAGGCGTTTGGTTTTCAGACATGTTCGAACCGCAAGCCTGGTCTTAATACGCCCGAATCTATTGCGCCGACAATGGCCAGGCAGTTGGCAATGCTGGAATCAAAATATCCTTATGATATCTGGTTTCTGTCGAATTATGATGACAACGAAACTCCAAATCTCGCTTTTCCTGAGCTGGCCAGGGCATGGAATGCCCGATGGCGTTGGCCCGAATTACGGACGGTTGGAGACCTTTCTGAACCTTTCAGGGAAGTTGAAAAGAGGTTTGGTGACAGGATACCTACGCTTCGAGGTGATATTACAGGTGGTTGGGCACAACACCCGCTGTCGGCCCCGACTTTGCTCGCCATGAAGCGCGAGGCTGACAGGTTGCTGCCGACTGCCGAGAAGCTGGCTACCCTGGCCCGTCTTTCCAATCCCGAATATGTTTATCCAACGCTGGCATTCCGGCGCGCATGGGATGCTCTGATCTGTAATGATGAACACAGTTATGGCACAAGCTATTACAAGGGGCGCCCGGTCTACGATACGTGGATGCAACATCGAGACTGGATTGAGAGAGGTCTGGCCGTTGCCGAGACCGAAAGCACTCGTGCCCTCAAAGCTCTTGCCAACATGGTTCCTGCTTCTGGTCCGTCTGTCTTTATTTTTAACCCTACGCTTCAAGCGCGCACCGAGACTGTGGAAGTTGAATTGCCGGAATCCTGCAGGAGTATGTGTTTTGTACGCTGTTCAGACGGGACTTTGGCAGCTGCCGTTGCGGACGGGCGCAGACTTAAGTTCAGGACATCTGAGGTACCGCCAATGGGGTATGTAGTTTACCGGCTTGATAAGGGTGGTCCAGGGGTTTCTACGAAGAGTGAATCAGCCCAACCTCCGGTTGTGGAAAACTCCTTCTTTAGTATGACGTTTGGGGAGGATGGCGCGATCACCGGTATTTTCGATAAGCAACTCAAGCGACAACTGGTGGATGTGTCGGCTCAGTACAGGTGTAACCAGTTTGTTTATACAAGGGACGCGCACAAGAATTTTACTTCACCGTCCAAAGCGCGGTTCGAGATAGAATCTTCCACTCTGGGGCAGACCGTGATTGCCCGCATCGACGATGCGGGCAGCGGTGCGTTCATGGAACAGCGTGTAACATTGCCGGCCCGGGAGAAACGTATCGACATAGACAATCGGCTTGATCATGTAAGCGACCTGGCCAGCACGAACCGGTGGTACAGGTTTGGCTATTACGCGTTTCCATTCGATGTGCCACAAGGGGAGTTCAGAATAGGACTTAACGGCTGTGTTGCCCGCCCGCAGAAGGATCAGACAGGGCATGGAACAGAATCCTACCTGCCGGCGCGTGACTGGTCGCATGTCGGCAACAGTCAGTTCGGCGTTACGCTGGCACAGTTTGACAGTCATTTGATCGAATGCGGGAAAATTCATATCGACAAGAAGGAGTTCGGGGTTCCGCTGACAACATCGCATCTCTATTCGTATATATTCACAGACTGGCTGTATGGACATGCATATGTTACCGGTCCGTCCCATATCAACCTTCGTTACCGCTACGTGATTTACAGCCATGCCGGGGACTTTAAGAATGCTGGTGTGCCGCAGTTTGCCGAACGTGTAGTCACTCCGGTTTTATCCGTTGTCATTCCAAGCGCCCAGAAGGGGATTCTTCCTTCAGGCTCTCACAGCTTTCTTTCTGTAGATGCACCTGATGTCAGCCTGTTGACTCTCAAACTGAGTGAGGCGCCTGGGCATGGTGTCGTTGCGCGGTTCCATGAGACTGATGGTTTGCCACAGGATAAAGTCAGTATCAAGGCCGGTTGGGGGAAAGCCCTTGCTTTAACATGTTGCTCGCTTACCGAGCAGGATCGTAATGTGCTGGATCAACCGGTGCTGGCAATTGAACCGTTCGGTTATTCAACAATCCGCCTTGAGGAACAGGGGCAGGTATCGCCGGCTCCGATAATCAAAGCCGGGAAAGTTTCAGACAAGTCGGTTGCGCTGAGCTGGGATCCTGTCAAGGCTGTGCGCCAGTATAATGTGTACCGGGGTAATTATGCTGATTTTATCCCGGACGTTCATCACCTTGTGGCCACTACACAGGAAGCATGTTTTCTGGATGACTGGCTTAAGGCCGGAACAACTTATTATTACCGTATTGCTGCGTTCGATGATAATTTGCGTGAAGGTATTCTTTCCAGGAAAGTAGAGTGTGCGACTCTTGTTAAAGGAAACTCTCCACCCGCAAAGGTAGGAAATACCTATACGGGCCTGATTGCGGATCCCAGGGCATGGCGCGGTGATAACCCGGATATGCTTTATCTCCAGTGGGGGCAGAATGTGGAACCCGATTTGTCACACTACGAAGTTTTCAGGAGTGAAAGCCCTGATTTTGAGGTCTGCGATAAAACCTTCCTGGCGAAGGTTGAACCTGGACCATATGTTGTGGTTCCGTTTGAAGACCAAGGGTTGAAGCCGCATAGTGCATACTACTATCGTGTTCGTGCAGTTGATCGTGATGGAAACAAGGGTCAACCCAGTGATTTATGCAAGGGCATAACGCGAGAACCGGCAAAATAAAACAACCGAGTCCAGCAGCAGATTTAGCCTTATAACAATTGAGAGAATCTCTTACTTCTTTCCGCCGAGGAGGCTGTTCGGAAGTGCGCCGGCATCGTTGCCTTTGCTGTTACCTGAACCACCAAGTTGCAATACAGGCATGGCTTTTGCAACATAGCCAGCCGGTATTTCAAATGTTGATGCCGGGATCTGTGATTCTTTTATTTCGGTGACTTCTGTGATTGTCTTTGAAGTGTGTGTATTGCCTGTATGATCAGTTGTGGTGTTGATGTTTATTGTTTTCAGGGGGAATCCCTGTATTTTTGACTTAGTAGACTCAATAAGTTTATCCAATTCTTCATCACCGGTTTTCATGTTTGCTGCCTTTGCCCATGCCTTGAATCCTGCGTGGTTTAGTTTCTCGGTTGCCCAGATTTCTTCTTCTTTCTTGATGTTGGTATTCATTTTCATGCCCATCATGTTCATTTCCATGGTGTAGACAGTGATGAATTTGTAGTGCCGGGTTGGGTAACCAAACATTGTTGGTCCGGCTTCATCGATGCTTTTATCAATTTTCGGGGAGGAGAACTTCATGTTCATCATGGATTTCATACCGGACATCAATCTTTCAAGATCCCACTCCATGTATGACTTCTCTGTTGGAATCACCATGTACATGAGTTTACCTGCATTCTTGGTAAGCATGTAGCTGCCTGCCTTCATGATAGGATTGGATGATTCTGAGAATTCCATCTTCATCATGTCGCCTTCCACGGAACCCTTCATGGTCATATTCATGTTCGGCGCCTGTGGATTGACGGGGCCTTCATTCTTTGTGACGGATGTATAGATGATGCCTGCATGGACTTGAGTGACTGCAAGACAGGCCAGCATTGCCACAGTGGCGAAAAACTTTCTCATGACTCTTCTCCTTTTTGGGTTAAAACAAAACAGGCGGCAATCTAATGGCTTGTTGCCTGCCGGTCAAACTCTCTTTGTTCTGCTTGCCCTGTAATCCTTTCAGCCGGTATAGTGGTGCCTTACAGTATTAAAGGTTGTTGCCGGATCGAAAAATGAAATTCTCGATTATCATACCAGCTCATAACGAAGAATGTTTTATAAGCCGATGTCTGGATTCCATCGAGAAAGCTTCCGTTCCTTACAGATCGCAGGTAGAGACTATTGTTGTTTTGAATCGATGTACTGACAGTACAGAAAAGATAGTGCGCGACTGGGGTGCAAAAACGCTCATCAACGAAGACAAGAATCTTGCCAAAATAAGGAATGCAGGTGCCAAAACTGCAACAGGCGAAATTCTGGTGACGATTGATGCTGACAGCTGGATGACTGATAACATGCTTGTCGAGATTGATCGACTGCTCCAGAGCGGGAAATACATAGGCGGAGGCGTTCCTATCCTGCCTGAGCGCATGTCGACCGGAATATTATTTTCGATCGCTTTGCTTAAGTTTTACATTCTCCTGTCCGGTCTAGCCGGTGGCCTTTACTGGTGTTACCGGCGTGATTTTGAAGCCATTGGTGGTTTTAATGAGAACCTTCTTGTGGGGGAGGACCTCGATTTTGCAAAACGTCTGAGAGCCTATGGCAGGGCGCACGGTAAGAAGTTTACCACTATGAGCAAGGCTAGTATCACCACTTCATGCAGGAAGTTCGATCACTTCGGGGACTGGTTTATCTTCAAGCAGATGCTGTTTAACCACAGGGAGATCATGGAATGCGCGAAGGGTAAAGACGCTACCTTTGCCAATCGCTGCTTTTACGATTTCGAACACCCGCGGAAACAGGGTTAAATCTCGTATGTTCTGCCACCCCATGTTGAGCCCTGACATATCGATAACCATTCTATATAAGGGAAAAGGAGTGAGAAGGTTGCCTGATGTCCGCCTTGAATATCGGGTTGATCTCTCTGTCGGCAAGACAGACCGGCCAGGTGTTAGTTTGCTCCAAGGAACCTGTGGGGCACCAGTACTTGCGTTGACTTCATGTGCCATTCTTTCTAAACTGCCTATCTTCGGATACGACTGTATCTGAAATTTGCATGTCCACATTGTGAGCAGCAAAAAGAATCTACTTCTTGACTTGGATTTGCATTGCTCCGAAGTTATCGGTAAGAATCTTCTTTATCTGGTCAGCTCGTTTTCCAGAGTCTTCTGCCCATGGACATTTCGCGTAGCGGACGTTGATATTGACGAAGTGTTGGAGAGCGCCTGTTGTTCTCTTTCCGACGGGTGTCTCCTGTCCAATCAGGAGTTCCTTGGCCTTTTCCAGATCCTTGCTTTCTCTTAGTAATTTTTCTGCTTCTTCCTGCATTAATACAGCAAGAATATAACGGCTTTCTGCCATGGGACTGAGCTGGATAAGGTCTTCCTCGATCTTTCTCTTGTCATGCAGTTCTGTATCCAACTCTTTGAACAGGTGTTTGTGTTTTTCAATCATGCTATTAGCTGCATCCCTATCCCCCTGGATCAGGCAGGCATGAGCGAGCATGACAACAGCTTTTCCGAACCAGATGTCACCGATCATGCGAACCTTGTTGCATATATAAACAGCTTCCTTGAGATATTTTTCCCTCTCGCTTGGAGAATCGGTTTGCGAGGCTTTATAAATTAGTACTTCAGCCAGCATGGATGATGACTGACGTAACACATATGTGTCCTTCGTTGAATCCATGATCTTGCGATATGCTGTTAGAGCCTCATCATATTTATTCTGGAGATAAAGTTGGTTTGCCGCCTGGAGCTCAGGGCTCTTCGGCTTGAATTTTACTTCCCCGGCATACGTCGTACTGAATATCGTAACCACCAACAGAAGACTGACGAATAATCGACTCATATTACACTGCTTTCATAACTTATAATATTTCTGCTTTTACTCACATTTAATAGAAAAACCAGTGTAGCGATGGTCATTCTGAAGTCAATCATCAATGCCGCGAACGGAGACATACCCTAACAATCCTCTTAGACCATCACAACGTGTTCCATGGAGCAATGTAACACGTCGAGCGGTCCGTCGTTCCTCTTGCTCTGAAAAACTGGTGGGGTAAGCCCTGTAGGGTTAAATAGACCTCAACATTCTAACAATTTGACTGCTTGTTATCAGGCTTCCTGGAATGCCGCGAATCGCCCCATTCGTTAAGACCCAGCTTGCGGCCAACGGATCGTATACGTGCTGCGAGACACTCCGCGCAATCTGACCTGTCTTCGCCAAGGCATGGCTTGTTGGGATAAAGAAGATAATCCTTCCTGTGTTCGGACGGCGTCAGCTGGGGCATAAGAATGTTTGCTCCATATAACAACCCCTGTTCACGGCCTGTCGGATCCAGCGCCTGCAATGCCGTTGTCGCGGCGATATTCACATTTTTCAGGAAGAGCCGTGTCATCGCAATCATAAGCAGGCCCAGTTGAAGTCGATTCTTTGTTTCTGTTCCAGTTGGTTTAAGATTCTTTCCCAGTGGTGTATCGGGATGTGGGATATATGGGCCCATTCCTATCATGTCGATATCATATTCCCTGAAGAAAAGAATGTCCGCGGCCAGCATTTCAATCGTCTGGCTAGGCAGACCGATCATGACGCCGGTTCCAACCTGGAATCCTGACTCTTTCAAAGAACGCAGGCATGCCAGTCGGGTGTCCAGTCTTTGCGAGGGAGGATGGATGGATTCGAATAGTTTTCTGTTTGTCGTTTCAATACGCAACAGGTAGCGATGCGCGCCAGCTTCGAAGAAACGACGGTATGTTTCCGGTGATTGTTCTCCAACGCAAAGCGTAATTCCAAGTCCGAGGGGTAATGCCTTCGATACAGTTTCCACCTTGATTCGACGAACTGTTCTTTCGACAAATGAAATAGATTCTTCATCATTCCGTTCGCCTGACTGGAGTACAACGGAACCATAACCCTGCGTTGCGCACCATTTTGCCGCCTCTACTATTTCCTCTTCAGAGAGGGTGTAACGTTTGACAGATTTGTTCCCGCACCTGATGCCGCAGTAATGACAGTTCATCCTGCACTCGTTGGAGAATTCAATAAGGCCACGCCAGTGTACGGTGTCGGAGCAGTATTTGAGCAGGGTTTGCTCCGCAGCCTTACGGATAAGTTCCATGTCTTCAATGTCCCGCACCGCAAGCAGGGTAATGATATCAGCCCTCGTCAGGTTTCTCTTTGCCAGAATTTCCGGGACTGAAGTCACTCGCCTTCGCCAGGAAGCCCCGTTCTTTGAACGGGGAGGAATGGTCTTTCGTCGCAGTTTCGCCGAATGGCGAAACGGAGGCACTGGCTTCGGCGGAGTTCCGCACAGAAGCCCCGCCCTTTGGGTGGGGAGCTTCACTTGCCTTTTCCTTTCAGGTTCATGAACAGATCCAATGCTGCCGGGAATGGCCGCAGAGCTCTTTCGAGAATACCTAGGGAATATGCGATGACTACACCGTAATTTGTGATCGGAACCCCTGCATCACGGCAGAACATTATCCGGTTAAGCATCTCGCGCCGGTTCCACATGCACGCGCCGCAATGCACGACAAGGCTGAAAGATGAAAGATCTTTTGGAAAATCGTGTCCCTGGACATGTTCGAATTCCAGTTTTCCTCCAATGTAGTTTGTGAGCCAGCGTGGAATCTTTACACGGCCTATGTCTTCCCCGATAGGGTGATGTGCGCATGCTTCTGCGACAAGTATGCGATCACCCGGTTTCAAATTATCCGCAGCGAGTGCCCCTCGAACCATTTCACTGAGATCCCCTTGGAATCTGGCGAATAGCATGGAGAATGAAGTCATCGGTATTTCCGACGGTGTGTCGCCGGCAACCTTGAGAAATGCCTGCGAATCGGTTATGACAAGTGCAGGAGGTGTCCTGAGTTGGTTCATTGCGTTGCGCAGTTCCCGTTCTTTTACCACGAGACAGTAAGCGTCATGATCGAGCGCGTCTCTGATGCTCTGGACCTGGGGATTGATAAGGCGGCCTTTGGGAGCTTCCTTGTCAATCGGAACCACCAGTACCACACATTGCCCGGGCTTGACCAGGTCCCCTAGAACGCTGCGGTTCAGGACGTCATCAGGTACTTTTGCCAGGAGTGCTTCGCGCAAGGTGGATATGCCTTTTCCAGTCAGGGCCGAAACTTCCACGACCGTTATTTGCTTTTTGCCCAGTTTCTCGAGCAGCGCAGCATCAGGTGAGGACAGGTCTATCTTGTTGAACACGACGATGGACGGAATTTTGCGCCGCTCCGTTTCCTCTATGAGTTGATCCTCGAAGCTGCTCCAGTCTGTTCCGCATGCGATTACTATTGCCAGGTCGGTTCGATCAAGCACCTGCTGTGTTTTGGCAACGCGCATTTCTCCGAGTGTGCCGGTGTCATCTATTCCCGCCGTATCTATGAACAGAACCGGGCCGAGAGGAAGGAGCTCCATTGGTTTTTCCACTGGGTCTGTTGTTGTGCCGGGTACATCGGAAACAATAGACACATTCTGCCTGACAAGAGCATTGAGCAGGCTGGATTTGCCGACATTCCTCCGGCCGAACAGCGCTATGTGTGTGCGGAAAGTTTTGGAGGTTGCGCGTGTCATGGATCTTTCCTTTCTACAGGGTGTCCCAGTCGGCAGACAGCTTCAGGTGATGTCAACTGGTCAAATTCTTCAGCACTGACATATCCTCCCGTAATTGCTGCTTCCCTGATGGAGATTTGTTTTTCTCTTGCCGTCTGGACCACCTGTTCCGTGTTCTTATGGCCTATTCCAGGTATAAGTGCCATTGCTGTGGCGGTTGATGAATGCACTGACTTCCTGCATTTATCTTCATCTGCTTCAATCTCATCAACGCATTTCGTTCTTAGCATCCGGCAGGCAGCCTGCAGGTAATCAAGGTTCTGAAACAGTGCATGTGCGATCAGCGGCATAAACTGGTTCAATTCCAGGTTACCTGCTGCCGCCGCCATTGTGATTGCGGTGTCATTGCTTATTGCCATGATGGCAGCCTGTGCCACTGCTTCGGGTATAACAGGGTTGATTTTTCCCGGCATGATGGACGAACCTTCCTGGACAGCGGGAAGCCGTATTTCTCTTAAACCGCTGTCAGGTCCGCTTGCGAGGAGCCGCAGGTCATTAGAGATTTTGATAAGTGTTACGGCCAGCGTTTTGAGTATCCCTGATACTTCGACGAAAACATCGGCATTTGCCGTGACATCGGTCATGTTCTCGCTGCGTGCAAAACCAATTCCAGTTAGATCACGCAGTTCATCTGTCACGCGGAAAATATATTCACGTGGTGCACCGAGCCCGCTTCCTATGGCTGTTCCACCGAGATTGACTACGCGCAGTCGTTCCTCGCATTTGCTGATACGCCAGCGGTCGCGGTTCAGTGCCTCGGCATAGGAACCCATCTCGCGGCCAAGTGTTGTGAGAACGGCATCCTGTAATTCCGTTCGTCCGACCTTTACCACGTGAGCAAAAGCTTTTTCTTTGAGCTGGAATGCTTCCTGTAATGATACAACTTTCGTTTCAAGCTGCCGGAGCATGAGGATGGCTGAAAGTTTTACGGCAGTAGGAAATACATCATTTGTCGACTGGTGCCGGTTAATGTCTTCCAGTGGTGAAATTATATCGTACGAACCCTTCGGATAACCGAGCATTTCAAGGGCACGGTTTGCCAGCACTTCGTTGATATTCATGTTTGTGGATGTGCCTGCTCCGCCCTGCAGGCTGTCGACGATGACATTCCGGGAAAGAAGGCCATCACTCATTTCAGTGCAGGCTTTTTCTATGGCATCTGCAATGGCGGGATTCTTCCAGACGCCAAGTTGTCTGTTTGTTCTTGCGCAGGCCAGTTTCACCAGACCACAGGCCTTTATCAACTCAGGGTGTACCGGGCTTCCTGCAATATTGAAGTTTTCAACAGCACGAGCGGTGTGAATTCCATACAGGGCAGATGCTGGTATCTGTCTTGTTCCCAGTGTATCTTCTTCGGTCCGATAGGGTATGGTTTCCTCAGCAGAATACGTCATGTTTGCCCTCCCTGACTTGTGCGACCATCTTTTCTGTGCGACTTCTTATGGTTGCGGGCATTTCTTTTA
>Ga0156394_1109_pt1 | contig 12997 bp, 8 predicted proteins | sample RifOxyA3_FD_108038 | JGI IMG/M metagenome (GOLD analysis project Ga0156394, IMG submission 108038) | Lentisphaerae bacterium RIFOXYA12_FULL_48_11 | reverse complement strand
GACGAATGCTGGGGTGGAGAGGGGTGGAGAGTGTTTTTCTCGGGGCAATAATCTGTACCTGTTCAACTACGGTTGCCCTTCGAATACTGAATGAACTGGGTCACATGAAGGAGAGGTATACTGCAATAATAATGGGAGCTGCCATTGTTGAAGACCTTGTAGCCGTAACCCTGGTTGCTATCCTTACCGGTATAGGGATAACCGGTTCAGTGCAGCCTGAAGGTGTTCTGTTGCGAATTGGTGAACTCCTGACATTCCTGGTCATAATTGTACTTGCTGGTTTTTTCCTTGTGAGACCTGGAATCAATCTGGTGGCCAGATTCAAGAATGACGAGCTCCTTCTCATGATTGCCCTGGGGATATGTTTCACAGTCTCGTTGATTGCCGTTAAGCTTGAGTTCAGCCTTGCGCTTGGGGCTTTTATCGTCGGGGCTGTGATTGCAGAATCTGGATCTGCGGATCGAATTGCTCTTTTCACTCAGCCTATACGGGATATCTTTGCGCCGATGTTTTTTGTATCCATCGGCATGCTTCTTGATCCGTCGGTGATGTTTCTACATTCAGGGACGATAATCATTATTTCTCTGGCTGTTATTTTTGGGAAAATGGCTGCCAGCGCATTTGGCTCGTTTATCAGCGGAAATGACAGGGAGACTTCTTTTCGTGTTGGTGCAGGAATGGCACAGATCTGTGAATTCGCATTGATCATAGCTGCGCTGGGGAACACGCTCCATGTTACCAGTGATTACGTCTACTCCATTGCTGTTACAGTAAGTGTTGTCTCCATTTTTGTTAACCCGTATATACTTAGAAATACGGACTTTCTTTTCAAGGCCGTCGAACGTTTTGTTCCGCAGAGAATCACGGGAATAATGGCGGTTTATACTCGATGGATCAAGAATACCGCACGGCGGCGTATAGCGGAACCGGTTAGAAAGCTTGTGAGACGTTCTTTCATCACTATTGCCGTTAACCTAGCTCTGATTACGACAGTTTTCATAACCGTGACGGTTTTGTCACGTTACGAGACAAAATTGCCAATCCAGGTGCCACAATATCTCGGTGGAACAAGCGCATATTTGTGGCTGCTTGGGGTATTGCTGACGATACCTCTATATGTTGCGAATGTTCGTAAGTGGCAGGCGATAAGTATGGTTGCCGCCGAGATTCATTTCCCTATCGATACGGGAAATTCACATAATGCCATTGCCAGGACGCTTTCCGAAAAGGTCATTATGTTCGCTGGCATTGCCATTCTGGCTGTTTATACACTGATGCTCAGTTCTGCTCTGCTGCCGTCTCTTCACGTTCTTATAATCATGCTTGTTGTCGTAGGCCTTATCACGGCGTTGCTCTGGAAATTCCAGATAAAGCTGTATTCCAGGGCTCAGGACCTGGTTATCAGGACTTTTGCTGAGCCGGAAGCGCCTCTTTACGTCGAACCGATGACGGCAATGCCTTATCTTTTTCGTGAGGCGAAATTGTCTTCTGTCGAGATTCTCAGGGGTTCGCTTTCGGCTGGACAGACTGTTCGGCAGCTCGGAATAAGGTCGCGTACCGGGGCCACAATAATAGGAATCAGGAGGGGGGAAGACATGATCACTAATCCTCCTCTTGAAGAAGTTCTCATCCCAGGCGATAAGGTTCTTCTACTTGGTCTTCACGGCCAGATCGAAGCTGCCATTAAACTCCTGTCAGGCCGGTAAATTTCTTGCCGGTTTATGTGGGACTGTATTTCTGTTGTCTTTCCGGGGTCATACAGCCACTTATGCAATTTATTTCGCAGGTTCCGTCACATGGTTCGATATGTATGATTATGTCGGCACGCGGAAAATGTTCCAAAATAATACCTTCAATCTTATCAGAGATGGCATGTGACTCTTTGACTGAGATGTCGGGGTTAACAGCAAGATGAAATTCAATAAATCTGTGTCCACCAGCTTTGCGCGTTTTCAGCCCGTGGAATCCGTAGGCGAGGGATGAGACATCCTTGATATAATTACGTATCAACTCCTCCTCGTCAGGGGACAAGCTTGTGTCCAAAAGGTCTTTTACAGAATCGGCTGTAAGATCCCACGCCGCCTTTGTAATGAGGAGAGCAACAAATATTGCTGCAACAGGGTCAACCCATGTCAGGTTTAAAGATGGGAAAAAGAGTTTTCCAAGCCATATTATACCAAGGCCGATCATTACGCCGGCGGATGTATAAACGTCTGTTCTGAGATGCCACGCGTCAGCAAGCAAGGCTACAGAGTCCGTTTCCCGTCCGACTTTGAAGAGCATCTTCGATACAAATAGATTTGCAGTTGTGGAAATAAACATGATGATTACACCCATTTCTGCCATTTCCATAAGACTGGGATTTATGAGTTTGTGTATTGATTCATATAAAATCCATATCGCTGCCACAAAAATGAGTATTGCTTCTACGGTGCCGGAAATGTTTTCGAACTTGCCGTGCCCGAACGGATGTTCCTTGTCTGCCGGTTTGCCGGATGTCTTGACCGCAAAGAAGGCGATTATGGCAGCGATCAAATCAATCCCGGAATGAATGGCTTCCGAAATGATTGATACCGACCCGATGATTATTCCAACAATCAGTTTCAGGCTAACCAGTAGAGTATTTGAAATGACTGAAAGCAGTGCAACCTGTGTTTTCTGCATTGTTTCAAGCGTTTGATCAAACATGTTGATACCTCGCGAACAAAAAAACCCGTGAGAATATTAGTCCCACGGGGCGTTATTGTTCCCGCTGCCTTCGAGTTTTAGGCCCGGCCGCATTCTGACTTAATATGAAATCAGAACCGCTTGATCCTCAACTTACGCACAGGTAAACCTTACTTTGGTGAATTTAGCTTAAGGTTAAATTGTTGTCCAGTCGTAACCAGTATTTATAATGCTCCCGAAAAAGCTTCGGCGATCACGCTAAGCCCGGCGTCATTCGGATGAAGGCCGTCATTCTTCATGTAGCTGGTATTATTGCCAAATGCATCCTCGAGATCGACTAGTTTACAGCCTTCTTCGCTTGCCATCTGTCTGATCAGGACATTCAATTCCTTTGCTGAACCGTCAAATATTTCATGTGAGTAATACATTGGCGTCAATGTTGCGATTACGGGAACAGATTTGTTGTTCTTAGCTGCGCTAATAATGGATCTCAGGTTGGCAATGGTGTTGTTGCTGCCCATACTCCTGATGACATCGTTTGCTCCGTACAGAATAAGCACATAGCCTGGCTGATATTCGTTGAGAACACTGTGCACCTTTGATGCGCCGTCTCCCGCCGTTGCTCCGCCACTGCCTTCATTTGCGACCGTCTTTCCTGTGATGGAGGCGAGTATCGCCGGGTATGTCGTTGTATTTCCACCTTCAAGCGCTGTTATGCTGTCACCCATGGCGACGATCATGTTGGGATCATTTGTTCCGAAATCATGAGAATCTCCATCGTCTTCACATCCGCTTAAGCCTATGACGCAAATACCTGCTGCAAGAAATAAAGATAAACGGTTGATTGGTTTATTCATAAAGATCCTTTTTGTTTGAATATTGCATGAAAGTAACAGATCGGTGGCTGATACGCCAAGAAAAGAAATTTATCAAAAAAACAGCGCCCCGAATGGTCGGGGCGCTGCATGATTTGCCTGTATTCTTAACTTACTTGCAGGGTTCCATGGCCGCAAGTTTTTCTAGCAGGTTGTACTTTGCCGCGAACAGGGCATCAGCCTGCGCCATCAGTTTCTTGGAGTTTTCAGGATCCGTTTTGGTCAGGATTTTGAACCTGTTCTCCTTTAGTGCGTGCTCGCTGAACTTCATTGTGGGTGCCTTGCTGTCAAGGGTCAGCGGATTCTTGCCCTGCTTTGTCAGCTCAGGATTGTACCTGTAGAGAGGGAAATGACCGGAAATCACTGCCTCTTTCTGCTGATTGAATCCTGTTGTCATGTTGATTCCCTGCGCTATGCAATGGCTGTAAGCGATGATTATAGACGGGCCATCATAAGCTTCCGCCTCTGCAAATGCCTTAACCGTCTGGTTAGGGTTTGCACCCAAGGCAACGGTTGCGACATAGATGTTGCCATAGGTCATCGATATCATGCCCAGGTCCTTCTTGTTCATCGGTTTGCCTGATGCGGCAAATTTGGCCACAGCGCCCATAGGCGTTGATTTCGAAGCCTGTCCTCCAGTGTTCGAATAAACTTCTGTATCCAAAACCAGGACATTGACGTTTCTGCCAGAGGCAAGAACATGGTCCAGTCCGCCGTACCCGATGTCATAAGCCCAGCCGTCACCGCCAAGAATCCATACGGATTTCTTGACCAGATAATCAGCAACCGATAACAGTTGCTTGCACATATCGTTGTCACACTTGCTGAGCTTATCCTTGAGCTGGGCAATACGTCCGCGCTGCTCTTCTATCAGTGCCTGTGTTGACTGGTCGGCAGTCTTGATTGCGCCGAGAAGGTCGTTTTCCCCCTTCATGCAGTCACATGCGCCATTCAACAGCTTATCGATCAGTTCGATTGCGTAGGCGTTGAACTTATCGACTGCAAGTCTCATTCCGTAACCGAATTCCGCATTGTCTTCGAATAGTGAGTTTGACCAGGCGGGGCCGCGTCCATCAGCACGCTTTGCATAAGGCGTTGTAGGCAGGTTACCGCCATAGATCGAAGAACAACCAGTTGCGTTAGCGATCATGGCCCTATCGCCGAACAGCTGCGAAAGCAGTTTGACGTAAGGTGTTTCGCCGCATCCTGCGCACGCACCTGAGAACTCGAATAAAGGAGTCGTGAGCTGACTGCCCTTGATGCTAGACTTGTTGTACAGCTTAGTATCGAGGTCTGGAATAGTGAGGAACCACTTGAAGTTTTCGGCTTCCGGTTCGCGGAGCGGAATCTGCTCGACCATATTGATGGCGCGACGGCCTGTTTCCACTTTTGCTGCATCTTTCTCGCGGGCAGGGCACCTTTCGACACAGGCACCGCAGCCGGTACAGTCTTCAGGAGCAACTTGGATTGTGAACTTCTTGCCTTCGAACTCCTTGCCTTTTGCGTCAGCCGACTTGAATGTCTTTGGCGCCTTCTGAAGAAGGGAAGCGTCATAGACTTTCGCGCGAATTGCCGCATGGGGACAGGACAGTGAGCACTGTGCGCACTGTATGCAGAGTGTAGGTTCCCATTTTGGAATTTCCACTGCGATATTACGCTTTTCGTACTTCGTTGTTGCTGTCGGCCATGCGCCGTCATCGGGCATAGCGCTGACCGGCACGGAGTCACCTTCCTGTCGCATGATCTTTGCTGTAACGGTCTGAACGAATTCAGGCGCGTCTGTAGATACAGTTGGCGGCATCTTGATTTTCCCGGCCGGTTTTGCAGGAACCTTTACTTCCTGCAATGAGGCCACGGCTGTGTCAACTGCCTGGAAGTTCTTTTTGACAACATCTTCGCCCTTGCGGCCGTATGTTTTCTTGATGGCTTTCTTCAACGCATCTATTGCCTCGGATGTCGGGATTACGCCCGAGATTGCGAAGAAACAGGTCTGCATGATTGTGTTAATGCGTGCGCCCAGTCCCAATTCCGTTGCAAGTTTGATTGCGTCGATAACATAGAACTTGATCTTTTTATCGATAATCTGCTGTTCAACTTCGTCCGGCATATGATTCCAGACTTCTGTCGCTGAAAATGGACTGGCCAGCAGGAACACCGCACCGGGCTTTGCGCTGGCAAGCATATTGTACTTCTCAAGGAATGAGAAATTATGGCATGCCACAAAATTCGCCTTTGTGCAGAGATAAGGACTTCGGATTATTTCAGGCCCGAAACGCAGGTGAGAAACCGTCATTGCGCCGGCTTTCTTCGAGTCGTACACGAAGTAACCCTGTGCGTAGTTGTTGGTGTCGTCACCGATTATTTTGATGGAATTCTTGTTTGCGCCTACTGTGCCGTCAGAGCCCAGTCCGTAGAACATGCATTCAAAAAGTTTGTCGCGTTCGATGTGCCACGAAGCGTCAACAGCGAGACTACTCTTTGTCACGTCATCATTGATGCCAACGGTGAAATGGTTCTTTGCTTCTTTTGACTGCAGGTTGTCAAAAACCGCCTTGACCATTGCCGGAGTGAATTCCTTGGAACCCAATCCGTAACGGCCGCCCAGCACCTGAGGATAGATGTTGGATTTCCACCATTTCTCCTGCATTGCTTCGCCGATAGCTGTGCGGATATCAGTGTACAGGGGTTCTCCGATTGATCCTGGTTCCTTGGTACGGTCCAGAACTGCAATTGACTTGACCGACGCAGGCACAGCATCGGAGAAGGCCTTGGTGTCGAAGGGCCTGTAGAGTCTAAGCTTAAGAACGCCTACTTTCTCACCCTTGGAAACCAGGTGATCAACGGTCTCGTGGACTGTTTCAGCGCCTGAACCCATTATTATTATGATTTTCTCGGCGTCTTTTGCGCCGACATAATCAAATAACTTGTACTGTCTGCCTGTGAGTGCAGCCAGTTTGTCCATGTACTTCTGAACAATACCTGGTGCAGCACTGTAGTATTTGTTTACCGTTTCACGACCCTGGAAGTAAACGTCAGGATTCTGGGCCGTACCGCGCAGGACCGGGTTGTCGGGCGTCATTCCTCGTTTCCTATGGGCGATGACGAAATCATCGTTAATCATTTTCCGCATTACATCACGGGAAATCTCTTCGATCTTTTGTACTTCGTGAGAAGTACGGAAGCCGTCGAAGAAATGAAGGAATGGCACGCGTGATTCTAGCGTTGCAGCATGCGAGATAATCGCCATATCTGCCACTTCCTGTACGCTGTTTGAGGCCAGCATGGCGTAACCGGTCTGGCGGACCGACATTACGTCGGAGTGATCGCCGAAGATTGACAGCGCCTGGCATGCCAGCGAACGGGCAGTAACATGTATGACAGAAGGCGTGAGTTCACCGGCGATCTTGTACATGTTGGGAATCATCAGTAATAGTCCCTGTGATGCCGTAAATGTTGCCGTAAGAGAACCTGATGTACAGGCTCCGTGGACTGCGCCTGCGGCGCCTCCCTCGGACTGCATCTCCACAACCTGAGGAACTGTGCCCCACAGGTTTTGTACACCTGCGGCGCTTAATTCGTCGGCGGTTTCACCCATGTTTGATGAAGGTGTAATCGGATAAATTGCACAAACTTCACTGCATGCGTGGGCGATCGTCCCTGCAACAGTGTTGCCGTCGGTCATTATCATTTTCTTGTCGGCCATTTCAGTCTCCCTATTTCTTTAAAGAATTTCGTACGTCATCAAGTTGTCCTGCGCTGCCGAGTACCTGGTTCTTGTGGACGATGTATTTTGCATACTCAGCCATGAAAACTTTTCCTGCGGGGCGAAGATCGAAATCTTCCGGCTTGCTCAGGAAGTGCTCGCGGTGAACGCGACACCAGACCAGGCGGCCGTCAGTGTCGATGTTGATCTTGGTGACACCCATCTTGCCGGCCTTTGTAATCTGCGCTTCGTCTACGCCCTTTGCGCCTTTGAGCTTGCCGCCAGCAGCATTGATGCGCTGAACTTCATCCTGCGGTACCGAGCTGGATCCGTGCATTACAAGAGGAAATTCAGGTACGAGCTTCTGGATCTCGCTGATGATTTCGAAGTGAATCCCCTGCGAGCCTGCAAACTTGTAGGCGCCATGACTTGTTCCAATGGCGCACGCGAGGCTGTCGCAGCCGGATTTCTTGATGAATTCCACGGCTTCCTTGGGGTCCGTGAGATGGGCATTTTTCTCGTCGACCGACACATGTTCCTCAACTCCACCCAGGGTTCCGAGTTCGGCTTCGACCGAGATGTTCTTCTTATGCGCTGCCTCTACGACACGCTTTGTAATCTCGATATTCTTTTCAAAAGGTTCACTGCTGGCGTCGATCATTACTGAACTGTAGAAGCCGCTGGCTATGCAATCCATGCAGGAGGCCTCGTCGCCGTGGTCCAGATGTACTGCAAAAACGGCATCAGGGAAAATCTGGTCAGCAGCGCGGATCATTGCCTCAAGCAGACGCTTGTCGGTATAGGAGCGGGCGCCCTTGGAGAGCTGAATTATAAAGGGGGCCTTGCTGTCAATATTTCCCTTGAAGAGTCCCATTACCTGTTCGGCGTTGTTGATATTGTACGCGCCGACGGCGTATTTGCCATATGCATGCTTGAACAGACCTTTGGTTGATACTATCATAGTTTCCTTCCTTCCTTTTATTCAGTAATTGTGCGCTTTTCCCGAAAAACAGAAGCCAATGAATATATATGGGAATGTGGTAAGGTCAAGGAAAAGAATCCATGTCTTTTTGAGCGCATTACGGCAGGCTTTGAATACTTAATTATATATGCATTGTTGCAGTAAAGAGGGGAAGTATGTACAGTGCCGTAACTTATGACGCATGGAAGCAATAATCCGGAATTGATTTATGGCAGGAATCCTGTCCAGGTGTGGCTGGATTCGAAACTACCCGTGAAACGCATACTGATTGCCACAGATACCCATGGCAGTGCGCTTGACAAAATAGAAGAGTCGGCAAAAAGCAGAGATATTACGGTGACCAGGATGGCCAGGGATGTCCTGATCAAGATTGTAGGCCATAATATGCATCAGGGGGTTGCCGCTGAAGTTAGAATGCCGCCATACGTGAGTATTGATGATATCTTGCAATCTGCCCAAGAAAGAAAAGAACCACCTCTAGTCTGTATTCTTGATGGTGTTCAGGATCCGCAGAATTTCGGTGCTGTGCTAAGGACGGCCGACGGAGCGGGAATACATGGGGTTATTGTTGCCAAAGACCGGGCTGTTGGCCTTACGCCTGCGGCATTCAAGGCTTCGGCCGGTGCTGCAGCACATGTGCGCGTGGCACAAGTGGTTAATATTTCCAGGACGTTGGAGGAGCTCAAGGAAAAGGGATTGTGGATAACCGGTGCAGTTGAAGGGGCCGAGATGTCCTATAAAAAGGGTGACTTCAAAGGGCCCGTGGGTCTTGTAGTCGGCGCGGAAGGCGAAGGTATTCGCCGGTTGGTAAGAGAGAAGTGCGATTTCCTGGTTTCAATTCCGATGTTTGGGAAGATAAATTCATTGAATGTTTCTGTTGCCGCTGCTCTTTTATTTTATGAAGCCCGCATGCAGCGAAGCGGGTGATGAAAATTGACGAAAAGGCGGATTCCGTGCATCCTTGGCAGGTATGAAAACAAAATTCAGAAAAAGACCCGATTGGGATCATTATTTCATGGATATAGCCCGTGTTGTTGCCACCCGCAGTAATTGTATCAGACGGCATGTTGCAGCGGTGGTGGTGAAAGACCAGAGGATAATATCTACCGGGTATAACGGGACGCCTCGCGGTGTAAAGAACTGTTATGAGGGCGGTTGCCCGCGTTGCTCAAGTGATGCGCCGTCCGGCACAGGTCTCGGGGAATGCATTTGTTCTCATGCTGAAGAGAATTCAATTACACAGGCTGCATATTACGGGATACCTTTGGCTGGAGCCACGCTGTATACAACGATCAGTCCATGCATTATTTGTGCAAAAATGATTATAAATGCCGGTATTTGTGAGGTTGTATATGAGGGGGAATACCAGTTTACACGTCAGATCAAAGCTCTTCTTAAACAGGCCGGAGTGAAGTGTCGGAAGTTGTCATAGAAGGGCTTAACGCAAGACAAAGAGACTACTGGACTTTATATCTCTCTGCCTCTTAAACTCAGTTCCTTTTTCATGAATTATGCTGTTATAAAAATATTAATGGTTTTCGCGGCTGTATTGATCTTGAACAGATTGAAGCTCAATCTCGGCATGGCTCTGATTCTTGGGGGAATTGGCCTTAATCTTTGGGGTGGCCTGACTGTTCAGATTACTGTTTCTAATCTTGGTAATGCTTTTCTTAACACTGAATTATGGTTTTTCATTCTAGTGATGGCTTTAATTATAGAAGTTGATCATTACATGACAGAAGAAAAGAATTCAGCCGAGATTGTTGCCGCAACACAGCGCTGGGGCGGTAAACACGGCAGAGCTTTGACTTTAATGTCGCTTCCTGCGGTTATGGGGCTTATACCGAGCCCGGCAGGTGCCCTTTTTTCAGCTCCATTTGTCGAACAGGCCAGTGGCAGGGAGGATGGATCGCCTGAATGGAAAACGGCTGTAAATTACTGGTTCAGGCACCTGTGGGAATACTGGTGGCCACTTTACCCAGGTGTCATTATTGCCATGTCGGTATTCAGTATGATTCCATCATGGCAGTTTGTAAGCGTTCAGATTCCTTACACGATTTTATCGATTACGTTGGGATATTTATTTCTGGTGCGTTCGCATATTCCAAGACTTGCAGGTATTTCCGTCAATACGGAAGGTGATAACAGAAGGGCCTTCTTTCTTTTAACGCCGCTGTTGATTGTCCTGGCGTCTTTATTTGTTCTCCCTCTCCCTCTTTCCAGGATTCTTCCTGGCATGAACATGCAGGTCCGAAAACTTCTTGCGGTGGTTCTTGGGTTAGTTATGGCACTGTTGTTGATTGTGTGGGACGGGAGAAGGGGTAAGGGAGGGCCGACGGTTTCAACAGGTCGAAAAATGTTCTCGACGTTGTTCACTAGATCTTCTTTGAGTATTCAGTTTTCGCTTGTCGGTGTGCTTGTTTTTCAGTTCATGCTTGAAAAGTCGGGGTTGCTTCCTGCTGCAGGGAAAGAACTCGTAAGCAGTGGAATTCCTCTGGTTATTGCGGTAGCGATTTTACCTTTTCTCGGAGGGATGATTACGGGTATAGCTTCCGGTTTTACTGGTACTGCATTCCCTCTGCTTGTGGGGTTGATGAATACAGAAGGGTCCGGGTTAACTCCTCTTTCAACGCTGGTTCTGGGGTATGGTTTCGGATATGTTGGGCTGTTGTTGTCACCTGTACATCTTTGCTTGCTTGTGACAAGAGATTATTTCTCAGCAACTCTTTCTAAGGTTTATATGCAGTTGCTTCCGGGGGTTGCTGTTATACTGATATACTCAATTGTTGTTCACTTTGTTTTACGTGTTCTTGGCTGGTAATATATTGGTTTGTGTTGCTATTTTCTTCCGTTGAGTTCTTTGCATAGCAGCTTTAATTGTTGAACTTCAGATTCACCAAGTGAACGTATGGTAAAAGCGGTCTTGTTGTGCATTAATGGTTCGTCGATACTGGTGAGGTTCTGACATTTCGTGCTGTCTTTGGTTCCAGGAACCGGTGAATATTCAGAAAGCATGATGTTGATTCCTAGATTATGCACAAAGTTCATTGATTCCCGTACCTTCTGGATGTTGTGATCAGGATGCCCTGCGATGATGTAGGCAAATATGTTGCTGGTGTCGGCGCCTGCCTTGATCAGGTTGTTAACGGCCGCAATAATATCATCATTGAGTACTTTGTTACCTGTATTTTTCTGCCACTCTTCCGACATACTTTCGAACCCAAGGTAAAAAGTTTTTACGCCGGCTTTTATCATTAATCCGGCCAGTTCGGGGGTGATTAGACGGGCGTTTAATGCGTTTGGGGTATGAAAATTGAACTTGTATTGTTTGGAAAGAACGTACTGGAGAAAAGGCATAAGACAGATATCAGGGTTATGAAGAAGGGCATCATCATAGAACGCTATATTCTGGACATTCTTGCTTTTCATAAGGTCGAGTTCGTGAGTACATCGTTCCTGTGCCCGAGGTGTAAATGCCGGATAGATCGATTGTACGGAACAGTATGAGCATGAGAAGGGGCATCCATCTGAAAGTCGGATTGTTCCAGTCTGCAAATCCCAGTAACCCTGCCAGAATGCAGGTTGCCTGATGTCCGGTTCAATTGAAAGCATTTGCCAGAGTGGCGATAGTTCCGTACCCCTGATGATCAGATCTGCACCCAATGATGTGGCGTGAGTATAACAAAGTGTTGCATAGATACCTCCAAGGATGATTTTTGCCCCTGGCAATATATGGCGGATGTCTTCAATCACTTCTTTCAGGCCTGGGTACCAGTATGTCATAACTGTCTGTATCAGCACGAAATCAAAAGGTCCATTTCCTGTAATGAATTTTTGGAACATTTCCCTTTTCAGCCCGAACCTTTGATATCTGCGCCGTATCTCCTGGAGGCAGGGTGGCTTGGGGATTTCTTCGGATATATACTTGCCTCTGCCCCATTTATCTTTTTCTCTGGTTGCAGGCATTCTTGTCCTGTCGAGATAATCAAACAGTTTCATTTCTGCCCGTCCCCTGAGAAAGCCGGCCACTTCCAGTAGACCGTAAGGCTTTAGCCAGAAGTCATGGGCCGTGAAGTCATAGACTGGTGGATTAACCAGTAGAATTTTCGGTTTCATGAAGGATAATTAATCACAATTGTACTGTTTGGTATACCCTGATGTAATATTTTAGAAAGGAATGGTGTGACAGCTAAACGTATAATCGAGACAATAATCGGAGCGGTGATTATTTTCCGCCGTTTTCCTTGAGCAACTGTGCAAGATATTCGTCTCTGGCCTTTTCCCACGCCTCGAATGGGTCGGTAACATTTGTCATAGTTTCCACCTTTTCCGTGGCAAGCTTGCTGGCCAGTTCTTCAATTTCTTTTGTAGAAAGCTTCGTCTTTTCAGATCCGGCGGCAGTTGGTTTCGGCGCAGCTATTTCTGTTTTCTGTTCTGTCTCAGGTTTTACGGCAGATTTTTCTTTGCGAGGTTTCGGCGTAGCTTTTGGGGTAGGTTTTGGAACAGGGGGTGGTGTATCCGTTTCGCTATTGTCTTCCCTGACAGGTAACGCTTGAACTGGAGGCACAGTTTCATTTTTCTTGCTTAATTCTTCTTCGTTGCTCTCAGCAACTTCTATCATTTCCATGTTCTGAGGCTTGCGGCGTTGTTTCCTGTAAGTTCTCATGAAACGGCCGGCTATACCACTGACCACTTCATCAGTGATCTCTTTCATCTGGTTTGTTTCGGCTGCCTTGAGGGCCAGTTTGCAGATTTTGTTGATTATACGAG
>Ga0156394_1108_pt1 | contig 13005 bp, 6 predicted proteins | sample RifOxyA3_FD_108038 | JGI IMG/M metagenome (GOLD analysis project Ga0156394, IMG submission 108038) | Lentisphaerae bacterium RIFOXYA12_FULL_48_11 | reverse complement strand
CACACGGTGAATCAGGCGGCACCGCAACCGAACAACCTGTTCCAGAGGGTGTGGACTACGATATGTGGCTGGGGCCTGCGCCAAAAGCGCCATTCTGTAACGACAGGTGTCTAACACAGAGTGGCAGAAACGGGATCTTCCACATCTACGACTACGCCATAGGTTTTGTGGCCGGCTGGGGCGCACATCCTGCAGATATGCTACAGTGGTGGCTGGATAACGCCGGAATTCCAAACATGCCGGTTTCATGCGAGGCAAAGGGTGTTATCCCGACAGAAGGCCTGTTCAACACACTTACAAACTGGGATGCACACTTTGTCTATCCGAACGGCCTGAAAATGAGATTCATGGATGACCTCACGGCCAACAAGGAGAAACCCCACCCCGGCGTGACAGGCGGACACGGCACGTTATTTGTCGGCTCAGAGGGATGGGTACAGGTTAATCGTGGAGGATGGTCGTTCTCAAACGATTCAATACGCCAGAAGGCGAAAGACCCCGGATCAAAAAGACTGCCTGTCAGCAAAGACCAGATACAGAACTTCGTCGACTGCGTGCTCAGCAGGGAACAGCCGGTGGACAACCTGCATTCTGCCGTTCGTTCGGATATCCTGTGCCATCTCATCGACATAAGCGCACGGACAGGCAGGAAGCTCGAATGGGATAACAGGAAAGAAACGATCGTCGGCGACAAACAGGCTGAGAAAATGATGCATCGCGACATGCGGAGCCCATGGAAGCTGAACAGGTCATGGATAGGCTCGTTGTTCGGCTGATCATCAATTTGAAAACAAGCTGGAAAGAAACACCCTCTTAGAAACAAGGAGAGACATCGGGTTCTGCTTTATAGGTTGCGGCGGCCGGGCGCGCGGTCTTAACAAACGGCGGGTCCAGCGGCCCCACCCTACCTAAATCATTCCATAAATAACAATTAAACAACGCAAAAGAGGAAAACCAATGAAAACTACTTATTATTATATGTTTCTTATTCTTGCCATCAACCGTGTACTCGCGCTTGAAGTCGTAAAAGACCAGTCAACAGTCAAGATCAACGCCGGCGGCAAGCCTGTCGCCAAATACCGCTTTGCCGATGTGCCGTTCAAACCGTATGTCTCGCAGCTCTACACGCCTGGCGGCGTGGCCATGCTGCGTGATTCACCATTTGACCACAAACATCATCATTCCCTGATGTTCGCAATTGGTGCAGACGGAACAGACTTCTGGACCGAACGGCCAAAATGCGGAAAACAAGTTCATAAAAGCCTGGAGACCGGCGATGGAAGCCTTGTCCATCAGCTGGAATGGACAGCTACAAACGGAACCCCCGTTCTTCTCGAGCAACGAATTATTAAGATCAACAAGGCAGACGACCTGAATACAACCCTGCTCACATGGCAAAGCAATCTCAAGAATCCGGCAGGCAGGGACGAAATCAAACTTACCGGCAATCACTACTTCGGGCTTGGAATACGATTTGTCACAAGCATGGACAAGATCGGCACATTTATTAATTCCTCAGGTCACACTGGTGAAGTGGTTCGAGGCGACGAGCGGTTGGCACCGGCCAGGTGGTGCGCCTATTCGGCGCCAGTAGAAGGGAAAATGGTCACAGTTGCAGTATTCGATCATCCATTGAACCTGAGGCATCCATCAAATAAATTTACAATGTTGAACCCTTTCTCCTACCTTTCATCAACTTTGAACCTCTGGAAAGAACCATTTGTCCTGAAGTCAGGCCAGCCGTTGGAGCTTCGATATGGAGTGGCGGCCTGGGATGGGAAGATTGATGCGTCAGCGATCGAAAAGGTTTACCAGAGATGGATAACAACCAGCAGGTAGAGCTTTTCTTCTGAATGGAAGGGTATGTCTTGAATACCCTTCCATAAAACATAAAGACGGCTGGATTACTCCGCGACTTCGCACTCCTTCAGCTTGCGTTCATAGAACGACTGAACAAGCAAGCCCCTCGCAAAAAGCTCCTTGAGTTCGATTATGCGGCGGGCTACCTGATACTTTGTGAATTTCGGTTTCGTAGAAGCTAGAACCGCCTTGGCCTCTTCATCGTTTATCGACTGGTTGAAGATCATGATATCATCCATCACACCATCAAAACCCGTATTCTTTTCCTGGGACGTCGGGTTGGAGCGATTCATACCTATAGCCAGAATATTTGTATTCGAACCGATCTCGCCCTTCCAGGATGTCACCTGCTTCTGGGGCTCACCGTCAACATAAAGCTTAAGCTTCCCGCCATCATACACGGCGATCGCATGATGCCATGCACCATCAGCAACAATGCCATCACTGAGGCACTCGTGATTATTAACCACAAAGCGCAACTTCCCCTTGTCTGCAGGATTTTTTAAACTGCCTGCCACACACAGGGCAAATCCATTGTCTTTTTGCTTTTCGAAAATATATCGATCAACATCACATGATTTCGCAGTTCTTAGCCATAATGCATATGTTGCTGTTTTTGAATTCAGCGTCACGCTATTGGTTACACGGATATAGCTGTTTGTCGCGGCAAACTCATAGCCGCCGGCCATCTTGCCTACGGGAATCCATTTTGCACCGAATGCCCGACCATTATTCCCGCGACCGGTACGGTCGGTCACATTACCGCCACCCTCCCACTGGTCGAAGTTTAATTGCATCATCAACCCGGTAGGAAATTCAACTTTCTTCACTTCATTAGTTTTCGGCGGCTCTGCCTTCTTGGGCTCCGGCTTGGGTAGAGGCGGAGGAGGAATAAAAACCAGAGCCTTCAGTTCCTGAGCAGGGACAAGGTGCCTCCACAGAAAGGCCTGCATCCGGTCTTCCGATGGAATCGCAATGTGGGTTATTCTCTGCGTTTTGGTCGTCGCGCAACCTTCTATGACAAGATTCACCGGCTCTTTCGTCTCGGTGAGCTTTGTCTTTACAATCACCTGGGTCATAGCCTGGGTACCGGTTATTCTGCCGGTAACCACAAAGTCGTTCGTATCCCCTTTCAACGCGAAATTGATAGCATTGGTAAAACCGTCCTGCCTTATGGCAAACGCCCTCAGGCTAGCGGTTGAATTACTGCGAATTGCGACCATCGACGGCACAAGCCGCAGCGCAAAATCAGGCTGGGGAGCGCTTATGCGCAAGCGGTAACCATACTCATCTCCGCCCTTATGCTGAGTGTCATCCAGGTGAAGATAATAAGTTCCATTGGCAGGCAGCTTGGCCCTTATATAAGGATCCGCGTGATGCGTGTTAATACCGGCGGCAACGTCTTCCCTGTCATCGTTCAGCGCGAGGATTTTTCCTGTCGCATCAGTCAGCTTGAGAACAGGATCAAGGGGAGAATTCAATCTGCGCGCAAAAACTTCAACAACGACGTCATCCCCTGCCTTCCCCTCGAACTGGAACAGGTCCTTTCTGCTCGTCTTGTCAATGTGACCATTCACCATGACTGGCAACGTGACCTTCTGGGCAGTCTTTATCTGGCTGTTCGGCTCTTTCTCCAGGCAATCAGGAATCGGATCAAGAGCAAAAGGCATAGGGGTGGAAACCAGGTTACCCTTACCGCGTGCCATCACGGGATATATACCAGGAGCCTTGTCTTTCATGTCAAATGTCAGGCTTGTTTCGGAAAGATTCCATCCTTTCAACTCAACTTTTGTCACAGCTCCCACCCTGGCGCCCATAGGGAAGATACTCGTTATGAAAGGCATTTCACCGATGGTAATACGATAAACCCAGTCTTCTCGGCCACGATAGATTGCATCATAAATTGCGAGCAGGTACTCACCATCCTCAGGAACTTCAAAAAGCATAACCGGGTCGGGCTTGAAATAATAATCATCAGCATATGCCAATTCCTTGCCCTTTGCATCGCAGAGAACTAGAACTGCCTGAAACCAACCCGGAACCGCATCAGCAAGGAAAGGAATCAATTCCCTTGCCTGGGCAGATATAACCAGTTTCTGGCCCTTCTTTGCCGCAAACCTGTACCTGTCAACGGTTCCCTGTGCTATCTGGCCATTCATTATACATGGTATGTTCACGCACACTTCTTCATCATCCAGATCACTCGCTGCGCCGGCGCTCCCCATCATCATCGGCTCTTCAGTCATCATCATTTCAGAACCGCCCTGCTTTGCCACATCACGCTTTTTCCTTCGCAGGCTCAGTTCTTCCTTACCGAGGATTACGAGGGGACAAGTCACCATGGGTTCTGCCGAATATTCTGGCACCTGTCCCACATTGAAAACGAGCGGATTCGACACCCCGCGAGGAGTCGTCACCCTTATCTCCCTCAGGCCGGGAACAGCGTTGGACTCAATAGTAATTTCCGCAATGACTATATTGGCAATTGACGCGCACGCGGTCTGCAGAACGTGTTCACGCGTAAGTTTCTGTATTCTTTCAATCATGTTGGTAATCGCCAGGTCAGGGGTTTCGGGTGGTTCGAATTTTAATTCCCGCAACTGTTCATTCAAGAGCTGGACTTCCTGTGGATTCATGTGCTTATTGTATTCCACAATTCGCGCTTTTACGCCGGTCCCGGAAACATACATTCCGCTAATTTCGTGAAGCCCCTGCCCTCCCATTCTAACCCGGAAAGTCGTCCCCTGCTGACCGCCCGCGGGATAAACAAAGCCTATATACTGGGCCGGCAGGTTGGAAACCAACGCAAGCAAAGCGAATAACCCTGCAAGCAAACAACATTGCGATCTGTGAGTAATACAGTTCATAGTTTTCATGTGACCAGATACATCAGCTCACAAGCCTGTTTTCAGGCAGGGCGCGACCGCCGGGCGCGCCGTTCTTTAAAAAGGGCGGGTCCGGCGGCCCCGCCCTACCAAAAATGAACCCACGTCTCTAAATATTCATTATTTCCGTAAGATAGCCGGCCGTCTTCTGCCCCTTCTCTTCCGGATTCAACACAAAGGCATCAAGCCCCTCCGGGTGCGGCAATTTTGCATTGGGATCGATCCCGGCCAACAGGTAAATACTGCCCATCAAGTCAATCGGATATACGGGACGTTCCTTGACTTCCTCGCCCTTTTCATCAGACGAACCCACGATACAGCCACTCTTGAATCCGCCGCCTGCAACCAGCACGGAGAATACGTTACCGTAATGATTTCGTCCGCCATTCCACGGCGGCTGCCAGTCAACCTTCGGGCCTCTTCCGAATTCACCACAGCACCATACAACCGTTGTTTCCAACAGTCCCGTATCATGCAAATCCTGCAACAGTGCAGCCAATCCCTGGTCCAGCTGGGGACATTGCCTGCGCATGGTCAGGAAATGATTGGAGTGAGTATCCCATCCACCCGGGTAGTTGATGGTAACATAAGGCACACCTGACTCCACAAGCCGCCTGGCCACCAGGCATTCCTGCCCGAAAGTATGACGACCATACTTGTCTCTCAATTCAGGTTTCTCCAGGGAAAGATCAAAAACTTCCTTACCCTTACCCAGTATAAGATTATATGCGCTTTCCTCCGTTGATTTTGATTCTGCGAGCTGTGGGTTACCTGGCATTGCGTTACGCATGGTGTTCATTTTTCCCAGAAATTCCCGCCGCGCTTTCTGCCGATCATCGGTGATTCCGCGCGCAACAACACCTTCCACCTCGAATCTGGCGGCATTCGGATCACCGCCAGTGGCAAACGGCTTATATTTTGCGCCCAGGAAACCTGCCTCGGAAAATCTTCCCTGCGGTTGCGTCATGACCACATATGGAGGGAGCACCCCCTTGTAGCCGGCATTGTACCCCTTGAACATCGCAAATACAGCGCCCACGCTTGGGTAGGCCAGACGCTCCCCTGGCATGTGTCCCGTCTGCATTATGTACGCAGCTGTCTCATGTCCATTGTTTCGATGCGTCATGCTGCGTATAATTGAATACTTGTCGGCCTGCTTGGCGAGCTGAGGGAACAATTCACTTACCTGGATTCCAGGAACATTTGTATCCAGCACCCCCCTGAAATCCCCAAGGTATTCGTATCCGCTTTTCGGCTTCGGATCCCACGTGTCATTGTGGGACATTCCACCCCACAGGAAGATCTGTATGACCGATTTAGCCTTGGCTTTGATCACCGGCTTTGGCTTCTGCTCTTCGGCAGCCAGAGCTCCAAAACCACCAAACTTGTCAGCCAGCAAAAGCCCTGCGGTTCCTGTTATACCCCTCCGCATTGCCTCACGTCTGGAAATGGGTACACCATTCACGTTCTGCAGTTTGTTATTCATACTGGATTCTGTATTCATTGCACGGCCTCCTATCATTCTACATCCGGCCTGGCCGGAAACTTCCCGGGCCTGTCAGTGTCTGTACAGGAACTCGTCACTATTCAACAGCGCCCAGACAATATCTATCCAAACATCATTTCCTTTTACAATTCCAGACTTCGCGTATGCGTGCGCATTCTTGACTTCATCTGCGGTGGGGAAACGCGACAGGACAGAAAGATAAATCTCTTCAAGAATATCTTTTGACGTATCCTTGTTCTTTACGGTCCTGGCCTTTATAAGACTCCTGAGCTTCGGACTCGTTTCAAGCTTACGCTGGATATGACCTGAGTTAAGCAGATGCATCTTCTGTGTGGCCATGAACTTGCTGACGCGTTCATTCTCCTGACCAGTGGCACGCGCAGGCTTTCCAAACAATTCCAGGAATGAGCTGCTGATACTGCCATCAGGAAGTGCAACTGCCGGTTTGTTCTCCGGAATAAACGTAAACGGCTCCGGAATGGCGCTGGTGTACAGGTCCGACGTGCCGGTAAACTGGTTAATGGCATCAATCAACACCTCCGCATCCAGGCGCCTTAAAGGGTAGAACCCGAAGTTTGCTTCAATTTTCGCAAGTTCCTTGGATTTTGGAACAATAGAAGATGACTGGTATGTCCTGGAATTCAGGATAAGCCTGAAGAGATGCTTCATATCGTACTTACTGGCAATAAACTCTTCCTGAAGGTAGGCCAGCAGCTTCGGATTGCTTGGAGGATTGTCAGGTCTGATGTCATCAGGCTCATGAATTATACCGCGCCCCATCAGCCATGACCACATCCGGTTGACTATACTCTTGGTAAACCACGGATTTTTCGGCGTTATCAGCCAGTCGGCAAATATCTCACGGGGATCCTGGTCCGGCGGCAGCGTTTTTAACTTTGTCCCATCGGGAAAAATTGCCACCTTCGGAACAATTATGGCTGGTTTTGCCGCAACAGCATTTGTAGCGGCTTGCGCGACAACATTGGCAGCCTGCTTGGGAACAGCATTTGTCGTAGCCTTGGCGGACACATTGGTAGCAGTTTTAGATGCAGCCTTGGCTGCGGCAATCGCGGCAGCCTGCTCCGCAGCAGCGGCGGCAGCAGCCTGCTCCGCAGCCTTGACCGCATCGTTGTACTCCTTGTCTGGATCCCAAAAGACAATTTCCTCTTTCCATTCCCTCGTGGGCTTATAACTAACCTGCGAGAAGAACACCGACATACCAGGCAGAGCCTCCTTGTCCTTCCACGTATCAACCCTCGTACCCATGAAAGCAAGTGCTGCTGAAGCCGCAAGGCCCTCCGGAGTCTTACTCTGTACTGCACGATAGAAGTTAACCGGCCCGACCCGAAAATTACTACCGTTGGAAACAAGCATTTCCCGTACAAATTTATCGTACGGCTTGTTGTCCCTGAGAGAGATCTTTATCCAGTGGTGGTATGCCTGCGCCGCATTCGGCCAGAGGTTCACAGGAAACTCCGCTTTTACACGCAGGATATCGCTCCATTTCATGGCCCAGAAATCAGCATACTCAAGAGTATCCAGAAGACGATTCACCAGCACAGCCCTCTTATTCTTGCCTTTGTCCTGGAGAAAATCCCTTGCCTCTGCCGCAGTTGGAAGAGTGCCGGTCACATCGAGGTACACACGCCGCAGAAAGACTTCGTCGGAACAAATGGCCGGCTTAATACCCAGCTTGGACAGCTTCTCCCCGACAAGCTTGTCAATCTTGGTTTCAGGCACCACGCAGTCAGCAGCCTCGAAGAGATTTGATGACACAGCCGGTTTAGCGGGAGGTGATGCGGAAGGCGCTGCCTTCGGAGCCGCAATAACGCTTGTCGAAAGGAGAACTGTTATGGTCAAAATAGAAAGTGTTTTCATTCTGCTTTTCCCTAGTCTGCTTGATAACGGATAGATTTGGCAGGTGAACCTTCTCACCCTAATCTGCATGATTTCCCACACTTGCCAGAACTTCAACTAAAAAAATACTACCATAATGATTCCTGTAAGCACAATTAATTCTTGACTAAAAGAATACAGCATTACCCAGGCTGTAATTACACAAAACAAGCCGTTTCTTCAAAAAAAACGGCAACGACTCGCATTACGACATTCTCAACGCTTACTATTATAACGGTTAAACTACAGGGGTTATTGTCACCTAATTCTCAGAATTTAAGGTATAATTGACCCTCGTAGCAAGCGCTCATGCGGTAATCAGTTGTGGGTAGTCTGTATGGCAGGATTGTAAATGAAAGAATTCCAGTACTTCCTGTCCATCTCGTAAACATTTATCGGGTCTTTCTCCACGTCGAATGATTCAGGCAGGAGCTTATAGCGCTTCATCTCACGTATGTATTCGGAACGCGGTTTGAAACCCGGCATGTCAAACCTCTTGATCTCTTCAAGATAGCATTTACCGCCTTCGCACATCGCAAGCAACAGCTTGTAACCTGTATCATCCTTACTAACGAAAACTTTACTGTCTGCATCCGAAGCCGCCCCTTTTGGCCTGCACAACCCGTAACCTCCGGCACTCTTCGCCAGCGGTGCCAGAAGAATCAACGACTTCTCGGGCCGGGAAAGGTTGAACACAACGTGACGTGAATATTTCAACCTGAGATCATCCATGTTCGGAGCCCAGAAACTCAACCCGATCTCATCAGACAATGTATGCGCAACAGGATGTGCCTTCGTATCATGACAGGATATGCAGCGATCCTTGAAAACCGGCTGCGCCGCCTTTGTTTCTTCCCTGTCCTTATCGTTATTCAGTATCTGATTATTCTGGATATAGCCGCCAATAGATCCGCAGCCAAGGGCCGCATACGTGCCGGGGTACGGCGCTCCGAGGTCAAGCCACAGCCGCACCAGCGCCTTTTCATTCTCGCTGGGCTTTACATCATGATGTTTGCCTTCAAGTTTTTCGGCAAGGGCCGAGCCGCCGCTCCCGAGCTTTCGCGGCTCATAGTTACTCCGCGCATAATTACGCCCATCCGAAATCTGCTTCCAGACAGTCAAAGTATAATAACTATGCGAAAACATCGGGCCATGATCACCCGTCAAAATCACTCCGCCGGACCGCTTGTCGTAGTCGTGACACTTGACGCAATTCCTGTCCAGTACCGGTTGAATATCACGCACAAAATCCGGCAGATCAGGAAGATCCTTGAGTGGTTCGATAAGACTTGGAGCTCTCTTCGATGCCATTGAAACATTTCCGCTAACCGTCGACCGTGCCGTGACCCGATGCTCATGGCAACCAATGCAACCAAGCGTCTCACCCGGTTGCACTGTTGTAAAACTCTGCATGCGCTTGATAGCTTTCCCGTTCCCGTCAAGTGCGACAAAGAACAGGCTCCTGACCGCAGGTGCTTCGAAGTAAGCCGAGCCATCAGGCTCGACGGGAACAGTACCCAGCACCCGCTCAAGAGAGAATGTACCCTTATAACTCAGCGGGTCCATCCCTCCCGTGAAATTGATTGGCTTGGGCAGACTCTCCATAATCATCATTCTCTTGATTTCACCTTGTTTAACATCGGCCATATTTCTGCCATGATACATGTTATCAAGAAGGAAGCGCCCGTTCGGCTTGGAGAGATCAACCCTGGAAGTAATTACCAGTTCTCTTGAATGGGAAAAAATCGGGCGCGGTTCATGCAACCAGACTTTCTCGAATTCCTTTGGCAGCGTAAACAAAACACTGGACTGACCAAGTGCGTTCATTAGAACCAGCTTGTTACCGTTAGCTGCCATAAAAGCGTTAGCGTTGAATGCCCATGGATCACGATAACCGCGCTGCTTGCTCACGTTCCTGAGATTGCTTAAATCGTCTGGGCCCTTCTTAACGCTTACAGTGGCAAGGAATCCCTCATGCTCTATTCCGCCATGCCCGGGCGAATTAATCAACACCATGTCGTCGCTGTCCGGAATTGGTTTTGAATCAATGTATACTCCACCGGGATGCATATTTCCGAAAAACACTGTCTGCGCGGTACCATCAGGATACATTGTCCACAGGTGATGATAATCAACCTGCGAACGGTCAACATATTCCCAGCGCATGTACTGGATCCGACCGTCACGCATCATCCAGGGCGTATTGTCCTGCTCAAGGTTGGCCGACAACGCCCGCATGTTCTTGCCGTCGGCATCACAGCGCCAGATGTTGGCCACCTGAGTAAGCCAGCAGTTTACCCAACGTTTGGCACGAGTCGTCACAAAGACAATCCCTCCATCCGGTAACCAGCATGGCTCAAAATCATCAAACTCGCCCTCTGTAATCTGCTTAAGCCCGCTTCCATCGGAGTTGATCAGATACAGCAGGTAATTATCCGTGCCGCCTTTCCTATAAGAAAAGAGGATCTGCTTACCGTCATAATGCACTACGGGATCACGCACAGCCCCCTCGACATCGTCCACCATTATTGTCATCTTGCCGGTCTTTACATTCAACTTGCAGAGACGACCACCCTTGCCATAGGCAGGCCTTTCACGGTCCACTGAGTAATACCCGATATTGGCGTACCAGTGCCCGTCACCAATGAGCGATCTTACGGCAAAAACAATCTCATCCACATCAGCCATGGGCCCGGCAAGAAACTCTTTTGCAAGGTCAACAGCCTCTTCACTCACCATCTTCGGGGCCTCACGCTGCCCATTCAACTGCACGTAATCGTAAAGAATCCAACTGCCATCGTTCATGTTTATCGTAATCGTATTATCACCGGCCTTTACGGAGTTCCCTTGAACTGGAAAAATCAGCGGAAAAGATTTCCCTTCGCCATCGGGCCGATGCACCAGTTCATTGGACAACTCCTCCTTTGGCAATCTCTGCGAGGCAATTTGCTTCTCGTTCAGGGTAATCGTGATCTGGCTCGGCTCCCAGATTCCCACCACGCCTATCTTCAGGTATAATAACTGGGTGTGCACCTTTTCGGCCTTGAACTTAATCGTGAATGTGTGCGCCTTGCTGCCGGCCCAGGCATCATGTGAACTGGGATGAAGATACGGCCAGTCACTCATCTTGCTCTTGCCCACAGTAAATACCACAGGCTCGGGATATTTTTTCGAATATGCCGGGTATTTCTCTTTAACAATCCCGAACTCAGCCGCCGAATTGTCGGGTAACCCGATCAGGAACAGGTCAGTATCCTTGGCAAAAACCGGATTAATCACTGCCGCAAACATCAATACAACAGCGGAAACAGCCGATACAAAGCAAAGTCTTATATTCATAACTTCTCTCCTTAGTCGGCAAAACTTCAAATAAGAATACACCGAAAACACAGATGAAACACAAATAAAGAAAAGGCCCCGACATTACTGCTTGCCATTGATTAACGCTCTATTTTGAATTTGGAAATTCAGAATTGGATATTTGTTTAACTCTTAACACCCTCATACCCGAGCCGCCGAGATATCTCTCCGGCGTGAGCAATTACCGTCGGCGCCAGCTCCTTCAACTTTGAAATGGACAGACGTGTTGATGGACCTATGACTGTCAGCGCCGCCACAAATGTCCTGTTACGTTCATAAACAGGCACGCTGATGCACTGGATACCTTCCACGCATTCGCTTCTGTCCAGCGCATAACCGCATTTCCTGACATCATCAAGTTCTTCCCTGAGAGCATCCAGCGTGGTTATCGTTTTATCTGTTTCCCTCGTAAGTTTAATCGAGGAAAGAATGCGATCCCTGTCCTTATCGGACATAAATGCCAGTATTACCTTCCCGGGTGCAGTATCGTGGAATTCAAAATGCGTCCCGGGATCAACCATTAGCCTGACCTGGTGCCGGGAAGGAAAAGTATTCAACACCACGCCCTCCCTGTCACTCAGCAACACCTGGAGCGCAACCATTTCCAGCGTTGTATCCCTTAAGTCACGCATGACATCCAGCGATTCTTCAATGAGGTGACTTTCACCGACAGTCGAACTTCCCATTGCCAGAAGCTTGGACGTAAGCGCAAACGTCATGGTTTGTTCGTCACGCTCAATGTAGCCACGATCAACAAGGTTATTGAGTATACGCCCGAGACTTCCTTTCGGGATATTCAATTCCTGCGCCATGTCGATCGCTCGAAGGGGTATTCTCTTCTTAACAAGAAGCTCCAGGACCATGAGCCCGCGGTCAAGCGCCGGGGTCAGGCATGCTTCTTTCGAGACCCTTTGAATTGCTGGTGAAGCTCCCCCCGGCAAGCCGCGGGGCATCCTGTTAACAAAAACAGGATCAGCGCAACTCCGCCGTAGCCCCGCCGTTCCTCCCCGTGCCGAGGCACGGGGCATCCCGGCGAAGGCGAGTGAATTCTTCCTGCTGGCCATAAGATGTCCTGCGTATCGCTATTGACACCGGTAGCATTACCGAAACAACACCGGAGCGTCAATATAAACTTTACAGGATAAGACGTGATAAATGATAAACCACCAAGTTTCCAGCGCGGCAAGCCGCAACCAAAGGAAGAGTTCTGATTGCCGATATTATAGAAGATAATTTCTTACAGAAGGTAACAAAGAAACCAAAGTTTTCGCCGAAGGCGGGAAAGATATAGGAATCTTTCTTCGTTAACTTTGTTGCCTTTTGTGGAAATCTTCCGAGAAAAGCAAAATTCTGAAGGGCTGGATATGTATCCGCACCGTCTGCGGCAACGCAGTCAGCGTGGATGCATCACGCAAAAGCATTGCTTGCGAAATGTTGCTTTCAAACGAAAATAGAGAAAGATACTTGATCTATTTCGCGGCATTCCACTGCTTGCGG
>Ga0156394_1314_pt1 | contig 13011 bp, 12 predicted proteins | sample RifOxyA3_FD_108038 | JGI IMG/M metagenome (GOLD analysis project Ga0156394, IMG submission 108038) | Lentisphaerae bacterium RIFOXYA12_FULL_48_11 | reverse complement strand
AAGAGCCTTGTAAACATTGGCGTAAGTCACGATTTGTCACTGAGAGTCACAAAGAGTCAAAAATCCAAAATGGCGGAGAGGGGGGGATTCGAACCCCCGGTACCGGTTTACACCAGTACCGCGGTTTAGCAAACCGCTGCTTTCAGCCACTCAGCCACCTCTCCGTGATGCTTAACATCTTGATAAGCAATAAGATACAACAACATATAGATCGTTGCGTTTTACAGTTGTAACCTGATGTTGTAACCCTATAATCGGTGCATTATGAAGAACACCGAAACAGCAACAGCAGTCACTCAAACTTTGCAACGTGTGGGTCATTGTTTATATCGCTCCGACAAGTCGGACGTATACTATGCAATTCTGAAACGTGGATGCAAGCAGATTAAAAGATCACTCAAAACGACGGATCGCACACTGGCACAACGTAGATTGTCAGAGTTACAAGATAAGGCCAGTCGTTTGAATCAAAGCCAAGGAGGCCGCATCTTATTTGAAGAACTGGGCAAACGGTGGCAGGAATCAGCAGGGACTGGATTGAAACCATCTTCTGCTCGCAGGCTGGTGGTGGCGGTAAAGGGTTTGAATAAATACTTCGGAAAAATGATGGTTCGAGGAATAACGAAGGCGCACATTGAGAAGTGGGCCGCACAAAGATCGGTCAAGGCTGCTGCGCGGACGTTCAACCAAGAGCGGGCTACATTATCGCGAGTATTCGTATATGCAATGAGGGATGGTATTGTGCTGGATAATCCGGTTGAAATAGTGAAACGGATGAAACCTTCAAGGGATCAGATTGTCATTCCAAGCAAAGAGCAATTCAAAAAACTGATCAAAGCAATAGAAGCCTTGCAAGCGGCGCATGAAGCAAAAAAACTATGTGAACTTTTGGCGTACAGTGGTTGTCGTCTTGGTGAGGCGGTGGCAATGTGTTGGGGGGACATTAATTTTGAACGTCGGCAATTTACCGTGACGGGTGGAGAACAAGGAACGAAGAATCATGAAGTCCGGACCGTACCTCTTTTCCCTTCATTAGAAGCCCTGCTTTTACGGATAAGAGAATCAAGGGGCGATATGGTGAAGCAGTCGGATAGAATCATACACATTGATAATGCGAAGACAGCATTGTCGTCGGCCTGTAGAGATGCTGGTTTGCCACATTTCACGCATCATAATTTTCGGCATTTCTTTTGTAGTAATGCTATCGAGGCTGGTGTTGATTTCAAGGCCATTGCCGGATGGCTTGGTCATAAAGATGGGGGCGTACTGGTGGCGAAAACATACGGGCATCTGCGGGATGAACACAGTGCGGCAATGGCAAAGCGAATAACCTTCAATGTAACGGAGTAAATGCAATGATTGAAGAATCAAACATGGTATGGCCTGCTGAGTGGCCTAAATGGGTTATTAAGATCCTAAATGAAATGGAAGAAACGGAAAAGCCTGCTGGTGAATGGTGTTCAGAGGGAGCACCTGAATGGGTGCACACATTAGAACGAGAGTTGTTCAAGGTATCTATGCCGGCTATGAAGCTGGAAGGTCCGCTAGAATCTGGCCCACGGTTTCTTGGAAAGATGCTGGGACAATATGAATTGATGTTAAATGGAGACCATAGTTTGGAATATCAATTCGAAAATGTCGAAAAGGTAGTAGACAAATTAAATGAATCTATAAAGGCAAAGCTGAATAAAAAAGCATACAAACGCCTTCTTGAAAAGGGAAAGAAATATAATCCTGACTTCATTAGATTTGCAAAAAGATTAGAGCTAGTAGTGGCGGCAAAGCAAAAATGCATAGCAGAAGCTAGAGAAACGGCGGAACAACAATTTGATGCAGAGAAGGCTGATTTCTTGAAAGGTTTTAGTGAAGGCTTTTCAACGCCGATTTACGACAAGGATAATCGCTTGGTGCATGAAAAACTGACAACGAACATCTACTTACTGATGTTTGTCTACTGGAGACGCGTGAGGGAATTTCCTTCTACGGTGGTATTGTATCAATGGTTGACAACATTGCTTGGTAAGCAAGTGATTGGAAGTCTTGATCGAATACGAAGAATATGTGTGCGAATTAGACTAAAACTAAGGCCGTGTGGAAGGCCCAGAAAATAAGACACTACCTCGAATGGTCTGACCCTATTTTCAAATCATCACATCGGATATGCTTTCCGTGTGATAAATGAAATCCAATCTAACTGCGTAGCAAAACTGGCGTTGACCAGGACAGAAGCTGCACAAGCTTTGAGCATGTCCCCGGTTACAATCGATCGCCTTACCAAGCGTGGATTACTGCATCCTTCTCGGGCAACAAGGCGTCCACTATATCCCGTTTTCGAAATCGAGCGATTTCTTCGCGAAACTTCAATGGTAATAGAGTTGTAGGACCAATGGAATGAAAGAGATTATAAAACTGGATGATACGCGGCAGGCGTCGGACCGATGCCCGCAGGAAGCGGGCGCGGCCCAGCCTGCGGGGGTGTTATCCAGTAATACACCCCCCCTAAATAGTAAATCAGACTGGGTAGGTGGTGAAGATTGGCTGGAATGGTGCCTATATGTCGAGTGGGGGGATCAGTGGGATGAAATAGTTGTAAAATTGAACGAGGCAAAAGAGCGAGCAGGTGATCAGAAAGAATGTAAGGTACGAGGATTCGATCTGATTCAGTTTGGACTGTATGAGGTGCAGGTATATCCATCTGGGGTATCACGCGGGAAAAAAGGGAAAGGGTTGTACATGGCTTTTCGACTGCAGGTTGAAGGCCTGATAATGCAGATCGCAAAGCGTGTTAAATCGCAGGGAGAGCAACCGAATGTAGTAATAAGGGCAGGCGGAACTGAATGTCTTCAACTTGGCGGATTAGGCTGTCTAAACCTTGGCAGGGCCATTGTAGGTGTGATGGGCGGTAATGTAATGCGCGAGAAGTTGTCACGTGTTGATATGTGTCTGGATTTACCTGATGTACTAATGGATGAGTTTGTGGTGGCATATCATGAGAAGCGATATATTTGTAGAGCCCATGCGAGAAGCCTAGAGGAAAGCAATGGCATTACTCTGTACCTGGGGAAACCTCCGTTGCGTTTGCGTATCTATGATAAAAAAGCACAATTGCAGATGTGTGGCGATATGGTGAAAGTTTATTTGATGAAAGAAAGGCGTTGGGGCGGCAGAAATGTGGAGAATGCGATACGCGTCGAGTTTGAGATCGGTAGAGATGCTTTAAAGGAAAACGGTATCGACACGCCAGATGACTATTTTAAGAAACGGTCGGATCTGATTAGTTATTTATGCAATGATTGGATACGGTTTACGGTTGGTAATGTGGATCGTACGAACACAACCAGGGCGGCAGTGTGGCCGATGTGGCAGAAGATCAAGGAGGGTTTTTGTAACTGGGCAGGAATTCCGCAAGGCTTATCGCTCGAAGCGTTAGAGCGTGGGCCTGTTGATGTTGGACAATTGCTGAAGCAGGCTGCGGGTGTATTGCTAACAGCTGCATGCAACCAAGGGATATCACCAGATAACACAAAAGAGTTCCTTGCTTACGCGACAAATGCGCTAAAGGCGACAATAGGAGGCATGAATCTGAAAAGCGAAATTGCCCGGCGAAACACGGCGTTGCTGGGATAGTTATTGAAAACATCTAGCTCACATGTGATATAGAAAGTGCTATACGGTTACGAGGATATTATTACTTTGTAGCAGGTTTCTTGTCTCCGAGATACCGTACTTCAAAAGAAGAGTTCGATGTGAGGTTATTGCTAAAAACAAATTTGTTTTCGCATACCACAAGCATCTCTGTATTGCCACTGATAAAATTATCAACATCGTCAATGCGGCTCCATGTCTGGGTTTCTACGCTAGATAAGGTTGTCAAAGCAAGCCGATAGGAATCAATTGTTGCAAGCGTTAGCTGATCAGGAAGAAAAAGCTTTAACCATCCCTTTTTGGTAACTTTATATTGGACATCAAAACGATCTAGTTGAGTCCACTTATTACGACCGACAAGAAGACTGTAAGATGTTGCTGGTATTTCTAAAGTATGTATTACACCTGCAATCTTGGAGGAGTCAGAATGTACCCAGGAATTGGAAATGATCGTTACTAGGTCAGTTCTTGTTTTACCTCCGTCAGGGGAAAGTACATTTTCAAAGAATTTAGGACCACCTAAAATGGTGTCACCCCCTTCAAGAAATGCGGAGAATTTAGCTGAAAATTCAACGTTCTCACAAATTATTACAAGAGGAATCCTTTCGTTTGGTTCGTCAGAAAGGGAAACAACCGAAGTGTTAGGCCCTAGGTTGCGGTAGAGTTGCCAGACGTATGGTTTGTTTGTTTTGTCATCGGGAAGGTTTAGCTTGGTTCTCTGGTCAGCGACTTGTAAAAAAACCTCGCCTCCTTTTTTTGCGCTGACGGATGTTGAGGGTATGAGTGACAGACGTAAAGGGAATATGGCACCATCGAGAGATGTTGAAGAACCGCGCTTAGAATAGGTACCGAAAGATTTGTTAATTTCGTGGCGATTACCTGCAGCGTCAGCGAGGCTGAAGTGAATTCCGAGTTGGAATGAAGAGTCATCCTGAAGTTGGTCACAAATGCTTTGAAAGTTTCCTGAACGCGGACATAAGTTGGTAAAACTACTTCCTTCTTTGATCGTCAAGTGAGTGTTGTGATCTAAGAGAAATGACGTTAAAATGGGAATCTTGTTGTTTTCAAGCACCAAGCCGGAGCCTGGTGGTATGAGGATGGACATTTTGTCGAATATTCTGATTTGATCAAATAATGGTTTAGGCAATGGCTTAAACAGTGATTGTGAAGAAGGCGTTATGGTGAAGTATGCATCCAAGATAACTATTTCCGGTTTTGTACGCTTGTCAAAACGCAGAAAGACTTCAGCATTGCGCAGGTCGAATGCGAGGATGGTTACTACAACATTGTCAGCGTTATGTGCACGGTACTCAGCGTAGTGTACCTTGCCCCAATCATAAAGTACGATACACAGAACCAGAATGACTATCACGAACAAGCAGAACGTCTTGTTATTACGAAAGTAGTTCCATCCATTCCTGCGGAACCATTCCAAGATCTTCAGCGAAGGTGGTGGCTCTGGTTTCGGGGAGCTAGATTTTACATCAGGCTTTTGTGTGTTGGACATGCTTTTTGCCGAAATTCGTCTAAACGATCTTTTTGGAACATTACATAGAAAAGTTGTAACAAAGCAAAAAGTTGAACGGAAGAGAAAAGTTGTAACCTTTAGTTGTAACCCGATGGGTTAAAATGGGATGATTTGGGATAATTCCTGATAATGACAATAATGCAGGAATACCTTGATTCTATTGATCTTGATCACTGTAGATGACTGAGGATGATTCAGGCAAAAATGGCTTGTTTGCATTAGCAAACCGCTGCTTTCAACCACTCAGCCACCTCTCCATAAAGGCCTGAATCAGGTCTCTGTCGCTGCAAAAATTTGTATGACGCTATATGTTTCCAGTTAAAGCTACAAGCTCAAAAACTGGGGCTATAAAATATATTTACCTTGCGAATTTATCCACATTTTCTTTGGTGACAAGTTGGAAGGGGATGAAGGTTTCTTTCTCGAATGGTTCCTTTTTAGCTATCTTGACGGCAAGTTTGACCGCTGTACGGCCCTGGCCTGCCGCATCCTGAAAAACGGTAGCATCAAGACGTCCGGCTTTGACGGCTTGGACAGCATCGGCAATGGCATCAACACCAACGACCACTATTTTGTCTTTGAGTTTGGCGTTTTCTAACGCAATCAAAGCGCCCATGGCCATCTCGTCGTTGTGAGCATAAACCGCATTGACCTTTGAGCCGAATGTCTGGATCCAGTTTTCCATCAGCGACATTGCCTTGGCGCGGTCCCATTCCGCAGTCTGGCGTGCAAGTACCTTAATGCCGGCATTTTTTGCGAGCACCTCGTCGGCGCCCTGGTCACGTTTGATCTGTGCGGCCTGGCCCATGTAGCCCTGCATTATCAATATGTTGCCCGTTCCTGAAAGCCGTTTGACGATATATTCCATCGCAATCCTACCTGACTCCTCATCGCTCGATCCGACGAATGCGGTAGGGGTTGACTTGGTTGCGGAATTAACATTGATGATCGGAATACCAGCGGCAATGGCCGTATCCACTGCAGGGGAGCTGGCTTCAACTTCACAGGGATTAAGGATTATGGCGTCAACCTTCTGGCCAATGAAAGTTTCGATCTGCTGTACCTGTTTTTCGGCGCTACGTTGTGCGTCAGTAATGATCAGCTTAATTCCCATATCCTTGGCGCTCTCCAGCATGGCTTTGTTGATGAGGACGATAAATTCTGACGAAAGATTCATCAGGGAAACTCCGACGACAAGCTGCCTGCTGCCGTCGGTTGCCGTCTTTTTGTCCGGTGCCGCATCACGATTGCATCCGCTGTAGATAAGTGCGGACAGTAATAATAAGAACATTCCGATAAAATGCTTTGATGATCTTATAATCATATGATCTCTCTCCTATTCCTGGCATTGCCGGAAGTGATTCATTTAGACATATCGCCCCGGCGGAGCGGGGCTCCTACATTCATGAGTCTGAATACCTGCCTATTTCCCATGTTTACGATCGAGCCAGACAGCGCCGACAATAATTATACCTTTCACTATCTGCTGATAATAGGATGACACGTTGAGCAGGTCTAGCCCGTTATTGATGACTCCCATGAGCAATGCTCCAAGAAGGGTTCCGCCCACGCCACCAATTCCGCCTGAAAGGCTGGTTCCTCCGATAACGGCTGCCGCAATGGCGTCCAGTTCATAGGCCAGCCCGGCGTTGGGCTGCCCGGTAGTAATGCGTGCGGCAAGAATTACACCTGCAAGTCCAGCCATAGCGCCGCAAATGGTGTAGGCAAGCAATTTGACGCCGTTCACATTTATCCCTGCGGCTCTCGCTGCGTTTTCATTACCGCCAACGGCGTAAATATACCGGCCAAGTCTGACATTTTTCAGGAACAACCAGGATACTGCCGAGATGCCGCATAGCACGAGCACGGGGATTGGGAGGCCCAAGAAATCACCGCCAAGACGTGTCATTGATGGGCTCATGTTTGACACCGGCTTGCCTCCGCTTATAACCAGAGCCAGTCCCCGAGCAATGGTCATCATTCCCAGTGTCACGATGAACGGTGCAACCCTGCCTCGCGTAATAACCACGCCGTTTGCCGCGCCGCACGCCATACCGGCCAGAATTCCGGCCATTACCGGGATGATCAGCGGATAATCACCGGGATGGGCAAAACTCGCCGCAACTACTCCGGTCAACGCCACAAGCGAACCAAGTGATAGATCGACGCCACCGGTAAGCAGTACGAACGTTACGCCCACGGCCAGGATGCCGTTCAATGAAATCTGGCGTGTCACCGTTATCAGGTTTGGCCAGGTAAGGAAATGAGGAGAGCAGAACGACAGTGCAGTACAGATCAGTATAAGTGCTATCACGATACCGTATTGCTTCAGTACATACGCCAGCATCGCGGATTTTGATTTATCAGATGGGCATTGCATATTTCAAGATCTCCTCCTGTGATGTTTGTCGCGGGTCAAGTTCAGCAGCCACAGAACCCTGGCGCATGACCAGTATCCGGTCGGTTAATGACAAAATCTCCGGTAATTCTGACGATACCAGAATCACAGCCTTGCCTTCGCGGGCGAGGCGGTTGATTATGGCATATACTTCCGCTTTGGCCCCGATGTCGATCCCGCGCGTCGGCTCGTCCAGGATTACAATGGATGGCTGAGTAAGAAGAGTTTTTGCAATCACAACCTTTTGCTGATTTCCTCCGCTGAGCTGGTTGATCTCCTGTCGTCTTCCTGAGGTTTTTATACCGAACAGCTGAATATTTTCATCGATGATGGCGTGTTCACGTTTATGTATTATAAACTCTCCGGCACAGCAACGCGTAAGTGCGGAGAGAGTTGTGTTATGTTCAACGGTCATTGTCGGAACGATGCCGCAACCTTTGCGATCCTCGGTTACCATTCCGATGCCAAGTCGCATAGCGTCGGCAGGGCATCTGATTCGAGCTTTCTTTTTGTTTACAACAATATCGCCAGTATCAGCCGGATCGAGGCCAAAAAGAGCATTCATTACTTCCGTTCGTCCCGCGCCCATAAGGCCTGCAACTCCAAGAATTTCTCCACGCCTCAAATTGAAACTAATTTCCCGGAATAAGCCTGTTTTACCCAGTCGATTTACCTCCAGTACGGGCTCGCCGTGTACTTTGCGGTCTTCCAATATTGTAGCGGTCAGGTCACGTCCAACCATTAATGAAATCAATTTCCGCTTGTCCAGATCCACCGCAGGGTGGGTGCCGACGTATTTCCCATCGCGAAGGACGGTGATTGTGTCGGCAATGCGGAAAATTTCGTCCATCTTGTGTGAGATGTAAACAATGGCCACACCGCTCCTTGCCAGGGTACGTATAACGGCAAATAATGCCTCCACTTCGCGATCCGAAATGGCGGAGGTTGGTTCGTCCATTATCAGGAGACCGGCGTTACGGCCCAGGGCGCGGGCAATTTCCACTGTTTGTATTTCTGCAACACTGAGTTCGCGCATGGTGCGTGTTGCAGATATATTCACCCCGAGCAGCCCAAGCAGGCGTTCCGCTTCCTGCTTCATTGCATGACGATCGATCCATCCTGCCATTCCCAGTGTCGGTTCATGCCCAAGTGCAATATTTTCTGCAACGGTCATATCCGGTATCGGCATCAATTCCTGGTGGATCATGGCGATACCTTTACGGATTGCATCGTGAGGGTTCTTGATGATGACGGGCCGGCCGCGGAGATGAATCTCGCCGGAGTCCGGTTGGAACAGTCCTGCAAGTATGTTCATCAGGGTTGATTTACCGGCTCCATTCTCGCCCATCAACGCATGTATATCACCTGAACGTATCTCCAGTGAAACATCAGAGAGGGCATGTATTCCTGCAAAAGTCTTTTGTATATTTCGGGCCAAAAGAAAAATTCTGCTTTGTGCCGGAGTTCCTGATGGAATGGCTCCTGTCTGTATGGCAGATGTTTGTTCCGCAATTATGAGTTACCTCTGATTTTCGTAGACGACATAGCGGGTTTTCATACCATAAATTTTAAGAACAACCAATATTTCAGCTCGTAGTTCTCTTATGGATTTTCATTTGTCTGGCCCGGTTATTTGTCCTGTCTAAATGCCTTCAGAAATACATAAACGTAGAAAACAAAAATAGCAGTACAATAATGTACTATAAAATGTTATACTTGGTTTTATTATTATAATCCGTAAACAGTTCTAATGCAGATAATAACAAATATTATCATGTGTTGGCATGGCCATTGCTAAATGGATAAGTGTAACGGTGATCATTTCTAAACAAACAAAAAAGGAGAAACAATGAGAAAGGTGACGTGCATGATGTTGTGTTCGATACTGGCGGGATCAACCACGCTGTTTGCGGCGGAGGATGAGAAAATACCTGTTACCGTGACTGGTGACCTCGCTTTGCAGAATTCATATGTCTGGCGAGGGCAGGTTATTAACGATGAGGCAGTTCTTCAGCCGGCTGTAACAGCCACAAAGGGAGGTTTTTCCTTGAATGCGTGGGGAAACTTCAATCTGACGGATGCCGTGACTGAGGACGGTGCAGATTTCTCGGAAATCGACCTGACGCTCTCTTACGGGCGGACGTTTGGTGAAATCAGTGTCGGGGCGGGATATATAGAGTATGTTTTTCCTAATACAATATTTGCTGCAACGAGGGAAATCTACCTGACATGTTCGCTCCCCGCATTGCCGATTGTTCCTGCCATCACGGTCAATTATGATTTTAATGAAGCCGATGGTTTTTACGGCAATTTTAGCCTGAGTTACGCCAGGTCGCTCTGCGATGCCGTATCGGCCTCCGTCTTTACATCGCTTGGGGCGGGTTCATCCGATTACAACAACTTTTACTTCGGCGTTGATGATACGGCTTTGAACGATTTTAATGCCGGATGTTCATTGACAGTAAAGGTATGTAACAACCTTGTGCTTGTTCCTGCTGTACAGTACATAACGCTTGTCGGAAGCGACGTCGAGGTCGCTTCCAGGGAATTGTACAAGGATGACAGCCAGGTTGTGGCAAGTCTTAAAGCCTCCTATTCCTTCTAAACTTCTGTTGTACTTGGTGAACTTGCGGCAGAATAAATTTCTGCCGCAAGTTTCCTTTTCTGCCTCTTTTCAAACTATTTCCGGAATTCCTGTTTTTGCTGGTTATAGGCTGTGTGATTTTGTATTTTCCTGCTGTTATATGTGCAGTGATGCAGGCAAATTAACCTATTATGAATACATGCCAAATAACCGAAAAATTCTGGATTCCTGCCTTGTTCGCGCTTGCGGCATTGCTTGGTTGTATTTCTGTTGATCGTCCCTGTGCTTCTTCCGGGAAGCTCGAACTTATACAGGCTGATAAAGGTGCTTCATACTTTGTTGGTGCTGAGACCGGTAGAAAGTTTGTTGTATGGGGCGTGAATTATGATCATGACCGTTCCGGCCGCCTTCTTGAGGACTACTGGAGTTCAGAGTGGGGTACCGTCGAAGAAGATTTTAAGGAAATAAAAGATTTGGGGGCTAATGTTGTACGGATTCATCTCCAGCTCGTTAAGTTTATGAAGACTCCTCAGGAGCCGGATAAGTCTTCTTTGAAACAGCTTGCCCGGTTATTGCGACTGGCTGAAAAGACGGGGCTATATCTGGATGTCACCGGGTTGGGCTGTTACCACAAAAAAGATGTACCTGTTTGGTATGATTCGATGACTGAGGTGGAGCGCTGGAATGTTCAGGTCTTATTCTGGGAGCAGGTTACAAAGACTTGTTCGGAAAGTCCGGCAATCTTCTGTTATGATCTCATGAACGAGCCGGTACTGCCCGGCCAGAAGACGGAAAAGGATTGGTTGGGAAAGCCACTGGGTGACAAGTGTTTTGTCCAGCGTATTTCGCTTGATCTTGCAGGTCGGACGCGGGAACAGGTTGCGCGAAGCTGGGTGGAAAAACTTGTTTCGGCCATTCGAACACACGATAAACGGCACATGATCACTGTTGGCGAAATTCCGTGGGGTCTTGCTTTTCCGGGAGCCAAACCTTTGTTTTCTTCGAATGAGATTGGAGCGAAGCTTGATTTCTGCAGTGTGCATTTCTACCCTAAGAAGGGGGAGGTACAGAAGGCGCTCGATGTGCTGAAGATGTATGACACGATTAAAAAGCCTATTGTTGTGGAAGAGATTTTCCCCCTGGCTTGTGGCGTTGAGGAGCTGGATCTTTTTATTGAAGGTTCACGCGGCTTTTGTGACGGCTGGATCGGCTTCTACTGGGGCAGGACCATAGAAGAATATTCAAAGCCGGTTAATATTGGAGAGGCAATCACAAAGGTATGGCTGGAATATTTCAAAAACAAAACAACGGTAATTCCGGGTAGATAATACCATGAAAAGAGAGTTGTCAGAGTTGTTTGCCGGTAAATACCCTGTTCTTCTTAACGAGCTTCGAATTCCTTCGTCGCTTAATGTTGCAGTCCTTGCGCCGCATCCTGATGATTTTGATGCAATCGGGGTGACGATGAGGTTGTTTAAAGACAACGGGAACCGGATTGATGTTGGAGTTGTGACTTCTGCTGCGAGCGGCGTGGAAGATGGTTTCTGTCAGGCCTTTACGACGCATGCAAAAGGAATCATCAGGGAGAAAGAGCAGGTTGCAAGCCTTCGGTATTTTGGTTTGCCGCAGGATAGACTGAGTTTCCTGAGGCTGACCGAGGGCGATGACGGTCATCCTCTTGACAATACTGAGAATCTTGAGCTGGTCAGGTCATTTGTGCTGGCAGTAAGGCCAGATATCATGTTCATGCCGCACTGGAATGATACGAATATCGGGCACCGGAGGACGTATGCATTCTTTAGCAGGATTGCGCAGGGTGAAAAATGGTCGGGCGTGGCATGTCTGATCCGGGACCCAAAAACCATTACCATGAGAGATGATTTGTATGCTGTGTTTGACGGGGAAACGGCAGCATGGAAGGGTGAGCTGTTGAGGTTTCACCAATCACAGCACCAGCGAAATCTGAACACCAGGGGCCATGGTTTTGATGAAAGGATACTGTCGGTCAACAGGTTTACTGCTGAAACTCTGGCGCAGAATGCAGAATATGCGGAAGCATTCGAGATAGAGAAATATGATCCTTCATGATTTACGGCTGTAACCTTTATGAATGGGCTGGACATGAAAAAGACAATGGGGCAATAAAGGTGGTATTTGAAGCGGTAAAAAGTGCTTTTATGGAAGGTTCCGGAATTTGTGAGTAACGATCAGGGCCATGTGGTGGATTTTCTGAAGAGCTGGTATTTTTCGCTGACCATTTTCTTCGGCTCTTTCCTTCTTTTTCAGATACAACCTATAATGGGTAAGTACATTTTGCCCTGGTTTGGTGGGTCTTCGACTGTCTGGGCAACATGCATGATGGTCTTCCAGATGCTTTTGCTGGCCGGCTATACATATGCACATTTCCTTTCCAGCCTGGATGTGAAGCGCCATGCCCGGCTTCATTTAGTTGTGCTTGTTCTGTCCGTGATAGTTTTTGCATGTCTCTGGGTACAATGGAGCACGCCTATTACTCCCGGTAATGAATGGCGGCCCAGTGACAGTTCGATACCGGTGTTCAGAATTATTGCGCTCCTGATGGTGTGCATCGGCCTTCCTTTCGTATTGCTTTCGTCTACAAGTTCTCTGGTACAGAAGTGGTTCAGTATTATCAACCCAGGCAAGTCTCCGTACGGTTTTTACATGATCTCAAATATTGGTTCCATGCTGGCCCTGGTTTCATATCCCTTTGTCGTTGAGCCACGTTTGCGGCTTATAACCCAGGCGCGTGTGTGGTCAATTTTATATATAGTTTATGTGTGTATGTGCATTTTCTGCATGATTATTGTGAAGAGAAAAATGCGATCAACCACGGAT
>Ga0156394_1106_pt1 | contig 13025 bp, 9 predicted proteins | sample RifOxyA3_FD_108038 | JGI IMG/M metagenome (GOLD analysis project Ga0156394, IMG submission 108038) | Lentisphaerae bacterium RIFOXYA12_FULL_48_11 | reverse complement strand
TTGCAAATCAAGAAGATGGACGTTCGAAATCAGTTGATTCTAAAGGGTTTTTAATCGGACAGTAGTGTATTATTATATAAACGTAAAACTTCAGGAATTATTATAATGAAAACATACATTTACCCCTCCTTCTTTACATTGATCGGCATTGTGATTTCAACATGCATTTCCGCCGAACCGCCAGCCCAGGAAAAAGGTCCGAAACCTGTTCCGCACATGCAGGTCATTCCACAGCCCGGCCAGCAGGTTTCTTTCCAGCGTGACGGCCAGGAAATTGCCCGGTACCACTTTGGCCTCGACGTGCGACGCCCCTTCATTTTCCCTGTGATAGGACCATCCGGCCGCTCACTTACCCGGATGGGACATCCGCACGACCCTGAAGGACACAGTCATCACTACTCTGTATGGATCTCACACATGGACGTCAATGGCCTGAGCTTCTGGGAAGACCGAAGCAAGGGTCGCATCATCCACCAGCGCGTTGAAAAGTTTGAAGATGCCGATGATCATGCCTCGATAACCACCCTTAATCACTGGATCAACGAAACGAACAACACCGTACTTCTGGTTGAACGTCGAACCACGACGGCACAGTCCCTGCCGAACGGCGAAGAGCTTCTTGTGATTGATCTTCAAATCGAAGCCAAAGACAAGACCATTACTTTAGGCAAGACACCATTTGGACTTATCGGCGTGCGAATGGCAAAAACCATATGCGTAAATGACGGCGGCGGAACAATCCGCAATTCCGAAGGAGCTGAAGGAGAAAAGGACATTTTCCGGAAACCGGCAAAGTGGGTTGACTATTCCGGCCCAATCACTGCGAATGCCACCGAGGGCATCACACTGTTTGATCATCCATCCAACACAAACCACCCATCCGCCTTTCACGTTCGCAGCGACGGATGGATGTGTGCCTCATTGACCTGCGGAGGCTCCTTGATTATCGAGCCCGTCAAACCGCTGATGCTCCGCTATGGTCTTTACATCCATACAGGCAAGGCACCTCCCGAACAAATTCAAAAACAATGGGATATGTTTACCAGGACACCGCTCCCACAACCCTGGAAACCGGTAAAAAAGAAAGATTAGCTGACAACACGGTTGACACCTTGATTAGGAAAACTGTTTTGTTTTCATGCGAATAATTGACTTTGCAATATCCGATACAGACCCCAGCGGCATATTGCCGATAAATTCAATAGCATAATTTTTAGATCACAAAGGCTCAGCCCACCGCACAAGTAGCTCTGCTGCAACCAATTCACCATTAATTTGTTACATCTTATGCCCTAACCCCCAATTAATCAGCCTGTATTAACAAGAATTCTCTTTCGAATTCCCATGTATTTAAATAAAATGAAAAGTTGAGAAGGGGTGGTCGCTCATCTGGTTAAGTAACGGATACGAGACTCGACATGAGCATAAAGATACAATTCTCGTTAGTTATGGTTCTGCTGATAATGGTCACAGCAGGCACACTCACATACCTCGCCTATAAATCAGAAAAAAAGGCCCTTCTTGAAGTAATTGACAGCAAATTGTTCGCCGTTGCAAACATGGCAAAAGCCACCCTGCCCTCCGACCATCATGACAAAATCATTGATGCAAATTCCATATCTGCAGAAGAATTCAGAAGGATAATTGAGCGAAACGACCTCATCTGTAAAACGCTTGATCTCCAATATATCTGGAGCCTGATGCAGTTGAACAATCATATAGTCTTTACTTCGTCGACATCCACCAGCAAAGACACGGACAAACATGATCATGCTCATTTCCTGGATATTCACACCAACCCTGAAGCCTATGAAGAAGTCTTCTCCACCATGCAGACCTGTTACAGCACTTTCGATGATAAATGGGGCAAAGGCAGAATGGTCCTGATTCCAGGAACTGATAAAAATGGGCGGAAATATTGTTTTGGCGCGAGTATGAGCGTGGAGAAAGTTGATCAGGTATTGCTGTCTGCCCTCCAGAAACCTTTGAGGCTTTCCGCATTAATATTACTGGCAGGAGCTGTTGTTGCTTTTCTGCTCGCCAATTCGGTTTCAAAGCCGGTCACAGAGCTCACATCCATGGCAGAAGATATCGCAAAAGGCAACTTCGACCAGAAATTCAACATTAGAGGTGCATCTGAAATCAGATCCCTTTCACACAGCATCAACGCCATGCGATTGGCCATTAAAGAAAGAATTATCGAAGTAACAGAAAGCGAACAACGATTCAGGAGCATCTTCGAAGAAGGACTTATAGGTATTGTTTTCATTAATTCAGATACCAGATTTATAAACGTAAACCCTGCTTTCTGTAAAATAACCGGATATTCCCGCGAAGAACTGCTCACCAAAACCTTTCCAGATATAACACATCCAGATCACACGAAGATCGACATGGAAAATGTAAATAAACTGGCAAAAGGCGAAATCCCGTATTACAGAACCAAGAAAAGATATATCCGAAAAGACGGGCAGACAGTCTGGGTCAATTTAAACGTCTCGGTAATTCGCGATCAATCCGGAGAACTATTGTATCTACTGGGCATGATAGAAGACATAACAACCACTGAAAATCTTGACAATCAGCTCAGGCAGAATGAAGAAAAATTCCGGACCCTGTTTGAGAACATAACAGAGGGCGTAGCAATTCACGAAGTGATCTATGACGAGAAAGGCCGGGCAGTTAATTACAGAATTGTGGATGTAAACCCGGCATACGAAAAACACACCGGCATCCATCCTGCACATGCAAAAAACAAACTTGCCACCGAACTGTATGGAACAGAATCGGCCCCCTACCTGCCCATCTGGGGGAAAGTTGCAGAAACAGGCACACCCCACCATATGGAAGTTTTCTTTGCCCCCATGAACAAGTATTTCTACATAGCCTGCTGTTCTCCCAGAAAAGGATGGTTCGCAACTGTATTCACCGACATAACGGAAAAGAAACAACTGGAGGATACCCTCATTCAAAATGAGGAGAAATTCAGATCCCTCGTGGAGACATCAAGCGATTGGATATGGGAGACTGACAAAAATGGAATCTGCACTTACGCAAGCCCCCGAATCAAGGATCTCCTTGGGTATACTCCGACAGAAGCAATTGGCAGAAAAGCCATCGATTTTATTGCTCAAGACGCACTGAAAACATTCAATTCGCAGATCACACGCTTGTACGTATCCCCAAAGACCTTCTACGGAATGGAGCAGAAATGTATCCATAAGGATGGACACATCGTTATCCTGGAAGGATCGGGAGCCCCATTCTTTGATGCCAACGGCATCTTCAAAGGTTACCGCGGAATTAATCGTGACATTACCGAACGCAAGCGACAACAGGAGGCGCTGCTCTTGAGCGCAACACAACTACGAGCCAACCTCGAGAGTACTCCTAACGTTGCCATTCAATGGTACGACCTGGATGGACGAATCCTGTACTGGAATCCGGCAAGCGAGAAGATGTACGGATGGAAGGCCGAAGAGGCTATGGGCAAGACACTTGACGCACTTATCTATACTCCTGAACTTGCTGCTGATTTTCACCGTTTACTTCGAGATATTCAGGCGACAGGCAAACCTGCAGGCCCATTCGAGTCTGAATTTCAGCGGCTGGACGGCACTTCGGGCTGGCTGATATCCACCACCTTCAAGATCCCGATGGGTGAAGGCAAATCCGCTTTCGTTTGCATGGACGTCGACATTACGGGGCGCAAACAGGCAGAAGAAGAAGTCCGCAAGCTGAACGCCGAACTGGAACAACGCGTCAGGGACCGCACGCTTCAGCTCGAACTCGCAAATAAGGAACTTAAGGCATTCTCATATTCTGTTTCACACGACCTCAGGGCCCCTCTTAGAAGCATAGATGGATTCAGCACTGCCATTCTCGAGGATTATTCAGACAAACTGGATGGCGAGGGACGCGATTATCTGCAGCGGCTCCGCCGCGCCAGCCAGCGAATGGCCTCTCTCATTGATGATATGCTGAAGTTGTCCAAAGTCACCAGCGGAGACATGCACATTTCAAATGTAAACCTCAGCCAGATGGTAGAAGATTTCATCGCAGACCTGAGAGAGGCCGACCCTCAGCGGAATATCGAGGCAGTGATTACACCAGGTATAAATGTAAGCGCAGATCCACAATTGATGCATGCCGTCATGGAGAATCTGCTGGGAAACGCCTGGAAATTTACATCAAAAAACGCAAATGCCAGAATCGAATTCGGGACAATGAAACCGGAGAACGAAACCACTTACTATGTTCGCGACAACGGGGCCGGATTTGACATGGCATTCATCAACAAACTCTTCTGCGCTTTCCAACGGCTTCACAGCGTTGAAGATTATCCCGGCGATGGCATAGGACTGGCCAGCGTCCAGAGAATTATCCATCGGCACGGCGGCAGGATTTGGGCAGAAGGCAAACAGAACCATGGAGCAACTTTTTATTTCACACTTGGATTAACCAATACAGAACCGAAGGAGTCATGATTATGGAAAACAAAATTATCCTTCTCGTAGAAGACAACCCTGATGACGTTGAACTCACCCTTCGTGCTTTCAAAAAGAATAACATCGCTAATGAAATAGTGGTAAAACGTGATGGCGCGGATGCACTTGAATATCTACACGGAACGGGGCCTGATTCTGCTTCCGGCAGCAATCGCTGGCCAGCCATTACCCTGCTTGATTTGAAACTTCCCAAAATTGACGGGATAGAGGTCCTCAAGAAGCTGCGGGCTGACCCTCGCACAAAGCTCCTGCCTGTGATAATCCTGACATCATCAACCCAGGAACAGGATATAATCAACAGCTACAGCTTTGGGGCAAACAGTTATGTCCGTAAACCTGTGGATTTCAACCAATTCATCGAAGCAGTGCGTCAGCTCGGCCTCTACTGGTTGATCCTGAATGAAATTGCACCTTCAGGAAGAAAATACCCACAATGAACAAAAAGCTGAGAGTCCTTATAATAGAAGATTCCGAAGACGATTACCTGCTTTTGCAGCGAACACTTGGCAAAGGCGGGTACGACCTGCATTGTATTCGCGTGGATAACCCTGTTACCATGACCAGAGCACTTGATTCCGCAGCCTGGGACCTTGTAATTTCCGATTATTCAATGCCCCAGTTTGACGGACTCAAAGCACTGAAACTAGTTCAAAAATACGGACTGGACATTCCATTTATTATAGTCTCCGGAGTGATTGGCGAGAACGTGGCAGTCGAAGCAATGAAGTCAGGCGCACATGATTATCTCTTGAAAAACAATCTGAATCGTCTCTTGCCGGCCGTTGAAAGGGAGCTCAAGGAAGCATCTGGACGTAGCAAACGAAGAGAAGCAGAAAAAGCCCTTAACACATCAATGCAGGAACTCAAGAAACAGGAAGAAATCCTTAAAGAAAAGAATATCGCCCTCAAAGAAATTCTTTCCCAGATAGAAACAGAGAAAGAAGAAATACAACAGCACATCACTGCAAATATAGAAAAACTCCTTCTTCCCTCTCTACGGCGACTTAAACAAAACGGCGGTGAAGCAGAAAAACGTCACATTGAACTCCTGGAGAAGAATCTGGCCAACATGACTTCCGGATTCACCAGGACAATCAGAAACCGTATTTCCCGCATGAGCCCCAGGCAGCTTGAAATATGCAACTTGATCAAAAGCGGTTCCAAGAATAAGGAAATCGCAGATTTGATGGGTATATCACTTCGAACGGTTGAAACCCACAGAAATGCCATACGCAGGAAACTGGGCATTACCGGAGATGATACAAATCTATCAACTTTCCTTAATAATTCAGCAAAATAACCCCTTTATTGCCGGAACGTCCCATCAGAATACTACTTACGTCACCATACGTAGTATGTCAGCTAGTTATCTATGGTGACGGTTTCCCCAATCATGTGCAATAATTCAGACAAATAAAACAGCCTAGGAGAAACTGATAATGACAGAAATGATAAAGGCAAAGAACAAGGATGAAATCTCTGTCAAACCCATTTCCATTCTGCTTGCAGAAGACTCGGAAGATGACGCCCTCCTCCTCATAAGGTTTCTCAGAGAAAACGGTTATGATCCTGATTATGTGCGTGTATTCAGTCGCGGCCAGAGCGACGACGCTCTCAGTAAAAAAGAATACGACCTAATCATTGCTGACTATTCAATGCCACAGTTTACCGCCCTCAACGTACTTGAAATGGTTAAAGAACGTGGAATAGATACACCCCTGATAGTTGTTTCCGGAACCATGGGTGAAGATGCTGCAGTCGACACAATGAGAGCAGGCGCCTCCGACTACATAATGAAAGGCAATTTCCGCCGTCTCATTCCTGCAATAGAAAGAGAGCTCCAAGAATCTAAAATCAGAAAGGCGCATAAAAGGGCAAAGAAGGTTAATCAACTTCTTAGCACAGCCTTCGAGCAGGCTGCAGAAACTGTGGTTATCACCGATATCAATGGTGTAATTGAATATGTCAATCCAGCCTTCCAGAACATATCTGGCTATTCAAGGGAAGAAGTACTCGGCAAACGCATAAGCCTGCTCAAAAGCGGAAAGCATGACGCCAAATTCTACGAGGAACTCCGGAACACTATTAATGCCGGCAATGTCTGGCATGGACGCTTTAAAAACAAGCGTAAAAATGGGTCGCTTTACGAGGAAGAGGCATCAATCTCTCCTGTGCGCGATCATGCCGGACAAATCACAAATTTTGTCGCCGTAAAAAGAGATATTACCCACGAAGTCGAACTCGAACAGCAATTGAGACAATCACAGAAGCTGAAAGCCATCGGCCAGTTCGCGCACAAGGTTGCCCACGATTTTACCAATGTATTGATGATGATCCTGGGTAACGCAGAAATGGCAAAAAAGCAACTGCCAGCTTCACACGAAGCAATGCAGTTTATAAACGAGATAACGAATTCTGCAAACAAGATAACCTCTTTTGTGGCCGAGCTCATGGCTTTTGCCCATCCATCACCTCCGCGCACAACAGCCATATATCTGGATCGGATTATCAACGGTATTGACGAGATCATAAGAAGGGCAACCGCCCCGGCGATCAACTTCAACATCGTTGTCAAGAATCCTAAGGTCAAAGTAAAAGTGGATTCTTCCCAGATAGAACAGGCCATTGTTCACGTCGTTGCAAACGCCGTCGAAGCAATGCCTAAATGTGGAACGCTTACGATCGAAGTATCATCAACAAGCACATCCACCGAGGATGCCACGCTGCTGCCCCTAAATCTGCGTAACGAAGATGGTTCTATCCCGGAATATGCCATACTGACCATCAGTGATACCGGCTGCGGGATGACCGAAGAATCCCAGACAAGGATTTTTGAACCATTTTTTACAACAAAAAAAGACAGGCACAATGTCGGCCTAGGCCTTTCAATGGTTTACAAGATTGTGGAACAACACGAAGGTCAGATAACTGTCCAAAGTGCACCGGACCAGGGTGCAACATTCAGAATCTTCCTGCCAATATATAAATAACGCATGGTCTCCTGTCTGCTTCTGCTCCACCCCCCGGAGGCGGAGCAGTAAAAGGAGCGAAAAAAGAATAGCAGATCTAATTATTTTGATAAATATGGCGGCAGCATCAAGCTTACAGAACTGCATATTTGAGAATTCCTTCGAGCAACCAGCCGAATCTTTTTGACCTACGCAAAAAAAACATTACTATCAATTCAAGCTTAAGGAGCTTTGCATGATTGGCGGAATGGTTGTCCAGATAATGATACAGGCCGCGATTCTGCGTGCCATTCTTATTCTGATTGCCAAGCATGAGGCAGACACTTCTTTTGCAAAAGTCGCAATGGTAACCGCCGGAATATCTGTCGGAAGTTTTGCTATTGGCGTCTTTACAATGCAGCAGGGCCCTTTTGTTACAATACCTGCACAGATCGTGTTCATGGCAGCCATACTCATGACGTTCTGCTGGATATCCATCGGCAAATCACTCATTGTTGTTGCTATTTACATCACCTGCCATTTCATCATCGCGTTTCTAATGGCTTTGCTGCTTGGGGCCATGTTTGCAGGAATGGTGCCTACTCAACAACGTGCAACACCAGCTCTACTGCCATCAGAGGTCCTGCCCGCTCCCGAATATATGCCCGACAATTCATCTGCACCTGCGCCGGTTTATCAGGTGCCGGGACCGGAACAGGCCGCAGCCATGGCAAACATGTTGAAGGAAAAATCGGAAGCAAAAAAAAGGGAAATCGAGGCCAGGATTAAAGAAATGGAAGAAGGACCTGCTGCTCCCGCAGGCAGGCCTGAAACTGTTTCACCCGCCAAATATCAGGCACCTGTTCCATCCAGACCAACAGCCATAAAAACTGCGCCAATAAATCCCATTGTGAAAAGCGAGGATTCCGGCTGGGACGCCGCACGTATGTCTCTGCGTATTGGAGGAAGAATGGCTGGTGGTGATGGATATATTATAATGATAAACGGTAAAATGTTCCAGAAAGGCGATATCATCACTCACGACATGGGAGGCATTCGCTATAAATGGAAGATAATGTCTATCTCGAAAGACAAACTGGAGATGGAACCGGTTAATGCCACACCTGCCCCCTGACTTCCTGCTGCTTCACATCTGTTTATTTAAACAATTCCGTCAAGACGGCGAGATAGGACAGAACTTCAGGAGCCCCTTCAGCCGGAGCCCAAGATGCCTTTTCCTCTGACTGCAACGGACGATATGGCCCGGCCTTTGCCTCAAAGAAAATCGTACCAGGTTCCAATGATACAAGCGTGTGGAAAACCCCATGCGGTATACTGATTGCCACCACATCACCGCCGGCTTCCATCAGAACTGCCTCAAGAATATTTCCATTATTATCAAAAGTCACAAGCCCCATCTTGCCCCGAACCATCACCATGGCCTCGTCTTTCATCGGGTCATCATGTCGATGCGGCTTAACATACGTTCCCGGTTCCAGTCCATTCAGCAGACGGTTGCAGGGCTCGGTTTCCGATACATGAATATTGTAATTCTTCCTCAATCGCTGGACCGTCTTCGCCTGCGCCGACAAGTCATCCAGCAAGTTTTTATCTATCCTCAGCAATTTACTCATGACTTCAACATTCGTTATTGGCATTATCTTTTCATTATGTCGTCTTTATCCTGTGGCTTGTCCTGAAGTCTTTCAATCGCCGCCAGGTCATCAAACTCCATCTTTACGACCAGCACGGTATTTGACATTTCATTCACCGGCAGACCCCTCAGTCGAAGATATTTCTTCTGTTCCGCATGGTCGCTAGGCATCATATTCACCGCAAACTCAACCGGCTTCCCGTTGTTCAACAGCGTCGCCTTCCTTGGTGCAATATCTATTGGCTTTAATTTCAATGTTTCCGATGTCGGCTCCCTGTGAAAATGCACGTAAATCGTGTCGTCGCGCCGCGTAATGAGTATATTCCTGTTGGCCGTAAGGTGTGTTGCCGGTACAACATCCTCAAAAGACTCCTTCACAGAATTATACCATCCGCCAATACGGCCAAGTATCGCTACGGCCTCTGGAGGAATAACACCCTCGCCAGTAGGTCCGACATTCAAAAGGTAATTCGCGTCACGGGCAAGATACTTGTCAATACTTCGGACCAGATGTCTATCTGTGTAGTAATCCTCGTCGCTCTTGTAGCCCCAGCTCTCCGTACCAACCGACTGACACGCTTCAGTAGGTCTGACAAAGCACATCGCATCCTCGCCACCCTTCTCATAATCGCGTTCCGGTGTTCCGAAATCGCCTTCATCATAACCACGGTTATTGATCACAGCTTTCGGCTGCAACTTCCGGATCATGTCGTTAATCGTTCGATCCACGTGCTTGTCTACGTTCATATCCCACCAGAATCCGTGTATTTCGCCGTAATTGGTGCAGAGCTCTGCGACCTGTTTCTTGAGAAACTCAATGTACTTCATCAAGTCAGGCTGATCACCTGGCTGCGGCGGAAGCTCATGATGCCGCCCCTGATTAGGGTAATTCGGCTGGTGCCAGTCGGCAATCGAATAGTACAGGCAAAGCGGCACACCTCTCCTGTGGCAAGCATCCGCCAGCATCTTAACCACATCCTTGCCATAGGGTGTATTCATCGTGTTGTACTGTGTCTGCTTAGTATCCCAAAGGCAAAAGCCGTCATGGTGTTTCGTGGTCAGACAGATGTACTTCATCCCCGCTTTTTCCATGATGTCCAGCCATTCATCAGGATTGAACTTGACCGGATTCCACTTCTGCTGAAGCTTTACATATTCTTCCCTTGGGACACGCGCACGCCACTGATGCTGTTCATGCCAGCCAAGAATAGAGTAAATACCCCAGTGAACAAACATGCCGAAACGCTTCTGAAAAAACCAATCCCTGCCGTCACCAAAACGCTTAACAAGCTTCGGGATACCCTTTGCCGGCGCCAGGTTTGGCAGTTCAGCCGCAACAGCTCCTGTTATTGGCACAAGAGTTGACATCGCCGCAACACCACCCATCCCCTGCAAGAACGAACGTCTGTCCATATTATTCCTCCAAATACTTTACGCCTGAAACTTCCAACCTATTTCGACAAAACTAAACGGAACCAAAAACATGCTGATATTAATTGATCAGGATTATAATGCGAAAACAAAAGTGCCAGGCGCTCAAAAAGCGCCTGACACCCGCATCGCCCGAAACGAAATTATTCAACTTTACCCGTAGCAGCCCACAAAGTTGTGTTTACCATGACTTTTTGCACGCCGGCAGATTCAAAAGCTTTCTTGTCATGACCAAAAGTATGGCACGCAACCCGGCCCTTCCCGTAATCCAGAGTCCAGACCATTGGTTCTGTCTTCTTGCTCCAGGCCGAGTCAGCTGTAACAAGAATGTTTATTTTTTCTTCGCCCAACAGTTTAGCGTAAAGTTCATCCGTTGTTTTGAAATCCACCAATCCCTTGGTAATCGGATGATCCTTCACCACAACCTTGCATTCAAACTCGCCGCCCGGACCATGCCCGCTCTGTTTGAATTTCCAGTACCTGCCGCAAAGCTTGCCCCACTCTTCCCATTCCGGGAATGAAGCACTGGCAAGGTGCGTAACAACCAATCCCTTGCCGTTTTTCACAAAACTCACAAGATTTGCCTTTGCATCATCGCCAAGGGCCACTTTCTTACTGTTAAAGAGCATGAAATAAATCACATCATACTTGGCCAATTCATCCTTGCTATTCAAAACCGTCAGGCCCTCAACAACAGCCGTATCTAACTTGCCGGCTTTATCAAGTATTTCCTTTGTGCACGGGGTTGTCTCCTGCCACTTATGAGCCCCAACATCATCGCCACTTATTATTAGCACTTTGCTCTTCGCCGATTCAGCGGCATTAAGCACACTGACCGCACAAAATGAAATTGATGCCAGAATCACTGCAACAGGATTAACTTTACGCATGCTTCTGTCCTTTCGTGTTGGATGGTTTTACGAAGACTTTGGTTAATCTCTCACCGGCATCCTGACACGTCAACATGTTTGTTGGCTCAGCGAAGTTCTTTAACATTGACACTTTTCGCACGACAAATAAGAATGAATACATCATTAAGAAACATTCGGAATATTAGAACCCTTCATGGCCTTAGAACTACATTAGATGACAGGAGCAATCGAATGAACAACCCCTCTTATTCGCTTGGCAAGTTAGCCGCAGCTGTTTTATTTACATCATTCCTGTCCGCAACGGCGGAAAATACTGCTGATGCTACCATCTTTGTAGCCACAAACGGAAACGATTCGTGGAGCGGCAGGCTGGCAGCACCCAATGCCGACAAAACCGACGGCCCAGTGGCTTCAATTTCTGCCGCAATCGTGGCCAGCAGAAAGCAGGCTGAAACCCCCAGAAAGATCATTATCGGAGATGGAAGTTACTACACTGAACAGACATTGATACTGAACTCCAAGGATTCGGAACTGACCATCGAAGGAGGAGGCCCTGGCAAAACTATTATTTACGGCGGAAAGCAAATCTCGAACTGGCAAAAGGATGGAGAACATTTCTGGACAGCCGAAGTTCCAGGAGTCAAGGAAGGTAAATGGGACTTCAGGGCACTGGTTGTCAACGACAGGCTGTGCATGAGAGCGCGACTCCCTGAGACCGGACGATTCGAACATGAAACAAAATTCCCTGTTCGATGGATGAGCTCAGCCGGAGGTGGCTGGGAAAGAAAGCCAACCAAGGAAGAACTCATTACGATGCAATACCGCGCCGGCGATCTCGGCAACTGGCTGAGTCCCCGTAACGCAGAAGTTACCGTCTACCATATGTGGGATGAATCCATGGTCGGCGTTGCCTCGCATGATGCAGACAAGAGGATATTGACATTTTCCACAAACTGCATAGCTCCACCCGGCGCTTTTGGCGTGAACACATATGTCGTATGGAATGTGCGCGAAGGAATGAAGAGCCCAGGGCAATGGTATCTCGACCGTGATTCAGGCCGGATCGTTTACTGGCCGCTGCCGAATGAAGACATGAGCAAGGCTCTCGTGGTTGCCCCATGCGTAGAAACAATTATCGAAATACAAAGCAACAAGCAGAAACCAGCAAAAAACATCACATTGCGATCACTGACACTTTCCGCCACCACAACCCCATGCAAGCCTGGCGGCTTCGGGGCAAGTCAGTACCGGGGCGCAATCCATTTCAATACGGTTGATGGAATCCGGATTCTTAACGTGGAGATCACGAATATTGCGGGTAATGCCATCCGGGAGTGGGGCAGTCACGATTTACATATTGAAGATTGCAACATTCACCATATCGGTGCTGGCGCATGCCAGGTCGGCAGCGGAGATGGACTTATAGCAAACAACCGCATCAACTATGTTGGCCTGTTGTACCCGAGTGCCATAGCCATGACGGCCAGTGGAAAGGAAAAAGGATATACAATCCGGCGCAACGAGATCCACCACACTCCCTATTCCGGCATGAGTATCGGCGGCGTCAACATCGTTGTCGAAGAAAACCTCATCCACCATTGCATGCAGGAAT
>Ga0156394_1130_pt1 | contig 13026 bp, 11 predicted proteins | sample RifOxyA3_FD_108038 | JGI IMG/M metagenome (GOLD analysis project Ga0156394, IMG submission 108038) | Lentisphaerae bacterium RIFOXYA12_FULL_48_11 | reverse complement strand
TATTGCGGTCCGCATTCCGTGGAATGAAGTAAGCCTAAAGCCGGTGATGCAATTGACGCTTTCTGAATACGAGGAGAAAGACGTTGAGATCGGTGTCACGCTGGCCGATGACAAGTATCGGACTATTGAGACCAAAGGCGTAAAGGATTTAAAGGAAGGCGGCATCCGGGTTGACCCGGTATTCATGACACGTCAAATTGCGGACATTGTACCGAATCCCTGGAAGGCGCATGAATTTGCCAAGAAGGTCTTGAGTCACTTTCGCAAGATGCGTAGCAAACAGGATAACGAACGACTTATCGCAAACAATTTCATGTATCTCATCGAGGAACTCCGTAAGCAACTTGTGGCGGAAAAAGATCGGTTAGCTGAGACGGTCTTTTGCTCGATGCTGAAACGTGACGAGCTTCGCTTTTTGATAATAGGTGACAACTTTGACTGGTCTTTTCCAAAATCCATTCCGATCAGACCGACATCAAAGATTTTGACCAAGGAAAAGGGTGGGCAACTTGAAATGAATCTTTACGAGGATGTGGCGGAGGATGATTTCAACGAGACTGAGAAGGCGGTTGCCTGGTATCTGGAAAATCAACACCGACTTTTCTTTTGGTTTCGGAACCGATCACGGCATGACTACTCGATCCAAGGTTGGCGGGAACATCGGATTTATCCCGACTTTATTTTCACCGCAATGAGTAAGGCTGCTCAAGCGGATTATGAACAGGTCTATGTTGTAGAAACCAAAGGATTACACCTCAAAGACAACGACAAAACAAACTACATCCGCAAAATGTTCGACATCTGCACACGTCAGGCCAAGTCTCGAAACTGGACCGATCTCGGGCTTGAGATGAAAGACAAGGTGCTTCGTTTTGAAGTTCTGGCCGAGGACGAATGGGAGGCAAAGCTGAACGACATTTTGAAGGAATAAGCTTCGGTATTCCGATTCTTGCTGGAGGCTAATCTGTAACTAGCACAGATTGAAAGATATGTTGCCCGATAGGTGTAGGTGCCGTTCAGAATAAGCGATCAGGCAATTGGAATAGGCCAGGAGGCGGGTTTGAGTTCCTTGGTCGAGGGGAATTCATGGAGGATCGAGTCGCAGGAAAGAACGGCTTTGTCGGGAGAAACGTCTATTTTTATCGCGGCTTCCGGATGCTTGTTTCGCATGATGTTAGCCAGCAGAACGGCTTTTTCTGCACCGTCGCCGCGTCCGTAATTCCAGACCTCGTCGGGTTGGGCGAGGCGGCCCGATTCGTCGTAAATGGACTCGTCCGGCATAGCTTTTATTTTTTCAATAACAGTTTCATCGTCAGAATCCTTAAGTGCTGCTATTGAAACCGGGTTACGGTACATCGCTGCCATCAGGAAAGGTTTCGCCTCGGTTTTGTTTAGGTCACGGTAGGTATAAAATGCCATATCGGCGGCCGTATTGTTTCCCCTGATTTGTTCCAATCGCTGTATGATCTGTTCGCGAGTCATGGAGTTATGAATTCCGAGTTTCTCCTGTTCGGTAATAAATTCCTTCCCTGGGTCAGGGAGGCGCGGTTTGACGTGGCAGAACTTCATGAGGCCGGCAATGACCATATCGCGGTGCAGACAGCCTGATTCAAACTGGTTCTTCAATTTCTCGATATCTGATTCCTTGTCCAGGTCAATTCGCTGGGCCGTTACAAAATCTTCGAGTTTATTGAAGAGTACTCTTTCAGGAAGAGGGCTGGAACTGAATACCTCGCGATCAATTTCCGCCATCAGTTTCTCGCGGGTATTGCCTGTGAACTGGAAGGAACTGCCGTGTTCGTAGGCGAATATACGTTCGGCCGGGACGTAATGATCAACCCCGTGAATGGGCCATTTTATCTGGAAACATTTCTGAAGGTGGCTGGCATCACGCAGGAAGTTGCCTAGTAAATCTTTGCTGAACTTCACCTTGAGAAAACGGCTGAGCTTGCCCGAGAAGGCGGCATATACGGCCGGACTGATTGTTGCCTGAGGATAAACAGTATGAATATGACCAGTTTCATGCGTGACAATTGTGACCTGTTCATTTTCCAATGCGCGCCTGGCCTGTGCGGAGAGTTCAGTTCCGTTGAACCACATGTTCTTTGTAACCAGTCGGCGGTTGTTTGTCAGAATGCCATCGCTGACATCCACGAAATTCTGTGAGTGCAGGGGAGTTGCCATGAGATAAATATCCTGAAGGGGTATTCTTGCCACGATGAAAAGAGAAGCTGCGTAAAGGGCTGCAAGCGAAACACATTCTCCGGCGCCTGTACCGTAGTTGGGTTTGAATCTGAACGCATCCATTGCCTCCACGGTTTCTGTCTTCCAGTAGGGAATGACATTGCCTTCGTATTTGTCCAACCCGAAGTGTGTCCTGATATCAATATCGAAGTAATACTTGTCTCCTTCGTAGCCGAAAAGTGCGTTTGATCGTTTGATTGTGTCTATATCGATGAATTCCTTGAACCTCGCAATTTCACGTTCCTTGGTTGTCAGCCCCCAGGTATCGAGGTCGAGATTGAACACGTAGTGATCCATGATGTACTGCTTCAGCCTGGTAATCCGGCGATAAGGGGTCATTTCCTCCAGCCCGGCAAACCAGGGATCATCAAGCCACTTCCAGATTCGCGGTGACATGATGTTGGCAAGCATCAGGCCGTACATCAGTTCGGGAAAGATGAATATTTCCATATCGGACAGTGTTACCGCCGATGATTTACGTTCGAGATCCTTTAAGGGATTATCCATACGCTTAAACCTTAGCATATTTAAGTTTCATAAATAAGTAAAATGGTAGGGGCACATTCCTATTCTGAATGCTCATGGTGATGTTGCCCGTTGGGTTTGATAAAGGTTGCTGCGAGCATGATGATAACTATTATGGCGCTTGCTACCTGGAGCCATTCTGGAATCAATTCGTGTATGTGGTGCATCGAAGAGAATTGACCAATGTTGAAAATACCGTCCAAAAGTATTCCGGATATCAAAGCTGTTCCTGCAACAACAAGGAGATAGATAAAAGTTGCCCGTTTGCCCAGGATTTTCCATACAGTTGTCAGGGTTGCGGCATTCATGGCAGGGCCAGCCACAAGAAATACGAGTGCAGCGCCGGGTGATATTCCTTTCATTATCATTGCCATGGCTATTGGTACAGAAGCGGTGGCGCACACATACAGGGGCAACCCCACAATCAGCATTATGAACATTTGGGCGATTCCTGACCGGATTGTCTCTGAAAAGAAATTTTCCGGTACAAGTGCCGATATGATTCCAGCGACCACCAATCCTACTATCAATGGCTTGGCAATATCGCGTGGCAAAGTTATTAGACCGTAGTGTAAAGCTCTGGTTATCGGGTTTCTTTTTTGTCCGGAAGCACAGCATTCGCCTGTACATGTTTCGTTAACGGTTGTGAAATCATGTTTTTTATCTGTTACATCTATAAGCCAGCCGCCCAGTAACCCGCTTGCAAAAGCTGCAATTGGACGGAATATAGCCATAACAGGTCCAAGCATCCCGTATGTAACTGCAATACTATCAATGCCGGTTTGTGGGGTGGAAATAAGGAAAGCGGCTGTTGCTCCCTTGCTTGAACCATGTCTTCGCAATGATGCTGATACAGGAATAACTCCGCAGGAACAAAGAGGCAGGGGTATACCAAAAAGAGCGGCCTTGAATACTGGAATGAATCCTCTACCTCCCAGATGTTTCTGGACGGTTTCAGGCGTTACAAGAACAGAAAGAAAACCGGCAAATATGAAACCAAATAAAAGATATGGGGACATCTCGCACAATGTTTTCCATAAATTCAACCCTATTTCCCATAAGATATTCACTTATCACTTTGCCTTCCATAAGATATGGCTTACCTTATCATTATTAACATCATCTTGAAACGTTCTTCAGCCCTGACCGAATGCGGTATATTGGCAGGCATAATTACCAGCTCACCTGCATTTGCTATTACCTTTTTTCCGCCGATTGTAAGAACTGCTTTTCCCTCGATTATCTGAACGGTTGCATCATAGGGAGATGTGTGCTCGCTTAGTCCCTGCCCGGCATCAAAGGAAAATAAAGTAAGTGTACCTGATTTCTTATCCATTATGGTTTTGCTTACTACCGATCCTGTAGCGTAATCAATTCCATGGTCCAAGTTTATTGGTTTTCCTCTAATATCATTTTCATCACTCATTAAATTCCCCCTTTTTTTTAATAATTGCAGAACTTATGCCAGGTAACAGCCTGAATTTTGTGATACATGGTAAGTAATTGGTGTCCAACACCCTTCAACTAAAAAATATATTTCAGGGGGAATGCAAGTGTCTCATAATGTCTTGTTTAGAACTGATCTTTAATGGAAATGAGACAACTTTTTCCAAACAAACGCGACAATAAAAGGAATAAGTGGCTGGTAATCAAGGTGTATAAAGTATACAGGCAAGATTGGTACAGATTCTGCAGTTGTTTGACTACATATGGAATAGGAGGAATATATGAAAAGGTTATTATACATACAGTCTTCTCCAAGGGAGGAGAGATCGTACTCAAAAATTGTAGCAGATACTTTTGTCGATGCATACCTGAAGATTCATCCAAAGGATAAGATTAAAACGATAGATTTGTTCAAGTTGCGTCTACCGCCTTTTGATGGCGATGTTATCAATGCAAAGTATGCAATTATGAACGGAAAACAACATACGGAAGAGCAGAAGAAAGCCTGGGCACAGGTGGAGAAATTCATCGAACAGTTCAAGAAAGCAGACAAGTATGTATTCTCCATACCAATGTGGAATTTTGGAATACCTTACAAGCTTAAGCACTATATAGATATTATTACTCAGCCCAGTTATACTTTTTCGTATTCTCCACAGGATGGTTACAAGGGGTTGGTTCTGGGCAGGCCGGCGTTATGTGTTTATGCCAGGGGCGGGGAATATACTCCAGGAACGCCTGCAGAAGCGTATGATTTTCAGAGCAAGTACTTTAATAATGCACTGGGCTTCATAGGATTCACTGATATAAAATCAATTTTCGTGCAAGGAACGCTTTATGGCCCGGAAGCTGCGGAAAAAGCTAAGAGTGCAGCGATAGAGGAAGCCAGGAAGATTGCTGAGACTTTTTAATATTTAAACGTTTTTCACAGGTACCGGTTGACCTGAAAGTTCAATAAGTTCAAGTTGCTTCTGAAGGATGGAGAGATCAGTTAGGAAACGTTCACGTTTCTCATCAACAATCTGCTTGGCGAGAGAGCGGTAATATTGAATACCCTCAAGAAGGTTTTCCTTGAACTCAAGGAAATACTTGGGAGTTTTGGTTGCCAGCCCGTGAGAAATTTCTTCAGCTTCCTTGCGAAGATGTTCAATGTAAAGTTTGAGTTCCTGGATAAACATATGTACACGTTCAGGATTGGCGAGTAGATTGGCCCTGCCATAGATGTGGTTGATCATTTCCTCCAGGGATGTGATTTTCGAGAAATAGGCAATATTCGGTCCCGGACATACTGCAGGTGTTGAGTCCGTATCAATATGGTTCTTCAGGCGTGCTCCACCGCCGAGTTCATGGCATATGCAGGATTTTACGGTGACATTCTCTTCCTGCTTGATGTTTTCTTCCTGCGACAGGAATTTCTTTCTCAAATCTTCAAGTTTAAACTGCTGATACAGGCGGGAGGCAAGGCAAACGGGTGTTTTTGTGAATTCGGTGTTAAATGAAAGATGTCCCTTTGGGCAGGCGCTACCAGGCTTGCCGGCGGCTATTCGTGCACGCCTTGCTTTTTCACTTCCAGAGGTACGAAGATTCCAGAACAGGACATTGAGAGGAGAGCTGTCGCTGAGATATACTTCGTTTTCCGTGGAACTGGAAAGATCGCTGAGAAGCTGGTCATCAACGTTTGTTACTTCTGGTACAAGAAGGAAAGGCGTGCCCCAGCCGGTGGCATTAATTTCGTAATAATTCAAAAGCATCTGGTCTTCCTCGAAAGTGCCTATTCCTCCTTGCGCGGTGATTCTTACCTCGAGTGGTTTTTCCAGAGGAGGCAGTTTCATGCCGGCGCGTGCGGCATTATACATTTCATGCAGTGTTTCAATCAGTTCCTGTCGTTTCTGTTTGAATTCCTCCATGATCGGGCCCATCAGATAACCCTTTGTTGCGAAGGCGTGTCCGCCGCAATTGAGCCCTGACTCGATTCTGAATTCCGATACCCACAATCCTCGTTTTGCCAGGAATTTGCCCTGAACCAGAGCTGACCTGAAGTCGCTTACCTTCAGGGTTATTTTCTTTCTGGGGGCAAGTGTTGCATTAGGGAAGAAATCAGGAAAACTCGCTGCGTAAGTGTAGAGGTGCTGGTTCAGGCCTGCAGAGAAGACCATGGAGGCAGAAATGGAGCTCTTTGCGAATCCGCGAAGGGCGGCCATGCCGTCATTGAACTCGATGGGCAGCTTCTCTCCATTTTTGTAAACTGCCCGGTCCAGCTTTGTCATGATATTTACATCGATACTGCCAGGAGCGATCATCTGTCTCAATTTATCCTGCTTGACCAGCTTGGACTGTTCATCAGTGGTTGCCATCATTTCAAGGTATGCGTTCTTTTCCGTACAATCCGGAAGCAGTTCGAAATAGCGTGTTATATCGCTGCCTGCCTGGAAGGGGGCAGCCCTTAGTGCGGTTACCTGGCGGCTTACAAGTGTGCCTAGCAGGTCCAAGTATGCAGTAATCCGGCGCGCGCGCGCATCTTCATCGTTATTCGATATCTCCTGGTAAGGTTCTCCGGATTTCGCACAGTGAAATTTGCGCATCTGCTCGATAAGTGTATCGTCAACCAGCGAAATAACTGACGAGATCCCGTATCTGGCAACTTTAAGCGGGGTGTCTATTGAGAAACCGGTACCCATTACGGGGATATGAAACGTGTGGGGGCTGCGCCTTGGTAAATCCACCGTATCTTGCTTCGATTCAATCATCAGCTTCCTGTCCTTTCCATGTAAAAGCATATGTTATCCAATAGTTTGGATTCTTCAAGGAACAAAACAAACCGAATTCTCCAGCAAAATGGGGTGGTTCTCGGAAAGATCTTCTTTTTATGCCTGACAAACCACAATAGCGCTACCATATTTATAATGCCGTTCCACCCAGTTCATTCACGAGATCTTTAGCCAAATGGACAAGGCTCTTTTGCAGGACAGAAGACAATTCGTTTCCTGGTCCGGTTGACTCAGGTATGACGCCCAGCAGGTAGAGCTGTTTTGGACAGTGACCTCGCATTTCGCTTACAAGCAGCATTTCCTGGATACCAATCTGGTGTGGAGACATTTTTACTGGTATCTGCTTGAGCATGAAGTCTTCCTTGCTGTAACGAAGACAGGTCCCGGGTTTTCCGTCAGCATTGATTACGTCAATAATATAGACGCGATCGGCTTCTTCGATCTTGTGGGTTACCATTATGCCCATGGTTCCGGCATCGAAAAGTTCCACGTTCCCGGGGAGCTTATAATTCTTTTCCAAGTGGCGTATGAAATGAACACCAAAGCCCTCGTCGGACAGAAGCAGATTACCGGCGCCTAGAATAAGGATTTTCATCTGTTTGGTAGTGGTAGGGTGGGGCCGACGGATCCTGCCACTTATCAGGAACGGCACGCCCTTCTACCGCAAGTTTTCTAGAGAACCTTGACCTTTGTTATTTCCCTGCCTTCAGGATCAACAGCATGCACGGCACAGGCTATGCATGGATCAAATGAGTGGATTGTCCGGACTACTTCCAGTGGTTTCTCTGCGTCTGCCACGGGATTGCCGACAAGAGATGCTTCGTATGGACCCATTGCGCCCTTTTCATCGCGGGGCGATGCGTTCCATGTTGAAGGAACCACTGCCTGGTAGTTCTCTATTTTCTTGTCCTTGAATACAATCCAGTGCGACAAAGTGCCGCGCGCTGCTTCATGAAATCCTACGCCCTTGAACTGGCCGTTCGGGATCTCGATCCGGTTTGCATATGTCTGGTCGCCGGACGCGATGTTTGCGGTCAGTTTGTCCAGTTGTTCGAGAGAGTAGTCAGCCATAAGGCATGCCCGTATGCCTCGGGCGAGATGTCTGCCCATGGTTGAGTGATGATCCTTCATGCTTATGCCGATCTTTGCGTTGGCTTCGTCTACAAGCTTTTTAACGCGCACATCCCCGTGTGCGTAGCAGATCAGCATCTGTGCAAGGGGGCCGACCTGGACGGGCTGGTTTGCAAACCGCGGTGCCTTGCACCAGGAATATTTGCCATCGGCCTTGAAGTCGCTGTACACGGCTTTGGTTTCGCCCTGCCAGGGATGCAGTGCGCTGTTACCCTCGTACCAGGCATGGGCGACAGATTCCTGAATGTTGCTGACAAGGTAGTCGTCGCTGTGATTTTTAATGAACCGTGTTTTTTCCAGGTCACCCTGGGTTATGAATCCGCCGGGCAGGGAGAACTTCGTGCTCGTGGTATCCTCCGGGAATTCAGGTACTGCAAGGTAATTGGTTACGCCAGCCCCGTAAGAGAACCACTCCTTGTAAGCGGCTGCAATCGCGACGAGATCGGGATAGTAGACCTGCTTGACGAAGTCGCGGGTTTCTTCCATGAGTGTCCGCATCAAGCTCAGGCGTTCCATGTTAAGAGTAGCCAGGTTGTCCATGTTAATTGCCGTTGCAACTCCGCCGACACACAGGTTCTGGATGTGTGGATTCTTGCCGCCAAGCACAGCGACAGCCTGTGCAGCTTTTCGCTGGTAGTCCAACGCCTTGAGATAGTGGGCAACAGCCATGAGGTTGACTTCGGGCGGCAGTTTCATAGCTGGATGACCCCAGTAACCTGATGAAAAAATCCCGAGCTTTCCGCCTGCCGCGAAGCTTTTCAGTTTTTCCTGTACAGCTTTGAATTCCGTTGGACTGTTGCCGGGCCAGTCGGAAATGCTTTGTGCGATCTGGGCGGTCTTGTTCGGGTCGGCCTTGAGTGCTGAAAGAACGTCAACCCAATCCAGGGCCGAGAGGTGATAGAAGTGCACGATATGATCCTGCACTGCGTGCTGTGCTATGATTATGTTACGGATATAGTTTGCGTTAAGGGGCACAGGAGCCTTCAGGGCGTTCTCGACGGAGCGGATTGAAGCAATTGCGTGGACGGTCGTACATACTCCGCAGATGCGCTGTGCAAATATCCAGGCATCCTGGGGTTCTTTTCCCTTGAGAATGATTTCGAGGCCGCGCCACATCTGGGCGGATGACCAGGCATTTGTCACCTTGTCGCCGTTGACTTCCGCGTCGATACGAAGGTGTCCTTCAATTCTTGTAATCGGATCCAGTGTTATTGTTCGCGTTGCCATAACAGTATTTCTCCAAAGCTTAAACGCTTATTTCTTTCTCAATCAAATATCTCTTACGTACAATCACATCAGGCGTTTTCCGCCTGAGACCGCTACTCTGAATATTTCTCAATCGGTTTTCCATGACCATGCAGGTGGAGCTTTGGCAGCACCGGCACGAGTTTGACCAGCACCTGGTAGCCGAGGATTTCGAAAGCCACAATGCTTACCGTGATACCGAGCTCTGCGAGGGATGGAAAATAGGTCCAGCCGGGGCCTGGATCGTAACCGATCAGGTAAACATTGAAACGGTAAAGCGAGCCCCCGAGCACTATCATTACTGCTGATATGAAGAGTACGCGCGGTGAGAGGCGATTTCCTTTTTTGAAGAGCATTATGGCCCCGCCCGCTATCAGCGCGAACTCCAGCAGGAAGAAGAACGAATAGAAGTCAAAACGTACCGCGGCCGCAAGTTGCCCCCTGAAGGTCAGGTCGCCGACGACAACGGTCAGCCATATGGCGGTCAGCCAGGGAATGATGCCGGCAAGGCCGGAAAGTTCTTTAACTTCAAAGGGTCGTTTGAATGCATAGGATGAGATGATCGATTCCATTATGGCCATGGAGTAACCGATGTATATACAGTTGATCAGGAACAACAGCGGCAGGAAACCGGTGTGCCAGAGGGGGTGTAGCTTGGTTGATGCGATAAGCAGCAAGGAGCCCAGTGCCGATTGGTGCATGGTGGGCAGAGTGATCCCGAGCACAATAAAGAAAATGAGGACTTTATCCAGAAGCGGCCTTATCCAGCCTGCTGCCCTGCGTACCTTGTCAATATGGCTTATGACTGTCTCTTTCTTCGGGGCCAGGCTGGGATGCAGCCAGTTAATGAAGGCGTGGAGCCTGAGCCATTCAGATTTCTCAAGGCTGTAAAGAATAGCAGGCAGGAATTCGATGATAAGCACAACGGTATAGGACATTACACATACTGCAACTTCGAACAGCACAGAGTTGGTCTGCCACTGGGATGGGATGAAGAAATTGTAAACATTCCAAGGTCTTCCGCAATCAATTATTACCGACAGGCCCGCCAGCGCGTAACCAAACATGCTTGTCAGGATGCAAGACCTGATCATCGGGTGGTAATGCATGTTGTGCCGGATGTAAACCAGGATTGCCACGGCATATCCTCCACAGGCTATGGCCGTTCCAGTGGCGACATCGTAAGTGATCCATATGCCCCAAGGATAACCATCGCTCAAACCGGATACTGCGCCGATACCCTTGATGAATCGCATGGTCACGAGGTAACCACCCAGCAGGACCAGGGCGAGAAGGGCGAAGAAGGACCTGGTGAAAAGGGTCCCTTCGTGTTTCTGGAAATCGTCGTGGTGCATTACTGGTGCTTTCCTCCGTCGGCTTTACCGGCAGACTGTTCTTCGTGCCGGGCCTGTTTGCGCATATTTCTCAGGGCTATGATGCAGAGCGTGGTATAAAGGGCGATTGGAGCGATAAAGCCTTTATATATTGTATGGTGAATTTTCTCGGAGAATACTGCTGGTGCTTCTTCTCCCAGTTTCGGGAACCCGAGTTTGTTGAAAGGTACAGCTGACAGGAAGAGATAATTTGTCCCGCCAACTTCCTTTTCTCCATAAATCTGGTCTACATATTTGCCTGGATTCTGGTTGATTCTTGCGCGGGCCTCGTCCAGCAACTCCTTGCGTGAGCCAAATATGATGGCCTGTGTGGGGCAGACTTCAACACAGGCGGGAACTCCTTTTTCCAGAAGGTTGGTTCTCTTGCAGAAATTGCATTTGATGATCTGCGGCATGGCGCGGTCCCACTGGAACTTAGGAATGTTGAACGGACAGGCGACCTGACAGTAGCGGCAACCGATACAGATACTCTTGTCATAATCGACTATGCCGGTCTCGGCATCCTTGGTCAGGGCACCCACCGGGCATACGGAGACGCAGGAAGCTTTCTGGCAGTGCATACAAGAATGTTTAACGTACGAATATTTTCCGTCGCTTTCCTTGTGAAGCTTGATGATAGTGCGGGTGTTGCCCGAGAGGTCTACGGGAGTATCCCACAGACCGTCTTTGTCGAATTTTGCTTTTTCCACTTCCTGGTTACCGTCTTCACCGTTAGCGTTCTTGCATGCCACCATGCAGGTTTTGCAGCCAACACATTTTGTTGCATCGTAAAGCATCGCCAGGTCATCATTATTTACCTGTATCTCGGAGGAGGCCAGAGCTGGCGCAACGGTAAGGATGCCTGCGCCTGTCGCTGTAGCGGCTCTCAGAAAATCGCGCCTGCTTTGCCTTTTCATTTATGCTGTTTCTCCTTGTCATCCACGGAAGCGGGCAGGTTTTTGGCCATCATTGCTCCTGCGCCAAGTGCCGCTCCGGCGGCAAGTCCTACAATAGCGGTTGTTAGGGCGTCTGGTCCTTTGCCCTTCTTGCCGATGTCGATCGGTGCATAGCCGTCAAACGGGGTGGGATCATGAATCTGTACTTTCTCGGCAATGGATGTCTTGAAAAGAATATCCGGCTCGGTGCAGCCGATGCATGGATGCCCGATTGAAACGGGCCACGCTCCGACATCGTTGAAACGCTGGACGGGACAATTGGCGTAGGTTACTGGACCTTTACATCCGAGTTGGTACAGGCAGTATCCCTGGGCATGTCCATCGTCTCCATATGCTTTGGCAAAGCGACCGGCATCGAAATGTGGGCGGCGTTCGCAGTGTTCGTGAATCTTTCTTCCGTAGGCAAACATTGGCCGCCCGAGATTATCGAGTTCCGGGAGTTTCTTGAATGTCAGGTAGTAGAGTATGGTTGAAAAGAAAGTGTATGGATTGGGTGGACAGCCGGGCACGTTAATTATTGGTTTGTTCTTAATTATGTCCCTTACGCCAACTGCGCCTGTAGGGTTGGGGGCGACCGACTGGATTCCGCCATAACTGGCGCATGTTCCAATCGAAATAATGGCAGCTGCGCCATCAGCGGCGGAACGCAGGGAATCAATTGCAGTCTTGCCTGCCACCTTGCAATAGATACCGTTATCTTTTGTTGGGATGGCTCCTTCAACGACAAGGAAGTAATTGCCTTTGTTGGCCTTGATCGAATCATGCATTGCGCGTTCTGCCAGTTCGCCGGAACCGGCCATGAGCGTTTCCTGGTAATCAAGTGATATTGTGTCAAGAATTACGGATGCCAGAGTGGGGTGGCTTGAGCGAAGCAGGGATTCCGTGCAGCCGGTACATTCCTGGAAATGCAGCCATATGACCGATGGCTTGTTGGGCGCCTCGGCAGCGGCAACAACTTTTCCCAGCATGCTGTAAGGCAGGCCCATCATGGCCGTTGCCGTCATGCAGCCCTTGAGGAAATCTCTTCGTGATACTTCGTTATGGAAACCGGTATTAGTGCTCATAGTTTCTCCGGAAGAACGGTGGAATAATGGCTATACGCGAGCCACCAGAAAAGCCAAGTCCTGTTCTTGTTAACTAAACTGTCCTTATGGGTTATACATCCTAACCCAAACAACAACAGCGGCAAATGTTGCCTTAGCCACAATGTATTCGTCAATGCTAATCGTTATAAAATTAACGAGATGAGAAGTGTAAGTTAAAATGCCGCATGAATACGCGGAAGCGTTCCATGCCAGGAATCGCTATCCTCTGTGGTCTTACAAAGGACACAAAGGA
>Ga0156394_1005_pt3 | contig 13058 bp, 10 predicted proteins | sample RifOxyA3_FD_108038 | JGI IMG/M metagenome (GOLD analysis project Ga0156394, IMG submission 108038) | Lentisphaerae bacterium RIFOXYA12_FULL_48_11 | reverse complement strand
CGTCCAGGCAGATTAACGGTTTTATTCCTTTGGCGATTGGTGTGTCCGCGTTGCCTGTCTTGATTATCTTCAGGCTTTTCCCGTCGACAACGAGCCAGGTCCAGCCGCTTCCGAACTGGGATGTGGCGGTATCTATGAACTGTTTCTTAAACTCGTCAAAACTGCCGAATGATTCCTTGATCATATCAGCAAGTCTGCCTGTGGGGGCGCCGCCACCCGCGGGTTTCATACTGGCCCAGAAGAAGTCGTGGTTCCAGACCTGTGCCGCGTTGTTAAACAATGCTACCTTATCGGCCTGGTCTGCAGACAGGGTTATCAGTTCTTCGATTTTCTTGTCGGCGAGAGGTGTGCCTTTCACAAGGTCAGTGAGTTTGTCCGCATATCCCTTGTGATGTTTTCCGTAGTGGAACTGAACTGTTTTTTCTGTGATTATCGGTTCCAGTGCGTTTTCTGCATATGGCAACGGTGCCGGTTTATATCCCGCTGCTGCTTCCTGGGCGGACAGTGATACTGAATTGGTGAATAGTACTGTTGTTAAGAACAAGATAGCGAATGTTACAGGTGCTTTCTGGTTAAGTTTAATCATTGCAGTGTATCCTTTATTGTTGTTTTAAAAGTTCTCGGTCTGCCCTTAGCATTATGTCTTCCAGCTTGCCTTTGATTTTATCCGGTAACGGGTTCTTCTGGGGCGCGGCCAGAATTTCTTCGACCCGCGTCCTTGCTTTTGAATATAAATCAGGTTTGCCAAGTTCGTTCCACTGATCGTGGGTATTTCTATCGATAAGGTCGGGCATAAGGAACTCACCGCTGTGACAAGCTTCGAGAGTGCTGGGTTCCATGAGGAAGTGGCCGCCCGGCTTTACATTGGCAATATCCTCGTAGTAGTTCTTGGCGGCAGAGACATCAATGCCGTCTTTCATTCGCTTGCATATCTTTGCGATCTCGTGATCGACAACTATCTGTTCAAGAATGAGCAGCTGGCTGGTTTCTATCTCGCCTATTCCATTAATGACATCTACACCTGAAAGAACAAGAGGCATGGCGCTGTTCATTTTCTCCATGATGGCCTGGGGGCCTGGCGCCTTTGCCTCGGTAAGACAGCCTGCCTGGGTGTTGGGCAGGTTATAGAAACGTGCCATTTCGCCAAGGGATCCGTTTATCAGAGTTGATTCTGGCGCGCCTTCCAGGAATGAGCCGGAGTTGAAGTTCATAATTCCACCGGCATGGCCGTAGATGATTGGTGTACCAGGTTCTGCCATCTGGAAGAGAACGAGTGCGGACATGCTTTCGGCATTTGCCACGGTGATATCGGAATATAGACTGGCAGGGCCGGTTGACCCGCATGCCGGCATTGGGTACGGCAGGATAGGTATGTGATATTTGACCAGTTCGAGATAGGTCTCGCACATTTCCTCGTCGTGAGTCAGGGGAGGAATGGTGCAATAGCAGACGGAAAATATCTTACGTTTCTTTATTTCGTCTTCGCTGCCGAGCACGGCGGAAAGTCCTTCGATCAAATATGGAATTTCGTTTTGACGATGAAGTTCGTGCTGGATGTGTTTTGAAGAATTGATGAGGGAAATGAAGGTTGTCCGGATATCATCGGAGCTCAATTGGATGTCGTCCAGTACGACGTTCGGCCACACAACGGTTCCGAGTTGCATTTCCTCAAATATTTTCAGGCTGGCAATCAGGTCTTTTGTAATTGCGGGACGCCGTTGTCCTGTTTCGAAATCAATGGCGAAAGTTGCAGCGCCATCCAGGGTATAGCCGGTGTAGCTTGAAGGCATATTGAAATTAAATGCTGGATTCCGGGCTCCTAGAACGAATGACTTTGGAGCTGTTTTAAGGGCCTGTTCGACCATGTCTGCTGGAATCCTGGCGATCATGCTGCCCTTATCCACACTGGCGCCGTTACTGGCCAGTATTTTAAGGGCTTTATGGCTCATGAACTTGACGCCGACATTGGCAAGAATCTTGAGGGAATCTTCGTGAATCTGCTGTTTTTCGCTGTCAGACAGAAACGAGCATTTTAATCGCATTGTCAGTTCTCCGTAATTATCGCGGACTTGTTGAAAATCGAATATTATGATGGTTCTTGCAAGAAGAATCTTTTAGGTGATCAAATTTTGCCTTGCTGTAAGGTGTAAAGATGGATATCAGTTCTGGCCAATGAAGATTAGCGTTATTACGCCTAACTTTAATGGGGGCCGGTTTCTGGAGGAAACCATTCAGAGCGTTGTTTCTCAGCGGAGGGACGGCGCAGAAGTGGAGTACATCCTTGTTGATGGCAAGAGTACCGATAATTCGGCTGACATTATTAACAAGTATTTGAATGATATTTCATGTGTAATATCGGAAAAAGATACCGGGCCGGCTAATGCGATTAACAAGGGACTCAGGAAGGCGACGGGTGACGTTGTATGCTGGTTGGGTTCTGATGATAAATATTATCCGGGTGCATTAAAGAGAGTTTCAGAGATAATGGAAGCCAATCCTGACAAGGCGCTTTGTTTTGGTCATTGCCCGATAGTGAACGAAATGGGACAGGAGATTCGTGTTGGTATTACCCGTTTTAAGGAGTTCTTCTTCCCGATCTCGTCACGCTTTACAATTCAGTGTATTAACTATATCTCCCAGCCGGCCATGTTTTTCAGGAGAACGGCGCTTGAGAAGGCAGGGTTATTGCGTGAAGATTTGAAATGTGCCTGGGATTATGACTTGATTCTCAGGCTCTGGCGCGAAGGTGGTGCTGTCCGGGTGAGAAATCCGCCACTATCGTCTTTCAGATGGCACGAAAGTTCTATTAGTGGCCGGCATTTTCGCGTGCAGTTCAAAGAAGAATGGGATGCCGCCGTTGCCGATGCGGGGCTATTCAGTTTGCAGTCGTTGTTGCACCTGGGTGTGCGATGGGGTATAGTATGGTCATATTTGATGATGGCTAGACTGAGGATGAAAAAATGAAGATCGGCATTAATACACTTTTCCTGATTCCTGGCGAAGTTGGAGGGACGGAGACATATTTGCGGCAGACCCTCCTTGCGATGGCAGAGCATTTCCCCGATGTTTCGCTGGTTTTATTTACTAACCGAGAAAATGATAAGATTCTAAAAGACGACTTGTCGAAATTCAAACAGGTGAGTTTTGATCTTCTTGACTTTGGGGCATCAGACCGTCATGTACGTATCAGGCGGGAGCAGTTTGAGTTGCCGGGGAAAGTAAGAGAGGCCGGGGTGGATATCTTGTGGTCGTTGGGTTATACAGCACCATTTTTCTCTCCGTGTCCGCAGGTTGTTACGATTCACGATATGCAGTACAAGACTTATCCTCAGGATTTAACACCGCGATCCAGGTTTGTTACAGATCTTTTGGTGAAGATTGCGGCCAGGCGAAGCAGGCGGATTATTGCGGTCTCGCATTTTGCAAAAGATGAAATTGTGAAGTTTATCGGAATCAGTCCGGATAAGATTGATGTTGTGTATGAAGCGGCTAATCCGGCGTTTGCTGATATAGGATCGTTTGATAAACGAAAACAGCTTTTGTCTTCATTGATTCCCATGGACAAGCCGTACATTCTTTCGGTGGCAAACACCCATCCCCATAAGAACATACATGCGCTGGTGAGTGCTTTCGGAGATCTGGCAGAGAAGATTCCGCACAACTTGGTTTTGGTTGGGAGTCCCAGGCTGGGTGAAGGTGAGGTACAGAAGGCGATCCAGACTGTAAAAGACAAGAGTCGTATATTCAGATTGCAGAAGTTATCAATAGAGAGGCTGGTTGCTCTTTATCAGGGTGCCGACGTGTTTGTGTTTCCGTCATTGTATGAAGGCTTTGGTTTGCCCGTGCTTGAGGCAATGATGGCGAGTGTGCCGGTTATTACAACCAAGAAAGCGTCCATACCTGAGGTTGGCGGGGATGGTGTAAAATATTTTAATCCTGCAGATGGCGGAGATCTGGCAACAAAAATTCAGGAAATTCTTGGCATGGGTCAGAAAGACAAGAGCGCCTTGATTTCCAGGGCCAAAGAGATCGCCAAGGGTTTTTATTGGAAATGGACCGCCCAGCGTTCGCTGGATGTTCTTAACAAGGCTTTGGAATAAGATTTAATACCTTTAATAAAGCCTGTCTTGTTTTCCCCTTCTTTGTTCATGAACGTTTCTTCTCGATATTTTGTATTCAAACAGGTGTGAGTTTTTACATATCGACAATATGAGTACAAAAATGATTTAACGTTTGGCATCGGCAGAGTAATGTTTTTATCAGTTGTGATGAGAGGATTAAATGAAAGGAAAGGTCAACCCGATAAAATTAGGATATTACAGGACAACCACGTTACTGCGTGCCCTGTTAATGTTGAGTGTCGATATTGCCGGGTATGTATTTCTTTTTCCATATGTCCTTTTTTGTCGATTTAAAGGTTTAGGTTTTAGATCTGGAGTTGTTTCCAGTATAGCGGTTTTCCGATTGGATGGTATTGGTGACCTTGTTTTGTCAGGGCCGGCGTTAAAGGCTCTCAGGTCCGCTTTTCCTAATGCGCATATCACTCTTTTTGTTAATGAATGGTCAGCTGGATTGGCGGAATTGATTGACGGACCTGATTCAGTTATTGCCCTGAAAGCCCCCTTGTTTAAAGCCTTTAAGGGTACCATGAAGATCGGGGATGTCCTGGATGAACGTCGTATGTTGAAAGCAATCAGCAAGACGAGGGGTTTTGATCTGGCCATAGACTTGAGGGGTGACTTCCTGAGTATACTGACGGCCTGGTGGCTTGGAGCAAGGTGGCTTGCATCGCGAGCTTCGCGTGGAGGTGGTTTTCTTCTGACAAATGTTATTTCACAACCGGAAGAGGGTAGAATTCGTGAAATTAATTTAAACATAAATTTTGTTGCTCTTTTAACAGGCAGTAAGTTCGTCAGCGAGAAAGCACGCTTGAAGACGATGTCGGACAAGATCAGGAAATCCATGCTTGAAAAAATGCCACAAGGTGTTGGAGAAGATTATATATGTCTGGCTGTAGCAGCTCCGTACGAATCACGATGCTATCCGGTGGACAAGTGGGGTGAAGTAATCAGATTGATTAGGAAAGATTTTAAAAAGCCGATATTGATCCTGGGTGCTGCTGGTGATTTTGAGAAATGCGAATATGTTGCAAACAAGGCAGGGGTGCAGGTTTTCAACGTTGCCGGAAAGTTGACGATAGTTGAGTCGGCCGCCTGTATTGCGGGTGCGAGGATGATGATAGGCAATGATGGGGGGTTGATTCATATAGCAAGTGCATTTGATCGGCCGGTTGTGCAGTTGTTTGGCCCAGCAGACCCTGTTTGTTTTGGACACCATGACGAACATGAGTACGTGATACATAAAGAATGTCCGTATAATCCATGCCCTGAAACAAAATGTATTACTCCGGAGACTTGGTGTATGAACAGGATTAACCCTGCCGAAGTTTATCAGGTCGCAGCACCTTATTTAGGTAGTCTCTAAAAGTCATAATATCCTTTCTTCCAGCTAGTTGTAAAATTAAAAAATTTTGATAAATCATTGACCTGCCATGTAGGCATGTTAAGATATTGAAAGTTTATAAAAGTATAAAAGTTGAAAACTACATCTGACAACGTTGTTGACGAAGTAAGGAGGCGCCTTACTGAAGTTGGCGGAAGGACGTCTCAGGATCTTGGCTTAGGGCGCATTGTAGGTCAAATCCTTGTTTATCTCTACCTTCGTGAAGCACAAACCTCGCTTGATCAGATTGGCCATGATCTTGGGCTTAGTAAGGCTGCGGTGAGTATTGCTGCGCGTCAGTTGGAGAATCTGGGATTGTTGCGCCGGGCCTGGAAGAAGGGTGACAGGAAGACTTATTACCGTACGGCTGATGATATAGCCTCTGCTTTACAGCAGGGGCTTTTGGCTTTTGTGGCTCAGAAGATACAGGCGGTAGCCTGTGAGCTTGATAATGTGAATGGAAAGCTTGAGGAAGTGGTTAAAGACGCGAATGCAAGTTCTGAAACACAATTTGTTTACAGTCGGGTCCAGCGGGCCAAAGTGTTGAGGGATCGGTTATCCAGTCTGCTTGATAATCCGATACTAAAATTTTTCATAAAGTCGTAAGTTATTGATTTTGCTGATCTTAGAAAGATTGCTGCATAATTGACGGGCACGGAGTGTGATTTGAAGAAGTTGTGAGTTGTGAGTACTGAATGGTAAGTGACATTTCTGAATGCCGATTTGGGAGCAGAGGCACCGAGGTCAGAAGTCGGGATCTGTAGATGTCTGGCGAGTGTGTTAGAATTTGAAGTTATTATGTTTGACAAACATACTGTTTTACAAACATACTGTTTGGCGTAGTGGCGTAATTGGCTGTTTTGTGTGCTTAATAGTGGCGTGGCAAACTTGGAGCGTCTGTTGTGAAGAAGTTGCCTTTTGTTGACAGGATTGATGAGCAGAAGAGACTCAAGCGTGCTTTGAGTGGCGCTTCGGGTTGTTTGATTGTCGTTTATGGGCGCAGGCGTTGCGGTAAATCCACATTGCTCCAGAAAATTTCTGTTGGGCTGGATTCCATATACTATTTGGCGGATCTAAAGGAAACATCTCTGCAGATTCAGGATCTTTCGCGTGAGATAGATAAACTAGTACCAGGGTTTTCCTCTGCCACAAAGCCCGCATGGGATTCAGTGATTTCCAATCTCAATGGAAGACTTGACAAGACAATAACTCTCTATCTGGATGAATTTCCTTATCTTGTTCAGCTTTCGCCGGAGTTGCCGAGCATTTTGCAGAAGTATCTGGATTCGCCGGGACATAAAAATGTCAATCTTGTGTTATGCGGTTCATCCCAACGAATGATGCATGGGCTTGTGATGGATAGGTCGGCCCCGCTTTACGGAAGAGCCGAGGAGATTGTCAAGATAGAGCCGTTAAAGGCCGGTTGGATTTGCGAGGCGATGTCGCTTTCTGGGGTAGATGCTGTGGAGGCTTATTCCGTTTGGGGTGGGGTGCCGCGATATTGGGAGTTGGCGTCGGGCTTTGGCTCGCGGGAAGACGCAATCAGCGAACTTGTGCTTGATCGTAACGGGATTCTTTATGAAGAGCCAATGAGGATCTTATCGGATGACATGCGCAGTGCCGTTCAGCCATACTCTCTTTTATCCGTCATAGGTCAGGGCTGCAATAAGATGTCCGAGATAGCCGCCCGCCTGGAGAAGCCGGCGACAAGTTTGGCCAGGCCTCTGGCGCAACTGATTGATTTGGGTTATGTGCGGAGAGAATTACCTTTCGGTGAAGACAGTAAGTCAACGAGGAAATCCCTATATAAGATCAAAGAGCCGTTCCTGCGTTTTCATTTCCGGTTTCTTCAGCCCAGAAAGTCTCAGCTTGAATCAGGGGTAATTAAGGCGGCTTTCCAAGACATTCTCAAAACATTTTCCCATCATGTTGGGCAGGTGTGGGAGGATTTGGCGCGGCAGAGCGTGCCGGGTTGTGGTATTGCCGGGCGCGACTGGGGGCCGGCGGAACGCTGGTGGGGTACCGGGGTTGATGGTCAATCCTGTGAGTTGGATCTTGTTGCCGAATCACTGGATGGCAAATCTCTTCTGCTGGGTGAGGTAAAGTGGAATGAGTCGGAGATGGACGTAAAGCGTGCCAAGGCTAGGTTGGTGGAAATTGGGAATCGCATTCCATTTATCAAAAAAAGAGAGATTGTTCCTGCCGTTTGGGTGAGACGTGGACAAAAAAGTTCTCAGATTGATACCATTTTGCCGGACGATGTGCTTAGGTGGTTAAGATGAAACTGAGATGGATCCGGACAGTGTAAACCAACAGGATAATATATGCATGAATATTTGCATTCCTGTATCGAAATGCACTAACTATAATGCAGTGTATTGCGTAATAGGCTCGACTTGTCTGCATTGTGTTGCATGTTAGTCGCATACCAAGGTAAGCGCGTAAAGTCGTCCGGCTTCGCCCAGACTTTCAAAAAGACCGGCGCCTGTCGGATTTAGCCAGGCTTTATAAATGGATAAGGTGCTAATGGACTTTAATATATGCATGTATATATTAGAGTAGATGTTAATAAATTCATGGCATGACTAATCATGAACCGCTACCTGAAAACAGCAATATTTGAGGATTTGAAAGAAAAATGGTCTTTGTAGGAGGCTCCAGGCAGGTTGGAAAGACCACTCTTGCGTTAAGCTTGCTGCGGGATGGAAGCGAGAAACATCCCGCCTATTTGAATGGGGACAATCCAGATGTCAGGAGAACGCTTCTTGGCGGAGCGTTACGGGAAGATAATAAAACAACTTGTATAACATATTTTTACGCACGTTCATTTCAGCCTTTGTTTATGCGGTCAAAATGCATGTTTTAGAATTGTTCAACTTCTTGGTTCCGGCTATGCCGGGTTAGGTTTGATAGACATATTAATCAAATCGGAATCTTGCTGCACAATGGTAAATCAAAGATAGTTTAACCAAACGTAAGTCGCTATTGACATATGGACGCTCCAAACGTAATAATGCCCTCCATGATACTGCGTAAACGTTGGCTTGATCAGATTGAATTATCCTGGAGCAAGGCGAGCATTGTCTGGCTTTCCGGAGTAAGGCGTGCAGGGAAAACAACTATCGCTAAAGCTTTCGCTAATTCAACTTATATAAACTGTGATTTGCCAAGTTCAGTCGAGTTACTTTCTGACATGGAGGCGTTTTATAAAGGTATCGGAACTGAAATTGTTATCTTTGATGAAGTTCATCAGATTCCAGATCCCAGCCGCCTGCTGAAAATTGGTGCGGATGTTTTTCCTCATTTAAAAATACTTGCCACTGGTTCCTCGACCCTTGCGGCAACCAGAAAGTTCAGGGACAGCTTGACTGGCAGAAAGAGGAATATTTATCTGCCGCCGGTTCTTTTTGAAGAATTGGACTTGTTTGGTGTCAGGGATATTCGGCAAAGACTGTTAAAAGGTGGGCTCCCTGAAAGATTGCTCTGCCCGGATATTGATGCCGGATATTATGCGGAATGGATGGATTCCTATTATGCGCGTGATGTGGCTGAGTTGTTCAGAGTGGAAAAGAGGAGCGGCTTCCTGAAACTGATGGAGATTATTTTACGACAGAGTGGCGGATTAATTGAAACTGAGAGTCTTTCCAAGCTCTGTGGCTTGGCCAGGCCAACGGTGATGAATTATCTCGAAGTTCTTGAGATAACTCATATCTTAAGAAAATTGAGACCATTCCACGGCGGAGGCCGTCAAGAGTTGGTGAAGCAGCCTAGAATTTATGCTTTTGACAGCGGTTTTATTGCCTTTGTCAAGGGTTGGAACGATTTAAGATCTGATGACTGTGGGATTCTGTGGGAACATCTGGTCTTGGATACGTTGATCAGCAATGTTGTTGCTGGTCAGATTCATTATTGGCGTGACAAACAAGGGCATGAGATTGATTTCGTTTTGCCATGTAATGAGGGTGTGGATATTTTTGAAGCAAAGTGGAAGGCAGATGCTTTTGAATCAAAGAATCTTGAAGTATTCCGGTCGGCGTATCCCAAAGGGAGGAACTTCGTGATATCGCCGCAACACATGCCGCCATACGAGAGAGTCATGGGCAAGCATACTGTGAAGTTTACTGATCCATCAGGACTGACGAAGTTGCTGGATTCTTGACAAACCGATTTAGAGGGTTGCGATTGGTTTGCTGGGCCAAGCGCATAATTGACGGGCACGGAGTGTGATTTGAAGAAGTTATGAGTTGTGAGCACGGAATGATGAGGCGAAAGAATAGAGGATTTAACGCTAAGGCCGCGAAGAAGACTTGAGCTCTAGTGTGCTTTCCGAGCTTTTGTTAAAGAAATCTGGAAGATAATACCCTGTTGACGAATTTAGAATGAGGAACAGATTGTTGAGGTGGAATAGAATGTGTTTTTCAAGGAGTACCTGATTGTGTGTGGAATAGCAGGATTCACGGGTAACCCCAGTCCTTCGGTATTACGACGAATGACCGACAGCATCATTCATAGAGGCCCGGATGATGAAGGTTTTTACGAGAGTGAGTTTGTAAGTCTCGGCATGCGGCGACTAAGCATTGTTGATCTTGCCACCGGACATCAGCCAATTTCGAATGAAGACCGGACAATTTGGACGGTCTTCAATGGCGAGATATATAATTATGCCGGATTAAGGAAGAATCTCGAAGGCCGTGGCCACAAATTTTCTACTGACCATTCTGATACAGAAGTGGTGGTACATCTTTATGAAGAGTTTGGAGACGAATGGCCGCGTATAGCTGGTGTTAATGGAATGTTTGGACTGGCAATATGGGATGCACGGAAAAGCAGATTATTATTGTACCGTGACAGGAGTGGTAAGAAACCCTTGTATTATTCGGTTGTAGATCATGACATAGTTTTTGCATCCGAGATAAAGGCGCTTTTGTACCATCCTGCTGTTTCAAAGGATATCGATCATGGGGCGCTATTTAATTATTTCCTCATGAAGAACACAAGTGCACCGAACACGGCATTTAAAGCCGTCAAACAGGTTCTTCCTGGGAGTTATATGGTCTGGGAGGAGAATAAAGGAATAGATGTTAAGTTCTATTGGAAATTGGATTTCACACCAACAAACAAGGATATAACCGAAGAAGAGGCTATAAAGTATTTGTATGATCTTTTGAGTGATTCTGTGGCTGTAAGAATGAATTGTGATGTTCCTTATGGCGCATATCTGTCGGGTGGGGTTGATTCATCAGCTGTAGTTGCACTGATGAATGCTAATCAACATGCCTCTGTAAAAACCTTTTGCCTTGGTTATGAGGATGCTTCGGAAGGTCAATTCAAGGGTAAGACGCAGGATGTTGAGTATGCCCGCATGATGGCCAAAATGCTTGGCACGGAACATCATGAATATATTATAAGCGCCGGGCAGTTTGCGGAAAGCATGCCGGATATTGTCTCTGCTTTTGATGAACCATTTTCCGGGACAGTATCAACTTTCTTCCTCTCCACGCTGATTAAACAGCATGTCAAGGTAGCCTTGTCTGGTGATGGAGCGGATGAGCTTTTCGGAAGTTATCTCTCCCATCGCCTTGCCGTACCTATAGAAAATTGGGAAAGAATAAAAAATATGGGAAAGAAGGGGTTGGCTGATCTAAGCGAGGAAGAGGTGGATACGCTCAAGCCGTTTGTTTCTCCAGAACGCTTTGCGTTCATGTCGTCTGTTTCCGAAACTGATTTACCTGCATGGCGTTATAGTCTGAGTGTTTTCAAGAAGGATGAATTAAAAGAATTGCTGACAGACGATTTCCTTGAAGCCGCAGGAGAGGCTGTGGATGGGAATCCTTACAGTTCCCTGGTTTCTATTGGAACGGCTTCTGATGCTTTGAATAAAGTCCTGGAAATAGACCAGAGAGAACTCCTGCCGAATCAAGTTCTGCCTTTTGTTGATCGGTTGTCAATGGCCCATTCTGTTGAGGTGCGTTGCCCTTACCTTGATTACAGAATTGTTGAATTTGTGAACCGGCTGCCCGGGGGTATGAAAATCAAGAACGGAGTAGAGAAATATATTCACAAGAAAGCCTTGGCAAATATGTTGCCTGCAGATTTGTTAAGCAGACCTAAAGAAGGGTTTGTTCAGCCGATTTATTCCTGGATGCATAGCTCATTAAAAGAGTGGATAAAAGATCGCCTTGTGTGTTTGCCAGGACAGGTGTTTGATCGATCAAGGGTTAGTCGATATATGGCTATGCTTGATTCCGGTGATACGTCTGTTAATGCAAAAATATGGAACTTGGTTTGTTTCGGCATTTGGTGGGAACTCTCCGCAAAATGAAATGTTTGCTTCTCGCTTTAACGGGTTTTGGTAATGCTGCGTTAGAGGGTATTTGTGGATCAGGTCATGTCAGCGAAGTGATGGTTATCACCAGAAAAGAAAAAGGTAAATATCCTTATTATGAATGTGATCCTTTGGAGTGGTTATGTTCTAGGAAGCAGGTACATTGCCACGCAGATATTACGTTGAAAGATGATATTGGTCGTAGAATTATTTCCAAGTTCTCTCCGGATATTATTCTTGTTGCGACATTTGATCAAATAGTGCCTTTGGATATCATTTCGTTGGCCCGCAACATGGCAATTAATATTCATCCCTCTTTGTTGCCCAAGTATAAGGGTCCGACGCCGACAAATTGGGCTGTTGCTCATGGGGAGAGGTTTGCAGGGATTACCTTCCACGGATTAACTGCAAAGATTGATGCAGGTCCAATTTTATGGCAGGAAAAGGAAAGAATAGAAGATTTGACGGATGGCGAAGTGCGCCACGTATTGGCTCGGCTTTGTTGCCGGCAAGTTCCTCTCTTTCTTGATGTTCTATCTGCCGGGAAAGTAAAAGAGATTCAACTCGCCAATGAATGTGCCGGGGGTTATTTTCCTAAAATCTACTCAAAAAAAGGGTTAGAGATATTGCAATCTGGTCGTTTCTATCCATCTTGTATTAAGCGGGCATTGACGCCGTATCCTGGTGTGTTGGTGCTTGAGTCGTTAAATGGAGATTATGGCTTACAAGAGTAATATTGAACAAGCTGACAGGACTATGGGATCAGGGGAGTTTCCTCAAGTGGTTCTCGTAGATAATTGCAGTGCATGCAATCTGCGTTGCTCAATGTGTGATCATTCAAATGTCAGGAAATACAGAAAAATCCAGCTTATGGATATAACCTTGTACCGCAGGCTGGTTGATGAGATTGCGGTTGAAAAACCGGCAGCGCGAGTGTGGGAGATTTTCTTTGGAGACCCTTTTTTATGCAAAGATATGCCTGAAAGAATCAAATATGCCAAATCCAGAGGATTGAAAGATGTTGTATTAAACAGTAACGGCGTGCTCATGACTCATGAGCGGGCAAGGACGATTATTGATGCAGGTCTTGATGCAATGTATGTGGGAATCGATGCCGCTGTGCCGGATACATACGCGAAGATCAGGGTTGGTGGGGATTTTCAGCTTGCTGTCAAAAACGTTCTGCAATACAGGGATTTGCTTAGAGAATCCGGATCACAGAATCAGAAGC
>Ga0156394_1045_pt2 | contig 13062 bp, 15 predicted proteins | sample RifOxyA3_FD_108038 | JGI IMG/M metagenome (GOLD analysis project Ga0156394, IMG submission 108038) | Lentisphaerae bacterium RIFOXYA12_FULL_48_11 | reverse complement strand
ACGAGGGTAGCAAGGACCTCTTGCCTGTTCTGAAAAGGCTGAAAAATCTAGGATATCGCGGGCCGATAGGATTACAGGGCTATGGCGTCAAATTACCGGAAGGTGAAAATTTAAAGCGATCATGGGCCGCTTGGCAAAAGTTGAACAAGCGTCTTGCTGAAGAAAATAATTAATGCAGCTTGTTGACTTCTGGAGGGCGGATATTTTCAGTAACCGTTTTATGCGCGATACGCTGAAGAATCATGATCTTGTCTTGTTTTATGTGGTTTGGCACGAATGTGTTGCCAACAATACTTTTCCCGAAAAGAGTTTCATACCACACGGCAGCGGCAAGATATTCTCCTGCAGGTCCTGCATGGTGGCCGTCTATGTTAAGCTTCCATTTGTTTCCTGCTTTTTTCCAGCTGTAACCTGCATGTAGTGAATGTGTTTGGTCGGGCAAGTCCGGATATTGTGTTCTTTTGTAGTCGAATTTAGGGTCAGGGAATACACCTTTCCAGTCCGGATCAGTCCTTGCGTTCTCAAATGCATCACCCGATGGTATAATCCTGCAACCCAGCTCGCTTGCGATTGTTTCGTAGGCGTTCCTCACTCTCCAGTACATTTCCTGCTGGGTCATTGTCTTTTTGAACAGGGGATCATCTTCGCGATATGCCCAGGTTTCGTGAATAAGTAATGCAGCCTGTGGGTTTTTCCCCTTTATGTAGTCATGGAGCAGTTTCGCATACGGCCTGTATGTTTCGATTTTGAAGCTGTACATGCTGTATTGCTGGATTGTTACAAAATCCCATTTTTCTGCGGTAAGGGCGGACCATGCTGAGGCCATTACCTGGGTCGATCCTTTTTGAAATGCTTCCGCATTCTTCCAGTGTTTTTCCAGGGGGCATCCGCCTATACAGATGTGCTGGAAAGTAAGCTGGTCGCCTGCTGCCTTGACTATATCCGGCAGATAACGGGTTGCATTCTTTGAAAAGCTGTTTCCTATTGCCAGCAGCCGTACATGCCTGGAAGGGGATGACGAGGCTTTTTCATCGGCATTGGTTTGTTCTGCTGAAGAAAGCGTAATGCAAAATGCTGATACCAGAACTCTTGCATATATTGACTTAAGTATCGTGTTCATCATTACCTTTCTATAAACAAAAATATTATAATACGGGGCGTTGCAATATAACAGGATGTGACGGCTGTACGAATATTGTGGAAAATAAACAGCACCACCGAAAACGTAATTGTCGACACCAGGCAATTCAAGTTTTAGCCTTAGGCTCCAGGTGCATTGTAGGAGAGTGGATCGAGGCATGAGCCTGCCGGCCAGGCCCTGGTGGCAAGTTCCCTGTCGAGCATTATCAGGCCGTCCTTTGAGTTTCCAAGCATTTCAAGCTGTTGTTTGATGCGGCTGGTATTTGATTCCTCTTCAATTTGTTCCTTTACGAACCAGCCGAGCAAAGGCTCTGATGAGAATTCACCTTCCTTGCGTGCTATTGCCATGAGTTTGTGAATCTTTGAAGTAATAAAAAGTTCATGATCATAGGCGTCTTTGAAAGCTTCAAGGGGGGACGAGAACTTGGTTTTGTGCTGTTTCAGATCCAGAAGTTCTACGGTACCTCCGCATTCAATAATGTGATCGAAGAATTTCATTGCATGCATTTGTTCTTCATGGCTCTGGACCCGCATCCAGTGTGCCATTCCGTCGAGATTCTGGGAGTGAAAGTAGGCGACCATAGAAAGATAGATATAGTAGGATTCCAGTTCATGCTTTATCTGTTCGTTCATTGCATCGCGAAGTTTTTTGCCGATCATGATTTTCCACCTCCATTTGTATGTTTTTCACAGATTACCTGCGAGTTAGTGCCACCGCAACAGAAAATGATGAATCATAAATTACCGATATCAGGAACATCTCTTACAGAAGGGGGTACTTCAAAGAATTCCTGCGGCTTAAAAGCAAATACCATTGCCACAATATTACTGGGGAATGTTTCGTACTTGTTGCGATAATCCCTTATGTTTCCATTAAAGAATCTGCGAGCTGCTTGTATACGATCCTCGGTATTGATCAGTTCCTTTTGCAATTCAAGGAAATGTTTATCTGCTTTTAGGTCAGGATATTTTTCTACAATGGCAAGCATCTGCTTCATTGCGTCTACAAGTTTAACTTCGTCAACAGCCTGCTCACGGGGCGTGCCGTTGTTTGCTGCGCAACGCGTACGTAATTCTGTAACACGTTCGAGTACTTCTTTTTCGTGCGTTGCATACCCCTTTACTGTCGCCACCAGGTTTGGGATGAGATCATACCTGCGCTTGAGCTCTGTATCGATATTGCTCCATGACTCGCTTATGTAATTCTTTAGAGCGACCAATGTGTTATAAGTGATAATAATAAAAATTACAGGGACGGCGATTAATGCCGCTATTATAATTATAATTTCCAACGTCATCCCCTTTCAAAAAGGTAATTAGGCATACGGGAACGTATTTCCAGCATACGGTCCAGATTTGATTCGATCTTTTCAATGTCCAGCTGAGAATCGAAGAGTAGGGCCATAACATTGTACTCGATTTCCAGGGAAAGGTCTTTGTTCTGGAGCAGGTAGTCGATCATCCTTGCGTTGCAAATGTCATAAGCAGATTTCTTGTCCGGGGATCTGACGCAGAAACAGCGCGAGAATTCCGCCGATTCGAAATCGATATCGTCATAGCCAAATGCCTGGGCAATCTTGGAGAAAATGCCTTCACGGGTGATGGTGATTTCCGGGAATGTGACAGGTAAGTCGAGCGTTAACAGAGAGAAATAGTGGTGGTGGGTTTTTCTGCGACCTTTTGAGTCTGTTGAGTGTGTCTCGTAATGATAGTCAGAAGCAAGAACCTGTTGGTTTTTGTATTTTCCGCAGAGCGTGTTGAACATGTATCGATTGCTGCCCTGTGCGAGTTTGTTGAGAAATGCATATTTTGTAGCAAAAACGTAATTCTTGGATTCGTTAAAAGAAAGTCCCAACCTGGTTGCCAGAGCTTTGAACGCTTCCCTGCGTCTCCTGTTGGCAGTATAGCCAATGATCCCAAAAACAATAATCAGGATAATGATGATTATAAATGGTATAAAATCTGTCTGCATTGCAATAAATGTAACTTAGTTTCTTCTTGCATGCAAGAATGGCGATGTATGAAAAGGGGCCTCTCGTTATAATCCTAATCCAGTAATCTTTTGGCGCCCTGGAGTTTGCGGATTTCTTCGATATCCTGGGTGCATTCCATGCAGCCAAGATATTTTCCACTGTAATCGCGCAGTGCAAAAAAATCTATCAGTATCTTGTGTTTCTGCTTTTCCGGCCCAATAGGAATATCTATCCAGAAACGTGCCTTGTCCCGTTTGCCGACTCTCATTTCTTCTACGATTTGTATGACCTTGTCGAGGCTTTCCCCGGGGTGACATTCTCTGAAGTTAGCACCCATTGAAGTGAGTGGTCTCTTGAATATCCTCTTGTCATGCTGATTCCATCCTATGACTTCATCGTTAGCATCAATGACCGTAATTTCCAGGGGTAGAGACTCTATCAGCGCGTTGATAACTTTTTCGTCCATCCTGTCGATTTGCATTCATCTTCTCCTGTAACAAATTACTTATTTCCCGAGTGCAGTTTCAAGTGCCAGCAGACAGTAGGATGTCACAAGCACTGGATCACCTTCCCAGTAGCGGGCTTCGGCATTTTCCCAGAATCCTTCGCCGGTTGCAGAATCTGTCTTCTGCAGGGAAATAAGTTTCTTTGCCAGTTCCGATTGCCAGTTCAGGAGGGACCCATCTTTTAATTGGATGGCATTGGTGCCATATGCGTTCAGGGTACGGCTGAGAACATTGTAGAAGAAGTACTTGCCATTGGCGCCCATGCCTGGATTTTCCTCCAGAGTCCAGTGCCTTTTCGCCCAGTCAAATGCGGATTGTACCCTGATATCTTCGCGGGAGATGTTTGCGTATATCAGCGCCAGCATACCTGCATAGGTTATGCTTCCATAGGAACGGAATACTATGACTCCGCTTGCATTTGTGCTTGTTCCGGCTTTCGGATCTGTAGGGTTATAGAAGAATCCACCGGAATTATCATCGCCTGCTCCAGGTTTGTTCTGCATTCTTTCCAGGTACTTAACAGTTTCTCTCCAGTCGATGTCTGCTTTTTTTTCATTCTTTGGCCTTGTATCTTCGACATCAGCTGTTCTTGCCATTGCCTCGATGGCATAAAATGTATTCAGCAGATCTGTGTATTTCCTTTCCGTATCCCTGTCATATCCAAATCCTCCGGTATACTGGTCATCGCCAAAATGCTGGGAGCCAGCGATGAATTTTCGTGCATTTCGTATAATATTAAGGTGGGCCTTGTCTCCGGTTGCATGCAGTGCTGTCATGCAGATGGCCGTATTGTAATTACTCAGTCCACCACCTTTGCGCCCCTTGACCTCTCGGTAAATGCCGCCATTCTCATTGACACAGGACAGGATGAATTTAATACCTTTTGCCAGTATTTTTTCCTTGTCCGGATAAGAACTTTTCGTCAAAGCCCAAACTGGAAGTGCCGTCAAAGCCGGGAAGTTGCTGTCGGACCATGAGCCGTCCTCTTTTTGTCGGGATGCCAGCCACTTGAATGATCTGTTTATGGTTGCGGAGAGTTCGTTCTCGAGGGAAACACTTAATATGCCGGAAGACTGTTGAGTGGAAGTGATGTTGATGGGTTTTGTTTCTTCTCCTGCAATGCCCGAAAATAAACCGCAGGTGAATGCTGTAATTGTAAATATAGTCACTGTTTTTCTCATGGTTCTTCCTTTCATTTCCATGTTTGAAATTATAACCTATAAACGTTTTAGAGTGCAATCAGGTTCATTTTATTTGAGGGTTTTCTTAATGAATATGATTCTTGTTGCTATGATGACAATGCTGCTATTCGCAGGTTGTGGGAATGCCGAGCAGCCTGATGCAGGGGGGGCGGTTGTGCCTGTTTCGTCCGCGAGTGGCACTAAAAAGGAGGATAAGTCTGTGATAAAAGAACATAAAAGTGGGAAATGGTCTCCAGGTCTTACGGATGATGAGAAAAAAACGCTTTTTGCTATTGTGGAAGATACATTGCAGTGGTGTGTCAATGGCGGTTCAGGGAAATTCTCTTTTGATAAGTATGTTATTACGGAGAAAATGAGGGGCAGGACTGCGACCTTTGTCACTCTTAAAATCGGAGGTATGTTGAGGGGCTGTATAGGATCCCTCCAACCGGTAGACACAATGTTCGAATCTGTACATGACAATGCGATAAATGCGGCGTTGCGTGACCCTCGCTTTCGGCCGGTATCATCAAAGGAATTGCCGAGACTTGAGGTACACATCTCATTACTCAGTCCTATCACTCCAGTTGCCTCTACTGCTGAATTCAATATTGGCGAGCACGGGATCATTATTGAAAAAGGAATGTATCGTGCAGTGTATCTTCCTGAAGTTGCCGTTGAGCAGGGGTGGACCAAGGAACAGACGCTTGCTTCGCTGAGTGAGAAAGCCGGCATGAATTCTGATGGATGGAAAAGTGGGGCAAAGTTCAAGGTCTTTTCCAGTGTAGGACTTTCCAGGTAGTTTCTGGGTTAGATGAAGGATTCCACAACATCGTTTGGCATGGAAACGAGAGTTCCCTGGCCGGTTAATGTATACCGGCTCTTATCTGCGATGTTCCTTCTGGGTATATTCTCCGCGTTTGCCCAGATAATGTTCTTTCGTGAAGTGCTGGTAGTTTTTCTTGGTAACGAGCTTGTGATTGGCTTGATGCTGGCCGGCTGGCTTGTGGGCATAAGTTCAGGTGCGTTGTTGGCTCGTTTAATTTCCGCTCGGCTTGCTTCCCTTGTAAAAATTGATGTGTTTCTGGTTGTGGCTCTTTTTTTAATGGCAATGTTATTGCCGTTCCAGATATATACGGTGCGCACAGTCAGGTTTTTTCTAGATGTACCTGCCTTCGGCTATGTGTCATTTTGGAGTATTGTTTCGATTTCTTTTTTTAGCTTTCTTCCTACATGTTTTGGAATAGGACTGATTTTCCCTTTTGCCAGTGAAATTGTGGGGAAGTCTTGCACTAATGATAATCAGGATGCTGCTTCGGCCGTAAGTCGGGTCTATTTCTGGGAATCGCTGGGGAGTATGTTTGGTGGAATTATTGTTACATTCGTTTTCTTACCCTGGTTCAGTCCTCTCTTCATAATTGTTCTTACTGTATCTGTTGGTTGTCTGTCAGCGGCAGTTCTTGCGCCGGACAGGAATGTCCGCCATCTGCCAGCGCTTGTTTTCGTATGTACATTGCTTGTAGTTCCTCTTTACCCGAAATTGATAACGAATATTGAAGAAAGGCTTGTAGATGCGCAGTGGCGTTCATTTGGCGCGCTGGGGGGAGGAGATGAGTCTGAGGGTACTTCTGTCGCAAAATTAAAGGTGTGGCGTGATTCAGTTTACCAGAATCTGGCTGTAATTGAAGTTGACGGCCAGTTCAGTCTTTATGCCAATGGGCGGGTTACTTTTGTTTTTCCTGATCAAATAGGATACGAGCACAGTGTTCACTTTGTCATGGCGCAGAATCCGCAGGCAAAAACGGTTCTTCTGGTCGGAGGCAATCCAGTGGGTGATATTCCTGAATTACTGAAGTATCCCATGGAAAAGCTCGTGTATGTCGAGATTGATCCCGAGATAGGACGCTTGGTTGAAAAAATTAGACCCAGAGAATATGACCTGATCCGGAAAGATGCCAGGCTCACAATTATACATCAAGATGCTCCGAAATTCGTTCAGCTGTGTCAGGAGAAATATGATATAGTTCTTGTGAACGCGCCTGAACCTGCTACTGCGGCTGCCAACCGGTTTTATACTTATGAATTTTACAGGAACATTAGCCGCATCCTGTCTGATGATGGTTTTATGTTTGTTGCCCTTGGCTCTTCAGAGCGACTTCAGTCAGAATCTGCGGATCTTGGTGCTTCAGTATATAAAACAATCAGACTCCTGTTTGCAAAGGTTCTTGTTACTGCCGAAACACAAAAAAGATTTATTGCAGGAAACACTGATTCCGATATCACCTTTGATCGCAAGACTCTGTTTGAACGTAGTAAGAATGCTGCTATCAGCAATAAATACTTCCAGTCTCAGTATTTTCTGGGAGCTGATGAAATTGATCCGGCCAAAATAAGACTTGTTGAGGAAAAGTTTGCCAGCGCGGATGTCCACATAAATACCAATTTGCGTCCGATTACTTATTTCTACAATCTTCTGCTGTGGAACAGATTCAGTGGCTCTGGGGTGGAATCTTTGCTTGATAGAATTAGAACCATTACTATTCAACATTTGCTTTATTTTCTGGCGACCTGTGCATTGTTGATACTAATGACTTATTTGTTTATACGATTGGTATGTCGTCGACAGGATTCTTCGTTATTAAATGGGGGTTGGGTACGCTCTATGTCTGGATTTGTACTTGCTACCACAGGTTTCTGCGGTATGGGCCTTGAAGTTATCCTTTTGTTTATTTTCCAGAGTATCTACGGGTATGTTTATTCGATGGTGGGATTGATTGTTGCATGTTTTATGATGGGGTTGGTTTTAGGTGCTGTTGCTGGCAGGTATTTATCGGTTAGTGGGTGGGTGGGTTTCCGCATTTCTCTTGTTTTTATGGAAGTTATGCAGATTGTCTGTGCGCTGGCAATTCCAGGTATTGCCATGTTGACATCCGTGGTTTCTGGTTCTGTCTTGATTATGCGCCTTTTGGAAGTTTTCATATATATGCTGGTTGCTGTAATTGGTTGTGTTGTTGGGGCTGAGTTTCCTCTTGTTAATAAACTTTATTCGCGATCAGGAGTGGGGATCAGGTCTACTGCTGCAATAACTGATGCTGCTGACCATCTGGGTGCCGCCGTGGGGGCGATAAGCGTTGGTGTTATTCTTGTGCCTGTACTAGGGGTTTGCTCAACGTGTATTGTAATCGTGGGCGTGAAAATTCTGGGACTTATATCTTTGGTCACGGTGTTTTCTTCGTCGCCCAAACACCTGGAATAACGGCGTCGCATTTGTGGCATTTCCCCGTGGCAAGTTCAGGGGAGACCGTCATGTGTCCGTATCGATTGAGGACAATTTCTTTACATTTGGGACAGTATGTGTTTTCCCCTTCGCCTCCTGGCATATTTCCGGTATAGACAAAATTGCAACCCTGTCCCATGGCGAGCAGTCTTGCTTTCTGGAGCGTTGTCTGAGGGGTTCGAGGCAGGTTGCGAAGTTGATAATCAGGGTGGAATCTTGTGAAGTGAAGCGGGACATTTGGTCCGAGTTCCTTGACTACCCATGCTGACATACGCTTTATCTCATCCATGTTGTCGTTCAGCGTTGGTATAACAAGCATAACCATTTCAAACCATATGCCGGATCCGGCGAGGCGTTTTAAGGTGTCCAGAACAGGTTGAAGCTTGCCGTTGCAGATCGTGCCATAGAATTGCTGAGAGAAGGCCTTGAAGTCAATTTTCACGGCGGTCAAAAGCGGAATTAGATTTTTGAGCGGTTTTTCGTTAATTGACCCGTTGCTTACCATGACATTACCGATATGAAGATCTTTTGCCGCCCGTGCGCAGTCGGCCATGTACTCGTAGTAAATTATCGGCTCACTGTATGTATATGCAATTGTTTTGCATCCGGCTTCCGCTGCGCTCTTAGCTATTTCCTGCGGTGTTTTGAAAGGAGTAGGGATGTTTTCCGGTTTTGCCTGTGAAATATCCCAGTTCTGGCAGAACTTGCATTTAAAATTACAACCGGCCGTGGCTATCGAATATGATCGGCTTCCCGGAAAAACATGGAAGAATGGTTTTTTCTCGATGGGGTCATTGTTCAGGGCGCAAGGTCTTCCATAGACAAGCGTGTAGTATTTACCATTACGATTTTCACGTACGCCGCAATCTCCTCGTTTACCGCTAGTCACGGTACAACCCCTTGGGCAGAGTTCGCATTGTACTATATCATTTTCCACCGTTTTGTAATAGCTGGCTTCTCGTAATTCAGGCGTAGGAAAGGTTGTAGACTTTGGTTGAGCTGATTCTAGCGTTGAATTTCCGGTAGTAACAACAGCCCCGGCTGTCACTAAGAACTTACGTCGTGATATATGGTTAAAAGCTTTCACGTGTATTATTATGACGGAATTGCCGTCTGTCTGCAAGATGGCTTGAACATCATTCTTGACCGTTGTATGCTTCTTCAAACGCATGAATCCTGAATATATTCAATGCATGGCCGCAGATTTTCTTAGCAAAGTATTGCCAAGATCATTGGCATACTGGTTCGGCCTACGCCTGGCGGATATTTACTATTACCATGATGACAGAGGGAGGCGTGCGGTTATGTCCAATCTCCGCAATATTTTAGAGTTTAGAGGGTTTCACCCGTCGTCGGAGACTTTAGAATGTCTTGCCCGCCAGACTTTTCGGAATTTCGGGAAGTATGTTGTCGATTTCTTCAGATTTACAAGAATGACGATAGCGCAGGTTGATCGCATTGTAAGTATCGAACATCCGGAATATATTCAACAGGCTGCTGTGATTGGAAGAGGTGTTCTCACTGTGACGGCGCATTTCGGAAGTTGGGAAATGGGTGGAATTGTTCTTTCGGCTCTTGGTTATCCTTTGAATGTGGTGGCTCTTCAACAGCGCGACAGGCGCATTAATGAATTATTTCAAAGTCAAAGGGAAAAACGTGGGCTTAATGTGATTCCACTTGGATCGGCGGCTATTGGCACTATCAAAGCACTGAAAAAGGGGGAATTTGTCGCGTTGCTGGCAGACCGTGATTACAGCGGGCATCGTGACTTTGCCAGTTTTTTCGGGAAGCCTGCTCGTTTCCCTCGAGGTCCTGCAATGCTTTGTGTGAAAGCCGACGCGGTGATTCTTCCGGGTTTTCTGTTAAGGCTGCCAGATGACACTTTTCTTCTTCGAATGCATGAGCCAATACCGGCAGGAAAATCTTCAATCGCAGAAGTCCAGGCTAAGCTTTGCGGGATTCTTGAGAAGGAAATTGGCGCGTGTCCGACACAATGGTATATGTTCGATGAATTCTGGAATGGCAATTAGAGTACGCAATGAACAAGACCGAAAAACTGACAGGGAACAAGGGGTGTATAATAATTCCAGCTTACATGGAGTCCGGACGTATTGGCGCTGTTGTTCAAGGTGCTGTCAGATACTGTAAGGATGTGGTGGTAATAGATGACGGTTCTTCTGATGAAACTTCAGAAGAGGCCAGAAAAGCCGGGGCATTTGTAATACGGCACGACGTTAATATGGGCAAAGGAGTTTCGCTTGATGATGGATTCAAGTATGCGAGGGAACATGCGTTTGAATTTGTCATAACCATGGATGCAGATGGTCAGCATGACCCGTCTGACCTTGGTGGGTTTATGTATGCCTACAGGTCGGGTGGAATGCAGGCGTACGTAGGAGACAGGATGGCGAGTCCAGTGGGAATGCCGTTGGTCCGGAGATTTACAAACCTGTTTATGAGTTGGTTGTTAAGCAGAAAGATGGGGCAGTGGGTGCCTGATTCCCAGTGTGGATATCGTCTCTACCATTGTGATGTTCTTGACGATATATCGCTGAAATCGGCCCGCTTTGCAGCAGAATCCGAAATACTGCTTTTCCTCGCCGACAAGGGCGTGCGTATAGGGGCTGTTCCTATAAAGGTTATTTACAGTGATGAAAAAAGCAAAATACATCCCTTGCGTGATACGATTCGCTTTGTTTCGATGATTATGGCCTACCAGAAGCGTAAGAAGAACCGCTAATAATCACGGGCTAAAGGTGGCAGGGATATCTTTTTCAGAATAAACTTCACTGCATGTTTGAAACTCCAGTAGGTGTCTGGAAACTTAGGATACACCAACAGAATATTCACATTCACCTCACTGTAATTATAAAATCACAGAAAAGTGCTTCAGTCGAGCCGCGAAATAAGGGTGTTTCCGTGTCGGAAGTACAGCTGTATCTGGTTCATTCCGAGTGTTTTGAGGTCATGGGATTTGGATAGATTCCGATATGTGTAATCATGGCGCTTGTTTCCGGAATCTGTTCAACACATCTTTCTATTGAATGTTTCCCGGTAACTGTATCACCAATGCAGATAAATAATGTTCCGGGTGTGCTTCCTGTGCACATTGTAATGTTGTAGCGGCCTATGTGTATGTCTGAAACTGCTGCAATTCCAAGTACGGCAATTAAAGTCATAAGCATTCCAATAAGTACACTTCTGATATCCAGTTTTTTCATGTGACCTCCTTCGTTCTGTCTTTATAGTTCTTTACAGGCGAGTAAACTTACAGTCCGGATATTCGTGTCAGGCTAATTTTGGGGCATTACGCACCTTAAATTGACTCGATTGTTTTCAAAAGCAGTTTTTTTACATTTTCCACATTTTTGCCGAAAATATTTAGAATTTCCGACCATTCAACAGGTGCTTCGTCTGTTTTCCAGCAATCGTAATCTGTCGACATCGCGACTGCTGCATAAGGAATTCCGGCTTCGTTGGCAAGTATAGCCTCTGGTGCAACAGACATATTGATTACATCCGCACCCCAAATCTGGAACATACGCGATTCTGCACGTGTTGAGAATCTTGGGCCTTCTATAGTAATTACCGTTCCTCGTTCATGGAAGGGAAAATCCAGGCCCTTGGCTGCTGAAATCAGTTTCTGCCTGAGGTCTGCCGAAAAAGGATCGGCCATTGGGGTATGCTTTGCATTCTCGGCGCCAGGTTCAAATTTATCATAGAATGTTACAGCCCTGAATCTTGTGAAATCAATAAACTGGTCAAGGATGACGAGATCTCCACGCTTTATTTCCTGTCGGAGTGACCCGCATGCTGTTGTTGCAAGAATGTGTGTACAGTCCTGGCTTTTTAGCGCATCGATATTTGCCCTGAAATTAACCTGTGTTGGCGGATGAGTATGATGTTTGCCGTGTCTGGCAATAATCACAACACTCTTCCCGTTAATGTATCCAGTGGTTAGATCTGAAGTAGGTTTGCCATAAGGTGTTTCCACTGATATATTCTTTGAATCTTTCAGGAGTTGAGGATCGTCAAGTCCTGATCCGCCTATAATTCCTATCTTCGCCATGTAATCTCCTTATTTAAGATAAGTTCGGATATCTTCAAGTTTGCCGTGAATGCTACACTCCGGTGTTTGGCCAATGCGCCCAACGATGTAATTTCCTCCGGAAGCACATTGATGCGCCGACCATCGACCGCCAGTCATGTACATTGCCAATTCTTTTATCTGTTCGCGCGAAAGCAATTCCCCGTTGTCAATGGAATGTGCCATTGCAATCGTCCGTTTTGCTGTCTCTATTTGCCGCATATTATTAACGCATGGCAGGAGATTATTGTCTGCCATGAACCCTGTTTTACATGAAGAAAAGCATATGGCTGATATTGCGATTAAAATAAATATACCTGCTTTTTGGAGTAATTTTGTCATTAATGTCCTTTCTGAACCGTAAGTAAATTAAGCCAACTTACTGCAAAGAGCAAGAACCTAGCATGCTATTTGTGTTGTACCCTTTGACTTGTCTGTCGGGGCTAACGCCGGACGAGGCGGAAGTTGTGGAGACATGCAGTGAAGTCAGGAGGAATGTGGGCGCGGGCATGTACCTGATTACCTGTTACCGGGTGTATGAACTGGAGGGATACTGCGTGAAGCATCTGGCGGGTGATTAAGATCATTTTTGCTGAAGCAGGTAGCCGCGTGCCGTAGTTCTTGTCACCCAGTACCGGGTGGTTGATAGACAACAGGTGTTTCCTTATCTGGTGAGTTCTTCCAGTCTCGATTGATATCTGCAGATGACTTGCAAATCGGTTCGAATTAATCACGTTTATGTGGGTTGTTGCAGGTTGATTATCTATAGGCGTGTTGATTGTGAAAGTCCTTGGTTCGACCTGACCGGCTGCTATTGCCTCGTAAGTCTTAACCACAGAGTGCTGTTGGAAGAGAGGGATGATGCTGTCAAAGGATGCTTGGTTCTTTGCCAGGAGGA
>Ga0156394_1008_pt2 | contig 13135 bp, 8 predicted proteins | sample RifOxyA3_FD_108038 | JGI IMG/M metagenome (GOLD analysis project Ga0156394, IMG submission 108038) | Lentisphaerae bacterium RIFOXYA12_FULL_48_11 | reverse complement strand
CATGTAATAAAACCCAAGTTTGTCCGCCAGTTCGAGCAGAAGATCAAGCCTGGCTGACTGTGCCTGGCGATACCAGCCCAGTTTGCTTTCCCATTCTATACCGAGCGATGCCTCCGACATCCACCAGCGGTTGTAATTTTCACCATTTGCCGCCATTTTCCGGACGGCTTCATCAGCCAGTTGGCCGGAAGTGTGGTATCCGGGCAGGTTATGTCCAATGGGAAAGAAGCTTTCTCCATTATCAAACCTGAGGTAGTGCGGATCGACTGGGCTCTGTCGCAGGAAACCGTGGTCGTTCCCGGACGTGACTGTGAAAGTCCCGGCATCACGGCTGACAGTTCCACTTCGATCTTTTGCCGTGAGTTTGACCTGCATGGGCCCTTCCTCTGTTGCAGCGAGTCTGACACGCCAGGAACCGTTTCCCTGCGGCATCATGATTTCAATGCCGTCTTTAATCACCCGTTTCTGTTCCACCATGAAGAATCCGGGTTGTGTGTATTTTCTGCCGGAAGAAGTGGTGACGACAGCATCAAGGGCCACATCGTCCGGGTCGTATGGGTTGTCCCATGTTGCATTGAGATCAACAGCAAGTTCCAGTTTACCGAATTTCGGCAAGGTTGTTGTGAGCGGGCGGAATGCCTTTATCTCAAGCTTTTCCCTGCATTGTTTAATATCGCCAGGGAATTCGTCCGGCATTGTCTCGAATCGAATTTTGAGACTTGTCTGTACCTTCTTTCCGGGAGGGAAGTCTTCAGGGAGGAGGTTCATTTCGCAGCCCCATGGTTTGCCTCGGACTTCTCTGAAGCCGTCACCTGTAAAACTTACTGTCGCACCTTTTAGTAACTCGATAAGAAAACTCTCACAAGTTCCAGATACGGCGTTTCCAAGAAGGCCATGTGCCTGCGGCCTTGCATAGAAACGCTGTCCGCTGGTGAAGCTTTTCCTGTCATAGTGATGGACACACCATAATCCTGCTGTAAGTTTGAGTTCGGCAGTTTTTTCAACTTCCAGCCGGACTATCGTGCCGTCTGCGGCAGGTTCGAGGATAAGCGTATATGAGAGCGGGGGTGCTTTTTCTCGGGTACCCCAAAGTCCACTTTGCCGGAGATTTCCGTCGGGTCCAATTTCTGCCGGTACTGTTACCTTTCCGCCATTGAGTTGTTCATAAATCCACTTGTCATGCCACATGAAGAAAGCGGTTGTTACCGAAGGTCCATCGAGGCGTTCGTACCTTAATGTTCCTGGTGCGAGGAATTTAATTGTGTTATCACCATGTTGGAGAACGAAAACGTTATCCTTCTTTTGCCAGCCTTGTACTTGTGTGGCCGGAAGGAGTTCTGACGTTGTTAGCAAAAGAAGCGCGCAGATCTCGAGAAGAATTCTTGTTGCTTTATAGTTACTCATTGTTTCTCCCCAGTTTTCAATTAGAAGAAAAGAGGGTATCATCAGTTTCCCTATACAGAAAGAAATTCTGGAAAATTTCTTTCAACATTTCTGAACTATTTGAGGGTGTTGTTTATATGTGACACTTGTGATTTAATCATCATATATGGATCGGATAATTGTTGTAGATAAGACTACCTGCAGGGCGGGGTGTGGAGCTTGCTGCATTGCACCGTCTATTTCATCTTTCATTCCCGGGATGCCAGGTGGCAAACCTGCAGGGGTGCGTTGTGTCCAGCTTTCTGATGACAACCTCTGTCGTCTGTTTAATTCAGCAGAGCGCCCGCGAGTCTGTATAGGCTTCAAAGCTTCCTGTGAAATGTGTGGAAACTCCACCGAAGACGCTCTTGCATATCTGGCAAAACTTGAAAAAGATACAGCACCTGTGACGGAAGAGGTACGACATGCCGCAGTCTTAGAATAGCTAAGACGAAAAGGCTAACAGGTTAATTCTTTTGCGACATCTCGTCCGGCGAGGATTCTGTTTTCTGAACAGGATCTAGAATCCAGCGTTTGTTGAACCAGAACCACTGGCTGGGATCGTCTCGTATGGCATCTTCCACGTATTTCATGACAATAAGCGTCATTCGGCGGATATCATCTTCCTTTGAGAGGTTCTTGTCTGGCCAGACAGGTTCATGTCCGATCGCAATATGCTTTGCCCAGCCTTTACGCGTTACAATGCAGGGGAAAATAGGTACATCCGCATGGCGTGCGAAGGCGGCCATGCCGCCCCCTATGTTTGCGACACCGCCAAGGAATGGCACGCTTATTGCCTCGGTTCGCATTCTGACATCAGGAAGAATGGCAAGTGTTTTTCCCGCTACAAGATTGCGGAGAATGTCACGCATGATGCCAGAACCACGGGCTATGGTTTCAAGACCTGTACTTCTGCGGAGCTGATTAAGATATTCATCAGTGAATGGATTTTTTTGCCTGGCCGCAACACTGAATACCTTAACGCCAGCCAGTTGGCAGGCTACAGCTGCCATTTCCCATGAGCCCATGTGTGGTACTGCAATGATGGCGCCTTTGCCGGTTAATGTATGCTTCTTGATGTTATCGATGATAGGGCTGAAATTTGTTACGGAAGCTGTCCATTCCAGTGTCATTTTATGGAGACGTATCATTTCAATGGCGCTGAAAATAATGTTGCAGTAGGACTTCCATGCAATGCGATAAAGCTGCCAGTTGGAGTACTTGTTGCCGAAAATCTGACGAAGCCTGTTTTTTGCCATGCCGACCCGGAATCGGAAAATATAAAAAATGAGAAGAGCGTTCAGCCATCCAATAAAAAGTGCAATCCTGTATGGCAGGATGTCAACTACCCATGCGACGCAGCGCAGGGCATAATACTCGGCAATTTGTTTTATCAAAAGCATCATGGAAATTTACCCCGTCTGACAAAGTTCAGCAAGGGGCTTTGCTGCATTGTTATTGCGCCGACCGGACATACTTCATGACAACAGCAGCAACCTGTGCATTTCTTCTGTTCCATTACAGGCATACCATGCTTGTGCAGGCTGGATAGTGCTTTCGTGGGACATCCTTCAATACATCGTCCGCATTTAATACATTTATCGGATATTATTGGAGCGATCCAGACGAAAGGAGCTAGAAGATTTACCAGCCACTGTGGGATCATGTGCATTAGCATGGTGCTGGGAATGATAAAGTTCTTTGTCGAGAGAGTTTCGGTGGGCATTCCGACTGTTTCAATTTGATCTTCCGTCTCTTCGTTAGGCTTGACGACAGACAGGTAACGGAGATAGGGGACGGTTAATGGATTGATTTTCAAAAGGTGACAGATTGTCTGATCCATGGCAACCGCATCGCGGGATGCTGCAAGGAATTTCAGGCGAATCGGCTGGCCGGCAGAAGGCCCTTCTCCATGCATTGCAATCACAGCGTCCGCAATGTTCAGGTGCGGTGGCACATGGCGGTATATGACTGCTATCAGTTTTCCGAAGTCCGCGACAGTGGAGTGCAATTTATGAAGGTTCATTTTCTGGAAGCCCGGCACTGTCCCAAACATATTCTTAACGGCTCCCGTTAATGTCGTCAGGGTATGCGTTTTTATCTTTGGCACATTTACGATAACGTCGGCGTCAAGCACTGGCTTCGCAATGGTGAAGGAAAAGCCGTCGACTTCGTAACTTATAACGCCGGATTTCTCGAGACTGACAAGAGGTGTCTGTTCCTGTTCGCACATTGCCTTAAAACCCGTTTTTTCCCATACCTTTTCAATTTTAACCACATTGGCAGGACTGTCTGCGACAAATGGGACAGCCCCATGCTGTTTAAGGATGCGTATGATAGCACGGACCACTTCAGGGTGAGTCGTGACAGCCTGTTCAGGCGGCCTGTCGGTAAGCAGGTTTGGTTTGATTAAAACGGACTGGCCTGGCTTTACAAACGTCTTTATTCCCCCGAGATCGTCAAACAGCTTGTCTACGGCTGCTTGTACTTCTCTGGCTTCATAATTACCGCAATATTCAAGTGCTACTGTTGAATTGTTATTCATGCAAAAAAGCGTGAGAGTAGGGTATAGTCGGGTTTGTGGCAATGCGGAAGTTCTCGGTAGTCAGAACTCAAAATTGCTGGAAAAGTTGATCAAGAACATATAATAATTATCCATCGGATTTGTTTTAAGTCTAGATGAACGAGGTAAAGGAGGGAAACTGTGAAGAAATTGTTTTGGATTGTGTGTGTGGCGTTGTTTGTTGGATTCAGCATGAATACTGTTCAGGCACAACAGAAAAGTGCTCAAAAACCGACCGTTGTAGTTTCTGACGATAGCGGCGATCTTTCAAATGTTTCGGGAACTGTCAGCGTTACAAAGGATAAAAAAACAGGGGATGTTACAGATCTTGAGCTTTTAACCGAAAGTGGATTTAAATTTAAAATCACACGTGATTCTGAATCAAAATACCTTGAAACGCAAAACGGAAAGAACGTTGAGATTTCAGGATTAATTTCCGTAAAGGATGGCCTGAAGTGGGTTACCATCAAAAAACCGACGGTCATGTTGCCAGTCGATGACAAGGGCGCGGAAGGTAAGACGGTAAAGAAAGCAGACAAGGATGGCAAAGGTGGCCAGAAAGAACGGAAACCGCCGAAGAAAGTAAATTTTGGTTACTAATAGGCTTAATTCTTTCCGGACCAGACATGGTTGCGGATGGAGCGTGGTGAAGAACCCTGCAGGGCCTTGACCACCCTTGAGAAATGGTATGGATTTTTGAATCCGCATCGGTATGCAATCTCTGCAACGCTTAGTCCTGTTTCGCCCAGCATGGCAACGCCCTGTTCCGTTCTGAGTTTCCACAGGTAGCGGGATGGCGATGTATTCAGTATATCCCCGAATTTATAGATCAAGGTATTTCTGGCTATGCCTGATGCTTTGTTCGCGGCTTCCAGACAGTTATCGTCACCGTAATGCTCCTCCATGTATCGGGTCGCAATGCTCACTGCGGCATCCTGGCGTGTATTTACACCTTGCTCCTGAGCCATGTTAAGGTATTCATAGAACAGGGCCTGAGCGAGATGGTCAATCACTGCTGCTACCTGCCTTTTCAAGGGCGGACGGAGTTTGAAGGCTGCGGCATGAATATGCTTGAAGGCGTCAGAGCAGGGGACTGTGAAAGGAGCGCGTGCAAGCTGCCGTTTCAGGTCCGCTGAAACAAGTCCTGGCGCCATATGGCACCAGGTGTGATGTGTCTCCGCTGATTTTGAAAACATGAAGTGCTCCCTGCGCTTCGGGCGATACAAGGATGCCCAGCCGGGGGTGAGTGTGTACTTGATGCCGTCAATCTCAACATCGCACGATCCGGAGTGCAGCGTGACAATCTGGTAGTTACGTTGAATACGTGGACCTACGAAGCCGCCTGGTTTATATCTTACCTCTCCAAACGTTACATTCGGTGTTGTGATACGCCTGTTGTCCCAGAGAATATTGATCCCGTCATATGTGGATGGATCGGTAAGCATGGATATCTTTTATGGGGCAGATGGCCGGAAGTCAACGTTGAAAGAAGCCAATAATGTGACGGCAGATATGTTTTTGTGAATTGAGATATTGTCAAAAAACAGGGTAAAGGTGATGATTTGACAGCATAAGAATATATTCGCTTCTTAATACCTGGAGGTACTTATGAGCATGACATCACGGGAACGACTGATCGCAACGCTTAACCATGAACAACCTGACCGGGTATGCGTAGATTTCGGCGGGACACATGTCACGGGGATATCGGCCAGTGCGGTTTCTCTGCTCCGCAAGAGGCTGTTTGGTGACAGTGATTATCGTGTCAAAATAAATGAGCCTTACCAGATGCTCGGTGAGATAGACGATGAGCTGATGAATGCGCTTGGTATCGATATGGTCGGAGTTCTTCCTCCGAAGAACATGTTTGGATTTGAAAACAAGGACTGGAAACCGTTCACGATGTTTGACGGGACCGAAGTTCTTGTTCCAGGTAATTTCAACCTGACTCCTGATGGCAATGGCGGCTGGTTTATACATCCGGAGGGTGACACTTCTGTGCCTCCAAGCGGTCATATGCCGAAGGGCGGCTACTATTTTGATGCAATTCCAAGACAGGGCTTTATCGATGAGGATGGGCTTAACCCGGAAGATAATCTTGAAGAGTTCGGTTTGCTGGATGACGCCACTGTCAGGCATTTTGCCGATGCGGCGCGGAAAGCTTCTGCTGCCGGGAAAGGGGCTATCTTGAGTGTCCCTGGCACAGGCTTCGGGGATATAGCGCTTGTTCCTGCGATGTGGATGAAGAAAACGAAAGGAATAAGAGATATTGAAGAATGGTATGTTTCCACAGCCATTCGCCGGGATTATGTGTACAAGGTTTTTGAAAAACAGTGTGAGATAGCTTTGAAGAACCTGGATGTTCTTGCCAAAGCCATTGGCGACAATGTCCAGGCGGCGTTTACAACCGGAACCGATTTCGGGACGCAGAACGGCTTGTTTATTTCAAAGGAATCATACCGTGATCTTTTCAAGCCATTTCACAAGACCATAAATGATTTCATTCACGCCAGGACAAGCTGGAAGGTGTTTATTCACAGTTGTGGTAGTGTTATCGAACTTATTCCTGACTTCATTGAGGCAGGGTTTGACATACTTAACCCGGTGCAGTGTTCTGCAGCAGGGATGCAGGGGCAACAACTAAAAAAAACATATGGGAAGGATATGGTTTTCTGGGGAGGTGGTGTTGATACCCAGAGGACATTACCGTTTGGAACTCCTCAGGATGTCTACAGACAGGTGAGGGAACGTGTTGAGCTATTTAACAAAGATGGCGGGTTTGTTTTCAACACAATCCATAATATTCAGGCAAAGACACCTGTGGAAAATATCATGGCAATGTTCAGTGCAATTAAAGACAGTGCTGTAAAATAGTGACTTCAAGGACAGGTAGGAGTGAAGATATGAGAAGAATAGTTTTTTTATGTTTGTGTTTATCCATTATGGCTGCAAGCGTTTATGGAGCTGAGTATCATGTTTCTGTAAACGGTAAAGATTCAAACCCGGGTTCTGTTTCTGCGCCGCTGCGCACGATTCAGCGCGGTGCTGATATTGCACAGCCGGGGGACAGTGTTACTGTACATTCGGGAGTGTATCGTGAACGTGTAAATCCGCCGCGTGGAGGAGAGTCTGAGAAAAAACGCATTATCTACCAGTCTGTTGCAGGTGAAAAAGTCGAAATCAAGGGGTCGGAAGTCGTAAAAAACTGGGTAAAAGTTGAGAATGATGCATGGAAGGTGATTTTACCGAACACGTTTTTTGGCAACTTTAATCCTTTCAACGATCTCATCAGGGGGGACTGGTTTGATCCGAGGAAACGCGAGCATCATACCGGCGCTGTCTATCTCAATGGTGCATGGCTGATTGAGACCACTAATCTGGAAGCGGTTCTGATGCCTCAGGGAATGGTTCCAAAATCCTCTGATAGATCTGTCCTGCTAAACGTGGCCTGGTTGCGGTTCGGCGTGGCAGAAACAGCAAGACGTATTCCTGCAAACAGTTTTATAACGCGGCAGGGCACGAAGAACGCGCCTTGTTCAGAGGGAGGCGAATGCGTTGGCTACATTAGTCATGGTGACTGGCTTAAATACGGGCAGGTGGATCTTGGAGCGTCAACACAGCAGATTGAGGTGCGCGCTGCATCGGCATCGGCAGGCGGTAAAGTCGAGATTCGCCTGAACGCGCCTGACGGTGACCTGTTGGGTTCCTGCATGGTTCCGAATACTGGTGGATGGCAGTCCTGGGGCTCATTCAAAATCGGAATAAAACCGCTCGGGGGATTAAAAACAATATGTCTTGTCTTTAAAGGCCGCAACCAGGATTCACTGGATGCTGGATTATGGTACGCCAAGGTTGATGCATCAAGCACGACAATCTGGGCCCAATTCAAGGGGGTCAATCCCAACGAGGAACAGGTTGAGATCAATGCCAGACAGACGGTATTTTATCCTGATAAATCGGGCCGGAACTATATCACCGTGCGCGGTTTTACGATGAGACATGCAGCAACGCCGTGGGCTCCACCCACAGCTGAACAGATAGGACTTATAGGAACGGACTGGAGCAGGGGCTGGATCATCGAAAACAACGTGATCAGTCATTCGGTCTGTTCCGGTATTGCGCTGGGAAAACATGGTGACCAGTTTGACAATACTTCTGCCAACTCAGCCGAGGGTTATGTTAAGACCATTGAGCGTGCCCATGCCCATGCCATCCCGTGGACAAAGGAAAATATTGGTCACCATGTTGTCAGGAACAATGTTATCTCGCATTGTGAACAGACCGGCATTGTCGGCAGCCTGGGTTGTTCATTCAGCACGGTAACAGGGAATACAATACATGATATTCATGTGCGGAAGTTGTTCGGTGGTGCGGAGATGGCTGGCATAAAGTTTCACGGAGCAATTGATGTTGTCATCAGTCGGAATCATATATTCCGCACCTGCCGCGGGTTGTGGCTCGACTGGATGGCACAGGGTACGCGGGTTACCCGCAATCTCTTTCATGATAACGACGGTCAGGATTTATTCATGGAAGTTGATCATGGTCCGTTCCTTGTGGATAATAATATCTTTCTTTCACCCGTGACACTGCTCTCCGTCTCGCAGGGCGGAGCTTATGTACATAACCTGATTGCCGGAAATATCAATTTGCATAAATTTGATGCTCGCCTGACTCCTTTCCACAAGCCGCACTCAACCGAGGTTGCCGGTCTGCATGATAACCCGAAAGGCGATGACCGTTACTATAACAATCTGTTCGTCCAGCGAGGTGATATGGGAAGGTACGATGATGCCCAGATGCCAGTCTGGATGGACGGTAATGTCTTTCTTTGCGGAGCAAAACCTTCCAGGTATGAAAAAGATCCGCTGATCAAGCAGGACTTTGATCCGGAGATAAAACTTGTCGAAAAGGCTGACGGCATTTATCTCGAAGGCAGGTTCGACAAAACATGGACGTCTGAACGAACGCGCAGGCTGGTGACAACCGACCTGCTCGGTAAAGCGGCCATTCCGGCCCTTTCTTATGAGCAACCAGACGGCTCATCCATCCGCATAAATACCGATTACTTCGGCAAGAAGAGAAACAGGCGAAACCCGGCCCCAGGACCTTTCGGGCAGCTGGATGAAGGTCTTTTCAATGTCAAGGTTTGGTGATACAAGATCGCAGGAGGCAATCCATGGAAAGCCCGACTGACGCTGGTAAAAAAATTAACCTGTCATATCTTATTCCGATTTGCCTGGTAGCGACCCTTGGGGGATTGCTTTTCGGTTATGATACGGGTGTAATTTCCGGGGCAATCGAGTCTCTGACGCTGCGCTTTGGTCTTGATGATTTCATGAAGGGTTGGGCATCGGGGTGTGTTTTGATTGGTTGTGCGGCCGGAGTACTGATTGTCGGTCCGGTTTCGGACAGGTTCGGGCGCAAAAGAGCGCTGTTTATTGCAGCTTTTCTGTTCCTGGTTTCGGCCATTGGTACAGCTCTTCCGAAAGACATAGTTACTTTCATAATATTCCGCATTATGGGTGGCGTTGGTATCGGGATTGCTTCGATGTCCACTCCTATGTATATCGCAGAGATAACACCTGCCCATATGCGTGGCAGGATGGTGGCGGTTAACCAGATCGCCATCATGGGTGGGATTGCAGCGACGTCCTTTATAAATTATTTCATTGCCGGATGTGGTGACCAGGCGTGGAATGTGGCATCAGGCTGGCGGTGGATGTTTGCCGTGGGCACACTCCCGGCCATGGTATTTCTGCTGCTGCTTATAGGAATTCCCGAAAGTCCACGTTGGCTGGTGGAAATGGGAAGAGGGGAGGAGGCACAGAATATTCTTGCCAGAGTAGGAGGGGGTGAATTTGCTGCAAATGAAATGTCGGGTATTCGCGAGTCGTTGTCCGAGGAGAAGGGGACATGGGGAGAGGTCTTTTCCCGGAAACTGCGGTTGCCCCTTTTTCTGGGTATTGCGCTTGCCGTTCTCCAGCAGGTGACAGGTATCAACGTATTCATGTATTTTGGTGCAACCATATTCAAGACCATGAGCAGGTCGACAGGTGTTGATGCCGGGCTCCTGCAGCAGATCATAATCAATGGGGCCTGCACGTTGTTTACGATTATTGCGATTGCAACTGTTGATAAATGGGGCCGAAAACCTTTGATGGTTATAGGGGCCGTGGGGATGGGGGTCAGCCTCATTGCAATGGGGCTGATGGCGCAGATGATGACTGACCCGGCTGCAGCCAGCAATCTGATGCTGGTTTTTATAATACTTTACATTGCGTGTTTCGGCCTTTCCGTGGGACCTGTGACATGGGTCATTCTATCGGAGATATTTCCGACGGCTGTACGCGGGCGTGCTTTGGGCCTTGCAACTTTCTGCCTGTGGATTGCCGATTATGCAGTAACACAGACTTTCCCGATGATGGATGCGCAAGGATCATGGTTCGTAATGAAGTTTAACCATGCTTTCCCATTTTATGTTTATGCTGTATTTTGTGTGGTGCTGGTTCTTTTGATATGGTTGAAAGTGCCTGAAACAAAAGGCAAGTCGCTGGAGGAGATAGAGAAGAGCTGGGGTAAATGACGAAAGGAAAAGGTATGACATTGAGCAATGTGAAATGGCTGTTGATTTGTCTGCTGGTCGCTGTTGTTTTTTCCGCTCGTGCTGAAATAACGATTGTTGTGCCCAAAAAGGCCTCGGAGATCGAAAATATAGCAGCACTTGAAATACGGCGTTATATGTACCTGCGAATGGGGAAAACCGTTCCGATACCAACGGAAGATATGCCGCCATCGGGTGATATTATTGCCATAGCCCAGAAGGATCATTCGATCCTGAAAGAGTTATGCGATGATACATTAAAGACTTCCATCGCTGCGCTTGAGCCCGAACAATACATTGCAAAGACATTTCAGTGGAAGGAAGGCCGGAAGGTCCTTGTAATCGCCGGAGGCGATTCTGTCGGTGCTTTATATGGAACTTACCGGGTCTGTGAAAAGATCGGTGTGCGGTTCTACCTTCATGGCGATGTCATCCCGGAACAGAAGATTCCCCTGGCTATCCCCCAGATCGATGAGACAGGGAAGCCCCTTTTCAATATCCGTGGAATCAACCCGTTCCACGACTTTCCCGAAGGGCCGGACTGGTGGAACCAGGACGATTACAAGAGCTACATTTCCCAGCTGGCAAAGATGCGGATGAATTTCATTGGCCTTCATTGCTATCCAGAAGGGGCGGGACCAGAGCCGGCGGTATGGATTGGCCTAAAGGAATATCTAGACAAGAAGAATAGTCCGCTTTTCAGTTATCCATCGCATTGGGCAAACACGAAGAGGGATGGCGGTTGGGGTTACGCGGCCATGAAGACCGGTGATTTTGCAGGTGGGGCGTATCTGATATTTGCAGGGGATGATTACGGTCCATACATAATGCAGGGAATGATGCCCAAGCCTGCAACTCCAGAGGAGAATAATAAACTTTTTGAGAAAGCCGGAAAAATGTTCAAGCAGGCTTTTGGCTATGCGAAGAAGTTTGGTGTGAAAACATGTGTTGGCACCGAGACGCCTCTTCATATCCCAAAAGACATGAAGGAGAAACTAAAGGCTGATGGAAAGGATATTTCCGATCAGGCGGTTGTTAAAGATGTATATGAAGGTATGTTCACCAGAATACAAAAAGTATATCCCGTTGATTATTACTGGCTCTGGACTCCGGAAGGTTGGACATGGGGCGGAAATAAGCCCGAACAGTACGAAGCAACTGTGAAAGATATTAATGCAGCACTTGAAGCACTGGCGGCGCTGGGTAATCCATTTACCCTTGCTACATGTGGATGGGTTCTTGGTCCACAGCATGATCGAACTGCTCTTGACAGCGTATTGCCGAAAGCGGTACCGATGAGTTGTATCAGCCGCCAGGTGGGCCATGCGGCTGTTGAAGCAGGCTTTGCAAATATTCAAGGTCGTCCAAAATGGTCAATTCCATGGATGGAAAATGATCCGAATCTGATCGCTCCTCAACCATGGGTCGGGCGTATGCGTTATGATGCGGCCGATTCGTTAAGGCTCGGTTGTACCGGCCTGATTGGTATTCACTGGCGTACAAAGGCGATGGCTCACAATGTTTATGCACTTGCTTCTTCGGCATGGGATCAGTCGTGGATACCTGCTGATTTTGACAAGGCTCCTGTGTCACCCCAGAAACCTGAAGAAAAAGGTCCTGCGGCAGGAGCTATTGGCGGGACTGTTACCAGTTTCTCCGCCCCGGTTGACGATACTGAGGATGATGCGGTTTACCAGTCTGTCCGCTACAATGCTAACGGCTATAATCTCGAGATTCCAAACGGCAAATATGCTGTGACATTGAAATTTAATGAGCCGCACTATACCGAGACTGGTAAGCGTGTTTTTGGCGCCAAAATCCAGGGTAATCAGGTTTTAGATAAACTGGATATGTTTGCAAAAGCCGGGAAAAACAAGGCGCTCGATTTCACATATCCTGATATTGCTGTGACAAATGGTGTTTTGGCGATTGATTTTGTCAGGGAAGTTGAAAACCCATGTATTGCGGGTATAACAATTCAGGGCATGACGACACCGGCTAACCAGGTTGCGTCCGTTCCGTATACAAGAAAAATTAACTGTGGAGGAAAAGTCTACAAGGAATATGAAGCCGATGAAAAGAATACGCCGCCGGTAGACATCAAGAAGCACCGCGCAATGCCCTGCGAAGACTTCTATATTGATTTTGCCCGTGCAAGCTTCGGTGATTCTGTTGCCGAATCAGCCGGCAAATTACTTGCAGGGAAAGACGGGACAAACCTTGTCGAAACAACAACATGGGTTCGGGGACCGGGTGGAATAAAGATCAACAAGACACCATGGAGTGAAGAAAAAACTAAGTATGCCTTTGTTGAAGAATTTGCCGCCCTCAGGGCACAAGTGACTGGTGTTACAAACTTGGAAAGGTTTGACTACTGGCTGAATACCTATCGCTGTATGGCGGTCATGGGCGAGATCGGTTGCATGCGCGGGGATCTGGACAAGACTGTTGTGGCAATCAAAGCGGAGACGGATGCCGGCAGGAAGAAGGAACTGGCGACGAAAGCGCTGCTATTGCGAATAGAAATGGCAAAGCAGTGGGAGAAA
>Ga0156394_1068_pt2 | contig 13137 bp, 7 predicted proteins | sample RifOxyA3_FD_108038 | JGI IMG/M metagenome (GOLD analysis project Ga0156394, IMG submission 108038) | Lentisphaerae bacterium RIFOXYA12_FULL_48_11 | reverse complement strand
TGGTGGCGAGCAGGTCGCTATTGCCTGATTACTGTTAAGACGGGTGCTTCGCCTCTGACGTTACACCGTATTGCGCTAAACGAAGTCAGATATCCTCTCGAGAATGAGGGTTCTTTTGACGGTGGTGATCCGGACTTAAAGGGTATTATAGACATTGGGGTTCGCGGATTACAGATGTGTTCGCATGAGACTTATATGGATTGTCCCTTCTATGAGCAGCTCATGTATGACGGGGATACACGCCTTGAGATGCTGACGACGGATGTGTTGACGTCAGATGATCGGCTCGTAAAGCGCGGTATTGAGCTTTTTGACTTTTCTCGGCGCAACTGGGGTTTTGTGAACGAGCGATTTCCGTCTTATATTCCGCAGCATTCTCCGACCTTCTCAATGATATGGGCGTTGATGCTCAATGACTATGCGTACTGGCGCAATGATCAGGTTTTTGTGAAAGCTCGGATCATCGGGTTACGTTCCATGCTCGAACACTTTGAACCATATGTAAATACAGATGGACTTCTTGAGAACCTGCCGGGTTGGCCTTTCATGGACTGGGTGCCGGGTTGGGATACCGGTAATGCGCCGGAGGGGAAGGGACTTTCTTCACTCAACAACCTGCTTTATGTTTATGCGCTTCAGAAATCAGCTGAAGTCGAGGATTGGCTGGGCGAAACCCATCTTGCTGTACGCTTGAGAACAAAAGCCGCCCGGACGGCGGCTGCTGTTCGTGCAAAATTCTGGGATGAAGGGCGGGGACTTGTTGCCGATACGCTTGACAGAAAGCACTGGAGCGAACATGCGCAGTGTCTCGCTTTGCTGACCGATACCATCTCCGGCGAACCGGCAAAGAAGTGTTTTGAAACATTGTTGAAGAATCAGGAACTCAAGCGCACGACAATATACTTCAGTTTTTATCTCATGGAAACATGGAAGAAGTTTGGGCGTGGCGACTTGATTGTCGAAAGACTCGATTTCTGGAAAGACCTGGTAAGGGATGGATTAAAGACTCCGGTTGAAGCACCTGGTGATACGCGAAGTGACTGCCATGCTTGGGGCAGTCATCCTCTCTTTCACCTGCATGCGAGTGTTGCTGGAATCAGGCCGGCATCGCCTGGGTTCAGAACTGTCCGGATTGAGCCTCAGCCAGGCAAGTTCCCGAAGATTGTCTGTCGTACGCCACATCCGGATGGCATCATTTCCATGGACTTGAAGTTCAATGACGGGAAATGTGATGGTACGATTGAGTTACCTAAGGGTATTACGGGAACATTTATCTGGAAAGGGAAAGAAAGTAAGCTTGGAGATGGCAGGCAGGCGATAAACCTTTGAAATATAATTAATACGGGGGAATAAATGAATCGAAGACAGTTTTTGAAGGGTGTTGGTGCAGGTATGGTTGGTTTGAGCGCCGGACGTGGATTGATGGCACAGGAAGTGTCGAGGGTTACGGCGCCGGAGCTTGATTTTCCGTTGATGGATCTGCATGTGCATTTGGACAACAGTACGATCGACAAAGTTGTGGAGCTTTCAGAGAAGCTAGGCATCAAATTCGGTATTGTTGAACATGCCGGCACCAAGGAGAACATCTATCCTGTTGTCCTGAGCAATGATGAGGAGCTAAACCAGTACATAAAGATGCTTGATGGAAAGCCGGTTTATAAGGGTGTTCAGACTGAGTATTCGGACTGGGCCGTTGGTTTTTCGAAAGAGGCGTTGGGGAAACTGGATTTTGTGCTGACCGATTGTATGACGTATCCGGGCAGTGACGGGAAGCGTACGAAACTATTTCAGAAGGGCGTGGAAGATCGGGTTGACATGACAGACAGGGAAGCCTTCATGGATAAATACGTTGACTGGTGTGTTAAGGTAATTGAAAGCAAGCCGTTGGATGTCCTGGCAAATGTCTCGTGGTTGCCCGGTCCGCTGGCGGACGATTATGATAAGTTGTGGACGGATGCGCGGATGAAGAAATTCATCAATGCGGCGGTTCAGAGTAAAGTGGCTTTGGAAATCAGTGGTTCGTATCAGCTGCCCAAGTTGCCATTTTTGAAAAGGGCCAAAGAGGCTGGTGTGAAGTTTACGTTTGGTTCAAACGGTCGTTATCCCAAAATGGGCAGGTTGGGCTATTCGATACAGATGGCTAAGGAGCTTGGTCTGAAACGTTCAGATATGTTTGTGCCTGGAAACAGATAGTGTTTTTTGTAGGAGCGCGGCACCGTCCGCGCGATGGGATACGGGGATGAATGATCGCCCGAGCGGTGTCGGGCTCCTATAGTAGGAAGAAAGGAAATGTGCTAGCTCCGGACATCCTGGGTGATTGTGTGAATTTAGGTGAGGACATGAATGAACAGGCGTGATTTCTTGAAGTTTAGTGGATTAAGCCTTTTTTCTTTTGGCGTGCCGTGTCGCGCAACCTCAGCCCCTGTACCTGAGCGGAAGCCGAATATCATTCTCTTTTTGACCGATGACATGGGGTATGGCGATCCTTGTTGTTATGGTGGCAGTTTTGCGCCTACTCCCAACATTGACCGGATTGCCAGAGAGGGTATTCTGTTTCGACACTTTTACAGCGCGTCGCCTATCTGTTCGCCGTCGAGGGTGGGGATTACCACAGGCATGTTCCCGGCAAAATGGAACATTACCAGTTATCTCCAGACCCGAAAAGGAAATCGCGAATGTGAGCAGGCGGATTACCTGGATTCCCGTGCTCCATCTTTGGCGAGAACCCTCAAGGCGGCTGGCTATGCAACCGGGCATTTCGGCAAGTGGCACATGGGCGGTGGTCGTGATGTGAATGATGCCCCGCATTTTAAGGCCTATGGATTTGATGAACATGCGAGTACATGGGAGAGTCCTGAACCTGATCCTGACGTTACGGCGTCAAACTGGATATGGTCGGATAAGGATCGGATAAAGCGATGGAATCGTACGGGCTACTTTGTTGATAAAGCCCTGGATTTCCTTGCACGTCATAAGAATAAGCCGTGCTATTTGAATATCTGGCCGGATGATGTTCACACTCCGTGGGTTCCTGGTGAGGAACGTCTGAACGAATATCCCAATGGTGCGGCGGAAGAGCGAAAGTTCAAGGCGGTGTTAGATGAGTATGATCGGCAGTTTGGTCGCTTGATGGCTGGGATTAAGGCGATGGGGTTGGATGATGACACTATTGTTATTTTCTCAAGTGACAATGGGCCGTTGCCGACATTTAATGGTACCAGGGCTGGCGGGTTACGCGGGAGCAAGCTGAGTCTTTATGAAGGCGGAATCAGGATGCCGTTTGTGATTCGTTGGCCGAGACATACGCCCTCTGAAAGGGTTGACGAAACTACTATCCTTGGAGCTGTTGATCTTTTTCCGAGCCTGTGTTCCATGGCTGGAGTTCCTGTACCGAAAGATATTGTTCCTGATGGTGAAGATATGAGCCGTGCGCTGACCGGAAGCCCGGTGTTAAGGGCAAAACCTTTGTTTTGGGAATATGGCCGTAACGAGAAGTCTTTTAAATACCCGAATGACCATGACCGCAGTCCACAGGTGGCTGTACGCGATGGCAGATGGAAGCTGCTTGTCAGCGCGGATGGTACAGGCGTAGAACTTTATGATCTTTCGGCTGACTTTAAGGAAAAAAAGAATCTGGCTATGTCGGAAAAAGACGTGGCAGAAAGATTGAGAAAAATGGCGCTGGACTGGCGGCAGTCCCTGCCAGGTTGGAGTTACATTGAAGGGGGTAAGAAATGAATCGTCGCGATTTTTTGAAGATTGCCGGTGTTGGTGCTTGTTCCGTTGTTCTGTCCGGGTGGATCAATGCTGCCGAGATGTCGACAGCTAAAGTGAATTTTCTTGTCATATTGACCGATGACCAGCGTTTCAATGCGATGCGAGTGGCGGGCTGTGATGAAATCATTACGCCGGCAATGGATCGTCTGGCTGCGGAGGGCGTGAATTTTGTCCAGGCAACGATAATGGGCGGACAGCACGGGGCCATCTGTGCGCCGAGCAGAGCCCAGCTCATGACGGGCACATCGTTGTACAGGTGCAAAGGCATGATCCCTGAAGATTTTGTCACGCTTCCCCAGCTTCTCCGCGAGCACGGCTATGCCACCTTCGCGACCGGAAAGTGGCATAACGGGGAGCCTTCACTTCTGCGTTCGTTTGAATTTGGCAGGGCTGTATTCCATGGAGGCATGGGAGATCATTTCAAAACAATTGTCACTGACGTGGTTGGTGGAAAGCTGGAAAATAAGCGGACGGATACGGAGTTTGACGCCGAATTGTTTGCAAATGCCGCGATTGAGTTTATTGCAAACAGGCCGACAGGAAAACCTTTCTTCGCGTACGTGTCTTTTAAAACACCGCATGATCCGCGCCTTGTGCCGGAGAAGTACCACAAGATGTATGATGCAGCGAAGTTGACCCTTCCGCCCAATTTCATGCCGGAACATCCATTCGACAATGGTGAACTCAAGATCCGTGACGAAATGTTGGCAAAGTTCCCCAGGACAGCGGAAGAGACCAGGGACCATATCGCGGCTTACTATGCGGCTACCACGGCTACAGATGACCAGGTTGATCGGTTGCTCAAAACGCTGGACGAACTTGGCCTGACAAGCAGCACGGTGGTGGTTTTCGCCGGCGATAACGGTTTAGCGGTGGGCCAGCATGGATTGCTTGGGAAACAGAATATGTATGAACATAGTTGTCGTGTGCCTTTGATCATGCGCGGGCCTGGTATCCCGCGGGGCAAGCGTTCCGAAGCGCTTTGCCAGCTTTACGATGTTTCTCCGACCCTGTTGGGGATCATTGGGATTAAGCCGCCTGTGACTGCAGATGGCAGGGACCTGGGCCCTGTGATCAGGGGTGAGAAAGATGATGTCCGCGATGCGACACTCCACGCCTACCGAGAGATTCAACGTGCAGTGCGTACACACTATGCCAAGCTGATCGAGTACCTGGTGAAGGGGCAGAGGACAACGCAGCTGTTTGATCTCAAGAATGATCCATGGGAGATGAAGAATCTGGCAGACGATCCTGCGCATGCTGAACAGCTGAAGTTGTTGCGAAGACGTCTGGAACAGCTTTACAAGGAGTATGACGCCCTGCCGCTGGGGCAGAATATTGCCGCAGCGAAAAAGAGTCAGAAAGCCAAAAGTTCTAAAGCCGCGAATTGAACCGGTAAAACTGCGTTTAATCCATTTGGCTTGTTGTGGTTGGGAGGTGCGTATGCGAATGAACATTTTAATCATGTTTCTTGTTCTCGGCCTGCTGTCAACTGGTTGGGCGACAGAATTCTTCGTTTCGCCTGAAGGCAGCGATGTAAACCCTGGGACAAAGAAACAACCCTTTCAGACAGTTGAGCGGGCTAGGATAGCTGTAAGGAAAGCAAAGAGCGACCGAATGCCCGTGACGGTCTGGCTTCGGGAAGGGGTGTATTCAGTTGCGAAAACAATTGAGTTTACTCCGGAGGATTCAGGTACTGAGAATGCTCATGTGACTTATTCTGCCTACAAGGGCGAGAAAGTTGCTGTTTCGGGAGGTCGTTCTATCGCTGGATGGCAGAAAAGTGACGGGGAATTGTGGACAACCGTCGTTCCGGGCGTGAAGGAGGGGAAATGGTATTTCCATCAACTTTTCGTGAATGGTCAACGGAGAACCAGGGCCCGCACGCCCAATAATGGGTATCTCTACACTGAAGGTATCCTTGCGCCGTTTGATCGCGCAAAATGGTATGCCGCTGATATCGAGGCCAAGCGGGGGTTCCTGTTTCGCGACGGTGACATAATGCGATGGAATAATTTCAATGATGCACTCATCGTGATCTATCATTCGTGGACGACTTCGATTCATTTTATTACGGATCTTGATGTAAAGAAGCGTGCGGTGCGGCTTGTACCTGCTTCCGGCTGGCCGATAGGTTACTGGTGGGAGTATAATACCCGTTACCACGTGGAAAACATACTGGAAGCGCTCGATGAACCTGGTGAATGGTATCTTGATCGTACCACGGGTATTCTCCGGTACTGGCCGCTGCCCGGCGAGGACATGAAGAAAACCGAAGTCATTGCGCCGGTGGTTTGCCGGACTCTTGTTGCGTTTAAAGGTCAGCCTGATGAAGGTAAGTGTATCGAATATCTTATTTTCCGTGATATATCGTTTCAGTATACAGACAGTTACATTGCTCCTGATATGCCTGTGGATCACCAGGGAGCAACGGAACAGAAACCAATGATCGCGGCTGAAGGTTTGCGTCACTCGATTTTTGAGAATTGTGAAATGGTTCATGCCGGCGAAAACGGCATTTGGCTGGATAGTGGATGCAGTGACAACGTCATCCGCCGTTGCCATGTGCACGATCTTGGTGGCAGCGCAATATTTATCGGACCCAAAATCTTTAAAGACAAACCGGAAATGGCTGTATTACGTAATACAGTGGACAATTGCTTTATACACGATGGTTCGCATATATTCCGCGGCAGCCAGGGCTTGTGGATCGGTAAGTCGTCATGTAATCGACTGACACATAACGAGATTTCTGATTTTCACCATATCGGCATCTCTGTCGGCTACTCGTGGGGTTATGCGCCGAGTACTGCCAGTAATAACCTGGTTGCTTTTAACCATGTTCATCATATCTGCAATGGCTATTTCAGTGACGGTGGCGGTATATATACGCTTGGTATTTCACCTGGCACCGTTATTCGCAACAATATCGTCCACGATGTGATACCTACTCCTATGATGCCAGTGGGCGGTACTGGTATTTACCACGATGAAGGCTCATCAGGCATCCTTGTGGAGAGTAACATTGTTTATAACGTCGGTGCGGGTGCGTACAACCAGCATTATGGCCGGGAAAATCTGGCGCGGAATAACATTTTTGCCTTCGGAGGCAGCAACACGATTACCTGCTGCAGGGTGGAAGACCATTTATCCTTCACGTTCGAAGGTAACATCGTGTTGTCAAGTGATGGCCAAGTGACTTCCGATCATTACAGTCCTCTGAAATGTAAAACTGAGTTTAGACGGAATCTTTACTGGGATATCTCGGGGAAGGAACCTGTTTTTTCCGGCGTGAGTTTTGGCGAGTGGCAGAAAACAGAACGTGACCGTGATTCCCAAATTGCCGATCCGCATTTTCGCGATGTGCAGAAACGTGATTTCCGATTGAAACGGTCTTCTCCGGCTCTGGCCATGGGCTTTAATCCGATTGATACAGATGATGTGGGTCTTTATGGGCAGAGAAAGTGGGTGTCGAAGCCTTTAAAAATAAGGAGAGAACCACTTCCTGATCTTCCTGTACCCCCTCCGGCGCCGCCACCGCGTCCGCTTTTCGAGGATTTTGAGTCCATGGTAGCCGGAAAACAACCGGTTGGGTTTCATTATTCTCCATCAGACAGGCCGGACCTGATCCGGATCAGTGAAGAGGCGTCCGTCAGTGGTAGGAAATGTCTCAAATTCACCAGGGCAGGAGAAATGAAGTATGGCTGGCAACCGCACCTGTTTTACTCGTTCAGGGGGTATAAGGCGGGTGTTATCCGCTTTGGATGCGACGTAATGAACAGCATTACAAATACGGCGGATTTTTCTATAAGTTTGCGTGACTACAACGTAAAGCACGGTGAATATAGGGATGGACCGGTTGTGATTTTCAGGCCTGACGGTGTCGTGACTGCTGCGGGCAGGGAAGTTCTTCGTATTCCGAGCGGCAAGTGGGTAAAGATCGACATTCTTGTCAATTTGTCCGATCAGGCCGTAATGACTCCGGCTCCAGGGAAATATCGTCTTGTAATCACGGTCACCGGGGAAAAAGAACAGGTGTTTGAAAATCTGCCTTGCGCCAGTCCGGAGTTTACGAATGTCTCATGGTTTGGCTTTTCTTTTGGGGGTAAACCTGGCGGTGTGTATTACGTTGATAACTTAAGCCTTGCCCCCGCTTCCCTGTGAAGCAGCTGTGGTCGGATCGTTGTTACACCAAGGAAGTTCGACAACGAATACTGCGCCTTTGGGTGAGTCTTTGAGGTAGATTCGTCCTTTATGTTCTTCGATGGCCATTTTACAGAAGGCCAGTCCGAGGCCTATTGCTTTTGTTGCGGCTACTGAATTGTCGCCTGCATGGTATTTCTTGAACAGGTTATTCTTGATTTCTGGAGGTACGCCGTAACCTTCGTCGGCAACGGTTATTAGAATGATGTTCTGGTCGGCATCGTTGAGGGAAGTGGCCAGTGTTACCTTTACCTTGCTATAGGAATCTGAGTGTTTGATTGCATTCAGCATCAGATTGTCGATTACCCTGATCAGAAGGTGTCGATCCACGTGCGACTCGATTGGCCCTGATGGATAGGATGTTTCAATCGATATTTTGTTAAGACTTGCGATTGAATCGCAACATTTAACTGATTCTGAAATCAATTCTTTAACGTCGGTCATCTGGAAGTGTGGGGCAAGCTTTCCTGATTCGCTTTTGGCGAGGATGAGCATGTCCTGCATGAAGTCAATCAGCTGCTTTATTGCGGTTTCAAGCTGATGCCATATATCGCTGGTTTCTGCGTTGTGTGTGTGTTGGTAATCTTTCAGGCTGTCCTTCAGCAGGGTGCTGTAGCCGGAGACGATTGTCATGTGGTTGCGCATATCATGAACAATCATGTTGGACAGGTCGTTGCGAAGGGTTGTGGCTTCTTCGAGGCGTTCATTTTTGTGTTGCAGTTCTGTATTCATGTTGCTGATTTGCTGGAGCATGTCACGGCGGCTGCAGTATAAAACTATAACAGCGGAGAACATTGCGGCAAGGATTCCTCCAAAGGTAAATACCATAACTCTGACAGCGAACAGCTGTTTTTCTATATCTTCTGCTGTTACGTCAGCGCCGGCTACTGCCACCGTTCTTCCTGCCGCATTGGTGATGGGGGCGTAACCTGAAAGAAGAGGCGGACGGGGCGGGTCAGGGCTTATTGTGTCGTCGGCGCCAGACGTGTTCCAGGCGTTGATCAGTGCCGGATATGGAGAGGCGTCGTATTTGGTTCCGGGTAAATCGGTTTGCTCATCGTCATCAATAACACCGTTCATGTCCTCGTCACTTGAAGGAAGGTCGACCACAAATTCGTAGTCTGAAGTTTTGGCACCTGGAGCTGTGCTTCGCCGCATTATCCATGCGTACCTGATCAGTTCAGCCGAGTTATGGAAACTTATCAGTGTGTCTTGGAGTTTCTTGTAGGTTTCGCCCGTCATGTCCTTGGCTGTTTTTATTGCGTCAAGATCCTCTGGGTCGATCCTGTCTGCGATACAAACAGCGGTAAAACGGGCAAGCCGCTTGGCTTGTTCAATGTATGCGTGGCGCATGCCCGAATAAAGAAAAACGAAAAAGCACGTGACCAGGAGAAACGGCACTGCCATGGCAATCCAGTATTTGCGACAAATACTCACAAGATTGTTACCCGCCTAGCTTGCATTGTTCATTGTGTTCTAAAGAATCATAAATTGTTTCGTTATGCAAAGTTAAAACGGAATCATTGTAGCAAGCGTCATTATTTGTTAGAAATAAGGATCTGAAAAGGAGGAGTAGATGCATAGATCATGGTCTCGTCTGAGTATGTCGGTGATATGTTGTTGTTGTGTTATTGCGCAATTATCAATGGCGGCTGAGTCAGGTTCAATTGCGGAAAAGAAGAAGGGCGAGCACTGGCTGTTTGTTCCTGATCCGAAACTACCTAATGTTCTTATTATCGGTGATTCAATTTCAATTGGATACACGCTGGAGGTGCGCAAATTGCTGGCAGGCAAAGCGAATGTCTTCAGGCCTACAAGTAAGGATGGCAAAGGTCCTGAAAACTGTTCAGGAACTACTGCCGGTGTACAGAATGTTGACCGCTGGCTTGGCAATACGAAATGGGCTGTCATTCATTTTAACTGGGGGCTGCATGACTTAAAGCATGTGACGAAAGATGGCAAGCCGTCGAGCGAGGAGTCAGATCCGGTTCAGGCGACTGTTGAGCAGTACAGCAAGAACCTGGAGGAAATCGTCAAGAAACTGAAGGCGACAGGCGCAAAGTTGATCTTTGCAACCACAACGCCCGTGGTTCCTGGAACCAAGAGTCCGCTTCGCGAGCCGGAGGCCCCAGGAAAGTACAACGAGGCTGCTGTAAAGATCATGGCGGCCAACGGGATCAAGGTTAATGATCTTTACGGCTTTGTCCTGCCGCAGATTGAGAAGTTGCAGTTGCCCAAGAATGTTCACTTCAAGCCCGAGGGCAGCAAGGCGCTGGCCGAGCAGGTTGCCAAGGCGATTGATGAAGCATTGAGTGGGAAATAATAAAATGCCTGGAACTGGAATGCTTATTGCCATGGTGTTTGGGATTGCCTTGACTTGCGGTGCGGCAGATCAGAAATCAGCAGAGAAGCCTGATAAGGATAAGCAGTTAAAAACCGACTTAGAACAACTTATTGCACTGGGGGTTGTCGTCTCGCCGGACTATTGGCAGAAGAATGCGGTCAAGGGCAGTTCCTGTGTGGGCGAGGAAGTAGCCGTGTTGATAATGAATACGGCTAAATGCTTGGGGGCTGACGGAAGTCATGAGAAGGCGCTGGAGCTCCTTAAGCAAAGGAAAGTAATCCTGAATGATTACTGGCGCGACAATGCTGTACAGGGGCGGAAATGCAATGGCGAATACGTGGCTAACCTCATTCACGCCTCGGCTCAGGATTTGAAGGTATTTACATTGTTGAAGAAATATTCCGTGCTACCCGGTGTTGTGCCGTCCATTATTCCTTCGGCCTTCTCTCCTTTATTGTCTTCGGCAGAAATTGACACGTTTAACTATATCATCGGCACGCAGACTTTCGGTCCTGCATACCAGTTTACAAGGAAGACTAAGCTTGTTGAGACGGCAGAAGCTATTCTGGAGATGGGGGCTACTGTTGTTAAATTTGAATTATCGAAACGGTATGCAAGACCGAATGGCAATGTGAATTTAGAGAATCCGGCCGTGAATTCCCTGATGACTCTTGCCAGGGATGAGCCTTCGCATCGCCTGGTTCTGGATATGCCGTTTGCATATTACGTTCTATGGATTCATTCATTTACTACGGCAGGTTGGCATGGTGGTGTGAAACAGGATGAAATGGATAAGGAGTACAAGGAGATATATGACCTGGCTTCCTATCTTTTAAAGACATATAGCGGGAGTGGAAAAACATTCTATCTTGGTCACTGGGAAGGCGATGGCTGGCTTAGAGGTACTGTGGCGAAAGAGAACGATGCAAAGGTGACTCCTGAAGCGGTTAAGAGAATGACTGGTTGGTTGAATACGCGTCAGCAGGCAGTGGATGATGCAAAACGCCATGTCCCACATAAAGATGTTCAGGTATGGCATTATACGGAGGTGAACCATGTATGGCTGGCTATGGAAGGGCGCCCGGCTCTGGTGAATGAGGTTTTACCTAAAACAACCGTGGACTTGGTCTCATATTCGAGTTATGACACGGCGTCGGATCCTGTTAAATTCAAGGCAGCTTTGAATTATATTGAATCGAAGCTTTTGCCCAAACCTGCAATAACAGGCAGAAGGGTATTTGTTGGAGAATATGGTTTTTCGGCCGACAAGTATACACCAGAGAAACAGGATGAAATGACTAGACAGGTGATCAAGTCTGCGCTTGAGTGGGGTTGTCCCCTTGTTCTTTACTGGGAGATGTACAACAATGAGGTCGAAGATGGAAAACAGCGCGGTTTTTGGATGATTGATGACAAAGGGATAAAACAGCCTGTTTATTATACACACCAAGAGTTTTACAAATGGATGAGGAAGTTTGTTGCCGAGTCAGTAACAAAGACAGGACGGAAACCGACGTACGATGAGTTCAGGGTTACGGCAGTGCAGTTTCTGAATCAGGTGAAATAGTTGAAGATAAGGAGATGGAGATGAGTAAAAGGGAAGTCATGTTGCTTGTTGGCATGCTTACAGTTTTGAATTTATGTGGTGCCGTGTTTGCGGCGAATGAACCGGTTGCCGGTGAAAAGAACACGGCGTTGTCCGCCTCCGTTCAAGAACTACGGCGTGACAACGAAGCCGAGAAAGATTCTCGGCTTCGTTGGTGGCGGGAGGCGAAATTCGGGATGTTTATTCATTGGGGGCTTTATGCCGTTCCTGCAGGCGAATGGAAGGGAAAGCCTTTTGATGGAATCGGTGAATGGGTAATGTTTAAATGCCGTATACCGATAGCCGAATATGAGCGACTTGCTGCGCAGTTCAACCCCGTCAAGTTTGATGCCGAGGCATGGGCCCAGCTTGCACAAGATGCGGGCATGAAGTACATGATTATTACATCAAAGCATCATGATGGTTTCTCCATGTTTGCTTCCAAGGCAAGTAAGTTCAATATATTTGATGCCACACCGTTCAAGCGTGATCCCATGAAAGAGTTGGCCGACGCATGTGCCAAGCGTGGGATAAAATTTGGTTTCTACTATTCGCAGGCACAGGACTGGCATGAGCCGGGCGGAGCTATATGGGATGGAAAGCATGAAAACGGGCCTGTCTGGGAAAAGAAAATGTGGGATCCACGCCAGGAAGGAGATTTTGATAAATATTTTGATACAAAGGTTATCCCACAGGTCAAGGAGCTGATGAGTAACTATGGACCTATTGGCGTGGTCTGGTTCGATACGCCGTTAAAGGTCATGTCCGAGGAACGTGCCGGCAGACTCCAGAAGCTGGTAAGGGAAATACAGCCGGCAACCTTGATAAACGGGCGGCTGGGCGGAAAGAATCAGAGCGATTATGACTCGGAAGGAGATAACAGGATTCCCGGACCGATTCGTAAAGGCGATTGGGAGACTCCTGCAACTCTGAACGACACCTGGGGATTCAAGAAGCAGGACCAGAATTGGAAAAAGCCGGAAGACCTGATTTTCAAGCTGGTGGATATTGTGAGCAAAGGCGGCAATTACCTCCTGAATGTAGGACCTGATGCCCAAGGAGTTATTCCGCAACCCAGCCAGGACACCCTGCGTGAAGTCGGGAAATGGCTGAAGGTTAACGGTGAGTCCATCTATGGAGCCGGTCCTACGCCATTTGGTGGTGAGCTTGGGGTGTTCAGTACAACTGAGAAGGATAAAAAAGGCAATCCGGTATTCAACCATTCCAG
>Ga0156394_1105_pt1 | contig 13149 bp, 12 predicted proteins | sample RifOxyA3_FD_108038 | JGI IMG/M metagenome (GOLD analysis project Ga0156394, IMG submission 108038) | Lentisphaerae bacterium RIFOXYA12_FULL_48_11 | reverse complement strand
CTGTCTCGCAAGCCGAGATCACCCAGAAGGATCTATCCCTGCGCATCATCAATTTAGAGCAGAAGATTGCCGCCGACTCAATCACCATTGATACATTCAAGACTCAGCTCGACGAAGAGAAATCGGAACACGAAAAAAATAGATTGCAGGCAACAGATAAAATCAACGAGCTTACCGGCAAGATTTCAGACCTCGAGCAGAAACTCCAGGCAACTTCAGAAAACCTCAACGCAGGTAGCAGCCAGATTGAAAGGTTCAAAAAAGAGCATAAAGAGCTTGAAGAAGCATCTACTGCTCAGATCGAAGAGCTCAAGAAAAGGGTCAGAGAGATTGAACAGACTGCAGGAAATCAGGTCGCGACCATTGATTTACTGAAAAAAGATCTTGAAAACGAAAGAATGCTCAGAGGTGAAGCTGAGCATCGCACTTCGGAGACTGAAAAAACACTTCAACAGCAGAGCAGATTACTGGAACAAAACACCAGAGAGTCAGATGCCAAACTTGAAACTGTCAGGGATAAGCTGCGAAAACAGATGGAAGAGTATTCATCACTCAGACAGTCCAGTTCTTCAAAAGAACATGACCTTATGCATCGTATCGATCAGCTGGAAATGCAGACAACAGCCTCATCCAGCTCTTTGAACAGCCTGCGGACAGAGCTTGAAACTGAAAAGGCAGAGCATTCCAGAACCAGGACAGATGCCGGTTCCCGCGAAAGGGAATTCACACATCGTATAAGTGAATTGGAACAGAACCTGCAAAGTACGGCAGCTCTTCTGGAAAGGATTAAGCAGGAACTCGACGAACAAAAACAACAGAACAGATCCCTGGATACAGCTGCAAAACAATACCAGGCAGAACTTAAACAGCGGACAGAGGAAATCGAGCGAACCTCAATATCGGCAACCGCAGACATCCAGACCCTGAGGAGACAGCTTGAATCCGAAAAAGCCTTGCGTGCAGAGATCGAAGCCAACAAGGCAGGCATTGAAGCCAAGATGGGGGAACAGATACGAAACCTCGAGCAAAACGTACGAGAATCCATAACAAGAGCTGAATCCGACAAAGACGAACTGAGGAGAAAATCAGAAGAATGCTCTTCCATCAGACAGGCAAGCCTTGAGAAAGAACAGCAACTGCTTCAGAAGATAAGTCACACAGAACAACAGGCATCATCCGCCCAACTGGTTGTTGACGAAATCAGGAAACAGCTTGAAAGCCAAAGGTCGCATTATGATATGGCTACGTCCCAGGCTGAGGCAAGGGAAAGAGACCTCCTTGCCCGCATCAGCCAGATGGAACAACGAGGCGAAGTCTCTGGCAGCACGCTTGAGGAACTCAGGAAACAACTGGATACAGAAAGGGCAAGACACGAACAGGCCAGACTGCAGGCGGAAGCCAACGAGAAGAAATTATCGCAGCGAATTGCCCAGATGGAGCATGAACTGTCATCCGTATCCGCCAATACAGACGATATACAGGGCATATTAAGTACCGAGAAGAAGAACCATGAACAAACACGACTCCAGGCACAGGAAAAGGAGAAGGACCTACTCAACAAAATATCTGAAATAGAGCAGAACTCCCAGAATTACCTGCAGGATCTTAAAAGAGCTAAAGACGAGCTGACCTCTTTCGAAAACACCATGAATGAACTCAAGAAGAACAGTGATGAAAACGGAAATCGCCTCGCCCAACAGGTTACACAGCTCGAAAAACAACTAGAGAGTGCTTCCGCAAGAGTTTCCGCCCTCGAAAGCGAGCTCAAAGAAGAAAAGCTACTAGCAGCGCAGCTGCATGAAAATAATGGAGAGCAGGAATCTGTACGAGAACGCATTCGTCATCTGGAACGTGACGCAGAAACATCCACATCCATGCTGGAAAAAGCCGGACAGGAACTCGAGAAACAGAGATCCAGTGCCAGAAAACGGGAAGAAGACCTTTTAAGAACCGTTGAACAGATACAAAAAGAACTCTCGCAGGCTTTGTCCGACATAGTACATCTCAAGTCGGAACAGCAGACAACGGCACAACCTGATGCTGGAAACAAGTGGTACCTGAAACTCGATGAAAGCTCAATTTTCGGACCAGTGGAAATATCAGATCTCAAAAAGTGGGCCTCTGACTGTCGTATCGGTCCTGATCACCTGATATCCAAGGATCAAAAAGAATGGTTGGCAGCAAAAACACTTAAAGAACTCAGGATGGATTGGATTGTTGAGCTTACCGATGGAACTTCTATCGGACCGCTTAATATCTTTGCAGCCATTCAATTCGCAAAAGAGGGATCTGCAGACACAAACGCCAGGTTTATCAACAAAGACACAGGCGAAACACGTACCCTTGACACGCTTCCCATAGCAGAAATGATCGAAATCGAAGAGAAAAACAAGTCGATGAGCGAAGAATTAATCAAGAAGGAAGAAATCCTCAAGGGCGAGAAGAAACACATCCAGGAGCTTGAAGAAGAACTTGCAAGGGCAAAAACAAAACAGCCAGCGGTAGTAACGATGGCACCACCGCCTAAAGCAATCTCTCAGCAGATCAGAAAGATGGCTTCCGTTCCGCGCTCTTAACAGCCTCCCAGTGCGCATCAAGTTCAGAAAGCGAACAATCTTTCAAGTCTCTGCCACCATCTTGAACCCGGCGCTCAACCTCCTGAAATCTGCGCGTAAACTTTGAGATGGTACCCTCCAAAGCGTGTTCGGCAAGTATATCCCTGAATCGGCACAGATTAACAACTGCAAACAGAAGATCTCCAACCTCGTCCTTGATCCTGTCAGTATTGTTTTCTTCAAGAGCCTGCTTGGTCTCAGCAAGTTCTTCTTCGACTTTCCTCAGTACATCCTCTATTCTGGCCCAGTCAAAACCAAACTTGGCAGCCCTCGACTGGACCCTTTGAGCTTTCTGAAGTGCTGGCAAATGACGGGGTACACCCTCAAGAACAGACCCTTTCCCACCTTTCTTCTCTTTTGTCTTTATAACCTCCCAATTGGCGAGTACCTCTGCAGTATTCGACACCTTTACATCACCAAATACATGAGGATGGCGATTAATCAGCTTATCGGAAATCCTATTTGCAACATCATTGAAATCAAATTCACTTTTTTCATTGCGGATCTGGGAGTGCAGCACTATCTGAAGAAGAACATCACCCAGTTCTTCCTTGTGGCGATCGAGGTCACCGGAATCAATGGCATCGAGAACCTCATAACTCTCTTCAATAAGGTATTGCTTGAGAGACAATAGAGTTTGTTCTCGATCCCATGGGCAACCACCCTCTCCTCTAAGCTTAGCCACAACGTCTATTAATCGATCAATACCCTTTTTATGAGAGGTCTGGCTCATTTTGTTTTAAGAGTTTTCTTACAACGAGCGGTATTAGCTATTAAATTTTCCGACAATTTCTTTGTCGCGCGAACAGCGCAGAAATCCTTTCCACACATTGAGCAATGATCCGCCTTCCTGCCCTTGCCGCACAGCGTCTGCTGGTATCTTTGTCTGGCTGATACACCGTCAAGAGAAAGCTCAAATTGACGTTTCCAGTCAAAATCCATTCTCGCCCGTGCCATGGCAATATCCCTCTCTATCGCACCAGGAAGTTTTCTGGCCACATCGGCCGCATGCGCAGCTATCCTGCTTGCAACAACCCCTGCCCTTACATCATCTTCTGTAGGAAGCCCTAGATGCTCGGCAGGCGTGACATAACACAGCAAGGAGGCGCCGTAATACGCTGCTGCTGTTGACCCGATTGAACACGTGATATGATCATATCCCGGAGCTATATCTGTGACCAAAGGTCCAAGAACATAAAAGGGAGCACGATCACAGACAGCCTGTTCTCGTTCCATATTCATCTGTATCTGGTCAAACGGAACATGTCCAGGTCCTTCCACCATCACCTGAACCCCTCGCTTTCTGCACTTTTGAACAAGATTTCCAAGAACGTCAAGCTCAGCAAACTGCGCCTTGTCGCTGGCATCCGCAAGACAGCCAGGACGCAGGCCATCCCCAAGAGAGACTGTAACATCATGCTTTACGCAAATATCAAGAACAGCATCCCATTGCTCAAAAAGTGGATTTTCCTTGTTCTTCCTCGTCATCCAGCCGGCAAGAATTGCACCGCCCCGACTCACAATGCCCATAACTCTTTTTAAAGCTAGAGGCACGTGGCGTTTCAACAAGCCGGCATGCAAAGTCATAAAATCAACACCTTCTTCTGCCTGTCTTCTTATTACAGATAAAAGAAGATCTGCATCCAAACGATCTGCATCTCCATCCACCAGAGAAAGGGCTTCATAGACAGGTACGGTCCCAAGAGGAACGATGCACTTGGAAAGAATTTGCCGGCGCACCGATGTCAGGTTAGGCCCGACACTGAGATCCATCACAAAATCTGCTCCGGCATCTATTGCAACGCCCAGCTTGCGTATTTCCTCCCGGCTGGATGATCTGTCAGTGGAACGGCCAATATTGGCATTTACTTTTGTTCTGAATGAACGGCCAACAATAAAGTGTTTGGAATTCTTGTGTCCTGGATTAGCGGGAACAACAGCGTATCCCTTCGCAATTTGCCTGCGAACCGTTTCGACATTCACCCCTTCGTCACGGGAAACATCCACCATTGCAGGCGTAATCTTTCCATTACGCGCATTTTCCAGCTGGGTTTTCATAGCCATATCAGCTGATATTCAGCAGCTTGATAATATGGTCAATCGCTTCCTCGCCAAAATCGTCAAAAACGAAATCAGCCCCGCCAAGGTCCTGAAATGCGGTATATTGATCAGGAACAACGACACTGCGCATACCGGCAGACAGCGCAGCCTTGCAGGAAACAGAACTCGTAGCTATAACAACACAGCATGCAGGCGAAACCGAAATTCTTTTCGCAAGCTTCAGCCAAGCATCAGCACTGGGAAAATTCTTTTCCTGGCTGGAATATGAAAGCAGTGTTACGCCACGATCAATCAGCTCCAGCTTTGCGGCCAGCTGTCGTGCGGTCTCATCATTCAGGCTGCTCAAGGCAGCAACAACAATATTCTGGTCCGATGCCGCCTTAAGTAACTTTGCCACTCCCGAATCCAGCTTGAAAGAAGCGGAAACAAACGCATTATTGATGGCGTCAGAAATCTCGGAGATCAACTTGGCCTCTGACACTTTAGCCTTTGCCTCTGATTTCAGCATTAACGGAAGAAACTGCTTAACCGAAGGCTGAGAACAGTATCGCGAAAACATATGCAGCGTGAGTTCAATATCCTTGTCAGCAAGAGCTTTCTTCAATACATCAAAAGCCAACTGTCGTCCTTTGATCGCAAGATTTTCCATTTCAAAAAGAACAGCCCGGACAGGAACATTCTTCTGTTCAACAACATTATCAACTTCACCCTTTTTCTTAACCATTGAACCCTCCTTCTGCGTAAACTTATCTAAATATTTTTATTTAACAAAGCGGGAAGAGTATTCTTTATTCCCTGCTACGTCAACACATCTGCTCACCAACATACATAGAGGTCATCTAGCAGTCAGTTCCCTGATTACGCCCGGCAGCTCTTCCGCAACATCACCTGCAGTCACGCCAGACTGACTACTTCGCAATGCAACATTATCACCGGCACGCCCATGTAGATACACGGCAACACGCGCTGCATCAAAAGGATCCACACCCTGTGCCACCAGACCGGCAAGAAAGCCTGACAACACATCGCCCATACCGCCAGACGCCATTCCAGGATTACCGGTCATATTTACACTGAGAGGCCGGCCATTCGCAGCGACAATAGTTCCAGCCCCTTTCAAAATTACAACGCTGCCAGTTTTCTCAGCCGCACGGGTTGCCGCCCCAAAGCGATCAGACTGGACCTGATCCGCTGAACAATCCATTAGTCTGCCCATTTCACCGGGATGAGGAGTGATAATGACAGAACATGGCGAACTTCTGAAGATATCTGCCTCTTTTGCATACACATTCAATGCATCAGCATCGAGCACGACAGGACATCGACTCTTCCGAAGAATACGATCAACCACAGCTCTGGTCTGTTTATGAACAGTCATACCAGGCCCGGCAAGGACAGCGCTAAAACTGCTTAAGTCTTTTTTTAGTTTACTAAAACATCCTATGGACAATGTACCTTCCTTCGTCTCGCTTCCACCGTGTACCATGGCCTCCGGCACGATTCCCGCAACAATCGGCGCAATACTTTCAGGCACCAGCAAAGAGACGAGACCAGCACCGGATCTCAATGCTGCTTCTGCCGCCAGCGCTGCCGCACCAGAATATCCCAACGCACCACCAATAATAAGAAGATGCCCGAAATTACCTTTATGGGCATCCCTAGATCTTCGTTTTATTATTTTACGAAGGTCTTCAGCATTTATAAGTTCACGGTCTGATGTTATGGGGGAAATCAACTCATCGGGCATGCCAAGATCGATAACCTCCAACGTTCCGACATAATCGGCCGCGGAAGGTTCCAGCAAACCAACTTTAGGCAATCCCATGGTAACGGTTATATCAGCCTTCACCGCACTTCCGGAAGGTCTGCCGGTATCTGCATCCAAACCTGAAGGTACATCTATCGACACAACTACACTGCGTTCAGAAAGCGTATTGATGTAGTTAATAGCACCAACTGCAGGACCACGCGCAGGCCCGCTTATTCCAGTCCCAAGGACGCCGTCAACGATAATATCAACACCATGGCAGGCAACCGGCGCAAGCTCCCAATCCTCGATGGTGGGGAGCTCATTTAAAACAATACCCGCCGACCGCATCTTGCCAAGATGTCTCAAGGCATCACCGGTAATTTCATCTGAGACACCTGCCAGCCAGACTTCCACCTCCATGCCATGTTCCTTAAGACAACGTGCCGCCACAAACGCATCCCCCCCGTTGTTGCCGCGGCCGGCCAGAAGGAGAATACAAGGTTTGACATAACCTGACATGCGGGAAAGGCATTGAACAAAGTCCGCCACTCCTGCCCCAGCCCTTTCCATAAGGACTTCCCCTGGCACTTCAAATTCCTTGATCATACGGGCATCAAGCTCCCGCATTTGTGCACTGGTAACAGTTTTCATTTTTTCCAGGTTACATTATCTGGCTAAAAGCAAGGCATGAGCTACGGCATAATTCTTCGTATGCGAGAGACTGACAAGTATTGTTTTAACTCCGCGCTTATTTGCCAGCTTTCTGCCTTTTCCATAAATCTTGATTGAAGGAGCTCCTGTAAGTTGATCCTTTACTACTTCCATATCCAACCAGTTAATCTGCCTACCAACTCCTGTACCAAAAGCCTTGGAAACTGCTTCTTTTACAGCAAACCTTCCTGCGTAATGCCTGCAGGGCATTGCCTTGGAATCACAATAATCCTGCTCCTTCTGCAGAAATACCCGTGACTTGAAAGCCGACTTCCATTTCTTCAACATTCCACGCATACGATCATTCTCGACAAGATCGATGCCCATGCCAAGAACTTCACCTTTTCTCATTGTGCCCCCTGCCACAAGAAACACCACCCCTGTATCTGTTCATGCCCTCCAGCATTTCCCTGACCGCAGCTTTAAGCCCCACAAATACAGCACGACATACTATGCTGTGCCCGATATTTAAAACAGCGAGGTACGGTATTCTGAGTATTTTATCAATATTATCAAGGTTGATACCATGACCGGCATTAACCCTCAGCCCCAGCCCATGTGCGCATATCGCACCATGAATCAGACGCTTTAATTCTCTGTCAGAATCAAGCCCCTTCGCATTACAGAAACAACCGGTATGCATTTCTATCCATGGCGCACCAGTTGCCGCAGCAGCCTTAATCTGCTTCACTTCCGGATCAATAAAAAGACTCACAGCAATACCTGCATCTGACAATTTCTTTACTGTTCGTTGCAATGAAGCAAAGTAACCGACAACATCCAATCCACCTTCTGTAGTCAATTCCGCACGCCTTTCAGGAACTATGCAGACCTCGTCCGGTCTTACCTTCAAAGCAATCGCCACAATTTCGGGGCTGTTGGCCATCTCAAGATTCATCCGGACTTTCAGCTTTTTTCTCAACGCATATACATCCACGTCATTAATATGCCGCCTGTCCTCACGGAGGTGAACGGTAATGGCATGGGCACCCGCTGATTCACAAAGCCATGCCGCCTCCACAATACCAGGATAAGAGGTCTTTCTAACTTCCCTAAGGGTCGCTACATGATCAATATTGACACCAAGTTTCAGTTTTTGCCTGCTCATATAATCATTCCTGCTGTACATTCCAATTAATCAACTTTGGTTGTGATAGTATTCCAGCATGTATGCGATTGCCAGAAGATTCATATTAGCCTTGCTTTTTCAATTAAACACGCTAAAAGGAAAGCTTTTCGTTTAGGAAGCGGGAGAACATTTACCATGCAGGAAAATAACAGCACAGTTACGCAACAACCGGAAGTTACGCAACCGCCGGAAGTCCAGCAATCAGAACCAGAAAAACAAATGGATGTTTTTAAGACTTATGCATCCCAGGCAATCACCGGATTACTTATTGTAGCCGCTATAGGAATAGCCCTTTACCGTTACTACGGAAGTTCTGACAGCAAGAAACAGGAAGCGGCCGAAAAACTATTTTCAGCAAAAAACACCCAGGAGCTGGAATTACTGTTGAACCAGAATTCCTCTTCCTCTGTTGCACCACTCGCTCTTTTGAAACTGGCAAAGATTAATTTCAATTCGGGCAATTACGATATGGCCCTGACCAAATACAATGACTTCAAGACAAAGTATCCGCAGCACGAACTAGTTGATGCGGCTGAGATTGGGAAGCTGCACTGTCTGGAAGCCAGGAACCAGACGCAGGATGCTCTTGCCGGCTTCACAACATTTGTGACAGTAAAGACAAACCACTTTCTTTATGCCGAAGCCGTCCTTGGCAAGGCACGCTGCCTGGATCAGCTTGGCCGTCAAAAGGAAGCGGCGACAGTTTACGAGGACTTTATTGCGGCATATCCGAAAAGTCCATGGACGTCAAAAATCGAGGATTTGCTGGCCGCTCTGAAGAAAAAGCTTGAAGACAAGAAAACTTCAGGCTGATTTCTGCTGGCCGTTGCCCTGATTATCCGGCTTAACGTCAGTCTTTTGCGCAGCACCAGACGCCGGCTCATTAGCTTCATCTTTGCCCTTCTTGAATTCGCTGATACTCTTACCTAGAGCACGCGCAAGTTCTGGAAGTTTCTTTCCGCCAAAAAGAAGCAAAACAACAACAAGAATAATAATCAGTTCAGTAGGACCTAGACCAAACATTTTGAATCTCCTATTTACGGTACATCTCAACGCGATAAAAAAACATTATCTAATCAAAACAGTCTCTTAGCAAGACATTGTTTGTTGTGTTATAATACCTATCGTCTCAAAGAAACAGCTCTTGAAGTTTCACGTTCTGCAGTTTTGCGGCGCATATCATTTCGCTTATCGTACATCCTCTTTCCCTTACAAACACCTATCTCAACCTTTACCATACCCTTCTTAAGATAAATGTTCAGAGGAATCAGAGACAAGCCCTTCTGGTCGGTCTGAACCCCCAGTTTTATTATTTCCTTTGAATGAAGCAGAAGTCTTCTCTGCCTGTCGGTCTGATGGTTAAAACGGTTGCCATGATCATAGGGCGCGATATTCAGGTTAAACAGATAAACCTGCCCCTCGTAGATCCTTGCAAAACTGCCACCCAGGTTGACGCTCGAGTTCTTTACCGATTTAACTTCTGTCCCTCTGAGCTCAATTCCAGCTTCCAGTCGGTCTAGAACAAAATAATCCCTGAAGGCAGCCTTATTGGTTGCAAGTCTTCGATTTGATGCGTCTGGAGATTTCCCCATGGGTTTGACCTTTTGCTAATCAGCCCGTGGCACCAGAACAATAAAGCCGCAGAAACCCTCCAGGAAGGGTTTAATCACGTTTTATCTTTCTCTGGCGTTGTGGAAAATTCCATTTCAGCAATGATCTTGCCTTCGGCTATTTCTCTCAGCGCAATATCAAGCTTATCCTCGTTCGGGCCGGATGGTTTAACGTAAGGCCGGAATCCGGCAATTAGTTGTTTCACTCGCTTGGATACCATATTCACGAGAACAGGTACACTGCCTATCCGGGCTTTTGCTGCTTCTAACAACTCTGTATTCAATATAACTTCCTCCATCCAAAAATAAGGTGGGGCGCATTGTATGCGCCCCACCACTTTAAGTCAACTTATTATCCCCTGACTTAGTACATGCCGCCCATGTCACCGCCGCCATGGCCTGCTGGAGCCGGCTTTTCCTCTGCAGGAATCTCCGTCACCATGCATTCCGTGGTAAGCAGCAATCCGGCGATACTGGCCGCATTCTGCAATGCAGAACGGGTTACTTTCGCAGGATCAAGGACACCATCCTTGACCAGGTCACTGTACTTGCCGGTCGCCACATTATAACCGTAGGAACCTTTGCCGTTCTTCACTTCCTGAACGACAAGCGCTCCTTCTATACCTGCATTACTGACAAGCTGACGGAGAGGGGCTTCAAGAGATGCCCTAACTATCTGTATACCGACAGACTCATCACCAGTTGCAGACACCTTATCAAGGGCCGACTGCGCGCGGAGAAGAGCTACTCCACCACCAGGCACAACACCTTCTTCAACTGCAGCGCGTGTTGCATGCAAGGCATCCTCAACGCGGGCTTTCTTTTCCTTCATCTCTGTCTCGGTTGCAGCACCGACATTGATGACGGCAACGCCACCGGCGAGCTTAGCCAGGCGCTCCTGCAGCTTTTCCCGATCATAGTCAGATGTCGTTTCCTCAATCTGGCGCTTGATCTGGGCAACCCTGCCCTGAATGTCTGATGTCTTTCCGCCACCTTCAACAATCGTGGTATTCTCCTTGTCAACGGTAATGCGTTTCGCACTGCCGAGATCTTCAAGCTTCACGTTTTCCAGTTTGATACCAAGATCTTCCGTCAAGCATTTACCGCCCGTAAGAATGGCGATATCCTCAAGCATTGCCTTGCGGCGATCACCGAAGCCTGGAGCCTTGACAGCACAGCACTGCAGCGTGCGACGAAGGTTATTAACAACCAGCGTAGCCAGCGCTTCGCCTTCAACTTCTTCGGCGATAATCAGCAGCGGCTTTCCGCCCTTTGCAACTGTCTGCAACAGGGGCAACAGATCCTGCAGGTTTGATATTTTTTTCTCGTGGATCAGAACATATGCATCCTCGAGTGTCGATTCCATGCTTTCCGCGTTGGTGACGAAATAAGGAGAGAGATACCCCTTATCGAACTGCATTCCTTCCACAACGTCCAGAGTCGTTTCGATGGTCTTGGCCTCTTCAACTGTGATCGTTCCATCTTTGCCGACTTTGTCCATTGCATCGGCAATTATATCGCCGATCATCTTGTCGCCGTTGGCCGAAATCGTTGCAACCTGGGCGATTTCCGAATGTTCCTTTACTTTCTTGGCCTGCTTGGCAATAGCTTCAACTACGGCTTCAGTGGCCGTATCTATTCCGCGCTTGAGGCTCATCGGGTTTGCACCAGCTGTTACATTCTTCAGACCTTCACGATAGATTGCCTCGGCAAGCAGTGTAGCCGTCGTTGTTCCATCACCGGCAATATCACTGGTCTTGCTTGCAACTTCACGTACCATCTGGGCGCCCATATTCTCGAACGCATCAGGAAGATCAATTTCCTTGGCAACTGTCACGCCGTCTTTTGTGATGGTGGGTGAGCCAAACTTCTTGTCCAGAATGACGTTTCTACCGCACGGGCCAAGCGTAACTTTAACCGCTCTGCTCAGCTTCTCAACACCGGCCAGAATTGCCTGGCGGGCTTCGCTCTCATATTTTAACTGTTTTCCCTTGTCAGCCATTTCAATCTCTCCTTTTCTTGATTAAGTCCTACTACTCAATGATAGCAACAATATCTTCTTCGCTTATGATCTTATATTCTTTATCGTCGATCTTTACATCGCTGCCGCCATATTTCGGCATAAGAATTTTGTCACCCTTCTTGACTTCCATGGGAACGATCTTCCCATCCTTGTCCCTCTTTCCCGGGCCTACAGCAATAACAACACCCTCCTGCGGTTTTTCCTTGGCCGCATCAGGAATGATGATACCACCCTTCTTCAATTCAGCCTCAACAGGCTGAACAAGAACTCTGTCTCTTAACGGTTTAATCTTCATGCTTTCTACTTCCCCCTTTGTTTTTGTTACAGACGTTTATTTTATTACTTTTCCAACAACATTATTTCTTGTCGTCATCAACCATTTTAAAGTCAGCGTCTATCACATCTCCTTCGTCCTTCTTAGCCTGACCTTTATCCTCACTGCCGGAATCCTTGGCACTATCAGTAGACGGGCCGCTTTCAGGCCCATTCCCGGCCTGCTTGTCGCGGGCAGACTTGGCATTCGCATACAGATCAGCCGACATTGCCTGAACTTCCTTGTTAAGAGCTTCCATCTTGGCCTTGATTTCATCGGTGTTATCGGCCTTAATCGCCGACTTAAGGTTATCAACAGCCGACTGCACTGCAGCCTTCTTGCCGGAATCCACCTTGTCACCCTGCTCCTTCAGGAGCTTTTCAGTCTGGTAGACAATATTTTCCGCCATGTTCTTGGCTTCCACCGATTCACGGCGCTTCTGATCTTCTCCGGCAAACTTCTCGGCATCCTTAACCATTTTTTCTATATCATTCTTATTTAAACCACTCGATGCCGTGATGGTAATCTTCTGCTCCTTACCAGTACCAAGATCCTTTGCAGACACATGCAATATACCGTTTGCATCAATATCAAACGCCACCTCGATCTGGGGCACCCCGCGAGGAGCTGGAGGAATACCATCCAGATGGAAACGTCCTATTGACTTGTTGTCCGCGGCCATTTTCCGCTCACCCTGAAGAACATGTATTTCCACTGTCGGCTGGCTGTCAGAAGCCGTACTGAAAATTTCACTCTTCCTGGTAGGAATCGTTGTATTCCTTTCTATAAGGGGTGTAAATACACCACCAAGCGTCTCTATACCGAGCGATAGCGGAGTAACATCGAGAAGCAACACATCCTTGACTTCACCCTTAAGAATACCGCCCTGTATACCCGCGCCAACGGCCACCACTTCGTCAGGATTGACACCCTTATG
>Ga0156394_1205_pt3 | contig 13230 bp, 9 predicted proteins | sample RifOxyA3_FD_108038 | JGI IMG/M metagenome (GOLD analysis project Ga0156394, IMG submission 108038) | Lentisphaerae bacterium RIFOXYA12_FULL_48_11 | reverse complement strand
TGTTTCTGGTTCTTCTTCAAAAGTCTCTCTGGCTAGCCGGATAACGCTTGATCAGCTGGATTCTGTTATCAAGGCGGCGCTGGTTGAGTCCAACTATCAGAAACAGGAGAGCGCTTTTCTTAAAATATCTGAATCGATGGATATTTTGGATATACCTGAAGCGCTGGCTATTCTGGCAAAGAGGTCAGAACATCAGTTGAGATACGGTCTTTTCAATCGTCTACTGGCACGATGGGCCGAGCACGATCCGTCGCGTGCTTTGTCATATGTGATGTCGATGCCGGCATCAAGCCGGCGAAGCCAGTCCATTCAGACTGTAATTGGTTCGTGGGCGCAGGTGGACCTTGCTTCTGCAACCGAATGGGTTAAAAAGATGCCTGCCGGTCAGGCGAGGAATCAGGCGATTGGATTAATTGTGAGTAAAATTGCGGAGGCGGATCCTCGCAAGGCTTTTATATTTGCCGATACTTGGCAGAGCAGTCCGGGCCGTCAGGACTTATATCAGACAATTTTCCGGCAATGGGCTTCGAAGGATCCGGCTGCAGCCGCAGCTGAGGCAAGCAAGTCGACCTTTCGCCGCACCTACATTTTTTCGCATATAGCATCTCAGTGGGTGGAGAAAGATCCTGATGCCGCAATTGCCTGGGCGAAAAGTTTGCCGGAAGGAAGCAAAAAAAGAGAGGCGATGGAGGGTGTGGTGCGGGGCCTGGCTGTCATTAATCCATTGGAAGCCAGGGACTTTGCGCTCTCCCTGCCTCAGGGAGATATGCGTAACCGAACTCTTGCGAGTATTGCTTCGCAGCTTGCTTATTCTGATCTGTCCGCTGCGGTTGCCTGGATCAGGGAACTGCCTGAAGGACCGGCCCGGCAGTCGGCGTTTGAAAATATAAGTTATGAGTGGGCTCGTAATTGTCCACAGGAAGCGGCCAGTTATGCGTTAACCATGTCTCCGGGTTATCGGCAGAATAACATGATCAGCTATGCTGTCAGTGAAATGGCAGCAGTTGATCGGACTGCTGCACTTGCCTGGGCGGAAACCCTGCCGCAGGGCCAGGTTCGTAACCAGGTTATGGAACAGGTGGTTTCCGTGTGGGCTGGTGCTGATCCTCTGGCTGCTGCCCAGTTTGCAATGCGGCAGCAGTCAGGCAAGTCCCAGAATAATATGATTAGTTCCGTTTGTCGGCAATGGGCCTCTTCCGATTCTGCTGCTGCACTGGCCTGGGCACAGACTCTTCCTGCAGGAAATGGGCGTAATTCAGCCCTGCAGAGTGTTGTTTCAGAGTGGGGTAATTCCGATCCCAAAGCCGCGGCAGCATATGCGATGATATTGCCCGCCGTGGTAAGGAACCAGACTGTTAGTTCTCTTGTAGGTCAATGGGCCAATTCCGACCTTGATGGAGCAGTGGCCTGGGTCAAGCAGCTGGACCCAGGACCGCTCCAGCGTGATACTGCCAGGAATATCATATACCGCCTTACAAGTACTGATATTAAGGCGGCCATAGAGTTCATGGAATCTTTTTCATCCCCGCAACTTCAGAATGAAATGATATCCAATATTGCTTCGCAGTGGTCTCATACTGATTTAAATGGTGCAATTGCGTGGATTCAGAAACTTCCGGAAGGGCGGGGCAAGGCCAGTGCAATTTCAAGTCTTAGTTATAGATGGGCGGAAACAGACCCCAAAGGTGCGGCAGTCTATGCCATGAATATGCCTGAAGGAAACAGTCGTAACAGTTTTATCAATACTATTGCAGGTCAATGGGGGTCTGTTGAGCCATCTGCGGCTATTGTCTGGGCAACCGGACTGCCGGAAGGCAGCAGTCGTCATTCTGCCATTTCCAGTATCTTGTCTTCCTGGGCACGTTATTCGCCCGATGAAGCGGCTACGTATGCAGCAGAACTGCCACAAGGGGAGGTCCAGAACCGTGCGATTCCTGCCGTGGTATCGAGTTGGGCACATACTGATCCCCAGGCTGCTGCAAACTGGGTGAGTACTTTTCCGGAAGGACAGGTGCGTGATTCCGCCGTACAGAATTTAATCTCTTCGTGGGCTCATAATGACCCGGACAGTGCCGGAGCATGGATCAAGACTTTTCCTGCCGGCCGGCAGCGGGACAGCGCGATCGGAAGTTTTGTGGGCAGTATTTCGTATTCTGATCCGGTTTCTGCAATCGCCTGGGTTGAGGGGATAGGCGATGACAATATGCGGAACAGCCGCATGGAGAATGTTGCACGCAGCTGGTTGGAGAGCGATGACAGGTCGGCACGAAACTGGATTGAAAGATCTTCACTGCCCGATGATGCGAAGAAACGTTTATTGAATCGCAGGCAGTGAGCCTTTGTTTGTCTCTTAATTGAAGCAGGTTGATATGAGAAGAACTTTATTAAGTATGGCCGTATTTTTGATGCTATTGATTTGCAGTAATGCCCAGGAGCGTCCAGCCAGACGTCCAGGTCGGGTTATTCCTGAAGGTGTTCGTGCTGTTCGTGATGTTGAATATGTGTCTGGTGGCGGACGCTCCCAGTCGCTGGATCTTTACTTGCCGGAAAAGAGTGGTCAAAAAATGCCGTTGATAATCTGGATTCACGGTGGTGCATGGAAGGCCGGTGATAAGGCCAATTGTCAGGCGTTGCCATTGGTTGAAAAAGGTTATGCGGTGGCGAGCCTGAATTACCGCCTGAGCCAGCAGGCGATATTTCCAGCGCAGATTGAAGACTGCAAGGCTGCCATCCGCTGGTTGCGTGCACATGCAGAAGACTACAATCTTGATGCCGGCCGTTTCGGTGTCTGGGGTTCTTCCGCCGGTGGCCATCTGGTAGCCCTGCTGGGAACCAGTGGAGATGTGAAAGAACTGGAGGGAAAGCTGGGTAATGCTGAGATGTCCAGCAAGGTACAGGCTGTCTGCGACTGGTTTGGACCGACCGATCTCACGCAGATGGAAGCACATGCCCTGACGCCGGGTAAGCCATTCAACCACGATTCTCCGGATTCGCCCGAATCCAAGCTGATTGGAGGCGCCGTTCAGGAAAACAGGGACAAGGCCCTCGCAGCGAGTCCATTGACATACGTCACTCCTGATGATCCGCCATTTCTTATAATGCATGGTGATAAAGACCCATTGGTTCCGTACCATCAAAGCGAAATATTCGAAACGGCATTGAAGAAAGCCGGGGTGGAGGCAGTACTGCATACGATCGAGGGGGCTGGCCATGGCTTTGGCGGGCCTGAGATAATGATGATGGTACAGAAATTCTTTGACAGGCATTTGAAATGCCTGGACAGTAAATGAATGTGTTAAGAAAAATCTGGCTGGCTGGACCATATGTTGCGGTCGGTGTCGGCCTGCTGGTCCTGAAGAATGCCTGGATAACTCTGATCGGATTTCACGGCATTATGCTGGCTGCCCTTTGGTTCCACAGGCGACAATGGAACGTTGAAACGTTGTGGCGCGGGGTACGTCTTTTGTGGCTACCGGTAATCTTAATTTCTGTTCTTGCCCTGGGGTATGGGTTGGTACAGCTTGCCGGAGCGTTTCCGGGATATGGACAGCATTTGAGAAGAATGTTGAATGGAATCGGCCTTGCGGGTGCCGGAATGATGGTATTTGCGGTTTATTTCTGTCTCGCCAATCCTGTTGTCGAAGAAGCTTTCTGGAGGGGTCTCTTTTTTGAAGAGAACAAACGACTGGTCGTTGCGGACCTCGCTTACGGGGGATTCCATTTCCTGTTGTTCGTGCCCTTCATGTTTGTTCATTATGCACTTATTGCCGCTGTGTCCCTTGTGGTGATGGGGTATATTTGGAGAAGAATGGCGTACCATCAGAAGGGGCTGGCCCTGCCTCTTGCATGGCACGCACTGGGCAATTCGGCAGAAATTCTGGCGGTTGCCTGCATCCTGAAGGGGTAAGGATTTGGAAACGGGTATTCTTTCAGTTCCTGTAATGACTATTTTTCGGCCCCGCACGACTTCCTTACGACAAGCGGGGCATCAAGCAGGATTTGCTGCGGAGGCATGTTAGGATCCTTCAGTCGCTGGAGCATTACATGAACAGCGGTTGTTCCGATGTCCCGGCAAGGTTGATGGATTGTGGTTAGCGGCGGAGACAGCAATGTTGCGTATTTTACGTCGTCAAAGCTGACGAGCCGTACATCGGCAGGCACCTTGATTTCCAGAAATGAGAACGTGCGGATCAGGGTGGCTGCAGTGATGTCGTTGGCGCATATCAGTGCGTCAACCCGCTTTGATCCGGTGCCACGTATCAGGGTTTGGACAAATTTTTCGTCTGCCGGATCACCATATGCAGTCCAGCTTTCTTCCGGTATTGTACCGGTACGTGCCAGAGCTTCCCTGATTCCGGCGATGCGAAGTTCAACTGTTGGTGCTGAGCCGGGTCGTGCCAGGAATCGGATTCGCTTTGCTCCAAGTTTCAGGAGGTGCGATGCCGCACGAAAGCCTGCGGCAAAATTGTCGATTCCAACCATGTCAAAGGGACTTCGTTCCGGGAATTGACACAAATCACGGTCAAGTAGAACAACAGGGATGTGATTTTGAATCAATGTTTCCGTGATGTGCCGGTTGATTTCCTCCCGGCCGGATGTCAGTTCCAGCGGTTCGAAGAAAACCCCAGCCACTTTGCGTTGTACATATTGCCGACACAGTTCTTCTGCTCTGCGACTGCGGGTTTCCAGGTCCTGATCGGAAGAATCACCCCAGAGTATTCCGAACCCTTCCGCCTGTGCGCAGCGCGATATTTCTGTGCAGATCGGGTTAAATATTTCCGTGGTGCCAAGGCCGGGGATGAGAAGACCAAAAGTCCCGGTATGGGGAATTGCTCCATGACGAAGGTAAGTTCCTGAGCCGGGGCGACGTTCCAGGAAACCGGCTGACTGTAAATCGCGAAGTGCACGGCTCGCTGTGGGGCGTGAAACTCCAAATTTTCGGACCAGCTGTGCTTCGCTGGGTATACGCTGGTTGGCAGTGTAACGACCCAGCATAATCTCATGCCTGAGCGTTTCAAATATCTGGCGATGCTTTGGCAATCCCTCTAAATCCACGTTAAAGGATTCAGCTTCCGGGTTTTTTTCGTTCTTTTTCATATTTTCCCTGACACCTTTTAACTCGAAGCTGACATTACAACTATTGTTACCATTGGCAAGAAACAAGTATACAAGTAATCTATCTGGTTATAAATTGTCAATATAGTCTCTAAATGCATGAAAGGAGATGCCGTTATGAAGAGTCAAGAGGTGAGTCGCAGGAGTATGCTTGGGTTGCTGGCTGCTGCACCTGCAGCCTTTGCTGTAATGTCAAAAGGTGTTGTTGCTGCGGATTCAGATGCCCGACCGATTATAGGCAAGGTTTTGATGCCGATCGGTGATGCTACTGAGGCCATGGATACTCTTTATCCATTCTTCAGAATGGCTGAAGACGGCTTTAAGGTCGTCGTTTCCGGGCCGGAATCTCGGCTTTACAACATGGTGATACACGAAGTCCCTCCTAATCCGAATGTGCCATGGGATATCACTGAAGAAAGACCAGGTTATCATATCAAATCCGAAATTGCTTTCCGTGATGTTGATCCCGCGGAATACGCTGGCTTGTTTGTGTCCGGTGGCCGGGCTCCCGAGTATATCAGGTATGACAAGGATTTAATGCGTATTACAAAGCACTTCTTTGAAGCGAACAAACCTGTGGGTGTGGTGTGTCATGGTGTTGAGATCGTAAGTGCTGCCGGGGTTATCAAGGGGCGGACAATGACGACAGTCTCAAAATGCGCGCTGGATGCCGAACAGGGCGGTGCAAAATATGTTGATAAGTCGGTAGTGACGGACGGCAATCTTGTCTCCTGCCGGACCTGGCACGATTATGCGCCATTCTTTCATGATTTCATGAAGATGCTTAATGCATCTGTTAAGAAGTAGAAACAACAAGGTAATTAATTATGATGCAAACAAGACGTCATTTTATGCAGCAAGTTGCAGGTACAACAGTTCTTGCCGCATTTCCTTTTATGGCCGGAGCAGCACCTGATGATATCAGCCTGGGGTTCAGCCTTTATGGCATGAAAACTTTGTCTCTCGATAAGGCTCTGAAGACCTGTGCGGAGACTGGTTTCCGTAATGTTGAATTGACGCTTAATCCCGGTTATCCTACGGAACCGAAGCTGTTGTCTGCCGATGCCCGAAAAGCGCTTCGCGACAACATGGCATCGCTGAAGCTTGAAATGTCGGGACTGATGCTCAACCTGAGCCTGACAGTCGATGATCAAGTTCACGCAAAAAATCTGGATACACTGAAGGAGGCGGCTCAGTTTGGGAGCGATTTGTTATCTCCATCACGACCCCTCATAGAGACTGTTCTTGGAGGGAAACCGTTGGAATGGGATTCTGTGAAGGATCGCATGGCGGAGCGCTTGAAAGAGTGGGCAGCCGTTGCTGAAAAGGCTGAGGTTCTTCTGGCTGTAAAAGCGCATGTGGGCAGTGCGGTGAATACGCCGGAGCGATTAATGTGGCTGTTGCAGAAGGTGGATAGCAGAGCGGTCAAGGTGGCTTACGACTACAGCCATTTCAAATTGCAGGGGATTGGTCTCGATGAAAGTATGAAGCTTCTATTACCGCATACGCGGTTTATTCACGTTAAAGATGCCGCAGGTGATGCGAAGAAATTCCAATTCCTGCTTCCAGGTGATGGTGACACTGATTATTCCGCATATTTCGGGCTTCTAAAGAAATATGGATACAAGGGCCCTGTTGTTGTAGAAGTGAGCGGACAGGTATTCAATAAGCCGGGCTACGATCCGGTTGTTGCGGCACGGAAATGTTATTCGATTCTCAATGCCGCACTGGCGAAGGCGTAAATTTTGAAGAGCTACATGTTTGTTTTGAAATCAACCCGCAGAGCTTCGTTTAGAATTTTAAATACGATCCTGTGATAATTTTTAATGTTGATGGTAAGCTTAATCTGCGAATCCTCCTGGACCGTACAAGTGTCGAGGTTTTTGCAAACAAGGGGCAGGCCGATTTATCGAAAGTTTTCTTTGTCAACCCGGACGACAGATAGTCATGTATCAGTGTTGCGGGTGGTTCGGCAAAGATTACACGTCTGGTTATCCGGGAGTTGTGGTCTATCTGGCCGCAGCCAAAGTGATCAGCCATGGATGTGGTTTTACCACGTGGCTAGGCTGTAAGGTGCAGAGGGGTTATTGAGTTGCAGGCGGATGCGACCAAGGAAATGTCGAATAACCCAGTAAATGTGCCTTATTTTCTTTGTTTGTTTGAAATCATCACCACAAGCTGTAATATCAGGAATTATTACAACTAGATATATTAACATTACGATATCGTTCGAAATGTAATATAGTTCATGCAAATGAACAACAAAGTCAAATCGGGTAGTGGAGTCAAATTGTTGTCTTTCGGCGAGGTGTTATGGGACATCATAGAAGATCGTGCCCATATCGGCGGAGCGGCGTTTAACCTTGCGGCGCACGTAAAACGATGCGGGCTTGAATCTTACCTGATTACATCCGTGGGTATGGATGATTTGGGACACGGAATTTTAAAGGAAATAGACCGGTTGAAAGTAAGCCGGAAATATGTACAGACTGACAGTAAGCATTCCACAGGTACGGTCACTGTTAAACTGTCGGCAACGGGTCAGCCTTCTTACACTATACATACAGATGTAGCCTGGGACTTCATCGATGTGCGCAACAGTGTTGTTTCGGATCTTGCTTCCGAGAATTTTGCTGTCATCTGTTTCGGGACCTTGGTTCAAAGGGGGAAAACCTCACGAAAAAGTCTTCTAAATGTTTTGGAGTCGATGAAAAATGTTCCGGCCTTTTACGACGTGAATCTCCGTCAAAGTTATTATTCCCGTGAATTGATTGCCGGCGGTTTGAAACGGGCGACGGTTCTGAAGCTGAATGACGGTGAAGTTGCTGTACTTTCCGATCTTCTTTACGGTCGCAGGATGAGGGAAGCTGAGTTTGTGCAAACGCTGCAGGGCGAGTATCCTGTGAAAGTGGTGTTGATAACAATGGGTGACAAAGGGTGCATTGTTGCTGAGAATGGCCGGGTGGAAAAGTGTTCCGGGCGCCGTGTGAAAGTGGTGGATACAGTTGGTGCCGGGGATGCGTTCTCAGCGGCATTCCTGGCCAACTGGCTTTCTGGGAAAACGGCTGTTGAGGCGGCAGAGAAGGGGAACATCCTTGGGGCGTATGTGGCTTCCAAGAACGGAGCCATTCCGGATTATGATGATGAAATTCGCAATGCCCTTGGACTGAAATAAGAAAAGAGTGTTTAACCACGAAGCAGGAAAAAAGAAAAGGTATGAAGAATAGACTTTCTGTCCTTTGTGGTGAAAGTCTCTAGATAAATAGAGAAAGGGAGAAAGAAATGAGTATTAAGTTGTTGATGTGTGCGGTGATTGCAGCCTTGGGCGGGTTTCTATTCGGTTTTGACACTGTAGTTATCTCCGGCGCGGAGAAGACGATCCAGACGCTTTGGGGCCTGAGTCCGGCAATGCATGGGTTGGCGATGGGTGCGGCGTTGTGGGGTACGGTGCTGGGTTCGCTTATCGGGAGCTGGCCCACTGACCAGTTCGGTCGCAAGAAGACCCTGCTTTGCATCGGTATCCTGTTCCTTGCCGGTTCGCTGTGGTCCGCACTGGCTCAGGGAGTGTACTCCTTCGCGATCGCCCGGTTTCTGGGGGGCATTGCCATAGGTATATCCACGGTGGCCTCGCCGCTTTATATCTCCGAGATTGCGCCTCCTAAATTGCGTGGGCGGCTTGCCGGCATGTTCCAGTTCAACATCGTTTTTGGGATCCTGGTAGCTTTCTTCTCCAACTACATGCTTTCCGGTCTGGGTGCGAATTCCTGGCGCTGGATGCTCGGTATAATGGCTGTGCCGTCGATAATCTATGCGTTGGCCTGCTTTGCCATTCCAGAGAGCCCGCGCTGGTTGATCGCGCGCAAGGGCGATCGGGCTGCCGGCATCGGGGTGCTCCGTCTCATCATGCCTGAGGTCTCTGAGAAGGAGATTGAAGCGAAGGTGGACGAGATCTCCACGGCGGCAATGCATGAAAAGGCAAGTGTCGGGCATTTCTGGAGTGCGCGCCTGAAAATTCCCATCATGCTGGCGTTTCTCGTGGCGTTCTTCAACCAGCTCTCCGGTATCAATGCGATCCTGTACTTTGCGCCCAGGATTTTTGAGCTTACCGGTTTGGGTGCCAAGGCAGCGCTGCTGCAGTCGGTAGGTATTGGGGTGACCAATCTTATCTTTACCTTCGTAGGGCTTTGGCTGATCGACCGGCTTGGCCGGCGGACGCTGCTGTATATTGGCTCGTTCGGTTACATTGCGTCGCTAGGGCTGTGCTCGTGGGCGTTCTTCTCGGGACACTTTGCAATCGTCCCTGCGTGCATCTTTGCCTTTATTGCAGCACATGCGGTAGGCCAGGGCTCGGTGATCTGGGTGCTGATCTCTGAAATCTTCCCGAACCGGCACAGGGCCGAGGGACAGTCGCTGGGAAGCTCGACGCACTGGGTATTCGCGGCGCTTCTGACCACGTTTTTCCCGTCGATCGTGGCTATATTCGTTCCCGCCAAGGATTCGCCCCCGGGCCCGGCCGGCTACATCTTTGCTTTCTTCTGTTTCATGATGATCCTGCAGTTGGTGTGGGTGAAGACCATGGTGCCGGAGACCAAGGGAGTGCCGCTCGAGGAGATGCAGAAGAAACTGGGAATAGAATAGGAAAGAAGAATTATACCACGAAGGACACAAAGAAAAGGCAAAGTGATGAGATTATTGGAAACAATCTCCGTGACCTTCGTGGTGGAGATAAAAAGGAGGAATAATTATGAAACAGTGGTTTATCAATATCGCGGTGGTAATGGGTTTAGTTCTGGGCAGCGTTGCGGAAGAGGCAAAGGATATAGTCATTGCCGATTTCGAGGGCAAGGATTATGGCGAGTGGAGAATCACAGGTGAAGCATTTGGTACGGGGCCGGCACAAGGAACCATGCCCAAACAGATGAAAGTTGAAGGATTTTTGGGTAAGGGCTTGGTTAATTCATTTATGAATGGTGATGGGTCAACCGGTACTCTCACCTCGCCGGACTTCAAGATTGAGCGGAAGTTTATATCTTTTCTGATAGGCGGTGGCGGTCATGAGGGTAAGACATGTATGAACCTGCTTGTAGAAGGTAAAGTTGTGCGGACGGCCGTGGGTCCGAATGATGAGCCGGGTGGCAGTGAAGCCTTGGCTGTTTCCCAATGGGATGTCAGTGAATTTGCCGGTAAGACTGCGAAGATTGAGATAGTGGATGATGCTAAGGGTGGCTGGGGGCACATCAATGTCGACCAGATTGTTCAGACTAACCGGAAATCGGCGGCCGTACTGCACGACGTGAAACGTGAATTCGAAATTTCAAAACATTACTTGAACCTGCCTGTGAAAAACGGTGTACCGAAACGATTTGTAACGGTTCTTGTGGATGGAAAAGCCGAACGCAAATTTGATATTGAGCTTGCTGATTCAACTCCGGACTGGTGGTCGGTACTGGATGTAACGCCATGGAACGGGAAGAAGATAACTCTCAGTGTGAACAAGCTGGCGGAAGATTCGGAAGGTCTTAAATCGATAGAACAGGATGATAAAATTAAGGGAAGCGAGAACCTGTACAGCGAAGAACTCCGCCCCCAGATTCATTTCTCCCCGAAACGCGGCTGGAACAACGATCCGAACGGGATGGTTTTCTATAAAGGCGAATATCATCTTTTCTTCCAGCACAATCCGTACGGCTGGGGCTGGGGCAACATGCACTGGGGGCATGCTGTAAGCAAGGACATGGTTCACTGGCAGGAGTTTGATGATGTGCTGGCACCTGATGAAATGGGCCCTATGTTCAGCGGTTCGGCCGTGGTGGACTGGGAGAATACCAGCGGATTTGGCAAAGACGGTCAGCCGCCGATGGTGTTGATTTATACTGCTGCTGGGAATCCTACGGTGCAGGGTATTGCCTACAGCACAGATGGTCGGAACTTTACGAAATACAGTGGCAACCCGGTCTTGAAACAAATCACCGGTGGTAACCGTGATCCGAAGGTGATCTGGCATCCGCCTTCGCCAAGAGGCTACGGCGTGACAAGTGAGCCAACAGGCAAGTGGGTTATGACGCTCTATGTCGGCCTGCCGACTCATGAAGGCAAAGTGGACAAGAAGGGCAAGCCGGTGAATGAGCACACCATTCATTTCTTCAGTTCGCCGAACTTGAAGGATTGGACATTGATGAGCCAGATCGATGACTTTTATGAATGTCCTGACTTCTTTGAGCTTCCAGTTGCCACGCCTTCGTCAGGCGACTGCGGCGCGGCAAGTGGCAATCTTAAGAATAAGAAGTGGGTATTAATGGCAGCCAACAGCGATTACAAGGTCGGCACGTTCGATGGCAGGGAATTCAAGCCGGAAAGTGAGAAGTTGAAGGGGCACCGAGGCCAGGGTTTCTATGCTGCACAGACATTCAGTGATATCCCGGCAGAAGATGGTCGCCGTATACAGATCGGCTGGCTGCAGGCAGCATCACCAAAAATGCCTTTTAATCAGGCAATGACAATTCCCCTTGAATTGAAGCTTCGTAATACCGCAGATGGAATCAGGATGACGTGGACACCCGTCAAGGAACTGGAGAAGTTGCGTGCGAAGTCGCATAGCGTCAATCCACTTACAATGAAGGCCGGCGATGCAAATCCACTTGCGGCCGTGAAAGGTGAACTACTTGAGATCCGCGCTGGCTTCGAGCCCGGTGATGCGGAAGAAATTATCATCAAGGCGCGTGGCGCAACCATTACCTATGATGTAAAGAAGCAGGAAATGAGCGTTAACGGTCAGAAGGCTCCGGCTCAACTTATTGGAGGCAAACAGCAGATTGTCATTTATGTTGATCGCACGGCGTTGGAAGTATTTGCCAGTGAAGGCCTTACTTATATGCCAAAGCCATTTATTCCAAGGGCGGATGATTTGTCGGTGGAGCTGTCGGTGAAAGGTGGAAGTGCAAAGATTATCTCGCTTGAAGTTCATGAACTCAAGTCGGCATGGACGCCGGTTAAATAAGAGCCTGGTATATTTTGGCCAGGGTTCAGAGTTGCTAAGAAGCGAGGCATGGTTCAAACAGCGGGGAGTCGAAGATCCAGAGAGATCCCTCGGCAGGCTCGGGATGACAAGCCTGGCTGTTACTGGATTGCAGCAGGAGTGTATAAATCAGGAGAACTAATATGAAAATATGGAAAGTATGTGGGCTGGTCTGTGGCGTAGGGTTGATATCTGCTCTTAGTTTTGGGGCGGCGGATGATTCAAAGGCGGTAAAGCTGGTTGACAGGGAGGCGCTGGCAAAAAAGATTGAGGCAAAAATAGGAAAGGAGGGGATGACCCTGGCGGACCAGTTGCGTGGCGCCCGCGAGTTACGGCAAAGGCTCTGGAACGATCCGCAAAGGCCCCGCTATCATTTAATGCCACCTGATGGTTTCTGGAACGATATAAACGGCACAATATTCTGGAAAGGGCGCTATCATGTCTTTTTCCTTGGCCGGCTTGCCCCTGATCGTGACACCATTCTCAGCGGTAAGGATACAGATCATGCGCGTGAAATCTGGCTGCATTCCTCGAGTAAAGACTTGGTGCACTGGATACATCATCCACCTGCGATTCTGCCGGTATTCGATGGCAGTATGCCGAACGGCATTTACAGCGGTGACATGATTAATGATGCGCCTGTGCCGACGATTATTGTCCATATTCCGAAGCAGGGTACATGTATTTATACAGCTGAAGATGATGAGTTGATCCGTTGGAAACCGAATCCGGCCAATCCTGTTATTCCGTTGACAAACGCTCAGCCAGAAGCAGTAATATTTGATCCATGTGCCTGGAAAGAAGGGGATATCTACTACGCACTTGTTGGCAACAAGAACAAGACTCCGGGTTACGAGGGTGATTCGTCGAGTTTGTTTAGATCGAGTGATCTGGTGAAGTGGGAGTATCGTGGGCCGTTCTACAAGTCAGACCGGAAATGGACAAAGGAATACGAGGACTGCGCCTGCCCGGACTTCTATCCTCTGGGTGACAGGCATATGCTTATTTCGCATGTGCATCGCCCGTGGAATCATCTTCAGTATTACATCGGGAAATGGGATAAGCAGAATGAAAAATTCCTTCCTGAGTCACATGGTTAC
>Ga0156394_1104_pt1 | contig 13329 bp, 6 predicted proteins | sample RifOxyA3_FD_108038 | JGI IMG/M metagenome (GOLD analysis project Ga0156394, IMG submission 108038) | Lentisphaerae bacterium RIFOXYA12_FULL_48_11 | reverse complement strand
CCCACGAACGGTCGGTCTGGACAGGCTGAGCTTCCAGCTTCTTACCATCTATTATCACACACGGTTTGATTGTTGTATCCAGAGGGCAATAACCTGACTGCATTTTCAATGTCAGTGCGGTGACGTTCTTTGTCTCCACTTTCACTGTGCGGTTATCGACTATCTCCGCGTCAACCCGCGCCCGTTCCCAGTGTTTGTCCATACTGTCGATGGTAACCCACAGCATTTCATTATAGCGCAATGTCCATGTGGTGAATTTCACTTTCTGTGGTACGGGATTACGGCCTTTCACGGCAATGGCATTCAGGCGACGGTCTATTTCTATCTTTGAGTCAGGATGATAGCGGTGCTCGGTACCCGGTCCGATGACATGGTTCATTGTCAGACCTTCTGCTTTCAGCGCGGCTTCCATCATGTCGGCAGCCTGTTTCTGCCGGTCCTTCTCACCGCTGTAAACCACGGTCGAACAGTTGAACAGGTTCACGGCATAATCGGTGGAATCATACATATGCCACAGCGTCTGTTCATATGATGGCGGCATGTTGGTCGGATCCTGCATGATCTTGCAGAACTGGGCGGTCTCACTGAATCCGGCGCCAGGGGCCGCAGCAGCCCACAGCCCGGAAAAATGAGTGGCAAACTGCCAGCAGGCGCCACCACCCATCGAGAACCCGCGTAAAAGTATACGGTTTTCATCAATCGCGTAACGTTTCTTTACCTCTGCAAGCGCTTCAAAGAGATCAACCTCGCCTGCAAATTTGTTCGCATTGCAGTAACGTCCATACAGGTGCAGGACAAAAGCATCCGGCGGCGTAAATTGACCCGCATCTGTATGCCGCTGCCATAGGAAATTCACTTCGCTCAGCTTTTCATTGCGGCCGTGCAGCCAGATATCCAGCCTCCGCGGACGGTCAGGATCCATTTCGTACGATTGTGGTATCACCATTCCATACGGTTGAACCGATCCGTCTATTTTGGAAATATATCCGCGCGGCAACAGGCCTGAAACAGTTGCCCAGACAGGCTTTCCCTCTTTCAACTGCTTTGCTCGCTCGAGCCCAAACTCAAGAAGCTTCTTTGCATTTGGAACTTCTTTCACGTTGAAAAACTCGTTATACGTGAGTGCATACCTGATCGCGTTCTGGTAAATACGCACATCGGTCAATAAATCAATCTGTGGACTTTTGAGCTGTTTGGCTAAAAGGTCGATTTCCTTGGTCAGTTCCTGAAGACCTTGTTCAAGCTCAGCCTTGTCGGCGTCGGAAAGTTGTATGCCAGGCGGCGGAATAGGTCTTACTTCTTCCTTTTTCGCAGGTTCCCCGCAAATTGTCGTGGCGGCAAAGAAAAGACACAAGAGGCTGTTTCTGACTGTTTTCATGTTTTTCTCCTTTAGCATGTCTGACGATGGCGATCAGGAGTAGGGTCACTCATCAGACCTTTACAATGGACTTTGAGATTGTACTGGCCATTCTTTTAATTCGTTCAGTCAATTCCCGGTCTTTCACCAATACAGGCAACAGGCGTTGCTTCTGCTTGCTCACTCCGCCGTCATCCGCCTCTATCCCGGGCATACGATCTTCCGGCCAGATAATATCCCCTTTAACCGCCTTCTCCAATCTCTGCCCTATTACCTGCTCTTCAACCTCCTGCCTGTACTCCTTATCTCCTATCGCGTTTAGAATTCACTTCGGCATCAACTTAGCGCCTTTTTCAAGCAGCAGTTTTACGACTTCCACGCATTCAGGGGCCGACTTCGAAGAAGACGCCCAATATAACGCTGTCCGGCCGCCTTTATCCTGTGCATTAACATCTGCCCCTTTGGCCAAAAGTAGTTTTACCGTCTCCAATTGCCCGTGCTCAGCTGCGGCAATAAGAGCCGTGCTATACTCCGTCCGCAAATTAACATCTGCCCCCTTTTCAATGAGCAGTTTCGCAATCTCGAAAGAACAAGCCGCCGCATTTATCAAAACAGTCTCTATATCATCACGCGCATTAACATCCGCCCCTTTCTCGACAAGATAAACAACCGTACCTAATTTGCCACGCCACGCAGCATACAGTAGAGGTTTGTTTTCGGTTGGATTTGCCCCGTGCTCCACAAGACATTTTACAATATCAACATCAACATCTTCGCTCCATGTAGCAAGTTCAAGGGCATTCTTGAATTTACCAGAAGCACTCTTGACATCAGCCCCATCCTTCAATCCTTCTTCAACCATGTTTCTGTCATTCTTCATAATACCGGCACGCAACTTTTCGCTTGGCGAAACAAACGCGCCCAGGGCATTTCTTATCGCACTTGGATTAAGCGTAAAGTATCCGTCAGGTCCATACAACAGGCCTGTATTATCCACGCCAACTAGCGGCCACCTCGCCTGTTGAGGCTCCAGTTTTTCCCATTTCTTCGTCCGAAGCCATTCATAGAACACACAAGGCTTCCCCATGAAGTCCAACTGTAATCCATTTTCCTTGTACCACCTTATGGGTAAATCCGGAGCATCACTTGTACTAACGCTTCTTATACTACCTCTCAAATATTCCTGTGCATAAACGGCCATATACGGAGAAATCCGGCAAATATCGCTCATAGCTTTTATTTGACCAAATAAATCGTGCGTGAGAATCAACTTCCCCACGCAGTAAAGAATTCTGTCATTTTCTGACGGGACGCTACTTTCCAGTAAACTTTGAATTTTTGGTTTTTGATAGCCATATGACTTTAAAAACAACGTCCATGTTTCTTCAGGGAAGTTATGATTGCCACATACAAGCATCGCCTTCATATGGTTCAGATATGACGCCAGAGTTTCCTGGGTATTTGCTTTAATATACTTTGAATATGCACTTCGACGTTGCTGCATAGACCCACATGGATCGTCGATCAAAGCCTTCATAAGGCGATTGAAATCAGGGTCAGATGTCTCTATTTTACCAAGTTCAGGGAGTACTGTTCTGGGAAAAGGATAGCATGCAACATAGAAGGTCGCCGATTCACCATGACTTTTCCAGTCAGGTGTCTTCTCCATGACTTTATTCTGCTCTGCGATCGATAAATAGAACCGGGACAATCGGTTATAAAATTCGATTGGCGACTGTTTTTTGGGTGCGACAACAGAGGAATACTCCATATTGACCATCTGAGTATAGAGTGAAACAAAGTCCTTCAGCCAGCCAAGATCGCTTCTTCCTGACGGATTTTCTGCAATCCATTTCTCAAGCAGAACTGTTGCCCGGGGAGAGAAGAAACGCAGGCTTTCCCGTTCTCTTTTTGACAATTTCAAGCCTATCTGATCTGTTACACGGGTAAACTCATACGGCTGAAGACGCCGAAACACACACTGGCGAGGATAGTCATCGTCTGTAAGACTGGTTGCATCACACTCCTGCAACTGCCCATTACGGCATATGAGCAAATGAACGGTATCAAGTTTCTGAGTTGTACATGTTAATATTAGGTCCAGTTCACCAACGCCAAAGAAACGAAAACCATCCGCCGCAAGAATCCGGTCATTAATCTGCAGGCCATGCAAGGATTCACGTGTATCACCGGACGAAATTACAGAAAATCCTAGGTTTTTTGTTCTTTCAAGTTCTGCCATGCTGACTTCCTCTCCACTGAGCAAGTCAACGATTTTTCCTGCTATGGTGATATTACTGAAACAAAACAACAAGGAAGCAAGGCACAACAGTTTGTTAAGTAGTTTCATTTTTTTCCATTTACAGTAGACGTCACACGTCTCATTTCTGAACCAACTCTGAGCATGAAACCAAATATACCGCATTGGGTGTAAGCACATACAAACCATTATCGTTTAGCACTAAGTCCCTAATTTTCAAGTCATCACGACAGGAAGACTCTTCATCGACCTGAACATACTGGAATAACTCGCCGGGTATGACTTGCCCTGATTTAACGCCAAAATGATATTCAAAAAGTTCTCCGGGAGATGTGCAAAATATGCCATTCTTTGCCGGGACCGCATGCCATACGTCATCAAATCTAAATCCGCTTTTTTTCCATTTCGCCGACGTCCCGTATGATCCATATTCACCACTCATTACGGTGGAGCCTTTCATCGTCATTAAATCGCAAAGAAACAGTCCACCGGATAGGCAGACCAAGAGCTGGTTTCCGAACAGTTTCAGCCCTCCAGGATAACGTAAAGCTTCGCCGTGGCTTACGAACTTAGTCAGCCCTTCAACATCTGTTTTTTCAAAAGTCATCTTGTCCGGATCATAACGGAACAGAGAAAAATCAGCCAAAACCCATAGAACACCACGGGTAGGGTCTGCGGCAATACCATTCACGGTCTTATTACCCAGTTCAGAATTCCGATTTTCTGCGCGGGTTGAAGTGATTATTCGCGAATCTCCCGTCTTCAAATCCACCTCCATCAATCCCCTATTTTTCTCCTCTAGAGGATTTTCGCCCGGCCCCCATGTAATCTTCAATGGATCACTCCCTATCACTGCAAATAACTTGTCCTTCAAAGATTCCAGATAAAGAATTTTGTTGTACGCCAAACCCGTCATCTCATTCATTTGCCTTGATTTTCCATCCTTACCCATCACCAGCAATCCAGCGTCCAGAAATCCAAGGTAAACATCTCCATCATTCAATGCCACTGCAGGCCTAGCAGACACGCAGTCATATTCAAAACTGGACTTGCGAAAAGACAACTCCCCTTTCCCGCCCGGATCAAGGACAATGACACCGAACTTTTTCCCACGTGAATAAACAATCATCATGGAACGCTCCCAGAACAATAGCCGACGAAATTCAACGTTATTCATGTCGGCCATCAACAAGCGTTTGTCATCGCTCGCTATAACCACAACGGGCTTGTAATTCCCGGCAGGGGCAGACTGTGGCACCTCAGGTACAGGTTTTACTGTTACCGCAGGCTGCATATTGGTTGATAGAGAATCCATAACCTCTAGCTGAGACATTTTGACCTGTAAGTCGCGTGAACATCTATCGTAACCAATAATCCCGACCAATCTCTTGATCCACATTACCGCATCTTTCTCTCGTCCACTCAGTATAAGCGTATCTGCAAACCAGCACCCAGTCCAACCCCACTGCCTAGGATCCCCTCTACCGATTAAGAAATTCTCATATGCAAAGTTAAAAATCTCTTCCAAATGCTTCAACCTGATATTTGTGTTCACCTTTTCATCCGAAGAAAATTGTGTAGAAATCACAATAGCAGCCACAGGACTCAAATCCTTCTGAACTTTACCTGCATCAAAACGTTCCCGGTATGACTTCTCAACTTGTTCATTGCCCCGGAGCACATCCGAAGAGAATCGAATATTATACTCTTTGATTTTAAGCTTCACATCCGGATCGTTTGTTTTATCAAGGTAGGCAATATAATTGTTTATCTTTGCCCGTGCTTCGCCGTCACCACTGAACTTTCCGGCAGCTCTAAGAAAGCTCCCAACCATCAGAGCGCTATCTTTTTTATCGGGACTGTCGATGGTCACCTTTGCCATACGAATCAATTCATCAACATTCTGAATAAGTTCCAATGATTGAGCTTCCTGGTTCAACACATTGGCGTATATATTGTTATCTTTCCCGGCGTAAATCTTCCTGCACTCTTCGAGAAAACTCCAGTATGCAGCGATCAACTCTTTATATCTTTCTTCTCCCTGCCATTTTCCTGCAGCTTTATACTGACACAGATAGTCAATATGATTTAGACATTCCCGTATCTCGTTGAAATGAGACGATCGTATAGCGCTATTGGACTTCAGGTCGGGAAAAGGCATGGTTCTAACAATCTTTCTTGCAAGATCAAGAGCATGGAAACAGAAATCCTCCTGCCATGTGTATCTCGTCTGCGAGATACACATGGATCGGAATCGATAATTCATCGCCTCTAGAAGGAACTTCTGATATTCTATTATTTCTGGCATAAGCGCATAAGCACTCTCTGCAAGCGGTAATGCCCTGACATCGTCGTTGCGTCGAAGATAAATACTGGCCTCTTCTTTAAGACGCTGGGCCTCAATTGCCGGATCCACGGATGTTTTAGCTGCGACTCCAGCAATCCGGCTCAACAGCATATTTGCAGTTCGAGAACATATGTCTTCTATCTGTTCGCCCGAACCGTCAACATTCACCTCTGTAATGAGTTGTCCTCCGCGTCTGGCCCTTACAGATATTGACACACCGTTTATTGCCGAATTTATCCGATACGTGCCATCAATCATTAATGCAGATGGCCGAAGAGATTCCGGCAACACATTGATCAATTCCTGCTCATTTACTATAGCGCCTGCGGAAAGGCGCTCCATAACCACAACACCCGGATACAGTACCAATTTACGCTCGATACTCCCTGCCAATGCCGTTTGAAGCCAGTCCCAACGTGGATTAAGTTCCTCGCTCCTGAAAGTTGTCACTGCCACTGGAAGAAGAAGCGATGTATCAACATTCATCCTTTTCATCTGCTGGACAACATTTTTGACAGTGGAGTCCACAAGCGCCAGATTTTCCTCCTGCTGGTACCTGACTGCCACAAGAGAGTCAAACAGTTTGAAGCCATAACGTACATTAAGGAGCCTCAAACGTATCTGTGTTTGTCCCCCGGTATCCTGTTCAGCCTTCATCAGGAGAATATCATCGGCCATTAAGAGCTTTCCGCATTTAACAAGCAGGGATGAATCGACCTTTGCAGAAATATCCAAAGACAAAGACTGTTCCTTCAATATCGTATTGATACGGTCTCTTTCTATGAGTTCGATATCTTTTTGCTTTGCGAACTCTGCAAACATCAGATCCGCAAAGTCTGAAGAACCCTTAACTTCAGACGCCTTGTTGATAATTGCGAGCCGGACATTGTCCTTAGCTTTTGCATCGAGTGGAAATAGAACCGAAAGAGAGAAAGTAAAAGCCAAAAAGGTCGGATGACGAGATAACAAAAGGAAAACGCACCTTTTACCAAAAAGCACAAAAACCTCCCAAATAACTGACATTAAAAGAAACTAATGAGGAACTATTTCTTCAACAGTTTCGGCAGCATTCTTTCTGCAATCAAGTTGATATCATGCCTACAAGACCTCATTTGACATCAATCCAGTAAATTTTATCATTACCATTATAAATACAAAACTCGATCCCTTCATAACAGTATTCAGTTGCCTTAGAAGTGCCTAATGCTGGAGGAATTCTATTATGGACGTAAGACCTGACAGGCTTTCCCATCATTTCCTCCAATTTCGCTCTAGTCATTCCTATGGTTACACCATTGGCAAGTTTCGGCATGCCACCGCCACTATTGAACCCAGAATCGGACAAGCAAAATGACAGAATTTTCTTAGCATCAGAGTGCAAACTGATACTCAAACTGACACCATCATTCCTGTAGCCTCTTACATAATAAAGCTTCTTTCCTGATTCTGTCACAACAGGCATAGGACCCCACGATGGTTTTCCCAAAACGCTGAACATCGTCTCTTCCGAATCCCCAAGTCTCAACCCACCCATTCCCACCTTTGGAATAACAGGATTTCGAGAAAGTTGAACCAACCACGCAGAAGGTTTGTCTTGCAGACCAGGTTCCCCCCGATTGATGGTATCTCCCACACCTGTAAAAATGACTTTGGATACTTTGAGAGACAATTCACATGCATTTGTCTTCCCAACATCTGTCAAACTTTCCCAATCAGCTGGATGGGTCTTCAAATCATCGATGGATTCAGGCGCAATACTTTCCACGGCCTTCAATGCAATTCGATTAATTTCCCTGTCAACATCACTGGAACATGCCAGTTGTTTTAACTTTGGAACCGCTTCCACGGCCGGTGGCCCTATCTTTCCAAGCGCTATGGCCGAAAGCATCTGCAATCTTAAGGAACTATCATTGAGAGCTTCCTCAAGCAGCGGCACGACTTCCTTGGCTTTATTTCCAATCAGTGCCAGGACATTGAGGACCTCCTCCTTGGGAATACTGCCAGTCCTGTAAGCTTCAGCAAGTTCACTCACAACAACCCAATCATGCAAGTCGGTCATGGACTCGCAAGGCTGTTCCGTTTTTGCCAATACAGAATCGGATACTTGCCAGACATTACTGAACGATGAAGTCATCCACTCCCTTCCTGAAAGAAGTAAATGTCCATAGTGACTACTGCTACACAACAGGTATTCCGGCGTGTCAGGGAGCTGACGGGTCGTCAGCTGCTTTTTTATTGTCTCCCCTGGAATTTTCGTCTTTTGACTCACTTGGACCATAAAATTAGTTATGACATTGAAACCGGGAAGAATACCCGTACCTTTATAAACTCTTCCGGCAAGAGGATCCACCAGGAACTCCGACCGATCCTCCAGTTTAACAATGATACGCTTGTTTGAACTGTTTAAAGACTCGGCAATAACATCCATTCCTGTCGGTTTGTATACCATGCTGACCTTTTTTAGATCCTTCGGAATATCATCGTCATGCTCCCAGCCCGCCCTGTTTCGACCCACATGAATTATTCTGGTGGTCAGCCGTCCCGAATCATCTATCTGCAAGGTTCCGATCCAGCTACGCATCCGTCCCTTGTCGCTGAATACCCCGGACACGCACAGGAAACCAACATCAAGCGGAGCACAATGATTTACCGGCAGGACACCATTTTCCGAAGTAAGAAATGCCATCTTTTCCGACACTGGATCCATGACAAGAATGAAGGGTTCTTCTTCAGACGTGGCTGCCCATACGTATTTGCCGTCGAAACACAATAATTGAAATCGAGTCTTCTTCGGCTCTTTGGCGGCAAACACCCTTTTTAAACACCCCTTTGTTTTCATGAGGTATATATCATTAATACCCCAGGCAACATCAACAGCAGGCCCCACCGGCAACCAGCCTGTTATCTTGAGTTTGTCGAATCTGCCCTCATCTTTGTCCCCAGCCCCGACCGTAAACTCCAGCTTCCTGAAATATGAATCCGACCCTGTCGGTGCCCCGGGTGTCCGTTTGTACGCTTTGATCACCGCCTCAAGATTACTTACAGCTTTCACCGGGCGGGAACCCGTCTCGGCGAGAGTCCCGCGTCTCAACACCTGCACTAGTTCCTTTTCGTCAGGAACCTCAACCACCTGTGCAGCTTTCTCAACATAAGTTATCCGACCCGCACTTGAAACATAGGCAGAATTTCCAAGCATGGAGAGCACATCCCGCCCAAGAGCTGAGCCCTTCAACGACAAATACATTTTAAATAAAATTTCAGGAAACTGTCGCACTTCCGAACCGGATCGAACCATCTCAAACAGAGAATGCGCACTGACGGGCGGCTCAGATTCCCCTGCATTTCCTGTCATCAGATCACTCTCGCAACCCTTAACCTGCTGCAAAACGACATCGTAGAAGAACTGCTGCATCCTGGAGCGGCGGGATATCACCTCATTATTCAGTTCCTTGAATCTGGGGTCAAACCGGCTCTTTAATAATAAATCGGCAAGAACACGACCATACTCCATCAACAGTCTTAGTTCCTGCTTTGTGCATTTCTCTCCGCTTGAAAACATCCTGACGATATGGTTGTAAACCATTTCGACATCATTCATCGTTTTTCCCGGAGCCTGCTCTTTAACCGCAGCCTTCACGATCGCAATAAGACTCGAAGCTGCGGCGCCGTGATAATGACGGTTTGAAGGATCTAGAAGAATACAGGCTTCGAACAAAATCATGGCCTCGCTCCAGCTCTGGCAGCGAAAGAATGTTTCCCCTCTTTCAGAGAGCTCTCGTAATTCATCCCTCGGGTCAGCCGCAATACCACCGACACTCCCCACGCCCTCCATTAGTGTCCCGCCAGCCTTGATCAGGAATTCCGGAACCTCGTTATCCTTAAGACCTGACTGCTCAAGAAACTTCATCTCCTTGGCATCCTGCTTCAATGCTATCCTGAATGATGTCTGCAGTTTGCCATTCTCTTTCGTTGTTGTGAATTCACCGGAAATGTAAAGAGGCTGCAAACGCTGTATGCCATCGACCTGCCCGGCCAGGTTGCGCTCCCCAGACACAGAACGCGCCTCATTAAACTCAACAACAAGAACACCCCTGCGGCCAAGAAGCACATTCTCCACCATTTTCGCATAGGCAGACTGAAGATATTCAGAATCAAAAAAAACATCCCGGCACAGGAATGGCGGTACGGCAACTACGCCGGTAATACCCTCCGCAAACTTCTTTCGCGCAACCGAAATGTAATCATGGATCACCGCAGCCGCTGCCTCTGCCTTGTTGCCCCACGGTACGGTTCCCATGACAAGCCGCAACCCCATGCGGGTTTCCGAAACCACTACATCAATGAATTTCTCCGTGCCCCCGATTCTTACCTTCAGGAATACGAGAAGATCGGCCTTGAGGATACTTCCAAGGCTGTTGCGTTTCGATGAATTACCTGAAATGCAGAATTGAGCTATTTCCTGTTCTCCCAGAACACGCTCAATTTCAGATCTTTCAACCATCTTTATCTGCCTGTCATCGAGAAGCCTCATTTCGAGAAGGCCGACGACTGGCGAATCAAACAGCCCCTCCCCCTTATCAACCATCATCGCACAGGTCAAAACCGGACCTTCTTCTGCGCCTTGAATCAAAGATACAAAGCCGGACATTACGGCATAAATAAAGTAACAAATAATACTCCGGCTTCTCATTGTTTCGGTTCAGTTCCCTTCTTGAGCATAAGGCGAAAACCGACATCATCCGCCTCCTCTTCAGGCAATCCGCCACTTCTCAGGTAAACCGTATAAATGGCCCTGTATTTCGGTGGAGCACCGTTCCTGAATCCCGTATCCCATGCGCCACCCCTTACCACCCGGTACTGCCTGTTTGTAACGTCATACCAGTCATCACACCATTCCCAGACATTCCCCCCCATACCATACAACCCACAATCATTCATGCCACTCTTCGCAACTGAACACGTGACCGGATAATCGTCATTGTGGCCCGAAAATGGCTGTACACATTTCCTTGCGCATTCTTCTCCTGCATAGTTCCAGTTATCCGGAGGGGGGAACAAACGCCACGAAGCAGGAGGCGGCCAATCCTGCCCCCATGGATAAGTCCGGTTGTTCCACCAGTGCACATTCAAAGGCATATGAACCATGTTGTAGAACTTACGGGGCGGCAATGGTTGGTCCGGCCATTTTTCAGGCCAGGGACTCTCACGGCCATCATCACATCTGGCACAACTTTCCCACTCTTTCTCTGAAGGCAACCCGCAGACATAACCTGCCGGCATGGATTTCCCGTGAGTACTGTTCAACCATTTACAGAACATCAGAGCGTCTTCCCAGCTGACACGAACCACAGGCTGATTGGGCTGATTCATATCGAAGCCTTTGTACGACCCGCTGTCATGATTCGATCGGAACCTGCGGTACTGACCGTTCGTTACCTCAAATTTTCCTGCCCACGCGTCCAGATCTAAAATCCTGACAAACTCAAGCTTCTGATCCTGTCCCAACTCTACTGCGATTTGCCCAACGCAATTGGTGGAAGCTATGGCAGTCACCTCAAATAAGTCACCGAGAACCATCAGGCAACTGAAAATAATCAACATTTCTCTTCTTGAAATCATATTAACTCGTAGCATCCATCATTAGATTTCAACATTTATTCAAGATCAAATCCCATGGCAATGGTCGGATCCCATTGACAAAAACAAAGCGGCTTGTCTATCCCGATAACACCTTTCCCATCATATCTGAGAACAACTCGCACTTTACTGTTCATATCACAGGGAACTTGTTCTGTTATATTGATAACGTTCTCACCAATATGGCAATATGAAGTCACAATGTTGGTCTTCCCGCCTCCTTCAACCTCAAGACGCACCCCCCGCATTTTCCATCCCCCGCTGGACGCCGGTTTGCTTCCAATATAAACCCCATCCCACTGTTTAACATGAGTCAACTTGAAATCTCTGGTCATCAGGACGAAGGAGTTCGTGCTATCCACCTTATGCAAAGGAATACCGGGGAAGAGATACCATGAAATCATATCACGCCCGGGTTGCTTCCATGTCAATGTCTTGACTACTTCACTGCCGTCAGAATATTTGAATTTAATTTCGGCAAAATACTCCTCTTCATTCTTAAGGCCACCGACATCCATGCAAGATTCTGTTACGTTTGTAAAAGCTTCCACCTTACACACGGTCCATCCTGTTCTTTTTTCAATCACCTTGTATTCACAGGATACTATCTTGAGCACTATTGGCGGATTCCAACGAATTATAGCACGCCCTTTCCCTGCTCTTTCAGTCCATAGACTCCCAAAAGGATCCGTACTCCCTTTGCACTCTTCCATGTTGGAAATTCCGTCGTTATCGGCATCCTGGTAACCGTTCTGATCAAGGTTTCCGAAATATCTTAACTCCCAGGCATCAGGCAAACCATCCCTATCCGTGTCTTCCCTTCCCTTTAGAGATATATCACTCTGCGCATCAGCAGCAAGAGACTGCAGAACCAGAAGGCAGCCAATGCTTTTGAGAATTACCTTTTTCATCTTCCAAATATAATCTTTAAGGAACTATTTCGCCAAAAACAAGGAGGCCAGCAATCACCCCGACATCATTAAAAGCATACGAACCATTTGCTTTCTATTTCTTAACCAGTTTCGGCAGCATTCTTTCTGCAATCTGGGCGGCGGCTTCCTGTAACGCAGCCTTACCTGCTATCTGCTCTGTAAGATCGACCACTACCGCCGTCTGGCGATCTATCGCTATTACCTTGTCAGTTGAACGGTCTACAGCCTTCACCTCAAGCCGCGCTTTAACACTCACCAGATTCCCACGCCGCATGGCAAACTCGGAAAATCCCTCACCCTGAATCAGCAGATCAGCCTTTTTGTCTCCAGCCTTAGAATCTATAACTTCAAATCCAGCCTCCTTGCAGAACAGGCTTAGCTCGGTTTCAGCCGCAGGATCTATTGTCGCCTGCCCGACATGACGTTCATGCGCAGTAATCATGACTGCCGGGCGTTTTGCATCACCCAGCTCCTTATTAACATTGGCAATCCGGTCCGCAATCTTCACTTCCTTCGCCACCAGCTTGTCGGATTCTTTTGTAATGGTTTCGGCAACCTTCTTGGCCAATTCTTCAACCAGTGGACCAAGCTCATCGCTGGATTTCCCTTTTACTGACGCACCAAGCACCCGGCTTGTTTCTGTCCCTATAATTTTGGCCACAACATAAAAAGTCTTATCAGCATCAATTACAGAACCGGCAATAAGTATTTTTGCACCAGTCAGCTGTCCCACCTTGACTGCCTGTCCCGGAGTTACAGCACCGGAAAGATTCAACTCATGTTCCTCCAGCGTCTT
>Ga0156394_1059_pt2 | contig 13372 bp, 14 predicted proteins | sample RifOxyA3_FD_108038 | JGI IMG/M metagenome (GOLD analysis project Ga0156394, IMG submission 108038) | Lentisphaerae bacterium RIFOXYA12_FULL_48_11 | reverse complement strand
AAGCTCCCCGCGGCAAGCCGCGGGGCATCCCGCCAACAAAAGCGGGATCAGCGGAACTCCGCCGTAGCCTTGACCCGTCTTCATCCATACTATACCGTGTTTGCCGCGCCATTCATCCCACGTGCCAAGGCACGGGGCATTTTGGCGAAGGCGAGTAAAAAACTAGCGAATTTCCGCTTGAAGACTTAATAACACATAACACGGATTAAACCGGAGGAATGAACTGATCTCGGAAATTCTCACCTGGACTGTATCTGACGTGGCGACCACGGTTACAAAGGCAATTCTCATTTAACTTACTTTCCAGCGAATAACGTCTGCCCGATTATAAAGCCGATAACAGCACCAAAGATAGCCCCTGACCAGGGGCTGGACATCATGGGTCACCCCATTCCGCACCTGGCAAGGAATTTACCTACAAATCCCCCAACAATAGCTCCACCGAAAGAACATAGAGCAAGAATCACATATACCTTCATAACTAAGCCCTCCTACCCACTGCTTGAGAAATCGATCGCTGGAGATCGCTATGAGTGACCGGCTTGCAGACAACGACATCGACACCTTTGGGACACTGTTTATTTTCGTTCATAATGTCCCCGAATCCTGTAACCATTATGATAGACACTCCTGGCTTCTTCTCTCTGATGGCAAGGGCAACCTGATCGCCGCTCATATCCGGCATCGCCCTGTCTGTAATCACAAGATCAAAGTTACCACTGGAGAATTTCTCGAGCCCTTCCAGCCCATTTTCTGCAAACTCAACTGAATGATTATCAGCCTTAAGATACATACCAAACAATTTACGGGCATAAGATTCGTCATCTATGACCAGAACCCGCATTGCTGGTATGACCATGACAGGCATCTCCGCCTTCTGCTCAACATGTTCATTCTCTCCTGAAGGAAGCACGAGACTGACTTTGGTGCCTTTTCCTGGCGCACTATCTATGTTTATAGATCCATTCCGGCGCTTGACAAAACCATATACCATAGACAAACCCAGACCAGTTCCCTCATCCCCCTTCGTTGTGAAAAAAGGTTCCAGGCATTTTTGCCTTACCTCTTCAGCCATACCAACACCGGAATCGCATACTTCAAGGACAACCATGTCATCATCTTTCATGGTATTAATGGTTATGGTTCCGCCGTTCGGCATCGCATCCACCGCATTCAGCATCAGGTTGATCAGTATTTCCCGCAGCTGGGATTCCTTTGCATTGACAAATGGAATTTCCTGCAGGTTGGTCTCAACATTAATACGAATCCCTTTAGCGCCCATTTCAGACTGCCACTTTGGCCTTGTAAGAATAACTGCTGTTTCAATCTGCTTGTTCAGGTTACCCTTGAAATTCTCATCCTCGGCAGAAGTTCTATAAAACTCACGCAGGCGACGAACAGCCTGCGCCGCATCCATGGCGGCGATCCTTATGTCTTTCAGCATCACAATAGTCTCATCAGTTTTCGAAAGTAGCTCAGGCTTGGAAATCAGAACATCTGCATATCCCAGAATCGGCATCAATGCATTGTTAAAATCATGCGCAACTCCGCTGGCCATTTCACCCAAAGCATTAAGACGTTCATGAAGAATAACCTTTTGCTGCGTCTGCTTAAGCTGTGTTAGCGTATGAGAGAGTCGCACGTTAACATTCCGCAGTTCCTGCTCCATTCTCTTCACCGATGTAACATTATGCACGAGGCCAAGGATGCCGATCACCTCCCCCTGCTGGTTCTTTATCGGCAATCGGTGCCCGGACAAGCAGAATGTTTCGCCTGCTTTATTGGAAACTTTCTGGTCCACATCAAAAGCCGGAACTCCTGACTCTATAACTTTCGTTTCCACCGCCGACGCATCCTGCCCATCAGAAGCTTTAAAGAAATCAGAATCCTTCTTGCCAACAGCATGAAACGCATCAACGAGACCTGCCAGCTTGACATAGCTTCGGTTTACTTGGACAAAAGACAGGTCTTTACCCTTAATGAACATCAATTCAGGCAAACTGTTCATCAAAAGATTCAAGAGCTTGCTTTCTCCTGTCAGAATCTGATTCAAGAGATTATCAGATGTACCTGGCATTACCTATTATACCCCTTCCTGTTCCTTTTCATCATTATTCATCATAATAGTCGCCAGAAATAGAATCTACAAGAGCATAAACGAAGTCTTACTTCGAAAAACTTTACATTCTAGACTTTACTAAAATCTGACTGGAATATAATCTTTATATGAAGGAAATTATATTCAATGCCTCGACTGCTTATAGTTGACGATGAAGCTGACGTTCTGCGGATGCTGGGAACACTTTTCCAGGCCAAGGGCTATGAAGTAGTTGTCTGTGGTGACGGAAACGAGGCAATAGACCTGCTTAGAGGACATGACAAGTTTGACTTGCTCATCTCTGATGTCAGAATGATCCCTGTAAACGGACTATGGTTGCTCAGCCTTGTCAGAGAAGAATGCCCCACATTGCCAGTGATAATGGTTACAGCCTATTACTCAAAGGAAATGGCTGTCGAGGCTTTGCGCATGGGCGCATTCAGCTACATGTCCAAGCCATTCGATACCCAGAAGCTGCTGGATACTGCAGAAAAAGCGATTGCGTCTGTGCGAAAGTAACAGCTTTAGAACAGAAAATAATTAACCTTTAAACATACAATCAGGAAAATAAATGTCTATGGTAAAGCTATCCACGAAAAAGCTTCACAAAGGTGAGCATCTTTTTAAAGAAGGCGATATTGCCCAGGAAGCTTATCTGATAAAGAGTGGATATGTATCAATATGGAAGACAGAGGATTCACAGCGAGTCAACCTTGCCACCAAGGTCGAAGGAGAGATCATAGGAGAAATGGCACTCATCGACGACACCACTCGTTCCGCAACAGTAACGGCTCAAAGCGATGTCGAGGTCGAGATTATCACCAAGGTGCAGCTGGAAGCCATGTTGTCCAACGCGCCCGAAACGCTATCCGCCATACTTCATCAGCTTCTTGAATCGTTGCGCAATTCAAACGACCTGATTACAATGTATGCTTCACGACCTGTTTCAAATGAATTAAGGAAAAACCAAACATGAACATGAAGATGAATCTCGGCTTTATTGCCACCCTTGCCCTGTCATGCTCTTTATGTAGATCGGACGCAGCAACTATCTCCGGCTCTCTTTCACCAGACTCGATGATCACACCCCCACCCTTCGAGACTATCAGCTTTGGATTTAATTATGACGAAAGCAGGCGGAAGGTCAGTGACAACGGCAGAGAAATAGCGCGGCTCGATCTGCGTTCATACGCTTTCTTTCTCGGATATGACATGTCCAAATGGTGTACTGTTTTTGCCACTGTTGGTAATTCCCAGGCAAGGCTCTTAGAAAATAACGACTTCGGCGATGGCAAGGTCAAATGGTCAATTGGAGTCAACGCCAATCTTTGGCATACCGAATTGGAAGAGCCCAAGATCTTCTATGGCCGTATAAGCATAAAACCTGCGCTGGAACTAGCTCAATTTAACTCAACACTTGATGACGAAACGATAAAAGCAACCGATATATCAGGAACATTGCTCGTTGCTTATGAAAAAGTAGTGGAAGACCCTAAATACAATATAACCGAATTTTACGGTTATACCGTCTATGTGGGCCCGATATTCTCCATTATAAACGGCACTGTGAATGACGACGATTTCGAAGAAAGCAGAAACCTCGGATTCGTCGGAGGAATTGATTTCTTTATAACCCACAATTTCTCGCTCGGGGGACAAATCCAATTATTCGACGAAATGTCATTTGGCGGTAATGTAAGGTACCACTTCTGATACCAGATTCAAGGTATAACATCCATCAGAACAACATGTTGCGCTGAATCATCCTGCATCCTGATTCTTGTTGCACCCGCTCTTTCTTCGTCATATACTTTGCCTGTTTTTTCAGTGAAAGTTCTAAACATAAATAATAACGAGGTAATGTATGCGTGGTTATGCAGCCCTAGTAAAATGTTCATTAATGATTGCAGCAGCTTGTATCCTTTTCTGCGGTTGTACCGACAAGAAAAGAATAGCAGAACTGGAACAGACCAATCAGGCTCTTGAGTCCAGGGTTGCAAAACTTGATAACGACTTGACCCTGGCTTCCAATGCGCTACGCGCCAAACAGGCCGAAGTCGCCAATCTTCAGACCCAGATGGCTGATATGCAGGCTAAAATGATGGAGCTCCAGAAATCAGCTGAAAAGAAGTCGACACCAGCAGCATCCAAGACCAGCACTGGAACAAAGAAATCCACTACTGCCAAAAAGAGTACAGCACCTGTTACCAAGAAAAGCACCACCCCGTCTAAAACAAAGAAACGTTAACGCTACGTCTTTAAGAAAAAAGCCCCGTTGAAAAACGGGGCTTTTTTTATGTCTTGGGATTATCCCGATGCATATCCTCAACCGTTTTCAACATCTGCTGGCACTCAGGACAGGCATTACGGTCCACTGCGACAGGATAATGCGAAAGGAAATAGTCCTCAACATGCATCCACTTCCCTTTGTCAGTCTTCACCCGGTGGCAGTAAAGACATGTCATTAACAGCTGCTTCACGAGACGTCTCTGTCTCTCGTATGAATGTCCAACGGTTATAATACCAGCAGTAATAATTGCCGCAGAAAGAAGACTTACTCGATACAGATTAAAGCTTGTTTCCTCAGAGCCAAAAACAAGCGCCGGAAGATCAAGAATCTCGCTCGTCCACACAAAGCACAAAAGAGCGATAAACGAGAGAAACTGCCACAAAGCCATACTCGAAAATGCATCCGCCTTAGGGGTAGTGTATCTCTTACTTTTAGCTTCTTCCATTTCACTCCTCCGCTCCAGGAATTTCAAATTAACTCGGACACAACACTAAAAACAATACCCTTGATAATACCAACTCTACAAGATGAAACAACCGGTTTTACACAGAAAGATACTGAAAGAGTAAAGTCCCTATCAATCAGCGCTTGGGCAGAGAAGAAACAGCGGCATTCTGATCCTGCTTTATCTGATATTTTTCAACAATCAACCTCGCATCCACATCCGTCAATGACAGAGAAAGCAGGTCCGCGGCTATTTTCTGAAGATCCGACTGAACAGCCCGAGCCTGAGAAACAAGCTGCTCACGCTGGGTAATCTGCTTCTGCCAGGTTGCCGCCTGGGTTTTCGTCAGATACAAATTCCAGCCCAACACAAGCATTACCGCGATCATAAGTATCGCAATAGGCAGGAAAACACTCTGTGAAGAATGCTCATCGTTACGACCGGAAACAACAGGCAACTCTGTTGATCCGGCATTATCTTCATTAAGTCTTGAATCCATGTTATTTCCCTGCCGTATGCTTGACGCTCTTTTCTTTCACCTTGGCTGGCGAAACGACCTGTTTTTCAGGCCTTACACTGACTGGCGCCGATGTGCGCGGAACAAAACCATATTTCTCCAAGACTGACTGAACAGCTTTATTCGTTGAACTGGCAGACACCATGTCCTGCACAATTCTGTTTCCAATCTGCCGCGACACATTACCACGCTCAATATCCAACTGCTGTGCCTGAAGCTTTGCCTGAAGCCTCTCGTTCGCCCTCCCTGCCCCGATAATCCATATTGCAAGGATGAGGCATCCGACGCTCAAAACAAGAGTTACGTTATATTCCCAGTCTTTCATTGACTGTCCTTTTAGCCGTTGACAATAACCTTGTCAATTCCCTTCTAATCCGCAGGGAATCACCTTAACGTGGTTCTATTGTATACAATCCAGTTGTTATCGCATAAGCATCCGTCAACTTCATATGCTTCATCTCGTGTCCCGCCCCCCAGCTGTCAGAATAAATTACTGAGGGACTTTTACTATTATAGCCAATAATCAGCCGCAGATGCCCACCCTTCGCCTGGGGCAATTCCGGCTTTTCATCAACAAGTCCCAGCTGGACTCCCCATAATACAGGGAAACCGTTGCTGACCTTATCCTTGATAATCTTACTGAAACGATCGATCTGGGCGGTCTCTTTCGCGCACATCTCAAGATAAGTATCTTTATCCAGCTCACCATAAATCTTCGCAATATCTATAACACCTGACGTTGGAAGAATCACTTCCGGTGATTTCTTACGCTTCGCCAACCGGTTGTAATCGCGTATCATGCCGAGGAACTCTCTGATATTAAACTCCTGAAGCGTTTTCGTTCTGACGTTTAAAGCATTAGCCATAGATTTGAGGACCTTTACAAGGGATTCAGGATCCGTCCCACCACGCTCACCTGTTGCAGTTGCTGCCTTCTGGGCAAGTTCATGCTGGTTAACATCGACACCATAATATCTCATAATCCGTTCCGTAGTCGCCAGAGCACAGTAACCTTTCTGCCCTTGATCAACCATAGGCACATTGTCCAGATAAACATCACCTTCTGCAGTTTTCTTAATATGTCCTTTCAGCTCTGAATACGCGACATCCACTTTTTGCTCGCCTGCAAATTGTTTCTGTGTTGCCGCACCCTGCCTTCCAATGGACAGGTTAATAAACTCTGCTCTGATCGTGGAACGATTACCCGCTCCTGGTTTCATGCGGGAAAAAGCATATTCCAAGAAGTACACAGAAGGAGCCTTCTCCCATACTAATGACTGCACTTTAAGATCAACCCTGGTAGCTTGTCGCGAAACAATTTCACGTCCTTTAATCCCAGCCAGAGAGCTCATTTCGCCTGTCACAAGATCGATCTGTTTCTGAAGCGTTGCCTCATCTATTTCTCCTGCATCACCGCGATTGTACAGAGACATCATCACGCTCGAAACCGTGTTTGATGAAAAACGGACAATAACCTCCAGCACCGGCATATTTCTGAATGTAAGCCCAGGCATTACTGATCGTGCCGAATCTTTTGCCGTGGAAACCCACCGAAACCCGAGATTATTTGCCCTTTCGGTGAATTTAACAGTATCTATTGTCCATAAATCTTGCGCCAAAAGAACATCATCCAGTTTCCCGCCACCTTCTGTAGCAACAGCATGGCTAAAAGCTAAAAAACAAACAACAACGGCAACTTGAATTTCCAGATTTCTTAATAATTTCATTGTCAGCCTCCCTGAAAGAACTTTGACGTTATATTATCGCAGGACATTCAAAATGAAAGCAGATAAGGAGATCTTTTGGGAGGCACATTATTTCCATCACCCCCAGTATTCATATTGACAAATATCATATTCGGCCATTATGGTGCCTCGCGATATGCATAAGATTTCCAACCAGTTAAAGAACGGCAGAATCCTTGTATCTGATGGCGCGTGGGGAACATTTCTTCAGAAGCAGGGTCTCAAACCAGGGGACTGCCCTGAACTCTGGAACAGTACGCACCGTAGCAATGTACTAGCCATTGCAACAAGTTATGTTAATGCCGGTGCCGATATGATTGAAACAAACAGTTTCGGATGTAACCGGTTCAAACTTGAACATTTTGGTCTTTCCGGCCAGGTAGAAGAACTGAACATCGCAGCCGCAGAGATATCCAGGGAAGCGGCAGGACCTGATAGGTATGTCATTGCCTCAATAGGACCAACCGGCAAATTGCTTCTTATGGAAGATGTCACCGAACAGGAGATTTACAACGCATTCAAACAACAGGCCATGTCTCTGGAAAAAGGGGGAGCTGACGCTTGTTGCATTGAGACTTTCGCAGCCATCGATGAGGCAACACAGGCCGTGAAGGCAGCAAAGGAAAATACCGGCCTTGAGATCATATGCACATTTACCTTCGAGAAGACAATCCAGGGCGAATTCAGGACGATGATGGGCGTCTCCCCTGCCCAGATGGCCAAAAGCATGGTGAATGCAGGCGCCGACATTGTTGGAACTAATTGCGGGAATGGAATGAAGAACATGGCTGAGATAGTAAGGGAAATCCGATCTGCAACGCAATCGACCCCCATCCTCGTTCATGCAAACGCAGGCATGCCGAAAAATATCAATGGGATTGATATTTTTCCAGAAACACCAGAAGAAATGGCCGAAAATGCCCTTGCAGTGGTAAATGCCGGGGCGAATATCATAGGCGGATGCTGCGGGACAACGCCTGAACACATAAGCGCGATTGCTCGTGCTGTAAGAAACCTTGGGAGCAGTAAATGAAAGTATCAAAATTCATCGCTGTCGGAGAGAACATACACTGCACAAGAATATTAAAAGTTGGTGGCAAGTCCGTCAAAGACATGGGTAACGGTAAATATTCAATCATTTATAAAGCAGGAAACGAGACCAGAGAACTTCCTGTACCGGAAATTTTCATGAAACGAGCTGATTGGGAAAACGGGAAGGTGAAACATTGCGCAGTGGCCGCATGGCAGGGCACTTACGGAGATTCAACAGGCAAAGCTGCCGGGGTAGACTATATACAAAACCTGGCCGGAATTCAGGAAAACGCAGGGGCATCCTATCTTGATATCAACATTGATGAATTCAGCACAGATCCCCAGGAAAAGATCCGAATGATGAAATGGACAGTAGGCGTGGTTCAACAGGCCTCGAAGCTCCCCTGCAGCATAGACTCGTCTAATACTGACATCCTGAATGCCGGGCTCGAAGCCTGCGATAAATCACGCGGAAAACCAATGGTTAACTCCGTATCCCTGGAAAGGGTCGATGCAATAGCAGTCGCGGCAAAACATGGTTCCGTTGTAATAGCATCCGCAGCTGGTGAAAAAGGACTTCCCTCCACCAACGAGGAAAGGATGGCCAACATCGACGCCATCATTCCGCGCCTCACAGCCGTCGGCATCAAGATACCGGATATACACATTGACCCTCTCGTATTCCCGATCTCAACCGATGGTAATAATGGAAATAACTTCCTCAAGACCGTTTCCAGCGTACGATCGAAATACGGCGCAGATATCCACATAGTTGCAGGATTAAGCAATGTATCGTTCGGTATGCCGAACAGAAAACTCATCAACCAGGTCTTCTCATGGCTTGCAGTCGAAGCAGGCGCAGACGGAGGGATCGTCGACCCGATGCAGATTAACGCAGGCATACTAAGCGAAATGGATACGGAATCAGAGAATTTTAAACTCGCAAAGGCACTGCTTACGGGTACTGACGAATTCGGAATGAATTTCATCACCGCTTTTAGAGGTGAATAATATCCCCTTCACAATGAAAGCTTGGTCTGGCCGCCCTTCAAACGATGCTGTCTCGGGGAGCGACGTTCCATCCGCCTGAATACTCTGTTAAAGTCTGTCAGATTATTGAAACCAACATCATAGGCAATATCCGTTATTCTCTCGGAAGTCAGACTCAGCAATTGTTTTGCAGCATTGATTCTAACCATCTGGACATATTTCTTAACAGTCATACCCGTCATTTCATGAAACAAGGACGAGAAATAATGCGCAGAGAGTGACGCGGAACGCGCAACATCATTAAGTGTAACACGCTCCCTGAAATGATCATGAATATATTTCTGAGCCAACTGAACTGGAAGAAAGTCCTTTTGACGAACCTGCTTCAGCCGCCAGCTTATTTCACCGAAATACTCCACAAAAAAGGAAAATAAATGCATAATGATCTGTATCTTCTCGAAAGAACAGCACTGCGAGGCATAATAAGCCTTTCTCAGTCCGGCGGATGAAAAGCCCATGGGCTTGAGTCTTTTCTTAAGCCGTTGAAAACCACTTTCGGAATGTGATTCAGGCAACACCTGTCCACAATTGATCGTGGCTATATGCTCACCGTTGATTATCACAGGCATCATAATATCAATTAAGCCTGCATGGCAAAGATAGCGGAGAGGCTTTTTGCTCGAATATGCCTGCCTGAGATGGGACATATCGGTATCATGACAGCCCTTAAGGCCTAGAGGATTAGTTCGGATCAACCGGCAAAGCGGCGTCCATGTATCCATAGTAAAGAGGAGCTTGGTTCTTTTGCCATCCGGAGAAACCAAAGCAACCGGAATACCTGTCAGTTCACGGACAATGAGAAAAAACTGACGGAATTCTTTTGATTCTGCCAGATCATCAAAATCGATAACCGTTCTTTTAGTGATTGTACACCCTCCTCAACCGGAAATAATGTAAGATTTTCCGGAAAAAAGGTTAAGCAAAGAAACATTCATATTTGATAAAGTTTTGGACAAACAATGCATTATAGTTCAGAGAATGCATAAGCAGCACCAAACTCGGAACATTATCAGTAAATGTAAATGGAGAGAAATCATGCAATCACAAACCAACACATCCAGAATACATATCCCCGCCACACGTCGTTCCTTTATTAAGACAATTGGATTCGGAGCAGCCGCTTTAAGCCTGACAAACCTGTCTTCGCGGGCTGGGGAAAAGGTGATCCAGGGTTTTGAGAAGATACCAACAGACCCTGACGCATCAAAGGGCTGGAAGCCCTTGTCGGACCGCAAGATTCGCGTTGGTATTGCAGGCTACGGTGTCTGCGGGTTCGGGGCAGCATTCGGTTTCCAAAACCATCCAAATGTTGAAATAGTTGCTGTAAGCGACCTTCTTCCTGATCGTTGCGCCGGACTGGCCAAAGCATGTCACTGCACAAAAACATACCCCTCGCTCGAAGAATTGGTAAAGGATGACACCATTGAGGCCGTCTTCGTTGCCACCGATGCCCCAAACCACGCCCGGCACTGTATTGAGGTTATGAAACACGGCAAACATGTGGCCACTGCTGTACCGGCCGTGTGGGGTTCAATGGAAGATGCCGAGAAATTACTCGATACCGTAAAATCCACCGGACAGAAGTACATGATGTTTGAAACTTCCTGTTTCCATGAAGATCTCTACGCAATGCGTCAAATCTATAACGCTGGCGGGTTCGGTAAACTTGTATATTCCGAAGGAGAATACTATCACTACTCTGCAACACCTATTGCCTCATACAAAGGCTGGCGGGACGGTTTGCCGCCACAATGGTACCCAACACACTCAAACGCCTACTACGTTGGCGTGACCGACGGAAGTTTTACTGAGGTTTCCTGCATGGGCATACCCAGTCATCTCCAATGGCTGCAACCGGAGAACAACCGGTATAAGAATCCGTTCGGCACCGAAATCGCGCTATTTCGTACCAGCGATGGTGGAATGGCGAGAATGGTCGTAAGCTGGGACACTGCCGGGCGTGGTGGTGAAAGAGGACGAATTCGTGGTCAGAAAGGTTCATTCAGCGAAGAACGTAAACCAACAGCGTTGGCAAATACAGCCCATGGACGTTACGAAGGATTCGAGAAAAACCTGCCGGACATCAATCGCCCTCCGATCCCGCCCAGTGTGGATGGCGGCGGGCACGGCGGCTCGCACGGTCCGCTAATGAACGAGTTTGTAACGGCCATACTCGAGAACCGCAAGCCACTGGTGGATGTGGCCAAGGCGTTGAACATGACGGTTGCCGGCATCGTGGCGCACCAGTCCGCCCTCAAAGGCGGTGAACTGATGAAAATCCCACAGTACAAACTGTAGCTATAAAGAAATGAAAACTGCTGCAATATGAAGGCAGGACGTTACCATCAGTTAAGCGGTTCTAGTAGAATAATAGACCGAACATAGAAACAAAAACACCAATTCCCAGGAAGATGCAACCAAAAGCCCGGCAGCGGGAAGTGCTGGCAATCCAACAGGACATTGCTTTTCTGAACATATAAGGACTCAGGACTAGAATTATTCCAAGCACAACAAGCACATAGGCAATGCTGACCAGCAGCAAACCGTTCTGCCTGGCCACTTCAATAATGGGACAAGGAACAAGAAGCAGCAGCCCCCCTAATGCCCTGGGTGCAAGAAGTTCATCCATGTAATTAACTACAAGAAGAAAAAAAGCAGGGGCAAGCATGTATATCGCCGGCTTGTATTTGTCAAACCATGACAAAGGCGTTTGAAAAAGCAACCACGCAACCCACGTCGTGCATAAAGCAGTAATAATCCATGCCACGAATTTACTCCTGGGAAAGCCCCTTATCCAATCCATGGCCTTTTGCGTACGGAAAATACATGGCAACGACAAAAGAACCATCACAACACCAACAAACATCGACATCATCTGCAAATCGTTCATATCAGCTTCCCGTAGAGAGTTTGCGCCATAACCCGGTCAATCTTTACATTAAGGATATCACCAAGCCTTGTTTTTGAATCAGGCTCGAATATCACTATCTTATTAGTTCGTGTTCGCCCTGCCCACATCTGTTTATTGCGAAGGCTTACACCTTCGACGAGGACTTCAACAGCGTGCCCAATGGTCCGGGCATTTATATCGAGCCCCATTTCATCCTGCAGTACCAGAAGAATCTTGTTTCTACGCATTTTTTCTGCTGCAGATACGTCATCTTTCAACTCAAAAGCTGGTGTACCAGGGCGGGGAGAATATTTAAATATAAAGGAATTGTCGAATCCAATTTCCGCCATAAGTTGCCTTGTCATTTCAAACTCATCGGCACTTTCCGAAGGGAACCCGACGATAAAATCAGTAGTGAGAGCCATATCGACCTTCTTCGAACGAAGCATTTGGACCGCATTGCGATATTCATCTGATGTGTAACCACGGCGCATCAGCTTAAGAATACGGTCGGCGCCCGATTGCACAGGCAGATGCAGATGTTCACACACTGCAGGAAGCTCAGACATTGCCCGTACAAGCTCAGCTGTAACACCCGACGGATGACCTGAAGTAAACCGGATTCTTTTCACACCCTCAATCGAGTTCACCGCTTCAAGCAATCTGGACAGCGGCTCAGAAAAACCCCTTGGCGAAACATAATCATCGTCCCAGACAGGATTGGTTCTTCCATAAGACATCACACTCTGACCGAGAAGAGTAACCTCTTTGCCACCCTTCTCAACAATACTTCTCACCTCTGCCAGCACTGTCTCGGCAGGACGACTCCGCTCCTTGCCGCGAACAAGAGGCACCACGCAGTATGTACAACGCCTCTCGCAACCGAGCAGGATGTTGACAAACGCCGAAATGCCGCCATTTACATGACCCGACAATTCATCCAGATTTTCATCATCCTCACTTACATCAAGAATTGGCCGCTGCCCGCTCAAGACCATATCCAGGATGGCAGGCATGTGGGAAATACTGTGAGTTCCCACTGCAAAATCCAGTAAAGGAACTGCACTGAAAATATCTTGCTTCAATCTCTGGACCATGCACCCAACAGCCCCCACGATTCTTCCAGGGAAGATCTTCCTCTCATCGACAAGAACTCCAAGCTTTCCTATGGCTTTATTCTCAGCCTTACCCCGCACGCTGCATGTATTGACGATTAGTAAATCCGCTTCTGACTCAAGCTTGACACGAATATGCCCATGTCGTACCAGCAGTGCCCCAACAGCCTCGCTGTCACGTTCATTCATC
>Ga0156394_1100_pt1 | contig 13390 bp, 13 predicted proteins | sample RifOxyA3_FD_108038 | JGI IMG/M metagenome (GOLD analysis project Ga0156394, IMG submission 108038) | Lentisphaerae bacterium RIFOXYA12_FULL_48_11 | reverse complement strand
AACAAAAAGTGATTGAGAGAGCACGTAAGCTTGTCCCCAGCACCAAGGATGCAGAGGTTGAATCTTGTGTCTTTAAGTGTTTGCCTCTTGGTTCTCTGGGATTGAAAGACATGAAACGCGCACGGTGAATAAGTGGCAGCGATATCGGAACTTCAATTTGACGGGCAATGACCCGCAAAATAATTTAATCCAAGAGCAGAAGTTATGCACATTGAAAAAGGTCCTTTCATTTGTCCAGAGTGCGGCGGGACAACGCCTGGAATTGTCGAACTTGTCGAAACTGATCCATCAGTGAGAAGTGTATGGACTGACATTCTGGAAAGGATTGTCTGTGCTCAATGTGGATTCGTCGTGCCGGCACAACTCGGTGAACGATGGAACGGCATATCTGTTGACGAAGCACGCCGGGAATGGCGGGAGGTCTATCGCGATGGTCGCAGAAGACGAAAAACGCTGTTGCAAATATAGACGCAGGAAAATCTTGTAGAGTGACAGAGTTTTATCCTGTGGCAATCCGCTTTAATTTCGTGTTCAATATCGCGGCGATGTTCTTGATCTCTCCCGTCTTATTTTCGCCCCATGCTTCTTCCAAGGCAACTCGGAAAGGTTTGTCGCCGACTCGCCGCAGTTCCTTGCGCCAATAGCCTGGACCAGGGCCTTCATATTCGCGAGCGAGGGAACAGGCAAGAGAGACAGGATCATTGTCCGGGTTCTTAATGTCCGCGTAGTCCTGAATGTTAATTCGCCGAATCTTCGCTTTCGGTTTTTCTGTTTTTTCCCTTCTTCTCCCGTCTTCGTTAGTCGCCCCTTGATTGCCCCTTGTTTGTCCTTGGCTCGCTCCCAGATTGCCTTCTTGTACGCCCCTCCTATCCCCGAGGATGTCAAAAACATCCGTGTTCAATAGGGTTGCTACAGTCCCCTTGTTTGTCCCGTGGAATGCCACAAGTTCGTATCGTGTAAGACGCCGTTTTGCCATTCGGTATTCCTTCTGAGTCTTCAAACCGCATTCGTGGAAGTCTCCAATAAATGCTTGTCCTTGTTCCAGTTTGTGAATAGAAGGCCCGGCGGTCCATTTGGCACGGTAGGCAATGAGTGCTAAAAGCGCCAGCGCCTTCGGGTCTTTGAGTAAGTCTCGGGTAGCCTCAGACCGCATGAATTTGAAATAACCTGTCACGGTTCACCTATCCTTTCGCCGCTGTCGTCTCCGTGGCAGTCTGCATTGTGGTAAGCGTGGACGGCTTCTTGAATCCCTTTCGCGCGCCGGTGTTCTCTTACAATATGGGCCATCGGCGCAAACGCACTCCTGGAAGAATCGGCAACGTTTGCCTGCCGACAGGACACAACAGGGTTTCGGGACACAATACGGGATTTCTCCGCTGTCTTTGATATGTGCCCCGAGACACGCGCCACCGGGCTTATGGTTCGTGCATTCGGCTTGTGCCAATTGAAGCGGAGTCATCTCCGCCGGGCCTCTACCTCTGCCGCCTTATCAAGTAATTGTAGGACAGACGGCAGAAAAACGAATCGCTGCCCTCTCACCGTTCCAGGCCGTTTCAGTACAGCCGTTTTGATCCTGCCGCCTTGAATGAGTTGGTAGAAAGCCGCCCGCGTGAGTCCCGTTTCCGGACAGTGTCCGCGTTTGGGCAATCGAATCCATCGTGGCGGGTAATTCCCGACCGTGCCGGTTCCCTTCGTGGTCCCTTTAATTTCCTCTTCTGTCAGTGTATGAGTCTTAGGCATGTAGACCCCTTTCAATTTATGCCAAGGCGTCATTGCCTTTGCATGGGGAAATAATGGCACACGTAGCGAAATCAGCTTGACGGAAAGAGAGTTGACGGATTTTCCGATATCGGAAAATCCGTTATGGGCAGGGCCGTTACCGTGGCGCGTAAGACGGAAAAGTTCTTTTACCATTTACCTTTCCATAGGTCTTCGGAAGGGGCAAGGTTTCTAATCTCACGGCGAATGTCGTCAAAGGCTTCGCCGATGATCGCTGTCCGACTTGCTTCGCTCGCTTTGCGGTTCCTCAAGGCACGCGACTTGTACCATGTCACACGCTCATTCCATTCTTTGCGATCAATGAAGTCGGGGCATTCCTTAAGCAACATCTTCCTGCCAAGTGTGTACCATTCGCGGGCGTGTTGCTTGGTGAACTTGGGAAGTTGAAGAGTCTCGACCGCCCAGGATGGGCAACCTTCGCAAGTAGCATATTTATTCTTGCCCTCCGCTGCTTCCTGGTATCGCCATCTACTTTGAAAGAGTGTGTCATAAATCGCCCTTGCGTATTGCCGGGGAACATCCTCCATCGTGGCCTTTGCTGATTCAACGAATCCAGGTATTGCGCTACCGAGTTTCACGGCTTCAAGAAGCCGCTCGGCATTCCGTGCCCAACGATGTTGCGTCAAGTCGGCGATCACCGGCCACTCAATCAACGTGCGTGCCACTTCAATGCACAACTCCGGTTTTTGTTTATATACTTCTGTGACGAAACGCGCAGCTTGGAGCGTCAAATGGATAAGGGCACGGGTTGCGTCCAATGATGGACGGGCGGTGTGTTTCTCTCGAAAGATAATCTTCTTTTTTTCATTCTCGTAACCTGTCCACCGTTCCGGTTTCCCAACGGCGTCACGGTATAATAAATCAAGTTCATTATAGATATTCGGTCCCAAATCTTCCGGCGAACCGCGAAACGACCAGCGGCCTCTGTCTTCATCGTACAGCGTGAAAGGACAGAAAGCGGGACGTGGTTTCGGCCCTGGACCACTGAGTAAGTCGCGCCATGCTTTTTGTTTCCGCTTGGCTATTGTAATCGTGTGACGTTTTGTTGTCATGTTGTCCGCTCCTATGTCGGATGCTCACGGGGACGGACATAGAATCGCGCCCCGTAAGGCTTCCCCGATTCATGAGGTCTAATCATTCTACCGTGATTTTGCGTGAATTGACGTGGTTTACCGTGTCTTCGCGTGAATAAGCGTGAACCGCGTTTGAAAGCCTTTCAATCGCTCTGCAAAAGCCCTTCATGCCTTCCTCTTTAACGCCGTCTCGGGTACAAGGTTTGGCAATCGGTTCACTGCGTTTTTCAGTGCCCGTGCTTCAATGTGGGTGTATGTGCGGGACACGGCTTCTGACTCATGGCCTATCAGTTCCATTGTAACGGCGTTGTTGACACCGGCATTCTTCAAGGCGCTTGTGGTTGTGTGCCTCAGACAGTGAAAACTCAGACCGCCGGTAGTGCGCCTGGAATCGCGCCCCTTGCCGCGCCTGTCATGACTCACCGTACCCGTGCCAGGACGTACCTTCTGCCCGCACGTCAAGCCGATGCTGGCAAGCAGTTCCGCGAATTGCCGGGAGAGTGTTGATATCGCCGCGCCCGCCGCTGTCGGGAACAATGGGGCCGCCGGGTTATCGCTAGCCGGTAGTGTTATCGCGTAGCGCATGAGAGGCGAGGGCATAGGTAGAATCATCGTGCGCCCCGTCTTGCGCGTGATTAACCGGATTTCCTGTGTTGAAAGGTCAACATTCTGCCAAGTGAGGCGGGCAATGTCGCCCAGCCGTTGCCCCGTGTAAAAACCGAAAAGGACAAGGCCGCGCCACTCGGGACCGCACGCGGCAAGAATACGCTTCACTTCGTCAAGAGTGAAGGCACGCCGATCCGTGCGGGATGCTTTCACCAGGTCAAGACGGGCAAAGACATTTTCATGGAGTAGGCCGTCACGCAAAGCGCGACTCCATGCACCACGGACAATCTTCAAAGCCTTGTTTACCGTTGCTCCGGTGACTCGCTTTGCCAGTTTGTCACGGTAAGTTGCAGCATCACGGACTGTTACGGCATCAATGGGCTTATCGGCTTTCTCTCCAAGCGAGTCCATGAGTTCACCGGCAACGCGTTCATATTCCCCGGCGCTCCCTTCTGTAACTTCAAGACGCTTGCGGTCAAGCCAGCCGGCGAGATAGGCCCTGACCGTTGCAGACGGCATTGCTTCGCGGTTCGCAATGGCGTAGATATCCGCGACCGTTTCACGTGCCCGCGTCTCTGTGAGTCGCGCTTCCCGCGCCAATTCTGACGCCTCTGCCATTTTCAGGCACACGGGAAGGGCCTTCCGCTTGTCGCGTGTCCCTGTGCTTCTGTGCGTACGCCTTCCATCGGGCAAATAGAAAAAACAATGCCAGTACGGAGAATCGGAAACTCTGTGAATTGTAGCCATAGATACCCCCCCCTCAATTATTGGTAACGTTATTGGTAACGTCCTGGGGTGTCAATAACGTTTTTATATGTTGCATTTCCTAGGAAATATCATAATGTTAAGCATTAATTAGTCACACGGGTTCGATTCCCGTCGCCCGCTCCAGTTTCAATGTCTAATTATCACATTGAGTTATGCAATGTGTCTGGATATCAATCGGCATATATGTGTATTTGGTGATAAATTGTTCGTGTTGATGAATGTAGTAAGTTTCGAATATTAGAAAGCATAATGATATGTCAGTGAATGACGAAGAATTTGGCAAACCCCAGATCAATAAAAGTGAGTCCCTCCGATTGGTCATAACTGGATTAACAGTAACAATGATTCTATCTTCTGTACTGGGGGTGTGCGTGTACTTCGATTCATCACACAAACTCACCTCAGCCGGGCAAGCAATAGGCGCGAAGCTGACGATACCTGAATATTTTGCAGCTTATTCCGATGCTATTCGTGATGCTGATCGTCAAGTTACCGAGAACGCCTGGCAGATGCGGGATGGGGCGCAGGTCTCACTTCGGGATTTACATGGGTTCTTTTCAATGCCATTAAGAAAGAAAGTGCTACCTCAACAGATTAGAGTCCCCGGCGACCCTCGCGATTATCGGGAAGGCATACATCAGGGGATTGATTTTTATGAAGCCAGATATGACGAACCCATTTATGCCGCTGCTCCTGGGGTAATCATTCGAATCGATCGAAACTATGCGCCTTTGACCAAAACACAGAGAGATGAGTTGCTAATGCTTTGCAAAACAAAATGGCATGGTACCCCTGGTTCTGTTATTACTCCATCTGCTGATGAACCATACGGTAATGTGCTCGATAAGCTAAGCGGACGTCAGGTGCTTCTGTATCATGGTAAGAACGAAAAGAATGAACCGATTATATCGCTGTATGCTCATCTCTCGCGCATAAATGACACGATAAACAAAGGTGATATAGTATCAACTGATTGTATTATTGGATATGTCGGAAATTCAGGTACAAGTGGTGAAGTTGCCGGCAACATGCAGTTGGAAAATCACCTCCATATGGAATTATTTGTAGGAGGGATGTACTGGACCCCAAAGCAGGAGATGGAAATAGGGAAGCGACAGGCTCCAGAACGTTATTCCACGCTCCAGGCAGAAGTGTTGAATGAGCTTTGCCGCTTTATTCCTCCGCAGCCACAGTAACTTTTCTTGTTGAATTTCATGGTGTGCTTTAATTTATTTAAAAAATATTGACATCGTTATCATTGGTATTATACTATAATACCAATGATCGGGATTGGCAAATATGGATAAGCTGAAAATATTCCAGAAAGGATGGAATTTCAGTCAGGATGGACCAGGGAACAGGCTAGTCTATCATCTGCAGGGATGTAATCTGCATTGCCCGTGGTGCACGAATCCAGAGGGAATGCTTCCTGAAGGTACTCTTTTGGTTCGAAAAGACAAACTTCTCCCATCGGTATGTCCACATGGTGCAATTTATAATGGTAAAATTGACCGCAGGATATGTGCTCAATGCAGTTCCAGGGAGTGTGTTACTGTCAATTTAAACCAGGGAATAAGGTTAAGCTACAGCATGTACTCATGCGTGCAGTTGCTACACGAAGTGATATCGTCCAAACATCTGTTTCACAATGGCGGAGGAGTTACACTTTCGGGTGGTGAACCGAGCCTTCAGTATGACGCGGTAAGGCATTTTCTTGGACTCCTGAAAGCGAACGAAATAAACACTGTCGTTGAAACCAACGGGTCCCATTCAAAATTGTCTGCTCTGTTTCCTCTGATAGATATGCTTATAATAGATTTAAAACATTATGACGTTGGTAAAGGGCTTTCTGTTGTTGGGGTAAATAATAATGTAGTCCTGGGTAATATATCCAGAGCTGCCGAGGAGCATGGGAACTTACTGATACGTATTACTTTAATTCCCGGATTCAATAGTACAGGTGATGATATTGTTCATTTCCTGTCGCTACTGAAATTACTTCCACGGGAACACCTGGCGATTGAATTCCTCCATTATCATGAATATGGCCGGGTTAAATGGGAAGAATGCGGCATGGAATATAAAATGAATATTACGGGTGGCGTGAAAGAAGACATTACTGAATATGAGTCATTATTTCGCCAAGCTGGTATGAATGTGATAAGGACATAAGGAGTAAATAATGAACTGGTTGACCCTTTATGATGACAAAATGCTTAATGCAGGGGCCGATTCCCTTTTTACGAATGAACGTGCGTTAAAAAGGCTTGATGGATGGTTTCTAACGCAGGAGATTCGTATGAAATACGCGGATCGTTATCGCGATGTTCACCAGGAAATTGCGTTTGCCAAAATGCTCATGCACGTGGTTGAAGAATTACCTATCTCCATTGACCGTGCTGCGGTTTTTGCGGGGACACAGCATGATGCATTTGCCCGAACATATGCCTTAATCAATCCGACTTTCAAGGTTGAAACATTTGAAGGATACTGTGATCCGCTTTCTGTTTATAATGATATTGAGCCAAATGAAGAATTCACCAGGGATCGCATCGAGAAAGTTCGCGCTTATTTTTCCACAACCGCGTATATAAAGCAATTGAAGGATGTCTATGGCAGTGCCGAGAACGACACAAAGGAAATAGCTTATTTTGTTGAACAGGTAACGGGCCATACTATTGCTGATTTCCGGCCAATTCTTGAAAAAGGAATCCATAACGAAATTGCAAGGATTGATGAAAAGTCTAAAGTGGAGTCGGACAGTGGAAAGAAGTCGGTGTATGAGGCGATGCGAATTAGTCTCCTTGCCGCTGAAAAACTTGCGGAACGATACAGCAAGCTGGCTTTAGAGATGTCGGAAAAGGCGACGGACCAGAGATCGGCGGAGTTAATCCTTATCGCTGAGACCCTGAAACGTGTTCCGCGTGAAGGTGCCAGAAATTTATTTGAGGCCATACAGTCTTTTATAATTCTCTGGCAGGTTATGTGCCTGGAACAATCGCCTAACCCTTATGCTTTTTCCGCCGGTAATGTAGATCGTATTTTTGAGCCTTATCGTGCAAAAGATGAGTGTGACATGGTCACTGCTTCAGCTCTGTTTCGCCATCTTCTGACATTCTTCAATATAGGTGATCGAAGCTGGGCCATATCGCAGAACCTGATGGTAGGAGGTAAGTCAGTAGATGGCGAAGACCTGACTAATGAAATGACGTATGTTATTCTGGATGCGTATCTGCGAAGCAATTATCCACAACCAATTCTTTCGGTAAAATTACACAAAAATACACCAAAGGCACTGTATGAAGCACTCGGTAGATTCCTGTTTACTCCAGGAACGTTGACACCGTCGTTTTTTAATGATGATTCTATGTTTACTGTATTGATGAGGGCCGGTGTAGTTAGAGAGGATTTGCCGGATTACTCGATAGCTGGTTGCCAGGAGCCGTTGATAATGGGGAAAGACAATGCAAACACAACTAATAGCTGGCTTAATCTTGCGAAGATACTGGAGCTGAGCCTCTCGGGTGGGTATTCAACGGTGACAGGCAAGAAGATTGGGTTGTCATATGAAGAACTTGGTTTAAATTCTAATAATCCTGCCGATATTCTGAAAAACATCAAGCCGGCTTTTTACAGGCACTTGGATTATTTCATAAAGAACATGGTGGCATCCGCAAATGGTTGTTCGTGCGCTCTTTCAAATCTCAAAGTTCCTTTTCTTTCAGCCTTAATGGGTGGCCTCGAATCTGGAATTGATATGCGTGATACAGTGAAGCAGGGGACAAAATATAATGGCAGCGGATGCCTGATACACGGCCTATCGGTAGTTGCCGATTCATTTGTCGCAATAGAAAAGCTCTTGGCATCGAAGCCTGATTCTGCAGGTCGCCTCCTGGCTTCACTAAAGAATAATTTCGCAGGGGCCGAGGATCTCAGACAATACCTTGTCTCCGCGCCCAAATACGGGAATAATATTCCAGATGTTGATAATGAAGCGAAGGAGATTGCGGAGAATGTTGCTCAAATAATTGCGTCGCAGAAGAACTATCTTGGTAATAAGTTTCGTCCAGATTTCAGTTCCCCATCGACGCATTTGCTTTATGGATACTGGGTAGGTGCTACACCGGATGGGCGGTATGCCAGAGAAATGCTTGGCTACGGACTCGACCCGCTTTACGGGGAAGCTACATCGGGGCTTGGTTTCCGGATGCTCTCCATTCAAAAACTGCCATTCTTGGAAATGTGTGGCGGGTATGCCTCTCACTTTGGCGTTGATCCAAAATATTTCCAGGAGTCATCGTTTAAGCAAAAAGGAGCTGCTTTCGGTGAGCGGATAATCAAGCCTCTTTTCTTTGCCAGGGAGAATGTTGTTAATCCATTTTATCTGTATGTTAATGTAAATACTCCGGAAACGTTAAGAAAGGTTTTGGCAGACCCTAATAAATATGCTCCGAATGGTGTTTATATCATGCGTATACACGGAACATTTGTCAATTTTCTCGATCTGTCTCCGGCCATACAGGATGATATCATCAAACGTTTAGATTTGGATTCAACCAGGATATGAGTAACGTAAAACCAAAAACAGGTAACCACCTGCATCGTAAACTGAGGGATATTCTTTGTAAGGATATTTACACTGGGAAGTATCCAGACGGAGCCTTTCTGCCAGCGGAAAGGGAGATGGCGAAAAAGTATGGAGTCAGTCGCGTTACAGTGAGGGGAACACTGGCCAGAATGGAACAGGAAGGCCTGATCAGTCGTCGTCAAGGTGATGGCACTCGTATACATCTTCGGACTTCAGGCTTTCAAAGTGACATGGATATCATTGTTGTCCTTGCTCCAGCAGAAAATCCTTTTTTTTCCTCCTTTATTAATCATTTCGATGCCGCAGCGGAAGCCAATGATACCATGGTGGTTTTTAAGGCAATCGGCAAGAATACGATGGAAGATATTCTTTTCAAGTTCTACCAGAGGGGTATACGTAACGCTGTTGTCTGGCCTTATGATGCGCCATTTTGCAATGATGCCTTTAGACGTTTACGTGGATTAGGCATGAATATCGTTTTGTTTGACAGGGTTACTGACTCAGGTGTTGTGGATTGCGTGAGCGTTGATAATGAGGATGCGGTCATCATGCTGTATAAATATTTGCACAAAACATGTTCCAGCGAAGTTGCTTATCTCGGATGGGAGAATCACGTTATTACGAGCAACATGGCACGCGAGTCTGCTTTTGCCGGGATGGGAGACAAAAATCTCATTTATCGCCTGCCATGGAAGAGGGAGGATGATGTTGATCCCGATATATCTGCAGTTATGGAAAAGATGCCTCACGGTATAAAAGGCATCATTTGTGGTAATGGGATAATCGGTATTGGCGTGAAGAAATACTGTCTTTCACGCAGGAAGAATCTAACTGTCGCTTGCATTGATAACCTGCCCGGCGCCGACACCTTGTCGTTGACTACGTATGCCCAGCCAATGGCGAAACTGGCGAGTGAGGTGTATACGAGGCTTTTGCTTCAGGGAAAACAGGGCGAAAACTGGAATGCTAAAACTATTTACATTAAAGGTGCCTTGATAAGGAGATAACTCTGTGAAGTTTATTGGTCTTGATATCGGTACGACATCGATCTGTGGCATTGTGTTGGACACGCGGAGTGGACGGCTTCAGCCGATTAACAGGGACAATAACTCCTGGGTTCGAACAAAAAACAAATGGGAAAGAATTCAGGATCCCAATAAAATTTTAGGTATTGCACAGGATGTAATCAGTGAATTACACAGGCGGAACAAGGATGTGGCCGGTATTGGCGTTACCGGGCAGATGCACGGAATTACGTATATAAACAAGCATGGCGCAGCCGTAAGTCCTCTGTATACCTGGCAGGATGCGCGGGGCAGCCTGCTATACAAGAGCACTAAGAAAACGTATTCGCGGGTCATGTCTCAACAGACGGGATACATGATTGCTCCAGGGTTTGGAATGCTGACGCACTGGTACAACCGTGTGAATGGGCTTGTCCCGGCAGATGCTGTTAAATTCTGTACGATACAGGATTATGTCGTTATGCGCCTTGCCGGTCGTGCCGAACCGATGATGGATACTACGAATGCAGCAAGCCTTGGAGCTTTCAATCTCAGGGAAAACATTTTTGATATCAAGGCGCTGTCGAGCACAGGGATTAAGCAGAAAGAATTGCCAGAAGTTGTCTCTTCTGGAACGATTGCAGGTAAGCACAAGAACCTTCCTGTTTATTCAGCATTGGGCGATAACCAAGCGAGTTTTCTGGGTTCGGTCAGAAATATTGATAATACGGTTTTATTAAATATAGGTACGGGAGGGCAGGTGTCTGCCTATACACGGAAATACGTAAAAATTGACGGACTCGATGTCAGACCCTTTCCGGGTGGTGGTTATCTTGTGGTTGGGGCATTGCTGTGTGGAGGGAAGGCGTATTCACTACTTGAGAATTTTTTCAGGAACACGGCTGAGTTCTTTTCATTGCCGTCAGGAAAAACAGATTTTTATGAACGGATGAATAGCATCAAATACAATAAACTGGTTGAGGATCTCAATATTGATACTCGCTTTGCAGGAACGCGGCAGGATCCATCAATAAGGGGTGCGATAAATTCAATTTCCATGAACAATTTCAGGCCTGAGTACCTGGTTGCCGGGTTTCTCAACGGCATGGCAAACGAGTTACATGATTTTTATGCAATGATGCCGGAATTAATACGGAACAGGATGCGTTCTTTTGTTGGATCTGGCAATGGTATACGAAGAAACAATTTGTTACGATCAATCATCAGCGGGCGTTTTGGTCATAAGATATCTGTTCCGATGTATTGCGAAGAGGCTTCAGTCGGTGCGGCCTTGACAGCAGCCGTGGGTTCAGGTTTTTTTAAAGATTTCCATTCTGTGGGCAGGGTTATTAAATATTCTCGAGGATAAAACAGAAGAAGATTTTTGGTTTGTGATTCCTGTCTTGAAATCGTAGAGTTTTAATAACGTATCGGAATAACTCTATGAATATGCATCAGGCAGAAGTTGTTGATCATGTTGAAGCCTCAGGCGGTTACAGGATATTGACTGTTGAAGTTCCTTCGCTGGCAAAAACTGTTAAACCCGGGCAGTTTATTCATCTGCGTATACCGCGGATGGATGGCGCAGTTTTACGCAGACCTTTCAGTGTCTACATGGCACATGGCAAGGAAATGGCGGTTCTTTACAAGCTGGTCGGTCGTGGTACTCATTCGATGAAATCGATCGGTAAGGGGGAGATTTTAAGCATGATTGGCCCTCTTGGCAATGGATTCCCCATGCTACAATCCCTTAAGGTCCCTGTTCTGGTTGCCGGAGGATACGGAGTTGCACCTCTTGCTTTTCTTGCATCTCGGATTAAAAAGAAGGGCATTGTTTTTATTGGAGGCGCAAAAGCTTCCGACGTGCTTTGCGTTAAGGATTTCAAAAAGCTTGGTTGGGAAGTACGTATTGCTACGGATGATGGATCTGCAGGGGAAAAGGGGCTGGTTACAAAGATTTTAGATGAGTGGTTGTCCGTGCTGAATCCTGTTGAATTGCTGGAATTCTTTGTATGTGGTCCTGACGGCATGCTCAAGGCTGTTGCTGAGAGAGCGAAGCGGCTTGATCACACTGCCTGGCTTTCGTTGGATAAGCATATGGGGTGTGGTGTGGGGGCCTGCCTGGCATGTGTCCAGAAGATAAAGAGAAATGGCGTTGTATCTTTGTTGCGGGTCTGTCGGGAAGGCCCTGTTTTTGAAGCATCTGAGATTGTTTGGGAGTGAAGATGACCAGATCAAAGAAATGGCCGGAAATGGGTGTTACAATCGCGGGAATCAAGATGAAGAATGCGGTAATGGTCGCATCCGGAACTTTCGGATATGGCCCTGAATATGCAGATCTGGTTGATTTGAACAAGTTGGGGGCAATCGTGGTCAAGGGGATCAGTCTCAACCCCTGGAATGGGAATAATCTTCCGCGCCTTGTTGAGGTGCCGGGTGGCTTGGTAAATGCCATTGGTCTTCAAAATCCTGGCGCAGAAAAATTCATCAAAGAATACATGCCATTCCTCAGGAAATATGATCTGCCAGTAATTGTAAATATCTGGGGACGGAGCGTAGAAGAATACGTGGAAGTTGCTGAAAGATTCGATTCAGTAAAGGGGGTAAGCGCTCTGGAGCTCAACATCTCGTGCCCGAACATAAAACATGGCGGAATTGCTTTTGGGACAGATCCGAGGATGGCTAAGAAAGTTATTTCATCTGTCCGAAAGCGGACTCGATTGCCCTTGATTCCAAAACTCTCTCCAAATGTTTCGAATGTTTCCATGTTCGCCAGGATTGCAGAGGATTGCGGTGCAGACGCGGTATCGCTGATAAACTCTTTGCCGGCGATGGTGATCAATGTCGAGACGAGGAAACCTGTTCTTGCAAATGTTGTCGGGGGACTTACTGGTCCGGCAATTCATCCTGTTGCCGTAAAAATGGTTTGGGAAACTGCAAACGCAGTGAAGATACCGGTTATTGGAATGGGTGGAATCAACAATGCGAGGGAAGCACTTGAATTCATAATTGCAGGTGCTACAGCTGTGGCCGTAGGAACGGCCAATTTTACGGACCCATTGACATCGCTGCACGTGATAAATGGCATTGAAGAATACCTGAAACGACATGCATTGAACTCAATCAAGGAATTGATCGGAACTGTTCATACATGAAGTTAAAGAGGTTATTCTTCTGGCTAATTCTTTTGACCTTTTCCTGGTTGACTATCTGGTGGATTTTTTATTTCCCTTTCTCGCGGGAAAAGCTTTATAGGGCCATTCCTCAAAATGCTTTGTTTGTCAGCGAGCATGCCGATCTTGCTGCGAGATGGAAGTCAATTGCCCGTAATCCTTTAACTTTGTGCGTTCTCGCAACGGCAGGCTTCAAGCAGAAGAATCTTGGTGAAGCGGTTATTGAACCTGACCTGACGATGATGCTTGATAAATTTGCATCCAAGACTACCGTTATTGCCTATGTGCCGGCTCTCGGCGACAATGGCGAACCTGCATGGGTGCTTTCAAGCTGGGTTGGAGGTTCCGGGCAATTTTTTAAATGGTATACATCTGGTATCCTTGCCAATGCTAACCTGA
>Ga0156394_1060_pt1 | contig 13441 bp, 11 predicted proteins | sample RifOxyA3_FD_108038 | JGI IMG/M metagenome (GOLD analysis project Ga0156394, IMG submission 108038) | Lentisphaerae bacterium RIFOXYA12_FULL_48_11 | reverse complement strand
GGGTGGAATAGGAATCAGGGGCCGGGGTACCGGAGATTTGAACTGGATGATGGGTGAGCCGGATGTTCAGTTTGTTGCAATCTGTGACATCAGGAAAGACCGTCGCGAGGCAGTGAAACAGATTATCGATAACAAGTACGGCACCAAGGATTGCACGATGCACAGGGACATACGCGAATTCCTGGCTGAGCGGACGGATATTGATGGTGTTTTGATTGCCACAGGCGACCGCTGGCACGCACTGGCTTCTGTGCTGGCGATGAGGGCCGGTAAGGATGTTTATACGGAGAAACCGTCATGTATGACAATTGCTGAAGGGCAGATGGTGGTTGAGACAGCGAAGAAATATGGACGTGTTTACCAGACAGGTACCCAGCGCCTGAGTGAACCGAACCACGTATTTGCCATTGAAATGGCCCGGTCGGGACGTCTCGGCAAGGTTCACACCGCTTATGCTCATATTGCTCCATGGGATGCCGCAATAATGGGTAATGAATGGAAACCAGCGGAACAGGAACCTTCGAAGGATGAAGTAGACTGGGATGCCTGGCTCGGTCCATGCCCGTGGCGGCCATACAATTCAAGTTATGTTCACGGCGGCTGGCGCGGTTGTTACGATTTCCACACGAGTTGTATAGGCGAATGGGGTGCCCATACTTTTGCACAAGCACAGGCCGGGTTAGATGCTCTTGACACATCGCCTGTCGAGTACGAGTATGTTGAGAATCCAACAGGTGACGGTATGATTACTAAGTTTGCCAATGGGACCAGAATGATACTATCCCGTGGAGATCAGTACTGGCATGGTTCGTGTGGCGAAAGATTCGATGGTGATGAAGGATGGGCTGCGGCGGCAGATGGTTATTCAAAACCTGATGTCTCGTCGCCATCCATGCTCGCAGATTTCAAGAAAATTGTCGGTGAATACATGGCCAGGACCCAGCGGCCCATGAGTCATGTGCGCAATTTGTTCGACTGCATGAAAACACGCAGGCAAACGGTGGCTAACCCTGAGGTAATGTACAGGTCTATGTCTACCGTTCATGCCGCCAATATCTGCATGTGGTTGAAGAGAAGTCTGAAATTTGATCCGGTCAAGGCTGAGTTTGTCAACGATCCGGAAGCTAATCGCCTTCGTTCGCGCGCGATGAGAGCACCGTGGCAGTTTTAATTGTTGTTGCGTGGCTGCACGTGGTGCAGCACTGTGAATGGGTTCATAAAAATAGGTTACAAGGAGAATGAAATGAGAGATAAGAAAATGTTGTTTGCGGTTGTTATATTTTTGTCTGTTTGCATTTCTTTTACGTCTGCGCTGAAAGCGGAAACTGCTGATGAGCTTCGCGCCAAGGCGCTGGCCGTACTCAAGTCGGATGCGCCGTTTGAACAGAAGTCGACGGCGTGCAGGGATCTTGTTCGTGTTGGCAACAGGGATTGCGTTCCGGTGCTGGCAGGAATGCTCGGCGATGAGCAGCTTTCCCACATGGCGCGTTATGCGCTTGAGCCAATGCCGGACAAGGCGGCGGATGAGGCGCTGAGGGCGGCTCTGGATAAGCTGAGCGGCAAGCTCCTGTCGGGTGTAATAGGTTCAATCGGGGCGAGGCGTGATTCCGCAGCAGTGGAACTGCTCGGGAAGTATCTTTGTAACAGCGATTGCGACGTTGTTCGTACGACAGCAATGGCGCTGGGGCGGATCGGTACGGCTGCCTCTGGAAAAGTGCTGCTCAATGCCCTCAAGGATGCAAAGGGAGATAACGTTACCAGAATCTGTGATGGACTGCTGACTTGTGGCGCCAACCTGCTTGCAGAGGGCAGGGAAGGCAAGGCCAAGGATGTTTATGACGGCATGCTGGCCCAGAATATACCTGCGAGAATCAGGGCTGCTGCTCTTCGTGGTGCCGTGCTTTGCGATAAATCTGACAGCATGAAACTGCTTACCGGAATGATTCACGATAACGAACTTTGTGTATTTGGAATGGCGTTGCGTGTAGCGCTCGAAATGGAAGAGAAAAAGGTTACCGGTATTCTTGTGTCGGAAATCGGTAAGGTACAGGCCGACCGGGTTATTCCTGTTGTCAGGGTTCTCGGGAAACGCGGTGACAAGGCGGCATTGCCTGCATTACTTGAAATGACGAAGAAGGGCGACAAGGCTGTGCGTGTGGAGGCAATCCAGTCCGTTGCAGAGATTGGCGATGGATCGGCAGTGCCTGTGCTTGTGGAGCTTATGAAAGATGCGGATGCCGAAATCAGTCAGGCGGCTGCCACGGCCATGGCCGGCTTACCTGGTTCCGGTGTTGATACTGCCATAGTTAAGATGATTGAGAATCCGGAGCAGGCTCTAAGAGTTAAGATGATTGATATTGCAGGACAGCGAAGGATTGCCAAGGCAAAACCGGCCCTGTTGAAGGACATGTCCGACAGTGACTTGGCTGTCAGAACTGCCGCAGTGAAGAGTTACGGCGAGCTGGCGGGGATGGCTGAGCTGCCTGTCCTGATTGATATGATGACTAAAGCTTCTGATGCCGGCGAAATCGGAACTTACGAGAGGGTGCTCGGTTCTGTGTGTTCCCTTGCAAACGACAAGGATGCGTGCGCGAAGAAGCTGATCGAGGCGTTGGTGAAGGCGGCTCCTGCCGTTAAGCCGGCGTTGCTGAAAGTTCTTGGTGTAACCGGCGGAGCGGAGGCTCTAAAGGCTGTTCGTACAACCGTGGATGATGCCGATAAGAATGTGCACTTGGCAGCGATCAGGGTGTTGAGCGAGTGGAAGACGGTTGAGGCTGTACCCGTGTTGCTTGATATGGCCAAAAATCTTGGCAATGAAACCGACAAACTGCTCAGTTTGCGTGGATGTCTGAGCATGGCCATGAGGCGCGATGTGCCGGAGCAGGACAGGATTGAAATGTGCAAGCAGGCATCAGGTTTGATTCAAAGAGATGAGGAAAAGAGAATGATGCTTGGGGCTCTTGGTTCGATTAAAAACGCTGCATCGCTTAAGTTGGTCATGCCTTACCTTGATAATGAGAAGGTAAGGGATGATGCCATTAATACAGTTCTTGCTATTGTTGAGCCGCCCAAGAAAGGAAAAGCTGTTGAGGCCGGAGCTGCAAGGGAGGCCCTGCAGAAAGTAGTGGACGTCGGGGGTAGTTCCGCGCATGTGGGCAAAGCCAGGGAAATGTTAAAGAAACTGGAAGGCAGGAAATAGGAATACCAACCCAATCTGGAATGTCGAATAATGAATGACCAGTTTTGAGCGGGGATTCAATGATTATAAAGAATCGAATAACACGTTGTGATAGTGTGTGCAGTCGCAGGCAGTTTCTTAAAAAAACTGCTATGGCTGCCGGAGCCATTGCTGTTCCGTATTATATACCGGGGTCGGCGCTTGGGAAAGGCGGTGCGGTTACGCCGAGCGAGCGGATTGTCCTGGGTGCGATAGGGATTGGTCCACGTGGAAGGTATGTGCTGGACAACATGGTTTCCGAGACGGATGTTCAGTTCGTGGCTATCTGTGATGTGCAGCGTTCCCGCAGGGAGGCTGTCAAGGCAATGGCTGATTCCAAATATGGCAATAATGATTGCGTCATGTACAGAGACTTCCGTGAGCTTCTTGCCCGGAAGGACATCGATGCGGTACTTGTTGCCACGGGTGATCACTGGCATACGCTGGCATCCATCATGGCCGCAAAGGCCGGCAAGGATGTTTACAGTGAGAAGCCGTGCGGGATAACTATCGAGCAGTGTTGTGTGCTGGCTGATACAATGTACAGGTATGGACGTGTTTTCCAGGCTGGAACCCAGAGACGGAGTGTTCCGAATTTCCAGTTTGCAGTGAACCTGGCCCGCAGTGGCAAGCTTGGCAAGCTGCATACCCTGCATGCTTCCATATACAGACCGCATGTCCGTCACGACTGGCTTCCTGCGGAACCTGAACCTTCAAGGGATGAGGTGGACTGGGATATGTGGCTCGGTCCGTGTCCCTGGCGGCCTTATAACCCGGCATATGTCAAAGGTGGATGGAGGAAACATTATGATTTTGATTCCGGTGGTACACTTCTTGACTGGGGTGCTCACACGTTAGACCTCTGCCAGTGGGCAAACAAGGCGGATGGTACAGTTCCGATCGAGTATGAGCCGACACCTGAGTCAGTGATATGCCGTTATAAGAATGGTGTAAAAGTAGTTTGCGATTTCCTTGATGATCCTTTTGGCAACCGTGATCCCAAGTATCGCACCTCTACAGGGACATGCCCCATACGGTTCGTGGGTGATGAAGGATGGATCGAAACTGGAGATAGCGGTGAGATAATTGTAAATCCGGAATCATTGCGTTCGAGTCGCAACATTCAGCGTGCCATAGGTACGGCGCCGGGCGGGCACGTAAGGGAGTTCTTCGATTGTATGAGAACGCGGCAACAGCCGTCGGCCGGCCCTCATATTATGAAATATTCGCATATTGCATGTCATGCTGCCGCACTGGCGTGGCAGCTTAACCGGAAGTTGAAATTTGATCCGGTAAAAGAAAAATTTATTGGTGACGATGAGGCGAATCGTTATTGCTCAAGAGCTATGCGTGAGCCGTGGCATATATAGGGCTTGTTGCCCAAATAGCAAATGGTCTGATTTTCCGCGGTCACGGACCGCGGCCACAGAAGAAAACGGCTGTTTCCTCTTCTGTAGCCGGCCTCCGAGAGGTCGGAAATGATTTGGGCAACACGCCCTATAGATGTGACATGGAAAGTCATGCAAATGTAGCGAGGCAGCTAAATATGGTAGGGCGGGGCCGCCGGACCCGCCACTGCTAATATCGGCGCGCCCGGCGGTCGCGCCCTACCTTTTGAAAGGTCAGGATAATGAGGAAATTTAGTATAGTATTGCTGTTTGCAGTTTGCAGTATTGTGGCGGTTGCCGAAGAGTTGAATCTGTTCAACGGGAAGGATCTCACGGGCTGGGATGGTGATACTAGCTATTGGTCGGTCAAGGATGGATGTATAACCGGGCAGACCACATTGGAACATCCCGCCAAGCACAATACCTTTCTTATCTGGAAAGGTGAGGCAACAGATTTTGAACTGACTTGCAAGGTTAAGTTTACAACAACTGCTGAAAGTAAGTTCGGGAATTCAGGTGTGCAGTTCAGGAGTGTGGTTCTGGACAAGGCAGAGTATGTTGTTGGAGGGCTGCAGGCAGACCTGTGTGCCGGACCGCCGTATTTCGGAATTCTCTACGACGAGCGTGGGGCAGGGCGATGCGTAATGAGCGTTGGCCAGAAGGCTGTCTTTAAGGATGTTGATGGGAAAGTCAAAGTGGAGTCAGCCGGGAGTATCGGCAAGAAAGAGGACATAATGGCGGCCATCAAGTACACCGACTGGAATGATTTCCGGGTTGTTGCGAAGGGCAGCCTGATCCAGATCTGGGTGAATGGCGTGCAGACGGTCGAAGCGGTCAATGAAAGTACCAAGGGGCCAAATGGAACGACGATGGCTTTGCAAGTTCATGCCGGGAAGCCGATGATGATTCAGTTCAAGGATATTGTGCTTAAGAAAGAAAAATAAGACAGAAGGAGGAGGAGAGATATGAAGAAGTTGAATGTAGGTATGATTGGTTATGGTTTCATGGGAAGGGCTCATTCTAACGCGTTTCGCAAGGTCAGTAATTTCTTTGACTTGGGTTACAAGCCTGTCCTCAAGGCTGCGTGCGCGCGTGACGAGGCAAAAATCAAGACGTTTGCAGACAAGTGGGGTTACGAATCCATAGAGACTGATTGGCGCAAACTTCTTGAACGAAAGGATATTGATGTTGTTGATATCTGTGCGCCGAATAATCTGCACAAGGAGATTGCAATTGCCGCCTCTAAAGCCGGTAAAATGATTCTCTGCGAGAAACCACTTGCCATGAACGGAGTGGAAGGTGAGGCCATGGTCAAGGAAGTGGAGAAGAGCAAGATTCCCAACATGGTCTGGTATAATTACCGCCGCGTACCTGCCGTAACGCTGGCCAAGCAGCTTATTAATGAAGGTAAGCTTGGCAAGATATTCCATTTCCGCGCAAAATTCCTTCAGGATTGGACAATCAGCGCAGATTTGCCGCAGGGCGGTACCGGCCTGTGGCGGCTTGATATCAATGCGGCAGGTTCCGGTGTGACGGGTGATCTGCTGGCGCACTGTATTGACACCGCGATCTGGCTGAATGGTCCCATAGTGAAGGTAACGGCCATGACGGAGACTTTCATCAAGGAACGTAAACACACGCTGACCGGTAAGGTTGAGCCGGTTGGTATTGATGATGCCTGCGCATTTCTTGCGAGATTTGCCAACGGTTCGCTGGCTACATTCGAGTCAACACGCTATGCGCGAGGACACAAGGCTGAATATACCTTTGAGATTAATGGCGAGAACGCCTCTATATTCTGGGACCTCCATGATCTGCATCGGATGGAGTATTTCGAGCATCGTGATGAAGGTCGGCTGCGTGGATGGCGTTCAATCCATGTAACTGATGGCGATCATCCATACATGGATAAGTGGTGGGTGCCAGGACTTCAGATCGGGTATGAGCATTCATTTGTGCACCATGTTGCGGACTTCATTGACGGCTTGGACAAGAACAAACCGGCAATGCCTGATTTCAAGGAAGCCCTGGTTACGCAGTATATCTGCGATGCTGTCCTAAAGTCCGCCAAGACAGGCGATTGGGAAGATGTTAAGCAGGTCAAGCCGTAAGACAAAGACAGAATAGTATTGAACCGTGGGCTTCTCCGCCGTAGTTTTGACGAAAGTCGGATGAAGGCAGATTAGCGCGGATTATACAAGGCGCGGTCTGGATGTTCCCGGCCGCGCTTTTGTATGTGTATTGATTGGTTATCAGTAAACATCTGTTGGAGGTAACGGTATGAAAGCTGGATTTGCAATCTCTCATTCCCAAAAGGCGTGGGTTGTCGGCAATAACAATGTTGAGATGACAGTCACTCTGCTGGGCGCGCAAATGGCGCCGGTTGTCTTTGATCGTAACAGTCGTCATCCTATACAGCCCTACTATATAAGTCCATGGCAGGGCGAGGGATTGAAAATGCCAGTCCAGCTTCTTGCTCCTTTGCGTGGCGATTTCTTCTGCATGCCGTTTGGTGGAAATGCTACCCCTTACAAGGGTGAGAAGCATCCACCGCATGGCGAAGTTGCCGGGACTGACTGGGAACTGGCTGGCTGTGCGAAAAAAGGTGCCGTGACAACACTGTCCATTATCTGTGCGACAAAAGTACGCCGTGGGAAAGTTATACGGGAACTTAGCCTGGTCGACGGACATAATGTGATCTACTCAACGACCAGGGTAGATGGGTTTGAGGGGAAAACATCAATGGGTCATCACGCCATTCTTGCCATGCCGGCGAAGGAAAAGTCGGTGCTGGTTTCCATGAGTCCCTTCAAGCTTGGGTTGACATGTCCACATCAATTCAGCCGACCTGAAAATGGGGAATACCAGTCTATGGCGCCAGGCGCCGAGTTTAAAAGCCTTTCGAGGATCCCTACGATATTTAAGAATCCACCTATTGCGGACTATTCATCTTATCCTGCCCGTATTGGTTATGCCGACCTGATCGGGTTGTTTGATCAGCCGAAGGATGGTGTATCCTGGACGGCTGCTGTTAATACCGAAGAGAATTGGCTCTGGTTTGCCCTGAAGAATCCCAAACAAATGCCTGCAAGGTTGATATGGCTGGAGAATCATGGAAGGCACGGAAATCCCTGGAATGGACGGAACTGCTGTATGGCCCTGGAGGATGGATGCCTGTATTTTGATGCTGGGGTCGCTGAGTCGGCAAAACAGAATATTATCAGCAAGCGTGGAATTCCAACCTGTCACGATTTGAAAAAGAAATCGCCTTTCTCTCTTCGTTATATTCAAGGTGCTGTCCGTGTGCCGGCCGGTTTTGGCAAAGTTATGGATGTACGATTTGGTTTGGACCAGGTAACTTTTGTTTCGGTAGAAGGCAAAAAAGTCTCCATGCCTGTCTGCCATTCTTTCCTGAAAAACGGTCAATTGTAGTATAAATTTTAATAAAATTTTTCTGACGGTTTCTGTATTACTTGCATTTGCCGTATTCTGCACTGTTTGCCGTGGCAACTTCCGCTGCCTTTACTTTTTCTTCATTTTCTTCTTGCGGGCTGTTTGTCATCAATGATACATATGCGAAAGTGAAACGAAAGTAATACGGAAATATTATGAATATAGACGAAAGAAGAAGAAAAATAATAGAACTCCTGGCTGAAGATAATGATATTCCAGTTTCAAGAATCAGTGAGATGCTGAAGGTTTCAGTTGTCACTATAAGGAGTGATCTCAATTCGCTCGCGGAAGAGGGGTTAATTGTTCGTACACATGGTGGTGCGTTACCTGCATTTCATCAGAATATCATCGATCGTCAGAAAAATATGATTGAAGAAAAGCACCGCATAGCAAAGGCGGCGGCTGAACTTGTGAACGATGGTGATAAGATCATGATAATCGCCGGAACGACGGCAGTTCTTATGGCGAAATATCTGCTTGGTAAACGCGATGTTCATGTGGTTACTAATTCAACCTTGATTTTCCCGTATGCGAGAATGAATCCCTCTCTACATGTCACTTTGGTTGGTGGTGAGTTCAAACCTTCGGCGGAGGGAATAGTTGGTGCTGTTGCCTTGAAGAACCTGGACCAGTTCCATGTTAAAACAGCTTTCCTGGGCGCGGATGGTTTCTCGCTCAAGACAGGAGTTACAGCTGACCTTTTGGAAACAGCAGAGGTCGGGCGTAAGATGGCGGAACATTCGGAGAAACGCGTGCTTCTTGCTGATTCGTCAAAATATAACAAGGCTGGGTTTGCGCTCATTGGCCCTTTGAACAGGATGGATGTCATAATTACGGATAATAAACTTCCAAAGACTGAATTGAATCTGCTCAAGGATAACGGCTTGTCAGTTATGATTGTATAAAGAAAGGTTAATGAAATGGAAATCAGTTTTAGAGGCAGGACGGTGCTGGTAACGGGGGCTGCTGGAGCCATCGGTAAGGGTATTGCTCAAGATTTCTGTGCAAACGGTGGCAAGGTATTTATCACTGATTTGTCGCAGGCTGGTGTTGATGCCACGGTAAAGGATCTTCAGAAGCTTGGCCAGTGCCATGGGCTTGCTGGCGACGTTACGAGTGAGGCTGATGTGGTCAAGATTGTCGAAGCGACAAAGAAAGCTTTTGGTGGCGGAATAGATGTTCTGGTTAATGTGGCCGGGATTGTCGGACAGGGTAAGGTGGAGGATCTTAAAGTCGAGGACTGGGATAAGATGTTTGCGGTCAACTGCCGGGGTTCTTTCCTGTTCATAAAACATGTTGTTCCCCTGATGAAGGAGAAGAAATACGGAAAAATAATCAATTTCTCCTCAAAATCCGGCAAAACCGGTTCTGCCCTGATGAGCCATTATTCTGCGGCAAAAGCGGCGATAATAGGGCTGACCCAGTCTCTGGCGTATGAACTTGCTGATTATAAAATCAACGTTAATTGTGTGTGTCCAGGGATCACAGAGAACACAGGTGTCTGGAGTAATGTTTCTGCCGGTTACATACAGAATCTTAACCTGCCTCGTGAGGAAGTGGTGAAAAAATTCTCTGAAAAAGTTCCTCTCAAACGGCTGGCCGCAATCAAGGATGTGGTGGCTATAACAAGTTTTCTCGGGTCGGAGGGGTCTGACTACATGACAGGTCAGGCGATAAATATTACGGGCGGCAGGGAAATGCACTAGAAGAAAATTGATGATTTTTGAATGCCGATTGGAAGACAAACGGAAGAGGGAAAAGAATGAAGACATATACAGCGAAAGAAGTTGCTGCGACGATTGATCATGCAGTTTTGAAGCCGGTGCAAACGGAGCAGGATGTGATTAAGAACGCGCAGATGTCGATCAGGCGTGGCGTGAAGAGCATGTGCGTGAGGCCGTGTGATGTGGCCCTTGCGGCAAAAGAGCTGAAAGGGTCCAGCGTCGATGTGTCAGTTGTTGTTGGTTTTCCACACGGTAGTAATCGCGCCGAGACAAAAGCATTTGAAGCAAAGCTGGCAATCCAGGACGGCGCAAAGGAAATCGATATGGTTATGAATATCGGGCAGTTCCGGGCCGGTAACTATGACAATGTTCAGAAGGATATTGCCGGTGTTGTGGCCGAGGCAAGGAAATCAAAAGTGCTGGTAAAGGTTATTCTGGAAACCTGTTACCTCAACAAGGACCAGATCGCGAAGGCATGCAAGATCGTGGAAGCGGCTGGTGCAGACTTTGTAAAGACATCCACCGGGTTTGGTGACGGGCCGGCAACGCCTGAAGCGATTGATGTCATGATCAAGACGGTCGGAAAGACGATGGGCGTCAAGGCTTCCGGTGGTATTCGGAACTGGGATGCCGCGGTTGGTTATCTCAACCAGGGTTGTACAAGGCTTGGCGTTGCTTCAACAGAGGCGGTTCTTGATGGAGCCCAGGCAGATGGAAAATACTGAAATCATGCGGGCGATTGTTTATCACGCACCCGGAGATATCCGCAAGGAGCAGGTGCAGGTGCCAGAATGCGGAAAAGGTGAGATCCTTGTAAAGGTTGATGCCTGTGCGGTTTGTGGCACCGACTTGAAGGCTTTCATCTCCGGCAATCCAAGGATTCTGGCTCCAAAGGTAATGGGCCACGAGTTTACCGGGACTATCCTGGTAATTGATAAAAAAGTAAAAGGTGCATTCAGGAAAGGCGACAGGGTGGTAATGGCTACATCCATTTCCTGCGGCATGTGCCATTACTGCAGGAACGGTTGGAACAATCTTTGTGCCGACATCAAGCCGATGGGTTTTTCTTATGAAGGGGGCATGGCTGAATATGTAGTGATACCGGAAAGAGCGATCGTCAACGGCCACCTCGTCAAAGTTCCAGGGAAAATCAAGCCTGAGCATGCCGCGCTTGCCGAGCCGTTGAGCTGTGCTGTGAATTCGATGGAGAACTGTGGCGTAAGGAAAGGGGATGTAGTGGTTGTTGTTGGCGCCGGTCCCATGGGAATAATGAACGGATGTGTGGCCCGTGAATTTGGCGCCAGAAAAATTATCATGGCCGAGGTTAACAAGGACAGGCTGAGGCAATGCGAAGCGTTCGGGTTCGATCAACTTGTCGATCCGTTGACCGAGGATATTGGGAAGATTGTGAAGGATCATACCGGCGGACTGGGTGCCGATGTTGTGGTTGTTGCGGCCCCTGCGGCTGTACCGCAGGAGCAGGCGCCGGCATTGACAAGAAAGCGCGGAACGGTTTGCCTGTTTGCTTCATTGCCGGCCGGAAAATCGAACATCACTCTTGATTCAAGGATTATTCATTACGGAGAATTGCGAATTGTCGGAACAAGCGATTCAACGCCAGCCCAGGTAAAGAGGGCGGTGAAGCTGATGTGCGGTGGAAAAATGCCGCTTGATAAGCTGGTTACGCACATATTGGACCTTTATGAGTTTGAGAAGGCGTTTGAATTAATGAAGAACGGGGTATCGTTAAGGGTTGTTCTGAAGCCTTAGGGCAGGGAGGGAATATATGAAGCTGAATCTCAATAACAAGGTTGCGCTGGTTACGGGAGGATCCCGCGGGATTGGCAAAGCCATCTGTTTCGCACTGGCGGCTGAAGGGGTGAAAGTCGGCGTCAACTTCTCCTCCAGCAAGTCAAAGGCTGAGGAAGTTGTAAAAGCAATAGGTGATAAGTATGGCGTCAAGTCTGTTGCTATCAAGGGTGATATTAGTGAGGGAAAAGATATCCTGACGTTATTTAAGACAATGGAGCGTGATCTTGGCCCTGTTGATATTCTGGTGAACAACGCTGCTTATTGTCCTTCCGGTCCGATTTCGTCCTATACCCGGAAGGAGTGGGATCGAACGTTCAGCATTAATGTGACCGGGGCATTTCTCGCAAGTCAGGAATTCGTAAAGAGACTCAGGTTGCGCAGGGCTAAGGGTAAGATTGTTAATATTGCGTCTCAGGCGGCTTTCCTTGGTTCAACGTCTGGCCATCTCCCGTATGATTCAAGCAAGGGGGCCCTGGTTTCTATGACCCGTGCCATTGCACGTGAAGTGGCGGAAGAGGGGATTAATGTGAATGCGATAGCGCCGGGTATGGTGATGACCGAGATGGTTGCTGGAATCTGGGAAAAGAAAAAGGACTTCTACCTGTCACGTATTCCAATGAAGCGCATTGCGCAGCCTGAAGAGGTTGCAAGCGTGGCAGTTTTCCTTGCATCAGATGCGGCAAGTTTCATGACGGGAACGACCCTGGATGTTACAGGCGGATTAATGATGCGGTAGATGGAAAAGCGATAAAGGGAAGAAGTCATGGAAAACGTAACAATGTCCCTGGGCGTGAGAATCAGGCTCAGCCTCATGATGTTCCTTCAGTTCATGATGTTTGCTGTATGGTGGGTACCTTTGGCGGCTTACCTTGGGAAGATGGGTGTCGATGGAACCCAGAGGGCCCTGATCCTGAGCTCCATGGCGATAGGGTGCCTTGTCTCTCCGGTTATCGGCATGATTGCCGACCGGCATTTCAACAGTGAAAAGGTTTTATTCTTCGTTAACCTGCTTTGTGCTGGATTTCTCTTCTTTGCTGCACGGACTGAATGTCCGACAACGCTTTTCTGGATACTGCTGGCTGCAATGTTCTGTTACATGCCGACATGGGGGCTGACCAGTGCCGTTGCAATGGCCAACAGTCCCGCCGAACAGTTTCCACAGATCCGGGTGTTTGGGTCGATCGGCTGGGTCGCTTCCGGCATATTCAGTCTTGTGGCAGTCAAGTTGATGAACGTGAAAGAGTTTGATGGCACGGCGCTTCCCCTTTACTTCGGGGCGGCAGTAAGTCTTGTTGGTGCCCTGGTTGCGCTGGTTTTGCCGGCAACGCCGCCTCCGGCAAAGGGGCAGAAGGCTTCGATCATGGATTCGCTTGGATTACGCAGTCTGACACTGATGAAAGACGCCAACTTTGCCGTGTTCATTGGTGTATCGCTACTGGTGATGATTCCGTTCGGCATCTACTGGTCGTATTTCTCAATGTACCTTGATTCGATGGGCTATAAGCTGCTCACGTTCACGCAGAACCTGGGGCAGGCTGCAGAGATGGTGTTCATGCTGTTGGTGACGGTTGCCCTCAAGAAAATGGGCGTCAAGAAGGCCATGCTGCTCGGGCTGTTCTGCCTGCTGGTCCGCTATGCTTCTTTTCTTGCCAGCGGGATGTCTCCAGGTCTCGCATGGCTGGTTTATATCGGCATACTTGTTCATGGTATTATCTACGGTTTCTTTTTTGTGGGCGGGCAGATTTATATCAACCGTGTTGCACCAAGGGAGATGCAGGCGCAGGCCCAGGGCTTTATCTTCCTCGTTACATTCGGGATCGGGCTATTGGTGGCAAATTTCGTCAATG
>Ga0156394_1074_pt1 | contig 13690 bp, 12 predicted proteins | sample RifOxyA3_FD_108038 | JGI IMG/M metagenome (GOLD analysis project Ga0156394, IMG submission 108038) | Lentisphaerae bacterium RIFOXYA12_FULL_48_11 | reverse complement strand
TTTTTTTGGACGTATGGCAAAGCTGGGCCATAAGAAAGGGCTGGCAATTTCATTCGAAACGGCGGCGGGAGATGTCTTCCCTGCAGATATTCTTGAATACTACAAGTATGCAGATGTTCCGATGTGCGAATTCTGGCAGCCAAGGACCGAAGCATTTGTCGGTAGTTTCGAATTTAAACCTGTTAAGCCCTGTGTGTCGGCGGCACGCCTTTACGGGAAACCACGGGTTGCTGCCGAAGCTTTTACTTCCTTTGCCCTCCGCTGGAATGAGCATCCGGGCATGTTGAAAGATGTTGCGAATATGCACTTTTCCGAAGGCGTAACACATCTGGTTTTCCACACTTATACCCATAATCCGAGAACGGATTTTCTTCCTCCGGGTACTGCATTCGGTGCCGGCATCGGCACGCCGTTTCTGCGCGGGCAGGCATGGTGGTCAGAGATGCGGCAGTTCACCGACTATCTTGCTCGCTGCGGATACCTGCTGGAGCGTGGCCACCCGGTTTCCGATGTGCTTTGGTATCTTGGTGATGAGATAGATCATAAACCCAGCCAGGATGCTCCTGTCCCTGAGGGATATCGTTATGATTACTGTAATCCTGATGTGCTGCTAAATCGGCTGTCCGTGAAGGAAGGGAAAATAACCACTCCTGAAGGTCTGCGATACAGCGTGATCTGGTTGCGTGACTGCAAGCGTATGCTGCCTGAAACATTGGAACGCCTGATCGTGCTGGTAGGGAAAGGAGCTGTACTGGTCGGCGAACGTCCCGAGGGGCTCGCAACGCTGGCTGGAGGGGAAAAGGCTGGAAAACGATTCCGTCAAGCCGTGGAAACACTATGGGGTAAGACAGGTCAGTCAGGCGAACGGAAAATCGGCAAGGGCTGTGTAATATCCGGAACGGAGCTGGGAACTGTACTGCAAAACCTGGGTATTAAACCGGATATGACGGGCAAGGGTGTGACATGGACACATCGACAGACGAAGGATGCAGAGTGGTATTTCATTGCCGCTCCTGCACATCAGACTTTTCGTGGTGCATTGCGTTTCCGCGCGGCCGGCAAGGTGGAACTGTGGGATCCATTAACTGGCTCTGTCAATCCTGCAGGAGTTGTTTGCCGAGAAGGTGAGACAACCCTTGTTGCTCTTGAGATACCACCATCCGGGTCTCTCTTTGTCGTATTCAGGAATTCCCCTGATGCAGGTTCCAATGTTGTCCGCGTTGAGCATAATGGAACAACAGTGATGGATGTCCGCGAGCCGCTTACAATGGATGCTGGGGGTCCACAGGTTGTTTCAGCCACTTATGGCGATCCTGAAGATATCAAGTTGCGCAAAGACATGACTGCGCTTGTACGTGAAGCCCTGTTACGTGGTGAGAGATCCATCACTCCTGATAACAAGTGGGCAGGAGGAGATCCTGCACTCGGGAAAAAGAAACGACTTGTTGTTGTGATGCGACAGGCTGATGGCCGGGAGAAATCTCTTGAGGCTGGTGAAGGTGAGACATTGCGGCTGATCGATTTGCCGGTGATGCCAATGCCGGTTTGCGAAGTACTGGACGGAGGCAGCGGTTTAATGGCGTGGGCGAAAGGACAATACTGCATAACGCGCCAGAACGGCGTTTCAGAAAAAGTCGAAACGGTTTTGCCGGTAGTGACTACATTGCCTGGTCCCTGGACGTTGTCATTCCCTGCCGGATGGGAGGCGCCTGAGAAAATTCGAATAGACAATCTGATTTCGTGGACAGAGCTTGATCTTACGCCGGCAGCACGTGCCTTCTCCGGGACGGCTGTGTACACCACTGAGTTTTTTGTGGAGGCGCTTAAGCCTGGCTCAAATGTGAACCTGGATCTTGGATGCGTTGAAACCATGGCAAGTGTGTATATCAACGATAAATATATCGGGAATGTATGGTCACAACCTTATCGTCTTAACATCACCAATGCAGTTCAGTCCGGTTTGAATAAATTGACCGTGAAGGTGACCAGCACTTGGTTTAACCGGCTGGTTCATGATGCCGGCCTTCCTGAAAATGAACGCCGGACCTGGACAATTTCTGGTCCTAAAAAAGAGATGCAGCTTCAACCTGCTGGTCTCATGGGTCCGGTAATTCTTCGTGTTGGCGATATTCTGCCGCTGGCTGCAAAAAGGTAGACCGCTATTGCTGCACGGAGCAATAATGGAGAATTCGCCATGTCGCGGAGAATGGGTGATATCGTGTGCTGTACTCTTGGTTTTTTCATTGCCAAATATCTTGGCCTGCGCTGGTCGGTTGTTCTTTTGATTGTTACAGAACTGGTGCTGTTATTCTGGATAAGAGATAACCTGACGCTTAATGTCCTGATGCTGGTTTACCCGATTGATACCATCAAGGCCTGGCAGGTAGTACATTAGATCGCTGACATGTTTGCAACAGTCCTTAATAATAAGAGCAAAATATTGAAGGATGATGACATTTTGAGTAATATTAAATAATTAGAGGCTGAATTTTATCGAGAAAGGACTGAGCTATGAAGTGTAACGGATTTTTTGTGACATTTTGTGTTTATCTCCTGACGGGAGTTTCCGGTCGAATGGCGTTCTGCAGCACTATCGAACCGCCGCCTGAAGCTTTTAAGGATGGTGTTCCTGTTTCCATTATGAAAACACTCAACGAGGTTGAGCCGCGCACAGTGATAACCAATCTGCCCATGATTATAACCAATTCGGGATCATACTATCTGGTCAATTCATTGACGGGTACCAACGGTATATTCATAGATACTGATGATGTCACCATTGATTTCGGTGGCTTCGGGATATCGGGTGACACAAATTTTCCAACTCATGGAATACAGATCGGGTTGGATGTCCTGAATGTGACCATTAAGAACGGAAAAATTGGAGACTGGGGAGGGTGGGGTATTTACAGCGAAACAAATGCTGATTTTTTCCTCGTTCAGGACTTGAACATAGAAATTACCTGCCAGGGAGGTCTTAAGCTTGGCCCGAAGTGCCGTGTGGAAAGGGTGACAGTGGCTGAGACGGGAGGAGATGGCATACGGCTGGGCGAAGCTGCGACGGTCTTGAACTGTAAATCGATTGATAATGCCGCCAGCGGAATACGCGTTGGGCAGGCCTCCACTGTAACTTCGTGTACCACCTCGGAAAACATGGAGGATGGGATTGTTGCCACGGCATATTGTACGATCAGGGACTGCACTTCTGTTAACAACCAGTGGTCTGGCATAAGGGTTGAGGCAAGCTGCCGTGTCCTGGAGAACAACATAGGTGATAACGGCAAGCAGACCGGCGGTATCGGTATTCGGGTGATCGGACCTGGTAACCAGATCAAGAACAATAATGTGACTGCAAACAACAAGGGCATTTTTGTCGATGGCCAGAGTAACTGGCTTGAGAATAATGGCGTGATTGACAATAATACAGGAATTGAAATAACCGGTGTCGGTAATTTTGTGATCAGGAACTGTGTTGGTACTCCGCTTGAAACAAATGGCATTCATTTAATAATCGGACCGAGTAACCAGGTCGGCAGTGTCATGGAGAACATGGGCAGTTCCTTCTCCAACAACAATCCCTGGGCAAACATAAGGCTTACCGAAGAATAACATCATGGAGAATGCTCTCATTTACGCATTCCCGGAATGATGTTTGAGAGTGCCTGCTTTTATGACGGCAAATCAGAGGTTCATAATTTTCGGTTGTTTTTTTCTTTCCGGTGCCGCCGGGCTTATCGCCGAGATTGTCTGGATGAAAATGTTCGGACTTGTCTTCGGAAGTACGGCCTGGGCTGTTGCAGTGGTGCTGGCTACGTTTATGGCTGGACTGGCGCTTGGCAGCCTGAGCGTGCGGATGATAACTCGCGGCAACATGGATTTGCTGAAGCTTTACTCGATCATAGAGATCGGGATCGGGTTGAGTGTTGCCCTGACGCCTATTCTGCTCCGTACCGGCGAAGCTACCTATGTTCTGGCTGCCGGATCGCTGGGCTTGAACGGCCTGGCCATATGGTTGATCCAGTCTTTGATTGCAGCCGGCGTGATGATCATCCCAACGGCGCTGATGGGCGCCACTCTACCCGTATTAACATGGTTTTTATGGCGGAAAGATCTGGGCCGTTGTTGTGCGGTAGGTTTATTGTATGGTTTTAATACATTGGGTGCGGCGGCTGGAGCCTTCTTTTCGGCGTTCTACCTGATTGGTTATCTTGGCGTGTCGAATACGTTGTACCTTGCTGCGGGCCTTAATTTCATTTCAGCTGTGGGCATATTGCTACTTCGGTTGTTTTGTAACACGGAAGAGTCCGGCGCGCAGCGCCATAGGCCAATTGTGGAGAATGATTCCTTGCTCTATGAGAAATCGCCGGCAAGCGTGTTGATTCTTGCGGCAGTATTTATTACAGGGGCAGTTTCTCTTGCTTACGAAGTTATCTGGACTCGCCTGCTTACAAGTCTGTGTCTTGGTTCTTCGGTCTATGCTTTTGCCTCAATGTTAACAGTGCTTCTGCTGGGTATAATGTTCGGGAGCATGATTTATTCTGCCGTAATATCAGGGTTGCCGGCAGGGAAAGCATCGGCGATCTTTTGCCTGCTTGCGGTTTTGCTTGCCTTTACGGCTTGCCTCGGGCCGCGCCTGGTTGTGCTGGCGGAGGATATGGCAATTGTCCAATGGGCATGGAGCGGTGTTTCTGACACTGTGCCGAGAAACAATCAGATAATAACCTTCGGGCTGTTCGCAGTGTCGGCTCTTGTTCTTCTATGTCCGGCGGTCATAATGGGTATTACTTTTCCCCTGCTTGCGGGTCTGTACAGCAGGGATGGGAACAAGGGGGAAGGTGTTGGTTTATTTTATGCCGTCAATACCATTGGCGGAATTGCCGGAACGTTCATTGGAACATTTGTCCTTCTTGGTAAGTTCGGTGTGTGCGCCGGGTTGCATTTCCTTTCGGGCGCCTGCATGCTTACCGGTGTTCTGGTCTGGCTTTGGGAATCAGGCCGGGTTTTCCCCATGTGGTTGCCGCGCCTGTCTGTCGGTATTGGCGCAATATGTATTGTGTTTTTAATTTGTACATTTCTAGTGCCACGGGATTTTCTTATCCGGCATAATGGCGGAATGGCGGAATCAACTTCGCAGCCTGGTATTGTGTTTGACTGTGAAGATGCAGATGCCTGGGTGAGTGTCAGGCGCAGTCACGACATGGAAGGCCGGCCGAACCTGAACATGTTTGTCAACGGGCGTGCGCTTTCAAATACGGGTTCTTCTGCGCGCAGGTACATGAAGCTCATGTCGCACCTGCCCATGCTTCTGCACGGGAATTGCAGGGATAGCCTTGTCATCTGTTTCGGGACGGGAATGACATTCGGGTCAACCACTTTTCATAACCTCGACAGTTCCGAATGTGTGGAGATATCGCGTGGAGTGCTGAAGGCTGCCGACTGTTTCCGCGATTTCAATGCGGATGTTTCGCGGCAGGTACGACTTGATGCATGGACCGGCAGGACATGGTATGGAAAATCGAAAGCAGGCGCGGACCTGACTGTAAGGCTCGAAGACGGGCGCACACATTTGCTGACGGCAAACCGGACCTATGACCTGATAACGCTTGAACCGCCACACCCTCGCGACAGTGGAAGCGTCAATTTGTATTCTTCTGAATTTTACCGGCTTTGCAGGCGTCGCATGAGAAAAGGCGGCATGGTGATGCAGTGGATACCGCTGTTCCAGCAGTCACAGGAAGAAATAAGGCGTGAGATAAAAACATTTCTTGATGAGTTTCCGTGTGTGAGTGGATGGATGCCATCAAATTTGAACTTGCTTCTCCTTGGTTCAGATGTCATGCCGAAACTCGATGTTGGGAAAATCCGGGTCATGATGGAATCTGAAGATATTCGCGAAGACCTGGCAGATATTGGAATCAATAATGTGCGACAATTGCTGGATACATTTACTGCGACACGCGAGGCGCTGGTTGAATATGCCGGGAATGTTCCACCCCTTACCGATGATGTGCCCGTGGTTGAATACTACCGAAGGTTCGGCATGGACTCGCTGACAATGGAACAGGGAGCAGCAATGCTTCGTGAATGTTCAGCTGAAGAGAATTTTCCCGAGTTAAGACAGGAAGTCGCCGTCATCAATCTGCGTTAGCTTTTTCCAGGAAACGTGATACATTAATCGACCTGATAGGAGAAACACCATGAAGTTACTAACATTAATGCATGCAATTATTCCTGCTTTTTTTATTGTTTCGTTCGCGGTCGGTACGGAGAATGAACTGCCGTTTGTGGATATCTCCGCTGAGACGAGCCGTCACGTTGTTATAGCCGCAGGGACCGAGACGGTCTACCAGGGGCACCCTACGACTGTTCTCATGCCGGATGGCAAGACCATGTTCGCGGTCTGGTGCATCAGCCATGGCGGGTATGCCGGCCCGATGGCCCGCAGCGAGGATGGTGGATTGACATGGAAGCGCCTCGATGACCAGCTTCCGGAAGGTTTTAAGAAACACAGGAATTGCCCGAGTATTTATCGCCTGGTTGATACCATGGGGAAAGAGCGCCTCTGGGTTTTCTCCGCACAGCCACTGATGCCCGGCATCATGAGCGAGGATGGCGGAATAACGTGGAAAGAGATGCCGCCAATCGGTCTTACAAACGTCATGACCTTCAGCAGCATAGTCCAGTTGAAGGATGGATCCCATCTTGGACTGTACCACCGTGGACCGGGCGGCAAGGACAAGAGCCCGCTCGTCGTGCTCCAGGTGTTGACAAAGGATGGAGGTCTCACATGGGGTGAGCCGAAGATTGTGGCTGAAGTGGAAGGTAAAAGTCCCTGCGAGCCGTTCGGTTTTCGTTCGCCGGCCGGTGATGAAATATGCTGCCTGCTTCGCGAGAATACACACAAGGGCAACAGCCTGATGATGTTCAGCGGTGATGAAGGTAAAACGTGGAGCAAGCCCGTGGATACACCCTGGGGACTGAGCGGTGACAGGCATATGGGTATTTGTCTTCCGGATGGACGGCTTGTGGTGGCATTTCGAGACCAGGCGCCAAAGAGCGAAACGCGAGGTCACTTTGTTGCGTGGGTTGGAAAGTTCGACGACATCCGGTCATGCAAGCCGGGCCAATATCGCATCAAACTGCTTCACAGCAATGCGGGTGGTGATTGCGGTTATCCTGGCGTGGAACTGCTTCACGACGGGACAATCGTGGCCACCACTTATATCAAGTACCGCCCGGGTAAGGAAAAACATTCCGTGGTCAGCACACGCTTCAAGATTTCCGAAACCGATGCGAGGTTGCGGTAGACAGACAAGCCGGCACGCGATATTTCATTTCTTGAGATCGGGAAACCAGAGATTTACAAGTGAATTGTGAACTCCGGGTGCACCGAACATGGGGCAGTTGCGTTTCTTCATCACGTTATCCAGATCACGTACAGCCTCGACCGTCATCTCTTTGAGAGGTAATCCAGAAGAGAGTGCTTTAAGTATTGAGCAGGCTGTCATTTCCAGCAGTTCAACGTTCATCATTGTCCAGTAGATGTCCTCTGTGCTCATGGTGACCAGGCCATGGTTTTCCATGAGGAAGCTGTTGTATTTCTGGAGATAGGGGCCGAAATTATCTGCCAGTTTCTGTGTGATGGGCTCCGCGTAAGGAACCAGGGGGACGGGGCCGACTTCATGTGTTGTTTCCGGGAAGAAAGGTTTCATGAGCAAATTATCTCCGCCTGTTATGGCGAATGCCCCGACATTTGGAGCATGGCAGTGTATTACCGATTTGATGTCGGGACGTTCTGTGAAGAATTTCAGATACATGAATTTCTCGCCGGTAGGCTTGCGAGTGCCTTCAACAGGATCTCCTTTCAGTGTGATGAAAACGATGTCGGGCATTTGGATGTCACCTTTGTTGAGCATTGTCGGAGTGATCATGACCAGGTCGGGTTCAAGCCGCCATGCACAATTGCCGCCAAAGCCGGTTACGTACATATTGGCTGCGAGCTTATGGCAGACCTTGAGAAACAACTCTGCCTCTTTCCTGTATTTTTCAATGAATGTCATAATGATGTTTCCTATAAATACAACGGTATTTTCGATGTTTTCATTCGCTGCAAGATTGGATAATTTAAGCCAGCATTGCAATTTGAATGCGAATAATGCACTTTTGGTGCTTATAGATAAAGAACAAACGAGGAGGATAGGAATGAGTAAGTACTGGAGACTGTCTTTTGCTGTAATTTGCACATTTGTACTCGCCTGTACGTCGCTGTTAGCCGAGGACAGGTTGAAAGTTCTGATCGTTACCGGGCAGAACAACCACAACTGGAAAGAAAACAGTCCCATAATAAAATGGATACTGGAGGATTCGGAAAGATTTACCGTAGATATGTCTGTAACACCTGAATCTGCGCCTAATGCGCCACGACCTCCAAAGGGAACCTTGACTCCCGAACAGAAGAAAGAGTACGAGGTCAAGATGACAGAGTGGAAAGAGAAAAAGGCCGGGATTGAGAAGGCTTCTGAAGAGGGTTGGAAAACATGGCATCCAAAGTTTTCAGATTATGACGTTGTCCTGTCTGATTACAACGGGAAACTCTGGCCAGATGAAATCCGCGCAGATTTTGTACAGTACGTTCAGAATGGCGGAGGCCTTGTGATTGTCCATGCCGCTGATAATTCATTTTCTGAGTGGGTCGAATATAATGAGATGATCGGCGTTGGCGGATGGGGTGGGCGAAACGAGAAGTCTGGTCCTATGATCCGCTGGAAGGACGGGAAGGTTGTCTTCGATACAACACCCGGGGCCGGCGGGACACACGGCAAGCAGCATGAATTTCTCGTTGAGACTCGTGATGCGGAACACCCGATCATGAAGGGTTTACCGGCCAAGTGGAAACATGCCACGGACGAGCTCTATTCAAAACTGCGTGGTCCGGCAAAGAACCTTGCCGTTCTGGCAACTTCATTTGCCGATCCTGCACAAAACGGAACGGGTGAGAATGAGCCGATTTTCATGACGATTGCCTATGGGGAAGGCCGCGTGTTCCATACAGTTCTGGGGCATGGCGCTGTGGCAATGGCTGGACTTGGATTCCAGGTTACCCTCGTGCGCGGTACGGAATGGGCGGCAACAGGAAAGGTTACGGTTGCAAAACCGGACCCGAAAAATCTTTCAGCAGATAAGGCTGCAATCCGTGAAATCCCGGCGAGTGTATTGGAGAAGAAATAAAAAAGAATCAATCAGTGTCTGTAATAAATCAAATTTCATGATCACTCGTGTTTTGTTTGTTGAACTGATTGCCGTGTTGATGTGCTGGCATGCATGTGAGGCTGATGCGGCGCAACAGCCCCGTCTTCCTCCTGGTATCCGTGCAGAGAAGGATATCCCGTATGTACAGGGCGGGGATGAGTCACAGCGTCTGGATCTTTACCTGCCAGAACAAACCGGCGAGAAACCTTTGCCATTGATTGTGTATGTTCATGGCGGCGGGTGGAAAGGCGGGAGCAAACAAGGTTGTCCGGCCATAGGTTATGTAGGCAGGGGATATGCCGCAGCAAGCGTTGAATACCGTTTCAGCCAGAAGGCGGTGTTCCCGGCGCAGATACAGGATTGTCAGGCAGCGATTCGCTGGCTGAGGGCAAACAGCAAGAAATACAATATGGATCCTGATCGTATCGGAGTATGGGGCGGTTCCGCAGGTGGACACCTGGCGTCACTGTTGGGTACGTCTGGTGGCAAAAAAGCTTTTCCTCTTGTTGGTGGCAACGAAGACCAGTCTGATCGGGTACAGGCGGTATGTGACGTTTATGGGCCTGCGAATTTCAACACGGTAATACAGCAGGCCGAGGATGATAAAAACGTGAAAAACGTTTTCAAGTTTAACACGCCGTCCGATCCTTATTCCTGCCTGATTGGCGCGAATCTGGGCGAGGACAAGCAGAAGGGGGATGCCGTTAGCCCGGTACATTACGTCAGCAGCGACAATCCTCCATTCCTTGTATTACATGGGACAAAAGACGCGCTTGTACCGTTCGCGCAGAGCGTGGAGTTTGTTGCAGCACTGGAAGCAAAAGGCGTTAAAGTGCTGTTCCAGAAATTTCCTGGCAGCGGGCACGGTGGACCGGCTTTTGGCAAACCGGCAGTGAATGATTTGATTCAGAAATTCTTCGATAAGCATCTCAAGGGTATGGACATCAAGATTGACCTGGTGCTGGAAGCCGATCTGACGGTTCATGTCGAGCCGGCGAAGTAGGATTGATCTTATCAGTGACGTTTCTTGACACCGCTTTGTCCGCGATTGACTTCGCGGCAGCAGTAATGTCGTCGGGTATATTGTCCCTGGACATGGCACCGATAATATTCTCCAGTTTCTGTAATCTGTCGATTCCGGGCAAAACGAGCAGTTCGTTAAGGTATGTCCAGAACAGTTGATTATCGCGTGCTGCTTATCCTTTCTTGAGTTTCATAAGTTTTTCACCTGCAGCATCAAGCGTTGCTTGCTTCTTTGCAAAATGAAATCGTATCAAATGATGTACAGGTTCGCGAAAGAAACTTGAGCCTGGAACGCCAGCTACGCCAATTTCTTTTGTCAACCATTCAGCAAACTTCACGTCATCATTCCAGCCCAGGTGGCGTATATCAACAAGAACATAATATGCACCCTGAGGTTTTGTGTATTGCAGTCCTGCCGCATCAAGATAGCTTAAAAACGTATTTTTCAGTCCCGTGTATTTATGTTGAAGTTCCGCATAATAACTATCCGGAAACTCAAGCGCCGTAACTGCCGCTTCCTGTAAAGGGGCTGCAGCTCCGACAGTAAGAAAATCATGAACTTTGCGTGCCGCATTAATGATCGCAAGTGGCGCTATTATATATCCCAGACGCCAGCCTGTGATCGCATAGGTTTTTGATAACGACCCGCAGGATATTGTCCGTTCGAACATACCTGGCAGTGCCGCGATATACTGATGTGTATGTGGAGCATAAACGATGTGTTCATACACCTCATCGGTTATCACATACGCGTCGAACTCCTTGGCAAGCATGGCGATAGATTCAAGCTCTTCTTTCGTAAAGATTTTCCCTGAAGGGTTTGAAGGATTGCAGAGCACCAGTGCCTTTGCGCCGTTTTTGAACGCATTTCTTAGCTCTTCCTTCTTAAACGTAAAGTCAGGCGGAGAAAGAGGAACGTAAATCGGCTCTGCCCCGGTAAGAATGGCATCAGCAGCATAATTTTCGTAAAAAGGTGAAAAGACGGCCACCTTATCACCCGGATCGCACACGGTCATCATTGCGGCCATCATGGCTTCCGTGCTGCCGCAGGTTACTACAATATTTTCATCCGGATTCAGCTCAATTCCCATGAATTTTGACTGTTTCCTTGCAAGTGCTGCCCTGAAGTTTGCCGCGCCCCAGGTAACTGAATATTGATGGGGGCCGTCTTTTGCAACGCGTTCCAGCGATTTCAAAAGAATTTCTGGAGGGTCAAAATCCGGGAATCCCTGTGACAGATTAATAGCCTGATATTTGTTTGCCAACCGTGTCATTGACCGTATGACAGATTCGGTAAATGCTTCGAGGCGGGCGCTTGTTTTTAACATATACAGTCCTTTTTAATACCTGTTAATGGTTTTTAACGTCAATTTTTGGAGGCATTGTTTTATTGTCGCCTCCAGCACATTTAGGCCTGATTATCTGTGCGTATTTTCCCGATCATCTACTGTCAGAAGGAATACAATTATTTCAGTATTGTCCAGGGAATAACGACCACCTTAACCGTTTTTGAACCCGCAGGGTTCAAAAAATATCCTTCATGGCCTTGTGTACGCCCAGCATGTGCGCGGACTTAAGGGGTTAACCCTGTCATACGACAGGGCAAGAGTCCCCTACAGGAGGATCAGGATAAAATAACTGTGAGCTGAAGGCAAGGTTACACCTGCGAAGGTGTGGCTGAAGCCCGCCTTCACCAAGGCGCTACGGCTCGGTCTTCGAGAAGCCGACTTGTCGCGGCGGAGTTCGAAGAACGAAGACGGACGAACAGAAACCGCATATAAAGGCCCGACCCGAGGGCGAGTCAGACCACATGACAAAGCCGGTCTGATTCAAGGGAAAGGTAAATGCGGCGGTTGTGCGGGCGTAGTTCACGTTCTTATCTGGGGAGACATCGTCGACAGGGCGCCCAGTGTTGTGACTGGGAGCGTTCTGATGGGAAACCGTCAGAATGATCGGTGAGGAGTCAGCAGAAGTCGCAGGGTATTGGCAGCGATTGGAAACGCGCCTCGGAAAAACCGGGGATGGACGCACCCCGCTGAAGGGCGAAACTTGTAGGGGCATACAACCCTCAGACTGGACGGACGGTGTTGACGCCGAATGGCTGAGCCGAAATGTCATGGTATGAGTGCCAGTAAAAGCGTGTGCCAAGCGTCGAACGATGCGATACCATCACTTCGACAGGATGCTCTCCTCTTGGGGAGCACTTGCAGGAACCGCTGATTGCGGACCCGCATGATCAGTGGTGTGGGAGCGGGGAGTTAATCACTCCCCGGGACCCGATAGGGACCTTTCTTAATCTTTCTCTTCTGCAATTTCACGATTTTGCTTTAAAAGCTTCGCATTGAAATGGTTCATTCCCGACTTGATCAGCGCGTGTCAATGTGCAAACAACTTCCTGTTCCGGATCATTGTCTTTTTTGCATGACACGCAAAGACTTGGTTTCGCGATCAGATCAGGATTAATTTCCGTTCCGTCGTCTTTGAAAAATCCCCAGTTCTTGTTCTCTTTCATCTCATTTCTTGAATATGTCTGAGTGAGTGCCCATACGCTCGAATATGAGATTATTGTTTTCAACTTTGTAGATTAGTATCCAGTCTGACTCGATATGGCAATCTCGGCGACCGAGATAGTCTCCGAGAAGCTTATGATCTCTATGGATGGGATCAAGACGTTGCCCTGAAAGCAGTGTTTGCGCGACAATCTTGAATTTCTCGAGATTCTTGCCTCTCCGTTCAGTGCGTTTCACATCTTTGGCGAATTGATGTGTATAAACGGGTGTATACATCAGATTCTCAGTTTTTTAAACATGTCAGCTGCATTTTTGCAAACAATCAGGTCACGCCCCGAGTCTGTGGCGTCAAATGTTTGTTTGGTCGTCGAGGTAGGGATGGCTAAGTCAAAGGGAAGGCCATCGCGCAATTCTACCTGCTTGTAGAAAATGGTGATTGCTTGTGTTGGATTTAAGCCAAGACGGTGAAAGACATTTTCTGCATTATCTTTGAGTCTGGGCTGAATTCTCGCACGGACTGTTGCTGTCTTAATCATTATGCACCTCCAGGTTGGTCTACAATGTGGCACAAATGGGCTACGTGCGCAATGTATTTGTTTTCGTTCTTTGGCCCAACGCATGGCATTAGGGTTTTTTTGAACCGCTGCGGTTCAAAAAATACCCTTCATGCCCTTGTGTGCGCCCAGCATGGGCGCGTTGTAAATAGAGTGAGACCCTGTCATACGACAGGGCTTCGAGTCTTTTCATAGGAGAACCGAACATGACAACATGAATAACCTATCACTCGAAGCCAACTCTGGAAGGGTAACCGACTAGCCCTTATTTTGCGCGAAAAAGATAGCGAATCTTTTATAACCTGTTACAGTGCAGTTAGATAGAAAGCAAAACAACAGGAGATTCGCTATGAC
>Ga0156394_1098_pt1 | contig 13782 bp, 10 predicted proteins | sample RifOxyA3_FD_108038 | JGI IMG/M metagenome (GOLD analysis project Ga0156394, IMG submission 108038) | Lentisphaerae bacterium RIFOXYA12_FULL_48_11 | reverse complement strand
TACATCGATTATATAAGGCTGAACTTAAGATCAGCCATTTTTAAACCGGACAGTAGTGATAATAATAACAGAATGAATTTGTCATAATCAAAGGGTAAATCATGATTATCTGCGATATCAGAAGAGGAGTTGTCGGTATTGTTGCATTGCTATGTTTAATACAGCCCTCGGAAGGCCAGGCGCAACGCATTAGAGAAGCGCTGGACCAGGTTGCATCGAAGACTGGAGGAACTGATGAAAAAGGTTTTTCCAGGCTTGAGTTGACAGTGGATGGAGTGGTTCGCGAAGCGCTTGTTTATGTTCCGTCCGGCGCGAAAACCAACAGTACCTCTGTGGTTTTTGTTTTTCATGGACATGGCGGATCGTCTCGAAATGCGATCCGTAGTTTCGGCATGCACAGGCATTGGCCTGAGGCTATCTCGGTTTATATGCAGGGGTTGAATACGCCCGGACGCTTGACGGATCCTGAAGGTAAAAAGCCCGGCTGGCAGTCGGGGCCTGGCAAAGAAGGTGACCGCGACATTAAATTCTTTGACATGCTTTTCGCACAGTTGAAACAGGATTACCGGGTGGATGAGAAAAGTGTTTACGTAACCGGTCATTCGAATGGAGGTCAGTTCAGTTATCTGCTCTGGGCAATGCGTGATAGTCAGATTGCGGCAGTAGCGCCATCAGGTGCCGTTGGTACTTTCTTTGACATTCTGAAGCCTAAACCCGCCATGCACATTGCCGGCGACAAGGATCCTCTTGTGAAATTCGAGTGGCAGAAAAAGATGATGGAAACGTTGCGAAAGCTTAACGGTTGTGAAGCGGAGGGACAGGAGTGGGCTCCCGGTTGCATAATTTATCCGTCGAAGCTTGATGTTCCGTTTGTAACTTTCATATATCACGGCGGTCACGAGTTTCCATCAGAGGCTCCGCCTCTTATTGTAAAATTTTTCAAAGAGTATCATTTGCGTGATGTTGGAAATAAAGGAGGTTGACCGGAAAGTCATGTTGCGTTTGACCGGAATATTAGTATTCAGGCTCTTGTTTTGTCTTTGGATTGTAGAGGTTGCCGATGGTGCTTCGGATCGAGCCGACATTTCGCTTGTATCCATGGATTTAACGGTGCCGCCGGTCGTTTATGGCGAGCCGGTACCAGGTAAAAGGGTCTTGCAGGCTTTGCCGCAATACAGCGACTCCAATGTTCGCCATGCGATGTATCTTCCGACGGATTGGAAGAAGGGGAAAACTTATCCCGTAATAATGGAATATGCGGGCAATGGACGGGTGATTGCGGACGGGACTCCATGTCTCGGTTACGGAATCAGCGGAGGAACGGGGTTTATCTGGGTTTGTCTGCCTTATGTCAGCCAGGATCGCAAAAGTGACATGAAGAACTGGTGGGGCGATGTTAATGCGACTGTCGCGTACTGCAAGGAAACCGTACGGCTGGTCTGCAGGGAATGGGGCGGTGATGCCGGGAATGTTTTTATTTCGGGATTCTCGCGTGGTTCCATTGCGTGTAATGTAATTGGTATGCACGACGATGAGATTGCCGGGCTATGGAAGGGTTTCATCTGTCACAGCCACTACGATGATGGCAGATGGAGCGGAACGGATGCTGCCGGGGCTGTAGAGCGGATTAAACGGCTCGGTCGGAAACCTCAGTTCATCAGCAATGAAGTGCCTGTTGTTGAGAAAGAGCGCATTGAAGAATATCTCAGGAGGATTTGCCCGCAGGGGCGGTTTACATTTGTAACCCTTCCTTATTTCAATCATACGGAAACGTGGGTTCTTCGTGATATCAGGGAGCGGGACTTGCTCAGAGAATGGCTGCGCAGGCAGATAACTTCTGAAAAGGATGAAGCCATGGTGGTGCCTCTCTGGCCGGGACAGCCGTCGAGGTTTGTTGAAAATGTCCCTTCCGAGCTGCAGAATGAGCACGAGCAGATAAGCAGGCTTTCAATTCCTTCCATCGCTGTTCATGTTCAACAGTAATTCGTCGCCGGTTTTCCTCCAACCAGTTGGCCAGACCTGCTCATAAAATGGGTTACAGGCGATTTGCGTAGTCCATGTGCTGTGGGTAATAATAAGATCTGATCAGAATACAGAACTGTTTTCTGCCAATGCTAGGCTTTGTTCTGACTTTCCGCAGGCGGATCCGGTGTTTCTGAAATCTGGGCGGTTTCGCGGAGCTTGTCGACAAAACGTCCGATTTCATCGTTCTTGCGCTGATCGTGAATTGTCTTCTTTATATCCTTGCTGACTTTCTCGAACTGGAGCGGCGCTGCGGGACGTTTATCGTGCAGCTTTGCGATGTGATAACCGAACTCGGTTCGGAATACGTCGCTTACCTGGCCGGGTTCGAGGGCGAAAATGACTTTCTCGAAAGAGTCGACCATGGCGCCGCGCGGGAACCAGCCGAGATCTCCTCCGTTATCATTACAGCTGGAGTTTTGTTTAGCCAGCTGCGCGAAGTCGGCACCTTTAACTGCCTGTTCCCTGATGTTCATCATTGCTGCCTGGAAAAGGCCGAAATCATCGTCGCGGGAGGGTTGGCGAAGAATATGGGAGGCATGAACCATCTCGGGTGACTGAAATTCGTTCTGATGTTCGTTGTAGAAGGCACGGCACTCTTCTTCTGCCGGTACAGGAACATCTTTGCAGATCTGATCAAACAGCTTTTCCAGTTTGATGCTGTCGGATATGCCGGATTTAAGCCTGGCGACCTCTTCAGCTGGCATACTTGCCGCGGATTCTTCACTTCCGTATTGCTTGATCAGGTTGGAGAAGTTGCGGTCGATCTCGGCCTGGGAAATGGCGGGGATGGTTTTGCGAGCTTCCTGAGCAAGAAGCTGGCGTTCTATGGCATTTTCTCTGGCATCCGATGCTATCTGTGTTTCGTGATCCTTGAGTTCTTCCGGAGACATTCTTTCGCCATAACGCTGTCTAAGAACGGACAATTCCTGTTCAATCAGTGCCTGGTCAATCTTTTCGCCATTTACCGTAATGCTCATGAGTTATTTTTTCCTGTTTGAGACTTGAAATGTGCTGAAAAAATCTGACTAATACAAGGCCAAAGAGCAGGAATTACGTAATTTGTCTTTGGAGATATACAATGACTGAAAATCAGTGGAAACAGTTGGTGAAGGTTGTTCAGGGTGGAATTGTCAAACCTGTACCGTCCGGGTTCATAATCGACAGTCCATGGCTGCCGGGTTGGGCTGGCTATTCCATAATGGATTATTTTGCTTCTGAACGGATATGGCTTGAAGCAAATCTCAAGGCTATACGAAATTTTCCTGATGCGATATTTTTGCCTGGTTTTTGGTCGGAATATGGGATGTGTACGGAGCCTTCGGCCTTTGGTGCCAAATGCGTGTTCCATGAAAAAGATCTCCCGTTTGCGGACAAGATGGTCGAAACGCCGGAGCAGATGACGTCCTTGCGAAAGCCTGATGTAAAGACAGATGGGCTCCTTCCCTTTACCCTCAGACGTCTTCAGCATTTGCGTGAATCGATAGAGAAGGAAGGGCACTTAATTAAATTTGCTGTGGCGCGTGGCCCCTTGAATATCGCCTCGTTCCTGATGGGTACAACGGAGTTCATGATCGCGCTGAAAGAGTCACCGCAGGAAAGTCATTCGATGCTCAATACCATAACGGATTTTCTGTGTGACTGGCTGCGTCTGCAGAAGGAATCAATTCCAACAATAGATGGTATATTCCTGCTGGATGATCTTGCGGGATTTCTTGGTGAGGAGGATTTTGCTGAATTCGCTTCGCCGTACCTGAAGCGATCGTTCAATGCATTTGAGTCAAGTGTACGATTCTTCCACAATGATGCGGGAGGGTTGGTGTGTGCCCCGCATCTACCTGACATTGGCGTTAACCTGTTCAATTTCAGCTTTCAGCATGGATTGAATGAAATGCTTGAGAAGACTGGCGGAAAAGTATGTCTTCTTGGCAATTTGCCACCACGTGATGTGTTGGCTGGCGGCAATCCGGAAGATGTGAGAAAAGGCGTGAAGGCAATGTTTGAAGGTGTTGATGACAAAAGAATGATCATTGCCTCATGTGGTGGGGGAATGTCGCAAAATACCCCAACCGAAAACATTAAAACGTTCATCGACACTGTAAAGAGCCTGTAGGTGGCCTCATCGATACGGGATGGTTTTCCTGTATCAGGCCATGGGCTGTTCTTCGCTGATTTCAAGCCATTTTAAGGCTTTCTTGGGATCATTAAAGAACTTGATTTGGATGCCTCTGTTGTATCCAACGGTTTCAAAGAAGTCGGAAAGCTTGTCTGTTTCGTAGTTGGTAAAGCAAAAAGCCATACTGAGGGCTGAAATACCTTCTTTCTCGAAAAATGAACCGGACTCCTGTGCACCTGCGACAGTCATGCTGCGTTTTGGGGCACATGCTTCTACAAGAACTTTTCGAAGATTTGTTTTCTTGCAGGTTTCTGCTAGACGTTTCCACTGTTCCATGACCGATTCTTTTGTTATTTCAAAGTCTGGATCACAGACAATTTGTATGTGGTCATGCTTAACATTAAACTGGTATCCTGATTTCATGCTAAAAAACCGACTTTGTGCTTATTGTATAAAACTGAATAATTTCAGTCAATGTTTCCTACTTATTAAGTGTTCGGTGCGAACAATCTCTTTACAGGGGTGAATAATCCTATATATGTTTTGTTGCGGTTGGCTATATTTTGTTCATCATGTTCCGACAGGGAATGTCTTAAAGGGGGGGGATGAATGCTATGTTTGGAAATTTAATCACAGGTATGATCTTGTCAATTATCGTGGCGGGTTGGTGCCCTGCCGCGCAGGTTCCTGGCCGGGTGATGCCTGCTGCCAGTGAATTTGTGGTTTTAAAGGCGGAAATTGTGTCCAGCCGGGACTGGGATATGAAACGGCTTCAGAGGGAGACGTTGCGAAAAGAAGCGCTGATTCTCGATTCTGATCATACTCCGGTTGACATTGTCTGGCGCCGAACAACAGCACTTCTGGCCGATATCAAGGCTATGAAGAATGCCCCAGATCTTTCCAGTGAAGCTACGGCCCTTGAGACTTTGAGGCCGGAGATGGAGAACATTAGAAAGCAAAAAGATGCCCCGGAAATTTTGCAGATTGCGTTGTTTGAGAAAATTACGGCACTCAGGCGCAGGGTTGCTTTCAAGAATCCGCTTCTTGATTTCAGCGATATCATTTTCCTCAAGCACAACAAGCAGTCGCGTGGCGATATTCACATGATTGATCAGTATCTTGGTTTCAATGCCGAGGAAAAGGGTGGAGTCTATATACTTGAAAATGCTTTTTCAGGACAGCCGACAGTAAAGAGTCTGCTTGGTGATTCTTCTGTGGAGGACGGCAGGCTAAAGGGATGGAAACTTCAGGACAACGGGTCTTTCATCTCGCTTGATCTTGATTATGACGGTAAGTCTATTCTTTTTGGTTTTACCGAAGCCGAGAAAGACATTCCTGAGAAGCCGGACTACAGTACGCAGATGTATGATGAAAACGAACTGTTGAAGCGCATGCCCAGATACAGGAGTTATTATTATTCTCCGGAAAGAACGTATCACATTTTCAGGGCACGTGTAGACGGCTCAGGTCTTAAGCAATTGACTGATGGTAAATGGAATGAGTTTGATCCGGTATTTCTGCCTAATGGGCGGATTGTTTTTATATCGGAGCGTGCCGGCGGAGCCTGCCGCTGTGGCGCAAGGCCTTTACCATCGGCTACACTGTTTTCCATGATGCCGGACGGTAGCGATATTATCCAGCTGAGCTGGCATGATACGAATGAATGGCATCCAAGCGTGGATAACCATGGGATGATTGTTTATACCCGCTGGGATTACGTGGACAGGGATTCAGACATTGCTCATCATATCTGGCACTGCTTTCCGGACGGCCGTGACCCGCGGTCCATGCATGGCAATTACCCTGATATACGTGAATTACGCCCCTGGATGGAAATGTCTGTCAGGGCTGTACCTGATTCGGAAAAATACATGGCCGTAACGGCGCGGCATCACGGCCAGGCCTATGGTTCTCTTGTCATGATAGATTTGAAGGAAAAGGATAATCGCGCAACATCACAAGTTAAGAGAATTACTCCTGAGACCCCGTTTGGTGAGTCTGAGTCGGTGCCGGGAATTGCGGATGAGGTTGGCGGGAAGAAACGCAAGAATAAGGGCGTTCCTGCTGTACCGGCGGAACGATACGGTTCGCCATGGCCCCTGGGGGAGGATTACTGTCTTTGCGTTTATGATTCCGAGTGTTCTGCGTACGGCATTTACCTGGTGGACAGCTTCGGCAATCGCGAATTGATCTATCGTGACCCGGAAATTGCATGTCTCGACCCGATTCCTCTGAAACCCAGAATCCGACCGCCTGTGATTCCTGTCAAGACCATGCAGGCGAAGGCTGACCGTGCAGATGGGCAGGTTGATCTGTCTGTTGGAAGGGTGGCGATAATGAACGTTTACGAGAGTGAGCTGGCATGGCCTGGGGGTGTCAAGGTCAGGGAATTGCGGGTGGTAAATATCTTTCCCAAGAATAATTCGATTGCTGATGATCCACATATTGGGCTGGCGGCACAGTCGCTTTGTCGCGGAGTATTGGGTACGGTTCCTGTAGAAGAGGATGGCAGCGTATACTGCGAGGTGCCGGCCGGTGCCGGCATATATTTCCAGGCTTTGGATGAGAACGGAATGATGGTTCAGAACATGAGGTCTGATACTTATGTACATCCCGGCGAAACCTTGTCATGCATTGGCTGTCACGAGGCCAAGCACAATATTATGGACAACAGGCAGCGCAAGATGCCGATTGCCATGACACGTGCTCCTGCAAAGCTCAGGCCGGAAGCTGAAGGGTCATACCCGTTAACATTTCCGCGGCTGGTTCAACCGGTCCTTAACAAGCACTGTGTTTCCTGTCACGATCGTAGTAAGAAAGCGCCAAGCCTTCATGGCGATGAGTTTGGTGTGAACGGCTGGTCCAAAGCATTTATAACGCTCAGCAAATATGCCTGGGGTAAAAGTGGCGGCAATGGTGTAGCTTTAAGGGAGGGGCAGTATTCGATACCTGGTAAGGATGGTGCGCGGGTTTCAAAGCTTTATAACATGCTCAGGAAGGGGCATGGCGATGTGAATCTAACACCGGAAGAGATGCGCAGGATTACATTGTGGATAGACTGCAATAGTAATTTCTATGGGGCGTACCACGACGTGGAGAAACAGGCGCGCGGAGAGGTTGTGGAGCCAAGATTTGGCGTGCCGGACTGGGCGAATTTCAAGAAACTAGTTCGTTAGAATATTGTTTGTGAGAAGAATTAGACTTCAGAAGCCAGGGGCGCCGGATAAGGTGCAGAATAATGCATATCAAATGCTTGGCTGTTCTTGCCATTGAAGGCGACTTGGTTGTACAATTACCCACGGTTAGGAAAGCTAAACATGGCAAAAAGCAGTGTAGATCTTATCTGTAGTGTGGCAGAGCTTGCAGGGCTTTTTGAGAAAGGGCACGGCCTTGAGAGCTTTCTGCAGAAGGTTGTCAGCGTTATCGCATGGCATATGAAGGCCGCTGTCTGTTCAGTTTACATGTTTGATGAGGAGAAGCAGGAGGTAGTTCTTACGGCCAACCAGGGACTCAATCCAGGGGCGATAGGGAAACTGAGGCTCAAGCTTGGCGAAGGTATTGTCGGGCGTTCGCTTCTCGAGTTGCGTCCGATAATGGAAGGTACGTCCCGGAATAACCCTTATTTCAAGTATATTCCCGGAATTGGCGAGGAAAACTACCAGGCTTTTCTTGCGGTTCCAATCCTGCGTGGCCTTACGCGTGTAGGCGTGCTGGCGGTCCAGGATCCTGCGTTTGATTACTTTGACGATAACGACGCGAAGGCGCTTCGTGCCATTGCCACACAACTTGCAGGAACAATTGAAAGTGCGAAATTGCTGATGAGCCTTCATGGCAGGGAGGAGCATTCGCATGTTGTTCCCGAATCCATGCCTGTGGATATTAAATTCCTGCATGGTACTCCAGGTTCTTCAGGTACAGCATTGGGCGGCTCAATAGTATTTGATGATGAACTGCTTGATGTTTCAGTTGAGGAGAATCTTCCAGCAGTCTCGATCGATGATTTCAACAAGGCTTTGGATACTACTGAGGAACAGTTGAAGAAGTTCCAGCTGGATATGGAGGAGCGTCTCGCTGATATAGCGTCACTGATATTCAGCGCCCATCTGTTGATTCTCAGGGATACGGAATTTTCCGGGGCGATGTTGAAGCTTGTTGAGCAGGGAGTTCATCCTGCAGTGGCTGTCAGCCGGGTTGTTGAAGATTTCTGCAGGATGTTTGCAAACAGTGAGAATACGCGTTTGCAGGAGAAAGTTCATGATGTTCGTGATCTTGGAAGCCGTATATTGAGGAATCTGACCCGGGTGGACCGGGCAATGCCTGATTTCAGCGGGAGCATAATCATTGCTGAATCGTTGCTTCCTTCCGATCTTGTCAGGATGTCTGCCCAGAAGGTGGGGGGTATTGTGCTTGTCAGTGGAGGGGCTACGGCTCATCTTTCGATCCTTGCGCGTTCTCTGGACTTGCCGATGATTATAGTCCATGACAAGCGTCTTCTTAAGTTGCCGGCAAATACGCCATTGATTGTTGATTCTGAACAGGGTGCTTTGTTTATCAGGCCGGATGCGGAGGTTGTGAGAAACTTTGAGTTGTTACAGGAAACCAAGAAAAAGGCGGCGGAGATTGAGTCGACAATAAATCCTGAGACATGCACAAGCGATGGTACGGTTATCAGGCTGCTGGCTAATATCAATCTGCTCAGTGATCTCGATGTTGCAAAACGACTTAAGGCTGAGGGCATAGGGCTTTACCGTTCAGAGTTTCCGTTTGTGGTGCGGAATGATTTTCCGTCGGAGGAGGAGCAATACAGGGTATATAAGAAACTGGCGGACGGGATGCCGGGTCGTGAGGTGGTTTTTCGCACGCTGGATATAGGAGGGGATAAGATGCTCTCCTATTTCCAGACAGGTAACGAGGCCAACCCTTTTCTTGGTCTCAGGGCGATAAGGCTTTCCCTGCGTTACCGCAATATTTTTGCGCCTCAGATACGTGCGCTGCTTCGAGCAGGTGTCGGCGGTGAATTGCGCATAATGTTTCCTTTTGTATCGTCAGTAGACGACTTTATTGAGGCCAGGGATTTTGTACGGGAATGCATTGTACAGCTGGGCCATGAGAATATACCGCACAATAACACCCCGCTGTTCGGCATAATGGTCGAACTGCCTGCCGCAGTTGAGATCATAGAGGAACTTGCCTATGAAGTGGATTTTATGAGCATTGGAAGCAACGACCTTGTTCAGTACATCCTTGCGGTGGACCGTACCAACGAGAAGATCGCAGATCTTTACATGCCTCATCATCCGGCAGTGTTGCGTTCCCTGAAGAAAATTGCTGATGCAGCCCAGAAGTTCAAAAAACATCTTTCAATATGTGGTGACATTGCATCATCGAAGGTCATGTTGCCGTTTCTGCTGGGAATTGGAATCAAGACGCTGAGTGTTGATATACGTCGACTGGCCCAGGTACAGCAGATTGTTGCGTCTATAGACATAACGCAGGCCAGGGCAAATGCAATGGCAATGCTCCAGTGTTCACGTATCAGCGAGATTAATGCGTTGTTGGAGACAGAGAAAAGCAAAACCTGATCGGAACCTTTGCCTGAGCAGCAATCATTCGAAATCATGGTTTATTTCAACATTTGAGGCGGTTTCTAATTTCCAGCAGACTGTAACTTTGTGTCTTCGTTTGTGCTGTTAAAGGAGAATAGGAATGAGGATAGATTTATTAAGATGGTTTTTAGCTCTGTTTCTGTTGTCTGTGTCTTCATTACATGCGCAGCAATCTGTACAGCCGCCGAAGGGTGAGCCGACCAATGCCAAAGAGGCCGCCGCACAGAAGGCGGCTGCGGACAAGAAGCTCGACGATGATTACCAGTCAATTGTGGCCGGGATGCCACCTGGCCAGCAGGCCTGGGAACGCGTTTTGCAGGAGAACCTTGGGGGGTTCTACCTGCCCCTTCACAAGCGTGACAAGGTGGCAGGCAGATCCAATGCGTGGGATTTTGTTCAGGATGATCCGAAACTGCCGCGTGTGCTGTTGATCGGTGATTCCGTATCGCGTGGCTACACTCAGTCTGTGCGCAAGGCTATGGCTGGTAAGGCCAATGTCCATCGTGCCCCGGCGAACTGCGGGCCGACTGCCGCTGGAATTAAGAAGATCGACATATGGCTCGGAGATGGAAAATGGGATGTTATTCATTTCAATTTTGGTATTCATGATCGTTCCACGCCGGCTGCCGACTATGCTCAGCGCCTGGATCAACTCATTGAGCGAATGCAAAGGACCGGTGCGAAGCTTGTATGGGCCAGTACAACTCCTATTCCTGATGATCCGGCGAAGAAACAGACGGCCGTATCAATTGTCGAACATAACCAGATTGCCGCGGAAATCATGAAAAAACAAGGCGTTGCTGTAGATGATCTTTTTACATCTATCACGCCACATCTTGCCAGGGTGCAAAATCCGAATGATGTTCATTTCAACGCCGAAGGTTATGAATTGCTTGGGAAGAAAGTGGCTGAGTCTATTCTTCAACTTCTCAAATAAGACGCCCGAAAAGGAAGGTAGCCGTGGATCAACATCTTCTGCGAGAGATGTCAATAAGTCGGCGTCACAGTGCATGTCTAATGCTGGTAATCGCTGCTTTTATTGCTGGACCGCTGGCTGCTAAGAATGTGCAGGATGAAAGTTCCGCGCTGTTCGACGGTGGCAAGATCTTGCGGCTGAAGATAGAGATCACGCCAGAAGAAGTCACGCGCATCAAGGCCGATAATAGACCTTATGTTCGATGTACGGTTATCGAGAATGACAAGGTTACGTACAACAACGTAGGCGTTAAATTAAAAGGTGCGGCAGGCAGTTTTCGTGAGTTCGACGATCGACCTGCGCTGACGCTGAACTCGGACAAGTTCAGCAAGAAGCAATCGTTTCATGGCCTTGATAAGTTTCATCTCAACAATTCGGTACAGGATGAATCTTATCTCAATGAATTGATTTGCGCAGAGATCTTTCGTACTGCCGGGTATCCTGCTCCTCGGGTAACTCATGCCAGGGTATGGCTGAATGGACGCGACGTCGGATTATATGTGCTCAAGGAGGGTTTTGATTCGAAATTCCTGAAACGACACTTTCCCAGGCATGACGGTAATCTTTACGATGGTGGATTCGTGCAGGATATTGATGCCAGCTTGGAAAAGGATGAAGGCAAAGGTTCGGATGATCGCGCAGATCTGTACGCGCTTGCCCTCGCAGCTCGCGATCCTGACCCGGAAAAGCGCTGGGCCTTGGTCAATGAATACGTGGACATCGATACATTTGTCACGTTCATGGCGCTGGAGCGGATGACCTGCCATTGGGATGGATACAGTATGAACATGAATAACTATCGTGTTTACTTTGATCCCGCCCGTGGCGGCAAAGTGGTTTTTCTTCCGCATGGTATGGACCAGATGTTTGGTGATCCTGGCATGGGGCTGTTTGATCAGCAAAATCCGCTTATTTCGTCGGTAGTACTTCAGAGCAATGAAGGCTGGAAGGCATATCGAAAACGTGTGCACGACCTGCTGCCGATCTTCTCGCCCGCAGACAGGTGGCTCTCGCGTGTGGATGATGTCGCAAAACGACTGCAGCCGGTAATTAAAGAAATTAGCGAAGAAGCAGCCAAGTCTTACTTGGAACGGATCAAGGAGCTTAAGGAGCACATTGCGCAAAGAGCCGACAACCTGAAGGAACAGGATCAGCAATCGGATCCGGAATTCCTTGCATTCGACGATAAGGGAATTGCCGGCCTGACCGACTGGTATACTGCCAGTGAATCAGATGGCGTCAAGCATGAGGAAGTCGACTTGCCTGGAAACAAAAAGGGCTATTCGATCGATGCCGGAACAAACGGGCAATGCGTGGCATCGTGGCGCCGTAAAGTTCTGCTGGGTCCCGGCGTGTATCAGCTGAATGCGCGTTGTCAGACAAAGGGGGTAGTCCCTCTTGATAGTAACGATAACAGTGCGGCAGGAATTCGCGTTTCTCATTCCGAGAGGAATTCCAAATTGCTCGGTACGGCCACCTCGACGTTGCTTGCATTCGGTTTTAAGGTTGTCGAAGATCGCCGCGAAGTCGAATTGGTTCTTGAGCTCAAGGCCAGGAGGGGAAAGGTAATCTTCGAAGCTGATACACTTGTTCTTGTCTGCAGAACAAAAGGCCGTGCAAAGTAAGTATGTGATAATGCGATATTCAGTAGGTGCAAAGACGTGCAGAAAATGGCATTGTTTATGAATTGGAAATCAAATCATACCGAAAGGAAAGTTGAAGATATGAAGAAGAGAATAATCGGGTTACTGGCGGTTCTTGGTGTGGCAGGAATGATTGTTTCTGCGGCTGAGCCTGTTGCGGAGCAGCCGATTCAAGCCGGGAAAGGTCATCCTTTCGTCTGTACGGATTATACGCAGGGAAAGGTGTTTATTGTTTCGGCTGATGGCAAGGCGGAGTGGGAATACAAAGCCGGATCGTGCAACGATATCTGGGTGTTGCCGAACGGCAATCTTCTGTTCAATACCGGGCATGGCGTACAGGAGGTAACCCGCGACAAGAAGCTGGTTTTTGATTATACCGGATCACTGGTCAAGAAGACAGTAAAGGAGAAGAACGGCACGACAAAAGAAGTTGAGGGTCCGTCGGAAATATACGCCTGTCAGCGCCTGGCCAATGGTAATACATTCATTGGTGAGTGTAACTCCGGAAGGCTTCTCGAGGTTGCCCCGGATGCCAAAACCATAATCAAGGAAGTCCGATTGCTTCCGGAAGGCAAGGATGGCGGGCACGGCTATATACGTAATGCCCGTGTTCTCCCAAATGGCAATTACCTTGTTTCCCATTACGGGGAGCAGATGGTGAGAGAGTATGATCCACAGGGTAAGGTTGTCAGGGAGATCCCTGCACCTGGCGGTGTACACAGTTGTATCAGACTGCCCGACGGCAATACGCTTATTGCCTGTGGTGATCGGCCGGGTGGGTCCAAAATTGTTGAGGTTGATAAAGACGGTAAGATTGTCTGGCAGGTGACGAGTGATGATTTACCAGGGATAAGCTTGAAGCTCATGACTGGTCTGCAGAGACTGCCGAATGGCAATACTGTCATGTCCAACTGGCTGGGCCACGGGCAGTTCGGTAAAGCTCCTCACGTGATTGAAGTGACACGTGACAAGAAGGTTGTGTGGACCTTTGCGGATCACAAGACGATGAAGACGATTTCCAGTATTCAGCTGCTGGATGTGCCTGGTGATGTGACGAAGGGTGAGATTCTGCACTGATTATGGACCTGGTTTGTGTTCCGGGGGCAAAATCACCCAACCCTGCCAGGTTTTCTGCAGAGGAAAACTAGGTGCACGGTAATTTGCAGGTCCAAGTTGATCGAATGTATGCTGGTTTATCCATGCGGGAGGAGATTATGAGAAGAATATTTTTTGCGATAGCCTTGCTGTTTGTATCTTTTGGCGTTCTGAATGCCGTGGAGGAAGGGTTTGCGCTGACTGGCAAGGGCGAGTTTTTCAAGGCTGGACCGCATAAGTCGCTCAATCTTAAAGATGAAGTAACGCTTGAAGCATGGATCAAAGCGAAACCGATGAAACAGGGTGGCGGCCGGATACTCGACA
>Ga0156394_1096_pt1 | contig 13782 bp, 9 predicted proteins | sample RifOxyA3_FD_108038 | JGI IMG/M metagenome (GOLD analysis project Ga0156394, IMG submission 108038) | Lentisphaerae bacterium RIFOXYA12_FULL_48_11 | reverse complement strand
ATCCAGGCAGGCAATGCGTAATCCTGGCAGTAACAATAACGCACCCGCGTATCACCGCCGATTCGCCAGAGCCGCCCATCAGGAAACGTCAGAGTCTTGACCAGCTGCCAGAGTTTGGCGGCATTGTGATAAAGTTCCGGCGGAGCGGTAATCCCGTAATCACGGCAGAAGAAATGCAGCATCGCAATGTTCGACAGGCAGATCACCATATACCCTTCATTAAGATAGCCATGATGGTTCAAAGCAAAATTATCAGTATAGTTCGGCCCAACATGCCACTTGCTCAAAGGTTTTCCATTGAATACCTCACTGGAGGAAGCATCAGATGGTATCGAGATACCGTTCAAAAACAGCGCCGTCGCCTTTTCTTTATATTTCGCTGCATTCGGAGTATCGGGATACAATGCCGCCGTACGGAAAAGCATCGACCCATTCCAGATGTTGCTCTCCGGTTTATTTTTTCCGGTAGCTGCATCGATTGCACCAACCACCGGGTAACCTTTCAGGATAAAATCACTTTCAGAAATCATTACCCGCCGTATCATCTCAAGGTCGTTGGCGCTAAGCCATGGCCGTAATACTGCGATCCCGTGCGCCATTCTCTCCAGACCAAGCGAGGCTATCCAACTCTGGCCCCATTTTTTACCCGAAGTACATGTCCGGTCACCACTATGATGAGCACGGAGGATATAGCGCAGCATCTGCAGAGAGCGTTCGCGCAGCTGTTCACGGGAGATTCCGATTTTCTTTTCATCCAGTTCAGGCGCCGTTGACATCACCGCAAGTGCCGAAAAAGCCGTACAATGTGCCTGTACCGCCCAGTGCTCATGACCGCCGGTCCCGTAAAATGCAAGATGCGGATCATCCTGTACCTGGTGAATCAACGGTAACGCTGTCGCAGACCATTTTTCCAGCAGACGCAGATATTCGTCCGGAGAAGGCGCCGCGCTCAAGCTGGTTATCATGGCAAAGGCCATTATGATTATCAGGGTTATGGTTTGAAGATGTAGATTTTTGTGAAAGCCCATAAAGAAACCCCCGTTCTTATATTGAAGCCAAAGTTCTTGCCAGAAATACGATGGAAAGTCAAAATTTAAGGATAGGGATACCAAAACCATTTTCTTCAGGTAAAATAACGAATTGACCGCAGTTTGTCCGGATAGTCTTTTTGCGAGAAACAGCTTTGAGAACAAGGTGATCCAACTTGATCGGAACAGAGCGAAGACATGCTTCTATGTCTCTCCCTGTACGTCAGTTGGGCAAATGTCATGCATAAAAATTGATTCCAGCAGGTAAATTCTTTGACCTTGTATTCGCCTTGATATTGCTCGACGCATTTCCGAAACTCGTATGGTGAGATGAAATCCATAAGTTGAGGGAAAACGGTTCTGCCAGAATTCATGAGCAGTTCCTTTCCGTGTCAGACCTACGGAACACTCATTTCGAACCATTTTCAACTTCAAATCGATGAATCCTATTTCGCTTTATTCACCATGATTATCCGGCTATTATGCCCATCCTAATTCAAAAAGTTGGGACACTACTGATTATAAAATATCGAACTAATAACATGGATGGAGGATAAAACCATGACTGATCCAATTGCACGTATGGCCAAAGCGCTGGAAGATCGTTTTTTTTTAGAGGAGAGTCTTGTGCTGAAGGAGCAATTGGCACGCCTTAGGCGACAGCAGGAGACTGAAGAAGCATTGTCCAAGGTTTCCGGGATAGTTAACAAAGCAGTGCTTCAGGAGTTGGTTGCTCTTAATATTCGCCCCGAGATTTTGTCCGCCCTTTGCCTGGTACCCATTATTGAAGTCGCATGGGCTAGCGGCAAGATTGAAGAGGAGGAGCGGAAAGCTGTTTTAAAAGGAGCCCAAAAGCTTGGTTACGGCGAGGATCAAGCTATACTGCAAGAATGGCTGGTACGAAAACCGGATGCCACATTAATAGACGCATGGAAGGTGTATCTGCAGGGTCTTTGCGAGATTCTCAGCAGTGAAGCAATCTTGGTACTAAAAACCGATATCACCGGACATTCCAAGGCAGTAGCGGAAGCTTCCGGCGATTTTCTTGGTCTTACGAACCCGGTGTCGGCAACGGAGAAAGCAGTGTTGGATAGTATTGCAGCGTTTTTCGGGGAATTGGGGCCGCACCGGTAATGAGTGGCGCCAATCCCATTTTGCGAAGAATGGAAGATACATTCACCGGGCTTAGAAAAATAATGATAAAGGGAAGATATTAAATGAGTTTTAATGGAACCTTATGGCACACCTTGACAGAAACGGATGCGCTCGCAAAGGCGGAATCGTCGATCCAGAGCGGCCTGAACGACCAGGAAGCAGCCCGCCGCAAAGGAGTGTTCGGCGAGAATGTGATCACACAAAAAAAAGGTACTCACCCGATTATTTTATTCCTGATGCAGTTCAACCAGCCGCTGGTTTATATACTTCTTTTTGCTTCAATCATCACCGCCATGCTCAAGGAATGGGCCGATTCGTCCGTTATTTTCGGCGTGGTTCTAGTTAATGCGATCATCGGCTTTATTCAGGAATCAAAAGCGCTCAAGGCAATCGAATCACTTGCCAAAGCAATGGTTACCGAGGTCACGGTAATCAGAAACAGCAACAAGCAGCGCATCAGGGCTTCTGAACTGACCATGGGCGATGTCGTTGTCCTGCAGTCCGGCGACAAGGTTCCTGCGGACCTTCGTTTGCTTCAATTACGTGAATTGCAAATAGACGAGTCAACGCTGACCGGCGAATCGGTTCCAGTGATCAAACAGACGCAAAGCCTTCCATCAGACATCGTCCTTGCCGACCGCACCAATATGGCATATTCATCTACACTGGTTACTTACGGGACCGGAACAGGAATTGTCACCGCTATAGGCAACAACACCGAAGTGGGCAGAATCAATACGATGATCGCATCCGCCGATGTTCTTGCCACTCCTTTGACAAAAAGCATTGCAAAGTTCAGCGCCCTGCTTCTCTATGTAATCCTGGGGCTCGCTGTAGTTACGTTTCTGATCGGCTATCTTCGCGGAGAATCCCCGCTGGAAATGTTCATGGCTGCCGTTGCATTAGCGGTTGGAGCGATCCCCGAGGGACTACCGGCAGCTCTGACGATTACGCTGGCCATTGGCGTTTCAAAAATGGCAAAGCGCAACGCCATCATCCGCAAACTTCCTGCGGTCGAGACACTGGGGAGTACATCGGTCATTTGTTCCGACAAGACCGGGACGCTGACCCAGAACCAGATGACTGTTGAAAAGATATTTGCCGGGAATATGCTGTTTGACGTGTCCGGTGTCGGGTATGCACCTCACGGGGAATTCAGTCTAAACGGAACAATTACCACACCGGGTAGTAGCCGCGCTCTTGAGGAGTGCCTCATTGCGGGCATGCTCTGCAACGACTCCAATCTTGTCAGCAATGGCGACGGATGGAAAATCGAGGGTGATCCAACCGAAGGGGCGCTTATTACTTCCGCCCGAAAAGCAGGCATTTCCAGGGACACTCTCACAGTGAAACTTCCCCGCGTGGATGCGATACCCTTTGAATCCCAGTATCAGTACATGGCCACTCTTCACAAGAAAGCGGATACAGCAGGCATGGTTATCTATATGAAGGGGTCCATGGAAAGCGTTCTTTCCCGTTGCACTGATGCCTTTCTTCCCTCGGGAACAACCGGTACCCTGGACATGGAAACCTGTCATGAGATAGCCCGGGAACTGGCGCGAAAAGGACTTCGTGTCCTTGCGCTCGCAAGGAAAACCAGAGAACCAAGCACAAGCACTGTTTCCCATGAGGACGTGTCCGGTCGCATGACCTTTTTGGGGTTTCAGGCCATGATTGACCCACCACGTCCCGAAGCAATAAATGCCGTACTTGCCTGTAAAACGGCCGGCATCGGCGTCAAGATGATTACCGGGGACCACGAACTGACAGCCCTCGCCATTGCGCGTAAAATCGGCATTGCCGACGAAACTGTCGCCAATGAGCAGGATGCCGTGCTAAACGGCAAGCGAATCAGCGAGCTGTCCGATAATGACCTTATTGACAAAGCCCGGCATACCTCGGTATTTGCGCGGGTAGCGCCGGAAGACAAACTCCGCCTGGTCAAAGCGCTCCAGGCAAACGGCGATACTATCGCCATGACGGGTGATGGTGTCAACGACGCGCCTTCGCTACGGCAGGCAAACATCGGCATTGCCATGGGAATTACCGGTACAGACGTCGCCAAGGAAACAGCCGATATGATTCTCACCGACGACAATTTTGCCTCTATTGAAGCTGCGGTCGAAGAGGGACGCGGAGTGTATGACAACCTGGTCAAATTCATAACGTGGACATTGCCCACCAACTTTGGCGAAGGGCTTGTCATCCTGGCGGCAATCGTTGCGGGTATCGCGCTACCGATTCTGCCGGTGCAAATATTGTGGATCAATATGACCACGGCAATACTGCTTGGGCTTATGCTGGCCTTTGAGCCCAAAGAAGCGGGTATCATGGCACGGCCTCCGCGGTCATCTAAAGAACCAATTCTGACCAACCCCTTGATTCTCCGTATTTGTTTAGTAGGAATTCTTTTATGCGCAGGGGCATTCGGTTTATTTGAAATGGCTCTACAATCTGGCCGCAGCGAAGCTGTGGCGCGCTCAATAGCCACAAGTGTCTTTGTTTTTGGTGAACTCTTCTATCTCTTTAATTGTCGATCACTTCACCGTTCAATTTTTAAAACCAACCCTTTCAGCAACCTGGCGCTTATTGTCGGGGTACTGACGATGGCTGTTTTGCAGGTTCTTTTTGTGTATGCGCCATTTATGAATACTGCATTTCACAGTGCGCCGATAGCTCCGCCTGACTGGCTTTATATCATCGGAGTCGGGGTGGCAATTTTATTTATCATCGAAATCGAGAAGAGTATCCGGAATAAGGTCAGCTCCTATAAAAAACTCGGTTCCATGGTTTAAACCATACAAAGAGGATTGGCGTACAGGTACCGTTGTTACCCTTGACGCGCAATAGCACTTATGTTTTCATTCAATTAGTAAAATTAATGGTCTGCGAAAAAAAAGGGGCGCAGTTTTCGAGAACAGGAGAAACCATGCAACAAAGCAAGAAAAGAGTCTGTCAGAATGAATGTCTTTTAACATCGGCTGATGCGGTTATGGCAGTGGCTATACTTGCAGTTTCCTCAGACGGGAAATTGGCAAAAAGGGAAATGGACGGGTTGAAAGTCATTCTAGCTTCTAATCCGCTCTTTGGAAACGTGGAAGATTCGATGGATTACATGGGGTACATAGCCTCCAGTGTCGCCGAAAAAGGATGCGACGTCATACTGGACATGGTTACTGATCTGCTCACGCCAAGTCTCCGGGAGACGGCATATGCCTGGGCTGTTTACATGGTAGCGGCTGACCGTAAGTTGGTTAGTCCGGAACACAAGTTTCTGGAGAAGCTTAGAAAGAAACTTGGAATACACGTGGCATTGGTCGGTAAGATCAAGGCCGTGGTACCTATGTTGAACCGCGTAAAATAACAGCCTTGCTTCGGGCTCTTAACCAGTGTGCCCACATCATCAATGTTTATGGGCGTTGATAAACCAATCATTGATCCGCAGGTTTTTGAGGCTTACCGATTGCTTCTGCCAGCATCTCGGTGGCACCAGACTTCTCCATCCACGTTTTTTCATCCATGGCTGAACGAAGCACCATACCCCCTGTGACCATATAGACTAATCCAAGGAACATGCCAAAGAGCGCTTTTGATTTCACGGTCCAAGGCAACAGGATGAACAGCCCTACATGGAATAACAGTACGCCGAGGCAGATCAGAGCTATAACCAGCCCCATACATATCAGGCCGATTGCGGACAGCCTGGCTGTCCGCACGCCATGTAAATAGGATTTAGTGACCTCGATCTTGAGCATTTGAATCGACAAATGCCTGTAGTTCTCCAGCAATTTGATCGCGATTGCCGACAGTATTCCCTTAAACAGGTTCTTGAACATAACTCAACCTGGTTAAAAGGATTATTTACGATTGCGGCCAAGAATGTAACCGAGCAGCAGGCCTACGACCGCCGTACCAGCAATGTAGGGCCATGGATTGCGATGTGCGCTTTCATCCACATCGAGTGCTATTTCCTTGGCCTTCTCAACACCGGCTTCTTTTGCACGAAGAGCTGCTTCAACAGCGTGCTTCTTCGCGCTGGACAAAGTCTGTGCGAGATTGGTCTCCGTCTCCACAATGACGTTTTTGAGATGACTGTATTTGTCGGACATTACGCTTTTCAGCTCGTCTTTCTTCTGCACGGCTGCTTCCTCGAGAAGTTTTAGAGCTTCTGAAATCTTTTCGCTACTTGTGTGTTCCATGATAAACCTCCTTCATTGTAACCCGATCACATATATTCTGCTTCAACATTATTATAATATTAGAAGAGTCAGAACTGGTCAATGACATTAAGTGTCAGCAAATTACTCTATGCTGACTTTCGCCGAAGGAGCGGAGCGCGTCTTGACAATCTCAACTACACAACACAAATTCTTACGATAGATGGAAAATCTGAATTGATGCCGACCGACTTTCATCGGCTCCAGAATTATTTGCAGATTGATAGACTGATTCAGATTTATGTTCCACATAATTCCCATGGCAGCCCCTGAGGGGTCACAGCCAAACGAGAAAAGAAAAGATGAATCCGCAGACCTGTCCTGTCAAATGACGGGATTTCGAGCCGAACAATCGGCTCCCCGACTGATTCGGGGCTGATTACGCAGAGAAAATGAATCAGGAGTTGAGAGCATTGTGGTTGTTCTGAAAAATCGGCGTAATCTGTGTAATCTGCGGATGAGCTCTTTGGATTGTTGAGAAATCTTCTTAAGAAAACAAGATTCTGTGGGATAATAGTATGGATGGATCAGGACGCCTTTTCCACTCAACGGTATCACCATACATAAATACCGGAATGATTGAAACAACAGTGGAAACACGTAAAATGTTATGATAAGAAACAACCCACAAACCGAACATCCTGTCTGGTTCTCGGTGAGAAGGAATCAATCTCTGCTGTGTCAGTATAAACGTCATGGAGGTCCATCATGCGGCTGATAACGTTAATCATGTTCACAATTGTTACCTGTGCTCACGCCGAAATGAATATTTATGTTGCCGCAGATGCCGAGGCAGGTGGGGATGGCACCAGACGCAAGCCCTACCAGACCTTGGAACAGGTACGCGACAGAATTCGCGCAGCACGTAAAACAGGAACACTGAAAAGCAGTGAGGCCGTAACCGTGAATGTCAAACCCGGTATTTACCAGTTTAAGGCCCCGTTTGAGCTGACAGCAGAAGACAGCGGTACAGCCGAGTCCCCCGTGATCTACCGCGCGCAAAAGCGTGATAAAGTAAAGGTACACGGTGGAGTAACACTGGACCCTTCCAAATTCAAACCAGTGACCGACACGGCAGTATTGTCACGAATTGATGCAGCTGCGCGGGACAAGATTCTCGTATGCGATATTTCAACGGACATGCCCACCACAATCGAACCATTCAAGACCTCATTCAATGGAGCTCCCGTGGCCCCCTGGCTTTACATCAATCACCAGCCCATGACTCTTGCACGCTGGCCAAACATCGATGCTCCTGAAAAAGGCTGGGCTGGCTTCACTAACGCCGTGGATACGGGTAAACCACAGCCTGAAGCAACGGATCCTGCTTTGCGCAAACCGCACGCCGGTTCTTTTTATCTTGAAGACCCTCGCCCGGCAAAGTGGAACCTGGATGAAGGTGTGTGGCTGCTCGGGTATTGGACCCACGATTGGTCTGACGAGGTAATCCGCATAGCTTCATATAATAAGGAGAAGAAGGTCATTGCCCTGGCGGCACCACATGGTTACGGGATTGCAGGCGGCACATGGGGCGCGGCCCAGCGTCGGTTCTTCGCAATGAATGCACTGGAAGAACTGGATGCACCGGGTGAATGGTATCTGGACCGTACCCGTAAACTGCTTTACTTCTATCCCGAAAAGAAACTGAAAGGCGCTTCAATAGTACTGGCCACGCTGACCCAGCCATTCGTCAAAGCAAAAGACGTGAAACACGTGAAGTTTGAGGGACTGACATTCGAGTACAGTCACAGCAATGGAGCGGGCATTGAGTTGAACAACTGCGAACATGTCGAAATCGCGGGATGTGTTGTGGCAAATCTCGCTGGTGGCGGTATCAGTATAAACGGGCGCGAGAATATTGTTCGCTCGTGCGATCTTTTCAACCTCGGCAAAAACGGTATCTCCCTGAACGGTGGTGACCGCAAAACCCTGGCACCTGCAAGAAACATGGCGGTGAACAACCATATTCACCACTACGGCATATTTCAGCGTACATATGCGCCTGGCATCGGCATTGGCGGATGCGGACAAATCATGCGTAACAACTGTATTCACGACGCGCCACATAATGCCGTACTGTACGGAGGCAATGAACATCTCTTCGAGCTGAATGAGATTTATCGCGTGGTCATGGAAACCGGTGACGCCGGCGCTTTCTACACGGGCCGTGACTGGACAAGCCAGGGTAATATTCTAAGGCATAATTTTATCCATGATCTCGGCGGCGGCGAGGCAAAACACGTGAACACTATGGGCATTTATCTGGATGACTGTGACTGCGGCGACACGCTTGAAGGAAATATCTTCTGGAAAGCCGGCCGTGCTCTCATGATCGGCGGCGGCCGGGACAACCCCGTGCTGAATAATCTGGTCGTAGACTGCCCGATCGGACTACACATTGATTCACGGGGCATGAGCTGGAAACACTGGAACAACACTAATGATGCAAGCTGGTGCCTGGATGCCAAAGCCAGGGTGTTCGATTATACCAATGCCCCCTGGAGCGTACGATACCCGAGGCTTGCTTCCATAATGAACGATAACCCGCGCGAGCCGCTCTACAATCCGATTCGTCGCAATGTCTTTGTTGACTGTACAAAACGCATATGCGACTTCGACGGCAATGTGAAGAAGCTGATCGACAAGCTGGAGATAGCAGACAACCTGACAGTGTACACCGCAGGAACAAACGGCATGGCAAAGCTGGAAAACGTCAAGGGATTCACAAATCTCGTAGGCAGTACCGATGAGCCGGTTGATCTTGGATTCAAAGACGCCTCAAAGGGAAACTTCGCGCTCAACAGGAAATCCCGCCTGTTGAAAGAACTGCCTGTCTTTGAAAATATCCCGTTTGATAAGATCGGGCTCTACAAGGATGACTACCGCCGCAAACTGCCGACCCGCTGATTTGCGACATGGAGTGACACAATGAAATATGCGAATTACATCCCGGCAACTATGCTGTTTCTTGTCTTTCCCATTTTAACAGCCCAGGCACAGACCTTGTTTCCGTGGCACATGGCAGATGCCACCAACAAAACTGTTTTCAAAATTGAAACGCAACTTCCCCTTCGGAATGCAGTAATATCGCTTCCGATTACCATTACATCTGGTAGTTTTGCGTGCATAGATGCAGATGCACCCGGAAAACCGCTCCCAGCTTACCATGGAAGTAACAATATCTCCCTGATGCTTCCGGGAGAGATACGACCAGACAAGAGTCGGCATGTCATCGTCTATCGTGGAAGTAAAGAATTCTCACCAGTCCTCCCGGAACAACCCCGTTTCACCTGCGATTATGCCGGTAATGTGCTTGGCCGTTTCTGGGATTTTGAAGATGGCACACAAGGTGGAATCACATCATGGGGTAACAGACCGAGTCACCTCGGCCCAATCACAGTAAAAAATGGCTGGCTCCAGATTCCGGTTAAAAATTCCGACCCTTATTTCATTTTTGGGGACATGTTTGATCCCCCTGGCAGCCAGCGCAACCTTAGCATCGACTCCAGGTTGTATCGCACACTCGAATTACGCGTACGTCAGTCCTGCCAGAAAGCAGAATGGGAATTCTTCGTTACCGACCAGAACGGCCAGTACAAATCATCAAAATTCGAGGTGCATGGCACCACGGCACAGGTCTTCAGGTTTGACCTTCCACACCTCTTCCCTGATTTCTGGGACGGTCGCAAATTCCGGGCGCTGAGAATTGACACCACAAACAACAAAAAAGACATACTGGTCGAAATCGATTACGTAAGGCTTCTGCCAGCCCCCCCAGCCGTCACCGCAGGACCAGTTCTTTCCCGTGAAGCTGTGCTAGCCCGTACGGCAACTTCAGGCGCTGACATCACCCTGCCGGAAACCCTCACAGCAGGCCAACAACTTGCTGCAAAATTCAAAACCAGCGGCACGTCTGTTTCATCTCTCTATACCTGGTCGATTGTCACAGCTGAACACGGCACAATCTTCCCTCAAAGCCGCGGAGCCTCATTACAGCTTCCCATCTTCACCCGTGCCGGGGAATGCGCCTGGACTATCGGACTTTCTGACGACCTCGGAAAACCGTTGAATCCAATATCAGGGGTGTTGCGAGTCAAGCCGGCCAGCCTGGCCTCCTATCGCCTGACACCAGAGAAAAAGTACATCGACTTACTGGCGCCGACAGCAAATATCGTCGTGCAGGGACTGGACGCCTACGGAAATTCTCTCCCCGTCTCAATATGGTTACCACGCTGGACACTGCCCGGCAATACATCAACCCCTTTCGGGCGCATTAATGGAAATCCCGCAACCGTCACCATCACACTGCAGGGCGACAAGCCGGCCACACACCATATCGCCCTGTCTGACATCAAGGGACACGGCGGCGAAACCACAGTCACAACCGTCGCCTACCGCAAGGACATGATCCGCCTCAACGCCAACGGGTATCTTGTAAATCCGGCCGGTGTCCTGGTGTTCCCGACCGGTGGCTTGTATGCAAACTTCCCTCATCGCCTCAATACAGACGGCACCATTTCAAGATCGCTCGACCTTTTCCCGTGCGGACCATCTCCATACGAAGCAGGTTTCCCCTGGAGTCCGGAAACAGAGATTGCCGTCAATGACTATCTCAAGCATTGTGCCGATCACGGGATTAATTGCCTGCGCCTGATGCTGCGCAACATGGATATCGTCGGACGGGTCGATCCCGTACAGCTTAAGGCAACACTCCATCTTTTTGATCTCGCCCGACCTTATGGAATCCGCTTCAACGTGGCGCTTATGGAGGACTACACCAAGCCACCATACGTATCCCGGGAAATAATTGAAAAGATAGTCCTACCTCACTATACGCCCGAAATGCTTAAGGGCCTGCCGCCACACCGCGCACGCTTCATTGTAGAAAAAGACATACTTGCATCTCCGGCTCTCCGGTACACTGATCCTGACGCCATCGCCTGCCAGAAAGATTACCTTGCTGAGCTACTACCTGTCCTTGCCTCACGCGAAGAAGTACTCTGTTATGAGTTTGAAAACGAAATGGTCTATCCGCCCATGGCATGGTGCAGAGAGATTGCATCCTTCATCCGCACCATTGACCCCCATACCCTGATTCTAGGAAATCCCGGCCCACACGACTGGCCTGAACCGCTGCGATGGCGCGAATCCAGCTGCGACCTTTACAGCTACCACCCTTATAATGACGGGAATCCGACTGCTGACCACGGCGCCATCATTTACCTACGCAGTAAATTCAGCATGCAAAGCGGTCTGCCAATGTACACAGGCGAAGGAGGCATCAACCAGAACCGTCACCAGAAAAATGCCAAACATGTTACGCCCGAACAAGCAGCACGCGGTACACGCGACCAGATCTGGATGTCACTATGTTGCGGCGCAAATGGTTGTCTCTACTGGGTGCTCATGTACGAGCTCGAAGCACAGGAATTTGCCAGGATCAAGCCCGCGCTTTCGGAACTTAGCATCAACTTAGCAACGTTGAAGCGGCGGCGTCCTCAGGCGGCGATAATGTTACCGCCAAAACAGCGTGATACCCGCGACACCTCCATGACCATTCGACTGCTGAACCTCGGCGTGGATTTTGACACCGTCCTCACGAATGAAGCCACCGCTTACTCTGTACGTATAGATCTTGAGAAACAGATGCCGCAAGACATCAACCTTCCAGCCACGGTTGCTGCACCCTCCCCCGGGTTTCAGATTGTGACACTGCTTTCCGACAAAAATGACCAGGCTCTTCTTTACATGCGTAATGTGGCTGGCGGCGTAAAGGATTTTGGTGCACCGCCGCGGCCGTGTTACTTGCGTGATGTGCAAAACGCAGAAGCAGCTTTTACGCTACAGGCTAAATGGAAAAAAATAATTGCCTTGGACATCGACACGCGTCAGTCACGTACCCTGACTCCCGATTCATCCGGCCGCGTCTCGTTGGGCATCACCACTCATGACTTCTTGATTGGGCTTATACGATAGGATCAGTCAGCCAATTGCTGTCGCAACCATTCAGGCCGGTTGGTTGTGATCCCGCGAATACCGGCAGCAACAAGTTTCCTGGCAACCAGAGGATCATCCACCGTCCATACATACAACTGTAATTCTGCATCGGTGGCCAGTTTTACAAAATCTGCATTGATCTTGAACCTGCTGTCCAGATCAAGGCCGTTAAAGCGTGCTTTCTTCGCCACGGCAAACAGGTCTTCCAGTTTAGGAAGAGTTGGATCTTTCTTATCCGGTGAAGCCAGCCAGATAACGCTTAAATCAGGGAAACGTTTCCTCGCCTTCTTCATGACATCTATCTTGAAACAGATAAGAACAATCTGGTCAGGCTGTTTATTTGCCGCTTGCAACATGTGTTCAAGTTCCGGCAGAACTTCGGCTCCACACTTGATTTCGATAAACAATTTTTTCTTTTCCGGTTGAATAGCAAGCACCTCGGTAAGTGTCGGGATTTTTTCTCCAGCCCACTGCAACCCCTTCCAGCTTCCGGCATCCAGTGTACGTAATTCGACCAAGGTGGCTTTTGAAATTGTCAAATCAACTCCGGTGGTGCGTTTCGCGGTTTCGTCATGCATCAACACGATCTGGCCGTCTTTCGTGAGACGAATATCAATTTCACAGGAATCCGTCTGCTGCCATCCGAGTTTCAGGGAAGCAAGAGTGTTTTCCGGCGCATCCTTTGATGCACCGCGATGTGCAACAAATTCAATGGTATTGGCCTGAACGACTCCGCAAATGAGAAAACAACCACAAGAAATACACGTCACAAGAAATTTCATCGTATTATCAATATCCATGTCTACTTACTCCTCCATCTGCCAGTTATCATTAAAGAACCCCGCTTCAACAATCTTACCCGGCACTCTCGGTGAAGATGGTTCATTCACATCGACAATCGCGTAATCGGGCAGAATAGCCACCTGCCGCGCATTGTTGAGATGATGAAATTCACGGAAAGTAATTCCGCTGTTGAGTACCACGTAACGTTCCGGGTTCAGCGGGTTGGGAAAGATCATAAGCATTACGTGATTATCTGCGGCAAAATGCTTCTTCCCAAGTATAATACCCTTCTCGTTCCATTTGATTGGCAGTTTATCTGCAATCTTTGCCAGAATCCTGTTGTTTCCTGTATCACCCCACAAAACAATGTTGTTGGCTGCAATTTCGGTATCGGTGAGTTTATCATCCGTTGTAACACGTGCCTCGCCACGAAATGTCTTGCGCCACTGATCAATTGAATGTGCCATTTCCTGTTCGAACCAGGCGCCGGTTTTCTCATTGAGCGCCTTACCAGACGGCTTCACAAAAATAAAGCTGTCCATGAACGCATCATCAATCGGCCCCTGCAGGCCATGACGCTTGTGCAGGCCCGTTTCAACTGT
>Ga0156394_1052_pt2 | contig 13854 bp, 11 predicted proteins | sample RifOxyA3_FD_108038 | JGI IMG/M metagenome (GOLD analysis project Ga0156394, IMG submission 108038) | Lentisphaerae bacterium RIFOXYA12_FULL_48_11 | reverse complement strand
TTTCTGGTTCTGATTGCCGCCCCTTTGCTGACTGCGCTGGCCAGTTGGCTGCCGGCCATAATTGCTGCACAGCAGGATCCAGCCGATGTACTGAGGGAGGAGTGACATGATTTTGCTGGAGTTAAGCCATCTTAGTAAATCATTCATGGGCCCGAGCGGTGCAGTGCACGCCGTTGAGGACGTTACACTCACAGTTGAGGCGGGTGAGTTTGTGGCTGTTCGAGGATCGAGCGGCTGTGGCAAGACAACATTACTGCTTGCGGCAGGTGGTCTTCTTGTGCCGGATGGTGGTGAGGTAAGGGTCGCCGGAGAAAATCCCTACCGTCTGTCCCCTGAAGAACGGGCACAGTTCCGTGCGAAACATATCGGCTTTGTTTTTCAGCAGTTTCACTTGGTACCATACCTTAATGTTCTGGACAATATCCTGGTGCCTGAACTGGCCTCTGTTTCCGGTGACTGCCTTGAGAGGGCTAGGGCCCTTGCTGCTCAGTTTGGGCTGGGTGACCGCCTGGACCATGTGCCATCCCAGCTCAGCACAGGGGAGCGCCAGAGGACTGCGCTGGCGAGAGCCTTGTTGAATAAACCACAATTGGTGCTAGCGGACGAACCCACGGGGAATCTTGACCAGGACAATGCTCGTGCTGTCCTAAATGCGCTGGCCGATTTTGCACGCGCCGGCGGAGCGGTGTTGCTGGTGACTCACGACCCGTTGGCTGCCGAGCATGCGATCCGCAGCATTGAAATGAAAAAGCCTGATTAACAGGAAGGCTGGTGAAAGGAATCTATGGCTGTACGAGAAACAGGCATAGATAAAGAGTTGACCGAAGAAGTTGTGCAGGAGACTGCTATTTCGGTGGTGCGAAACCTTGAACGATTGCCCGGGTAGAGTTAATAGAGTCATTCAGATTGTTAAGTTTAACGATGAAAAAACACAAAGGTCATTGTTTGTTAATGCGGCAATATTCGAGAGTAGTATCGGTAATGTGTTGTTTTATGTCGATTACGATAAGTTTATCGGCGGCGGAAAATAAACAGGCAGAGAAATCATGGACCGATAAGCTGAGTTTTGGCGTAGAGAATAGGGTGCGATACGAGTATAAATCCGATTTTGATTTTGACAACAGTAAGGATGACAATGGAGACCTGTTGTATAATCGGTTCAGGCTGAATTGTAAAATCGACTTTAACGAAAAAAATACGTTCTTCATCGAAGGGTTGGATGCCAGGGTTACGGCCCATGATCTTGCAAGGCCGGCCCAGACGGATCAGTTTGACCTGCACCAGGCATATTTGAATTTCCTGGATTTGATGTCATTGCCTCTGGATATCAAGGTTGGTCGCCAGGAAATGAAATACGGTAAAGGGAGGTTGATTGCTGCTCCAGCCTGGGCAAACAAGATCACTGCTTTTGATGGCGGCGTTCTGCGTTTTAAAAGAGCGGGTTTTTATTCGGATTTATTCTATGGCCAGTGTGTCCCGTATGAGGAGTCCAGATTTAATCATTCCTCCAGTGATGTTTCCATCAAAGGCGTTTACTGTGGCTACCAGGAAAACAAGGATACAACTCAATGCGAAGCTTATTTTATCAACAACATCAATTTTGCCGGCAGTAACGATGTTAAGAGAAACACCTTCGGGACCCATTTACTTGTCCCGCTTGTCATGGGTTTGGTGTCTGACCTTGAGGGTTGTTACCAGTTCGGGGATGAAGGACCAAAAGATGTGAGCGCTTATGCATTGCATGCGGATATTTCCCGCGTTTTTGCGGATATTGTATGGAAACCAAAACTGACGGTTGAATATAATTATGCCTCCGGCGACGAAGACTCACGGGATACAAAAATCAATACATTCGTGCCGCTCTACCAGACAATACACGATCCCTACGGGGTTATGGATTTCTTCCGGTGGCAGAACATGCAGGAGCTTGCTTGTTCACTGATGCTCGCGCCGCAGAGGAAGGTGAAAATAATTTCTGAAGTTCATTGCTTCTTCCTGGCCGATACAAGTGATTACTGGTACACGTCTTCCTGCGGTAAGGTCAGGTCGCCCGTCGATGACAGTGCAAATTCATATGCCGGAACAGAAACATCGCTTGTAGCAAAGTTCGATCTTCTTGATTACGTGAAACTGGAAAGCGGCTACGCGCATTTCTTTGCTGGATCATATCTCGGTGATACTGGAACCAGTGATGATGCCGACTGGGTTTATGCGCAGGTTAGTGTGAAGTTCTAAGCTGAAAGATGATTAATCAAAATGACAAAGAAAATTATAATTGTCTCTATCTTGATCCTGATTATTGCCGTGACGGGGGTTATGCTTTGGAATCGTTTGCATATTAACCAGAAAGAAGGCCAGAAAGAGTTGGTCCTATATTGCGGGGCCGGGATTCGGACGGGGGCGGCGGCTGTTATTGACGCGTTTGCGGTAAAAAACAATGTACGAATCATTCCAACATATGAAGGCAGCGGCCAGTCGCTTGGAAAGATTTCTGCCGGTGCCGGTGGTGATTTGTTCATGCCCGGTGCGGAATTATATGTGGAAAAAGCCATTGAGAAAGGCTTGGCCGGGGGCGAGACCAAAAAAACTGTCGCTTATTTCATTCCGGTGTTGTTTATCCAGAAAGGCAATCCGAAGTCGATATTGACGCTGCAGGATCTGAAAAAGAACGGAATCCGTGTTGGCATAGGTGATGAACGTTCGGCGGCTGTAGGCAAGACGACAATGGATATTCTGAAAAAGAACGGCATAGCTTATGACGATGTCGCAAAAAATGTGGTTTATAAAAGTGGCACAGCGGATGAACTTGGTGTTGCAATACAGATGAGAACGGTTGATGTGGTTGTTATCTGGGATGTAAACGCCAGGTACTTCAGCCAACATGGTGAAATTATCCAGATTCCACCCGATCAGAACATACCCTCCTTGATCCCGATAGTGATTCTCAAGTCAACCAGATATCCGCAGGAGGCAAAGGAATTTGTCGATTTTGCAACATCTTCTGAAGGAAAAAAGATTATGACAGATCATGGTTTTACGATCAGTTATCCTGAGGAGAAAGCAGGGAATTGACTGTTTGTGCGAAGGTGTTGAATGATGAGTCGGAACAAGATTATTTTATTATCGGCAGTAATGGTTGTCATGGTCTCAGCCATTGCTTTCTCGCTGCGTCCTCGCGGCAAGCAGCCGGGAGAGATCCTGATCCTCTGTGGCGGTTCAATGCGCGCGGCGATTGACCAGGTTGTGGCGGAATACAGGAAAGTTTCAACCGACTCAGTGCTGGTCAGTTATGGCGACTCGAGTGAATTCACCGTGCAGTTGCAGAGGACGCAGAAGGGAGACATCCTTGTCTGCCATGATCCTTTTATGCCTTGGGCCATGGAGCTTGGCCTTATAGAGCAGTCTGCGAATGTGGCCAGGGTGGACATTGTCATTGTCGTTCCGAAAGACAATCCAAAAGGTATCCGCGAGTTGAAGGATCTCGGGCAGGCCGGCCTGCGGCTGGGGCTCAGCGATCCAAAGTATTCCACGGCCGGCCAGATCGAGGCGGAGATCCTGGGTAAAGTGGATTACGGTCCGGCGGTCCTGAAGAACGTAAAGCTGGAGACCAGGGGGCATCAGGCCCTGTGCACGGATGTGCAGATTGGTGCTCTTGATGCTGCAATCGTATGGAATGCCGTTGCAGGTCAATGGACGAATTCCTTGCTTGTCATACCGGTTCCAAAAGACAATATCCCGGCGCTTCACCTGGAACCGTTTAAGAAATGTGACATGCGGAACATCAACGTGGCTATAGGGATTACCCGTTATGCCGAGGGTAATGAACGGGTAAAACGTTTTTATGATTTTGCCATAACCCGGAAGGATATCTTTACAAGGCTGGGCTTTGCGCCAGTAAAGGAGCAGTAAATGGCGTATTATCTTCCTGCCGACTGGAGCAGGTTTTTCCTGATTATTCACCTGATGGTTTCTGTTTTTGCTATTGGTTCTGTGACCCATCACTGGTGGCTTGTGGTGAAGAAAAACGGTTCTTCCGAAAGGTTGTACCGTTTTGCTGTCTGGATGGCTACAGGCTATACCCTGGCGCTGCTCCTTGGTATCCTGATATATCCAGGTTATAATGTACTGGTTCGTAAACCGCCGCTGGGCATGCTGGAGGCTTCCGCGAGCTGGGCCGTCGGCCTTTTTGAGATCAAGGAACACCTGGGTACAATTGCCTTGGCGATGTTGCCATGGCTGGTTATTTCAGCGCGCTTTTACGAGCAACTGAACCGCATGCAGAGGATCAGCTATGTAATCGCAACATGGCTTTTCACGATATTCGTTTACTATGTGTTTATTGTCGGTGCGCTGGTTACAATAATCAGGACATTTTGAGGGAACTTCGATGCATAGAGCAGTAAATGCCGCAGTGCTTGGCCTGACATTCTTCCTGGTGGCGTATTGCCTGTGTTTCTGGTTCGGGATAATGCCAAAGTTTTATCCCTTGCTTGGCGAGGTGCATTTTGCATCACTGCCCGGTAAGCATATTACCGTTAAGTTTGTTGGATCGGCAATAGTTGGCCTCGTTGCCGGAATTTTTGGATTCCTGATCGGCCGCAGGTTACCGGAGAAGACATCACCATTTTTATATGCGCTGTTTTTTCTGACAATGACAGGTGCCTGCAGTTATCTTGTAATGCGGGAGGTCCTCGCATACATTTGGAGATAGGTTCTATTATGATTTGTGGAAAAAAACCGTTGTACGGAAAGACGTTTGACATACTGCTGGCAGTTCCGCTGGCAATTTACCTGCTGCTCATTGCGGGGCTGACCCTGGCCGTGTTCTTTGCCATCACGCCCGCTTCAATCCGGCAGGCATTTGCCGACAATGCCATATGGGATGCGGTAAGCCTCTCGATGATTACAACAACCCTGAGCACATTTCTTTCCGTTTGTGTTGCAATACCCGCCGGATATATTCTTTCGCGTCACCGATTCTACGGGCATTCCCTGGCCGATACGCTGGTGGATTTGCCAATAGTTTTGCCACCGCTGGTCATGGGGCTCTGCGTACTTCTTTTCTTCAATACGAAGATCGGGCTCTGGCTGGATCGGGGAATCGTCGAAGAAGGGCTCTTTGTGTATCAACCCCTGGGGATTATCCTGGTCCAGTTTATTGTGGGCTGTGCATTTGCCGTACGCGTAATCAAGAGCGGCTTTGATTCAATGGATCCGGCCTATGAAGATATGGCCATGACTCTCGGCGCCAACCGCTGGCAGACTTTTTATAAGGTCACGCTTTCCTCCGCAGCGCCAAGCATCATGGCCGGGGCTGTGATAAGCTGGGCGCGCATTTTTGGATTGTTCGGGCCGATCCTTCTGGTTGCCGGAACAATGCGCGGGAGAACCGAAATCATGCCCACAACGATATTCCTGGAGGTCAGCATCGGGCGGATCGAGGTTGCGCTGGTTGTTGCTGCCATGATGATCCTGATCTCGATGGCAATTCTCATTGTTCTTAAACGTCTTGGAGGAAGGGGATACCTGTTGTGAGTAACGAAGTTGGGCTGGAAAACATTTCGTTCAGCATCGGTTCTTTCAAGATGCAGGATTTATCGCTGGATGTCAGGAAGGGTGAATACTTCGTATTGACCGGTCACAACGGGTCCGGGAAAACCATCATCATCAAAATTATAACCGGTATTTACAGGCCGGACAGCGGTGTTGTCCGACTGGGCGGGGAGATTGTGAACGATATTCCGCCGTGGAAGAGGAATATCGGCTATGTGCCGCAGGAGGGGCTGCTTTTCTTCAACAGGTCCGTTCGTGATAATATCCGATTTGGCCTGGAAGTCCGCAAGGTGGATGAATCCAGCGTGGTTGAACGTGTGGATCGTGTGGCGGAACTGTTGAATATCACCCATCTCATGGATCGGCCTGTAACCGGGCTCAGCGGAGGAGAACGGCAGAGAGTTGCCCTGGCGCGCGCTCTTGCCTTTGAGCCGAGGGTGCTGCTTCTTGATGAACCTGTGAGCGCGATTGATGAGAATTCCCGCGATGAACTCTGCAGGGAACTGCGCCGGATCCAGCGCGCTCTCGGCATTACTGTCCTGCATGTTGCCCATGCACAACGCGAGATTGACCTCGTTGCAGATCGATGTGGTCGCATTGAAGCCGGCCGTATGCAGCGCGTGGACGTTATCTCAGGCAACCCTTAGTTCTATTCCCGCAGGACTTCCACTGTTTGCAGGATCGGCGCGCGGTCCGGATATGGCTGCCTGGTTTTTGGGACAAGTTCAATATCCAGATTGCCGTCAACATCCACGTTCTTAAACTCCTTTATAATCGCCTTGCAGACTCCACCTGCTTCATTGGCGACATCAAACTGGCTAAGCACGGTTTTTCCCTGGAGCTTGATGTCGAAGAGCCGTTCGCCCGGCTTTGTGCCGTCCATTTCGGCAAATCCGAGGCGGACCGTGTATTTCGCATCCGGGTCACCAGGATTCATTATGGGTATCTGGCAGCTTCGCAGGCCGCGGATTCCGAATGTATAAAGCCATGGGTTTTTTGTGTTCTCAACCTGGACTGAATCAGGACTCTTTGAAAAATATTCGCCTCTTGGAAACATGCTGACGTTCATCTTGAATTGAAGAACCAGGCTGCCTCCTGAACGTGGATATCCAAGCCACAAAGTTCCTGAATCGTCCCTGCGATCGCCGGGCGCTCCAAGATTGATTGCAAGATGTTTGACCGGCATTATCTCGCCGAGCAGACTGTATTTTCCCCAGGCGCGGTTTTCCTCGCGGGGTGCAAGAACAACGGTGCACATGTTCGGGAACGGACACATGCAGCCGGAACTGGCTTCAGGCACCATAAGGAGGCCGTTTGCAAATATGAAATTGATCCAGCATCCGGTCCTGAGGCTGCCGAAAGTTGTAACTCCGAAATCTCCAACGAGATCATAGTAGCCGAGATAGAATGACCTGAACGCCATGACGTTCGGGCTGGAAACCGGACAGCCGCAATGATGTCCCGGCCGTGCAAACTGCCATGGTTCAGTCTGGCCGGTGATAGGATTGACCCGCGTACGTTGTTCGCCGGTCTTGAGATCGAACGCCCAGGGTTCAGCATGGAATGTATCGCCAATTATGATCGGTCGCACGCGATAAGCTATGTTACGCGACCACAGCTGTTCCCCGTCGCTTGCAGATACGGCCACAACCCTGCGCTGGTCAAACTGCCTGGCGAAGAAATCCTTCCAGAAATGGCCGTCGGTGTATACGCCGAAGAATACCAGTACGTTGTTGTGAACCATGGTGCCAAGCGAACCCCAGTATGAACCGCCGATGCAGCCCGTGAGATCCATTTCCCTGCTCCAGGCGGTCCGGCCGCTGTCGAGCTTGAGGGCCGTAATGTTCCTGATGTGCGCCGGTCGTTTTGCTTTTGATGATACAGCAGGCGCGTTTTTTGATTTCTTATCGGCCGAGGCTGACCTGTCTGTGTCGGTGAAGAACACATAACCCTTGTCGACGGAAATGGTTGTGTGCTGGATGGGATCGCCTTTGTAAGTCCAGCGGATATTTCCTTCCTTTGTATCGTATGCAAACATCATGTCTGCAGTGCGGTTGTTTGTGGGGCACGCGGTGCCAAGTAGGATTCCATCGACGACTGCGAGATGTCCCCATGAACGGTGTTTGCCGTCATCCGGCTTTGGGACTGTGAAAGTGGTCTTAACAACGCCTGTAACGGCATCAATCCTCATGCATTTGTCTTGGACGGCAACATAAAAACTGTTTTGATCCGCTGCTAGATTGCTGGACTCATCAGAAGCAGCAGTGCGAACAACATTTGGAATATTTAAATCCCAGAGCTTTAAACCATTATATGCATCGTAACCGCTGACGGCATGTTCACTTTGTACGAACAGGACACCGTTGACTGATAACGGCGCAGCAGCGCGACGGTGACGGCTAACCATGGTAAGAGGACCAGGATCGCCGAACCACAGGAGGCCAAGCGGACATTTCACAAAGTTGTCATCACCGCAAGCTGTATTGGCTGCGTTGGCATACTCATGTGTCCATTGACCTGCTCCTGGCAGGGCTCCACGCTGAATTTTCAACCATGTACCACGTGCGTCAATTGCCTGTGTGGCAGGCATGTTGCCACCCGACAGGAGTTGTTTGAGCGCTGACTGCGCCAGGGATTGGGTTGATTTACCTGCTTCTGCAGGTTGTCCCATAATTACCATGCCGCCCAGCGGTTTAAGTGCCCGGTATATTTCATCGGCAGGATAACCTGGAAGCCGGCCAAGGATTGCTGAATCAGAAACAATGAGATTGGCAAAATATGACGAGTACGGCAAATGTTTGGAATCGCCCTGGTCAATGGTTACCCGCGATCCATATAATCCGGCGCTGTCCAGTGCCTTTCTTGCAGCATCAACTTTTGTGGCATCATTTTCTATGCCGACGATCTGCATATCGGTCATTCTGGCCAGCTCAAAAGCAAGACGTCCCGTTTCAGCTCCGAGTATAAGGCAGAAGCCACGTTTGATGCCTGATTCACGTACAATTGTCTCAGCTGCTGCCTTGTATGATGCGGATAGCGCATCATCGGGATACGGGTTGGTTGTGAGTTGTGCTTCATCCTTTGGCAGGGGTTTGTTCTTTGCCTGGCTTGTTGCAGATGAAAAACAGTAGATTGAACCATTGTCCGAGCTCACAAAAAGCCGGCCATTTGCTGCTGCCAGACCCTTGGCTTTCCCTTTCACTTTAGCTTCCCATACTTTTGTGCCTGTGAGTGTATTCACGGCGATAACCTGGTCCTGGCCTCCGGCGTAGAGAATATCGCCGGCGAGGATCAGTGAATCGGGACATTCACATGGTAGTTGCCATTTTACGCCAAGCTGCATTTCCCTGGCGGCCTGGTCTGAATCTTCGGTAAGTTTTCTCAATCGTTCCTGTATGTCTGCCAGTTTCTGGGTTACAGCGGCCAGTTCGGTTTCATGGGTATTGTTGGTGGCAGCAGCCAGTGCTGTTTCGAGTGCTGAACGCTGGGGGTCGTTCGCTGCCAGGCCCGACAGCTGGCTGTTCAGTTTTTTGACAGCCTCGCGATCTTTTTCCACCAGTGCGGTCAATCTCTTTTGTTCCTTGTTGACGTTGGAACGTTCGCCGGCAATGTTTGTTCGTTGGTCCCTGGCGTTGAATCGAATAAGGCTCCATTTCGGATATGCCTGCCGGTTCAGCGCCACCATGGCGTTGCTGCTGGTGAGGTATGCCATGTCTTCTCTTATGATCACCTTTCTTCCTTCGAACCAGGCTACCTTGGACCTGGTGACTGAGTCGTAGGCAAGAATTTCTTCAGTTCCGTGGAACAGGGTGTTATCTGAAATGAATGCGAAAGAGCCACCGATGTACTTTCCGAAATTGGCATCGAACCGGCGGCGTCCTGTTTTCCTGTCAAACGAGCTGGGCGAAGTGCGCCCCTGCGGTACGAATAAATTGGTACTGGTTGCCAGCAGGTAACCCTGAGGGGACATGCGGCTTTCCGGCGATTCTCCGCCGGTATCATTGCGCCACAGTAATTTTCCGTCTGCGGCATTCACTGCTTCGAGATACACGCCTTCCGAGGGGAAGATGCCTGCGCCGTAATATGCCTCGCCGTCGTTTACAAGTATATCGGTTCGGATGGGCCACATTGAAATCATTTTTCCCCGCCCGAGCAGGCGCTGGTCGCCGGGTCCGACGCGACGCTGCCAGATTATCCTGCCATCTACAGTGTCCAGGCAGTAGATGTGACCGTCATCGGAGCCGAAATAAAGCCGCTTCTGATGGATCGTCGGCGCGAGCCGGACTGGTCCGCCGGTGAAAAAAGTCCACCTTATACGCCCTGATTCTGTATCCAGACAGTAAACCTTGTTATCTGCTGAAGAGCCGAAGTACAAGGCATCACCCGCTGAAACAACATGGTATGCATCATCGAACCTTATCCGTGGCAGTTCAAGTATGCCTTCCACCGGTACATCCCTTGGCGGCTCCCATGCCGGCATCGGGGCATGGGCTGATTTATATACCCAGGTCTCGGCAAGTGTTACCGGAAGTTTTTCCTGCGTGATACCGCTGCGCGAAATATCGTGCCGGTATGTCGGCCAGTCATTGGCATATGTGCCTGCTGCAAAAGCAAGCATCGCGATAACAGGATATAAACGAGTACGAAGTGTCAGGAATGCGGTTGGATAATTCATTGTGTGCCTCCCTTGATCTGTTTTTTAATAATGATCCTATCAAAACGATTTGTCGAGAGCGTATTTGATTTTGCGGTAGACGGCTTTTACAAAGATACTGCGGTTGAACTTATATACGCAACATTCCTTGTCATCATAACAGTGCTGTTCTATCATTGACCGCAATTGACGGACCAGAATCGTTGATATCGATGTTCAGAATTACGCTGCAAAAAAGTAATGTTGTTCAGTATCAGTAGATCAACCAGATGAAATACAGGAATTCTTATCTTATCGGGCTCAGGGGAACTTTCTTTCTGACCTTTGCGTATCTAGCGGTTCTTCCCTCGCTCGCTTCCGACTGGCCCATGTGGCGATGTGATGCCGGCCGTACGGCGAACTCGCCCGGTGAATTGCCTGCACAGCTGAAGCTGCAATGGATGCGCGAATTCTCTCCACGCGTTCCGGCCTGGGAAGATCCGCTCAACAGGGATTTAATGACGTACGACACTGTTTTCGAGCCGGTGGTGCTTGACGGCAGGATGTTCGTGGGATTCAACGACTCGGATAAACTGATGGCGCTTGATGCTGCCAGTGGACGTGAGTTGTGGCGCTTCTATGCTGACGGCCCGGTGCGCCTCGCAGCGGCAGCCTGGCGGGATAATGTTTATTTTGTAAGTGATGACGGATATTTGTACTGCCTGCGCGCAAAGGACGGCTCATTGGCCTGGAAAGTTCGAGGAGGGCCTTCAAACCGGAAGGTTCTTGGTAACAGCCGGCTGGTATCCGCGTGGCCAGCGCGTGGAGGTCCTGTAATACGCGATGGCGTGGTATATTTTGCTGCGAGCATCTGGCCCTTCACGGGCACATTCATTTACGCACTCAACGCTGTCACGGGCCAGCCGGTCTGGGTAAACGATGGCACCGGGGCAGACTATGTCAACCAGCCGCACAACGCACCTGCCTTTGGTGGTGTTGCGCCGCAGGGAGCGCTGGTGGCAACAGAGCATTTGCTCCTGGTGCCGGGCGGTCGTTCTGTTCCGGCCGCCTTTGACCGCGCTACCGGGAAACTTCTTTATTTTAATCTTGCCGAGTCGAGTAAAGGGTATGGAGGCTCGACCGTGATGGCTGGTGAAAGTGAATTCTTTGTCCACACGCGCGAGAAGGGTGTATGCGCGTATGAACTTGATACGGGCAAAAAGACAAAATTTGTTCTCAATGAACCGGTTCTGGACAGGGATCGTTTTTACTGCGCTGCTGAATGTTCCACCGGTTATTCTGCACGTGTCATGGCTGAGAAAAAGCTGGAGGCTGCACGCTATGCCGGAATAAAGGCGAACCAGGAGTTGTCGGATGCGAAGGAAACGGGTGAGGAGAAAACTATCTTGCGCGCTGAAGCTGCACTGAAAAAAGCTGTTGAAAAGCTTTTACAGGCCGAGCTTCTGGCAGACCGTGCGAGGCAATCTGCGCCGGCCGGTAAGCCGTTTAAAGTGGTGCAGGCCTGGAATTCCGGCAAGTCATTGCTGTGGGAGATCGAGGCCGACGGTTCATGCGATCTCATTCGTGCCGGCAACCGGCTGTATGCCGCAGGTTCAAATACCGTCGTTGCAATCTCCATTCCGGGGCCGGGTAAAAAACCGGCCGTCGTATGGTCACAACCGGTAAAGGGAACCGTGCGCCGTCTGCTTGCTGCCAATGGCATGCTGTTCGCGGTGACGCTTGAAGGATCCATCATGGCGTTTGGCGGGATGAATAACCCACCTGTGGTGATTAAAGAAGAGGTACGGCCTTTTGCTCCATCGCCTGCTGTGATCGAGCAGGTCCGTACGATTACCGGCCGTACCGGTGTACGCGATGGCTACGCTTTCTGCTTGGGATGCCGTGATGGCGAGCTGCCTGCAGTGCTGGCCGAATTGTCGCAACTGCACATCATAGGTGTCGAGCCTGATGCTGCCAGAGTTGATTTGCTGCGCCGTCAGCTGGATGCTGCAGGTCTCTATGGAAAACGTGTAACGCTGCTTGCCGGGGATCCGGGTGCGTTTGGAGCGCCGCCTTATATCGCGAGCCTCGTTGTGGCGGACAATGCTTTTGCTCAGCGGTTGGGGGATGCATCAGTATTGAGCAGGATTTATGAATCAGTGCGGCCGTATGGCGGATGCCTGTGGACTTCGGGTAAACTGGAAACTGCCCTCCTGCCTAAGGCGAAGGTCGAGGTTGCCGGGAATGACATGTTTATCATTCGTGCGGGATCGTTGCCTGGTGCGGCGGACTGGACGCACCAATATGGAGATGTAGCCAATACAGTTAAGTCCGACGACAAGACCGTTAAGTTGCCGGTTGGAGTGTTATGGTTTGGAGGAAATACACATATGGATGTCCTGCCGCGTCACGGTCACGGGCCTTCTGAGCAGGTGACGGGCGGCCGGCTGTTTATTGAAGGCATGGATGGTATCAGTGCGCGCGATGTGTATACCGGGAGGCGGCTCTGGAAAACGGCCGTACCCGGCCTGGACACGCAGGGTATCTATTATGACAACACACATCTTTCCGATCCCCTTACAACGCTCTACAGCCAGCGCCACCTGCCGGGTGCCAATGCGCGCGGCGCTAACTTTGTAGCGACAGAAGACAGTGTGTATGTCGCGGTCAGTAACCAGTGTGTTGTGCTCGATGCTGCCAGTGGCGCAATTGTCAGGCGTATCGATATGCCATATGCTAAGGAATGGGGTTACATTGGTGTATGCGGAGATATACTCCTGGGCGGAACAGGTTTTGCGCATTTCAACAAGAGGTTTTCATTTGCCGGCATGGACTTCATGTCGGGGGTGGGAGATGTTGCCGCAAGTGCCGGGTTGGCGGCATTTAACCGTCGCACGGGTGAACAACTCTGGCGTGTGGATGCGCAACACAGTTTCCTCCACAACGGCATTATCGCTGGCGGTGGGCGCGTTTATTGCCTTGATCGTCTGCCGAAGAGTGCAGAGTTCAAAGCCAAACGTGCAGGAAAAGGGGCAGGTGCTGGCTATCGAATCGTTGGGTTCGATCTGCGTACCGGTGACCGTCTCTGGGAGAACACGAATGGTGTGTTCGGTACCTGGTTGAGCTACTCAAAAGAACGTGATCTGTTGCTCCAGGCCGGTGCAAACGCATCAGACCGTTGGAAGGATGAGGCAAGGGAGGGCATGGCTGTCTTGTCCGCCAGAGATGGCCGGGAAGTCTGGCGCGATGGCAAGCTCAAATATACTGGTCCCTGCATTCTGCATAACGATCTTATCATTACCACGCCGACTTCCTACAAGCAGTCCGCAGGTGCTTACAGCCTGCTCGACGGCAAGCCGCACATGGTCACAAACCCGTTGACTGGTGAATCACAACCCTGGCGGATCTATCGCACTTATGGCTGCAACACGCCTGTGGCATCTGAACATTTGATGACTTTCCGTTCCGGTGCGGCGGGCTTTTATGACCTGGCCGGACATGGCGGCACAGGTAATTTTGGCGGTTTCAAGAGTGGATGCAGCGCCAACCTTGTCATCGCCAACGGTGTACTCAATGCGCCCGACTATACGCGCACGTGCAGCTGTGCGTACCAGAACCAGACTTCGCTCGCCATGGTGCCAGTGCCCGAAACAGAAATCTGGACATAC
>Ga0156394_1072_pt1 | contig 13969 bp, 7 predicted proteins | sample RifOxyA3_FD_108038 | JGI IMG/M metagenome (GOLD analysis project Ga0156394, IMG submission 108038) | Lentisphaerae bacterium RIFOXYA12_FULL_48_11 | reverse complement strand
GCCACTTATAAGGAACGGTGCGCCCGGCGATCACGCCCTACCATAAATTATTACCTCAATAATCAAGAATGTAGTTAGTAAAATAGCAAATTGGTTATGATCTTTACACGTAATTTCCAACTCCAAAGGGGGTCATTAGATGCTATATGCCTATTTCCTTGTCAGTAAGATAGCATGCCGGGTCACAGCCCCAGATTTCTCCGGTTACAGCTTCTGCCCGTGCCCTGAAATTGCCACCGCAGATGTCCAGGAACCTGCATTTTGCGCAACGACCCGTCACGTGGTTCCTTTTGTCTTTAAGTCCGGCCATCAGCGGGTTTGATAAATCAGTCCAGATTTTGCTGAAAGGGCGTTCTTTTACGTTGCCAAGAGGCTGGTTCCGCCAGAACTGATCAGGATAGACTGTTCCATCCCAGCTGACGCAACCGATTCCTATTCCAGTGCTGTTTCCACCGTTCATTTTAAGGAGCTTCATGACGTCTTCTGCCCTTGGATTTCCTTCCCGCTGCATTCTCATGTAGAGGTAAGGTCCATCGCAGTGGTTGTCCACCGTAAGAACTTCGAGCTTAAGACCCCTGGCATACATGCTGGCAGTGCGGTCTATTATGAGGTCCACAATACGGCGGGTTTCGATATGATCCAGATCTTCTGCCTGCAGGTTGCTGCCTCGCCCTGAGTATACCAGGTGATAGAAGCAGACACGCGGAATATTTTCCTTTTCAATCAGGTCAAAGATTCCCGGAATATCGCCAGTATTATGACGGGTGATGGTGAACCGCAGACCGGTTTTTATTCCAGCTTCACGGCTGTTCCTTATTCCACGAAGCGCGCTTTCGAATGCGCCTTTCTGTCTCCTGAAGGTGTCGTGAACCTCTTTCAATCCGTCAAGACTGATGCCGACATATGAAAGGCCCACCGACTTTAGGCGTGCGGCGACCTGATCGGTGATGAGAGTGCCGTTTGTTGATATCACGGCTCTCATGCCTTTCGAAATTGCATATTCCGCCAGTTCCGGCAGATCCTGTCGGACCAGTGGTTCACCTCCCGAGAATAGCAGAACTGGTGAGCCGAAGGATGCGAGATCATCGATTAACGTTATGCCCTCTGATGTTGAGAGATCGGGTGAAGGTGCTGGAGTATCAGAGAACGCGTAACAATGCCTGCATGCAAGGTTGCACCGAGTGGTTACATTCCAGACGACAACAGGTTTCTTATCCTGAGAAAATTGCAGTAGGTGTCCCGGAAGTTTGCCGGAATGTCTTCCGTAACGCAGGGGATCTGAAGACTCCACTTGTCCCAGGTATAGTTTGGATATTCCTATCATGTCGGCTGGCTTTTAGCGGCGCTTAATCGCATCCAGCTCGATTTCGAAAAGCAGGTCATCGCGGCATATATCCGCGTGAGCCACTGCGACAGGCATTGTCGGAAGATTGTTCTCATTACAGTATTTATGGAAGAGGGGTGCTTCTTTGATGTCCTTGAAATACGCGGCAACCCTGCTTACATCGCCCCACTTCATTCCTCTCGATTCGAGGATAGCATAGACAACATCCATGCTGAGAGCTATTTGTTTTTCAAGATTTCCTACGTGTGCGGTTGCTCCCTCCGGTTCTATGCTGGCAGTGCCGGAGATGTAAAGGTTGATATTGTCAGGGGTTGCCAATTCTACTGCGCGACTGAAGGAACTTCTGTAATCAAGCGCAGCACACTGGAGAGGTGATGATATTTCCTTTATTTCAACATCGGCTGTTTTTGGCTGAACGGCGAAGACGTCTGATACAACGGCAGACCCTGATGGATTTAATACGCCGATACCGGTGCTTGCAGGCACAAGCCGTTTAAACACGCCGTTGTCTTCGAAGAATTTGTCACGCGCCTTGTTAAGATCGCCATACCACTCAAGGATTCTTGATGTATAGAGCCAGGTGCGGAGAACGTTTGAAAAATCCATCCCCGCCAGCTTCAATGCCTTTTCCATCCGCTCAAACGTTTCATACGCCTGATCAAAGCGAGGTGCCTTGATGTTCAAGGGCCTGATGTCGCCAAGCAGGCAGTATCTTGCGTTATTGTCTTCAAAAACTCCGCCTACAGGTTGTCCGTCGAGTATTATCGGTTCGACCTTAGTGCCTGAAATTGCGTAGATCTGCGTGCTTGTAATAGAGTCGGCAACATATCCATCGCCTTCCATCCATGCCACTGGCCAGTTAACCGGGCCAGAAAAAGACTCCATGGCCATCATTGCTGGCTTATGGAATTTACACGGACCAAAAACATCCTGCGTTACAACAACAGCTCCTGTCTCGCGTATGAAATTTGCTACTGATTCGAACATGGCAAACTGGGATTTACCCCTGACGGGGAAAGCTGTAATAAAATATTCAACGAGGTTTGGCCTGGATAGTGTAACCACGTCCAGTCCAGCTGATTGTGTTCTTGTTATTACAGCCGCAGATGGGGCTTTGTGCATATTTGTTTCTCTGGGTTTATTGGTAGTAGTCGTAATATTTTTCATCACAACCTTTATTAAGGCAGAAATCATGCCAAAATGAGTGCTTGTATTATTTTGTACATAAGTAATTGGAAGTCAGTATATTGTGAAGAACAATCTGCCGGGTTTACATCTGCTTTATATGAGAAATGCGTACAACTGTACGCATTGACAAGAACAACTGTAGGCAATCTCTTTTTTACCTAATAAAATCCAGTTTCACAGTGAAAGAACATATTCGGCCAGATCTTTAATCTGTTCCGGCTTCAAGTCTGAAGTTTTGCCGTGCTTATCTCCAGCATTATGCTTGGTCAACACTTCTTCCATCGTAACAGAACGGCCGTCGTAAAGGTATGGAGCTGATGACCATATTTCTACGAGCGACGGTGTATCGAATTCCTTGTCTTTTTCCGATCCGATGCCGGTACCGACGTTATACCTGTTCATGTCGGTATAAAAGGATGAAGAAGGATGACAGGTCGCGCATTTTGCTTCCTTGTACAGTTTCTCACCCCGTTTTGCCGCGGGGCTAAGCCTGCCCTTGACAAGGTAGGGGCTTTCGATCGGCTTAAGTGTTTTCAGGTATTCATCAATTGCAACAGCGTCTTCCTCTGGGCGCACAACAAACTGAATGAACTGCATCCCTTTACGTACCGCAATTTCTGCGCTTTCCCTTATTCCGGAAATCATGGCTGGCCCTGTCTTGTGGGACAACAGCATAGTCTTTGTCTGTTTTGGATTGCCGATGCCGTCGTTCAGTAAATCCCAGTTCAGGGCGTCAACACGTGCGTCAGGGTGACAGGTTGAGCAACTCTGCCAGCGTTGGAAGCAGAAATCTGCATCGTGGAAATAAGTTTCGCCTTTACGCACAACGGATAGTTCCTGCTTTGGTCCAAGAGCAATGGATTGAGGTTCAGGTCTCGCTTCAGAAGTGATGTCAATCATGCCGATTGTATCGGTGAAATACTCTGCCGCGTATACTTTTGTTCCGGCTATGACGATACCTCGAGGTCCGTTTCCTGCAAGTTTGAGGCGCTTTCTAAGTCCGACGAGGAAGCTCAGGTCGTTTGGTACATCAGCAGCTGTGGTAGAGGCGTCGGAGACTTTCTCGCCCCTGGCCACTTTTTCAAGTTTGGCATGTAATTCGTCCTTGTTTATCACGCTGATTTCGTGTGTTCCTGCATGGGCGACACAAATGGTCTTGCCATCTGCAGTGAATGCAACGCCCCAGGGATTGGCAGCGCCCAGATCCACATCGTCAAGAAGGACGCTGTTGAGGAGTTTCTTTTCCGTAACATCGATGATGCTGAGTGCGCTTGTGTTCATCCAGCCGCGTTCAAGCTGTGTTGTGGGCAACTGGTAGCGGGAAAGAGTATGGGTGACGTAGGCATATTTACCATCGGGTGAAATACAGATCCCGCGAAGGGATGTGCTTCCGTTTGGAAGTTTTATCTCTACGCAGACTTTTTTGGCTGCTGTATCTATTATGGAGACAGATGCAGCGGCGTATTCACCATCGGTCGCTCCAGCCGGGAGGAGATTGGCCACCAGCAGGAATTTCCCGTCCTGCGTCATTGTCATGGCGAATGGTTCTCGAATCACAGGGACAGTGGCAATCTGTTTCCTGGATGCCAGATCTATTATACCTACGTTGTTGTTGTATCTATTGCATATGTAAAGCATTTTGCCATCCGGGCTGAGCACGGGGGCAACTGCTGTATGGCCGGTGTCGATGCTGTCAATTACTTTTCCTTTTGGGAGTTTGACTACATCTACGACACCTTCAGGTGCTGCAATTGTTACATACAGCATTGATCCGTCCGGGGCAATTGCTATACCGCTCGGCTCATCAGACACGCTGATATTCTTTGTAACCTTGCCTGATGCAAGATCAAGCACCGCCACCTTTTTGGCGGAGGCTTCTGCCACGTACAAGGTCTTTCCTTCCTTGTCAATTGCCATGGCACAAGGAGAGAGATATACTGTCCGGGCTTCCAGTAATTCTATTGTGAAAACGAAGATTGAAATGATTATTGTGAATTTTTTAATGGTTTTCTTGAATGTCATGCATATCTCCTTATAACTAAATCTTACAAGAGGCTCTCAGGCATGGCTTGTGTTATTAAGATATATCAATAAATCTGGAGATGTCACACTAAAATCTTATTTTTATTCAACAATCTTATTCTTCACAGACAACCCGGAAACCAACATTATATATTTTCTGATAAGGCTGGTAAGCAAGTCTATATGCAGAAGTGGCGCGGTATGGCCGGTCATACCATGAGCCGCCACGTACAACGCGTTTTCCCTGTTCGCCGGGATCGTTCCGTCCGTCTTCATCACTGTATGGATAAGCTTTCAATGATGATTTTGTCCATTCTGCGGCATTGCCGTGCATATCGTGAAGGCCCCATGCGTTGGGCTGGTATCTGCCTGTGTCACATGTAACCATGGAGCCATCGTTGAATCTAATGTCCTTGGGATGCCATGGTGGCGAGTCACGCAGTGCAAGCTCTTCCATCTTCTTGTCCGCAAGGTTTGCAAATTTTCCGAAGTCGCAATTGTGTTCACCGTAGAAAAATGGCGTAGCTGTTCCAGCCCGGCATGCCCATTCCCACTGTGCTTCCGTAGGAAGCGAGAATTTGCGTCCAGTTTTTGCGGTGAGCCATTTGCAGAATTCGTTCGCTTCCTGCCATGATACACGCGCAACGGGCTGCTTAGGTGTATTAATCGGGTGTCCGCGCTGGCTCTGGTCCTTGTTGGTCATGCTGATGTAGGCAGTGTCATGATCCTTGTCGAACAACTTGAATAATTCGTTGCTGATTTCGAATCTGGCCATCAAGAAAGGCTTTGAGATCTTTACCTTTGTTCTGGGCTGCTCTTCAGGCGTGGCGTTGGGGTCGCCCATGATGAATTCCCCTGCCGGTATCGCTGCGAGTTCCATGACAATTCCGCCGCCAAGATCGATTCTCAAATCTTCGATCTTTCTGGCAAGCGCATCCTGGCGTTTCTTTGCCTCTGCTGCATCGAATGGCCAGCTGTTGCATTTGAGATCTGAACTTTCAGGCTTCAGGTTGACCGGATCAGGTTTCACGAAAGCAACATGGTTTGAAGAAATGGATTGAATCAGTTCTGGATCGTCTGTTCTGTTTGCATATTTCGCAAGTACTTCCTGGCGCCGCTGGCGGAAATTGGCGGCAATCTGACGTTGTTCGCTCCAGGTTCCGTGGTCTGGAACATTCATGTCGATCCAAGTGACGATACTGTCCCAGGCTTCTGCATCTAGTTTGACATTGTGATGTCCTTTTCTGAGCATCTGGATCAGTTCGCTGGTATCCGCGTGGAATTCCATAGGGACCTGAACATGGTAATCACTTTCCGGACCGGGACGCCGACAATATGGATGTAGCGCAACATAGGATGCGTCAAAGTTCTTGAATCGAGGTCTTGTTTTCTTTTTGGCATTAGGATTTGGTTTCCCGAGGGCGACTTCATCCATTCTGTCTGGCTCGAAATTAGGTATTTCCCGGCCATCGACAGATCTCTTGTTATCGCCCATGGTTTCTTTATCTGAGTTATGGCAACCGACACAATACTTGTCCAGGACAGGTTGAACCTCGCGTTTGAAGCTGAAGCCTCTGGCTGGTCCATGCCATTGGCTGATTGATGAGGGCCGTTTTACTGCGGATTTGAAAGACCTGGACGAAGCTGTGGTGTTTTGTTTCTCATGGCAACCGACACACGACAGGACTTCGCCTGGCATTGCGGTAAACCAGCTTCTCATGATCTGTAATGCCTTGCCTTCTGTGTCGAGTGGCTGTACGGCGAGAGGAGTGTTGGCCGGTACAGTGAAGGAGGCAGATCCGTCGTCATTGACAGGGACCGTGCCGTGAACTCTGTGAACATCCCATGGGCCGTCAATTCCGATATCAATGTGACCACCCATTCTTGGGTAAGTATAATGTGGTTCGAATACCCGAAGAGCCTTGACGGTGCCGCGCGGGATGCCTTCAAGTCCCTGGCCATTGTAAATATCTGCCATGTAGACTGTTGCCTCTTTGCTGTTGAGGTTTACCCTTGAAGGAATAACGGGTGGTGCAGATGTTTTCCTGAATGGCATGGGTTCGAACAACGCATACTCCGGCAATTCCTTGATTAGGGTCATGTTGTTAAATATATCAACGAGGTAGATTCCCCACGGGGATGATTGTGTTGTCTGCGCTGATACAAGGAAATACTTTTCGCTCAGCGGATAGGGGTGAAGAAACTTTGGCCAGGAATTCTGTACCAAGGTGTCTGCGATTACCGGGTCAACATTCTTGCCATGACCTGGTATGCGCTGTACGACGCCTTTGTTTTCGTGCCTGCCTTTTGCCGGATCAAAGAGAAGAAGTTCTCCCATTCTAGGTACACCATGATGGCCCGAAATCACTGCTACAACCATGGTCGGGTGATTTGGGATGGGCCGTGCGTAAAAGATTGAGTTTGGCCAGTAAGAATTGCTTGCGTAATGTTCCATTTGGCCTGTTCCATCGGGGTTCATATGAAAGAGCAGGCGAGTAAAGTAATGGGGGGTATCGGTGTATTCCCATCGGGAATACATGATTCGGCCGTCATTCAGAACTGTCGGGCACCAGTTGTGTTCCTGGTCGAAGCATAGCATCCTGAGACTTGACCCGTCGGCATTCATAAGGCAAAGGTTGGCCACGCTGTTACCGCCACCTACACATGGAACTCCGGCAAAGCAACGGGTCGAGTCAAAGATGATCTGCCCGTTTGGAAGATAACAGGGGTCATAATTGTCGACGTCTGCTTCATCGTTTCCTGTTAGCTGTTTTAACCCTGTGCCATCCGCTCTGATTTCCCAGACCTGCCAAAGGTCATTGCTTGCCTGCATTGAAAATAACATTCTGTCGGCATTGAAATGAATGTCCACGTCTCCGACAAATTCTGTTCGTGGAGGCTTGAAAAGTGTTGAGAGCTTTCCGTCAGGGGAGACAGGTGAAAGTACGGCGATTTCATTGTCATAACCTTTTCTTGGCAGTGCACAGTTTCCCTGCCAGTTTTGTGGCAACCCAAGAAGGTTGGCCTTTCGTTTGATCAATATCATCTTTTCGAAATCGATAAGCGGATTGGCCAGTAGGGCTTCGGTCTTCATCTTGTTGAAGCTGTCCTCTATTTCTTTCTTTTTGTCAGCACCACAGGTCTTTGCCTGATTTTCCAGTTCGTCTATTCTTTTTAGAAATTCGCCACCCCTTGGGTATTGACCTTTGAATGTTTTGCTCAGATCGTTTATCGAAAGACGAAGAGCTGTTGTACTCTGAAGAATCTCCGTTGATGACGTTTCTGCTGCTGAAAGTTTGAGCAGGAACATCATCGTAATGACAGGGATGCTTATGATTGTTGATGATTTTCTTTTCATTCTGTTGCTCGCTTTCTGTAATTTTCTTGTGCGAGATCCGGCAGTTTGCAGATACTGATGAATTAACGTGATTAGCCGCGTTCTATATATCAATCGGTAGTCTATATATAAGATGGGGCGGATGGACTCAAGTTTATTATAGAAAATAATCGTAATTTTAGCGGTCTAACGGTGAAATGAATGTAGAATTGTGTTTGATATATAGACCGGGATGGGGGGGTGGACTTATCTCTTGTTCTGTCCGTATTTTATAAATTCACTTATATTTTTCTTTTCCAGTTCTTCCATCCTTTTCCTTTTCTCCATGAAATGGCTGTACTTGCTAACCTCGTCTTCCGACCAGGAGTTTGCCTCGGTATAGTCACCACAGTATGGGACATACAGGTCGATCCAGGCTGTAAACTTGTCCATATCTTCGCCCTTGAGTTTGACCTTGTTATGGCCTTTCCTCAGCATTGAAATAAGTTTGCTGCTGGCTGCACCTGCCATGTAAGGAGGTAACATTTCCGGGACCGATTGTGCGCCGATCCAGTTGACCACATTGTTCGTTACGCCAATGTAGGCTCCAGGCTGCTGAGCCTTGCCCTTGCGTTTTGCGTTGGTGAGGGCCAGGTATGAGTCACTCCATTTTCTTTTTGCGTGTTCATCGTAATTTTCCCGACCGGTCAGGCTGAATGCTGAATCTGGGGCGGTCCCGTTATGGCAGGCTGTGCATTTGCGGTCAAGTATTGGCTGGATTTCCTTCTGGAAGCTGAATCCGCGTGCCGGTCCATAAAAGGGTTCGAGGGGTTGCGGGCCTGTTTTTAATGCAATTGTTGAACTTTTCTCCGGTATGGGGGCGGTACTTTTTGATTCATGGCATCCAATACATGAAAAGGACTCGCCTGGCTGCAGGGTTGACCAGCTTCTCATTGTTTGAGCTGCGCAGCCTTTCTCGTCAATGGCCTGGAAATAAATCGGAGTGCGTGCTGGTGCGATAAAGAAGGCAGAACCGTCTTCGTAGATTGTTGCGTCACCGAGGACAATTTTTACATCCCAGCTTCCATTACCTATAGATATTGGAGTGGAGGCCATTGCCGCGCCCCCGGGCCCACTGCTTCCGTTGGAGCCTATGCCTGCTGCGCGGAAATCGAGAGCAACTACTCGTAATTTCTTTATACTTCCCCGGGAAACACCCTTCAGCCCTGGTCCGGCATATATATCTTTAAGATAATAAAGTCCGGTTTTCTGGGTGTAATCTACAGTGCTGGAACGCACAATGGGGGTCGGTCTGGGTGTTAGAGGGACTGCCTGTACGCAGGGGAGGGTTGCGTCCGAAACAAGCAATTCACGCCGGCCGTCAAGGTCCATATAATAAATATTGAAATCGGAGTTCCATGTTTGCCGGTTTCGTTCCGGCCTGTTCCAGCCAAAGGGGGAATAGGTAACGATGAATTCAGTCTCGTTCAGCGGATATGGGTATTGGAACAACTCTCCTTCCTGTCCGTAGGCATCAACTCTTACGGCGGGGGTTTCACGGATTGGTGCTATCAGCTGCACGCCGGAATTTTCCTGCTGTCCTTTTGAAGGATCGATAATTGCGAGTTTCCCTGCTTGAGGGGAGTGGTGTCCGCACAGTATGGACATTACCTTGCCGGTACCCGGGATTCCCCTTGCGTGGGTGATTGTAGTCGGGAACCATGAGTTGTTGCCGTAATATTCTGTCTGTCCGGTACCGTCATAATTCATCTGGAAGAGCGGCTGCGGGAAAATCTGGCCCCTGTCATTATAGTCCCAGCGGGTGTACACAATCCGGCCATCGTCCATGACTGTCGGGTATACGGTGTGAACCTGGTCGAAACCAAGCCGTCTTATATACTTGCCGTCTTTGTCGCAGGTATAGAGGTTGCTAACTTCGGTCCACCAACAATCTACGGATTGAACGCAGCGTGTGGATGAAAAGATGATGTCGCCGTTTGGAAGGTATACTCCTTCGAAGTCCGCAAAACCAAGGCCTGATGTCAGCTGTCTGATCTTTCCGGAAGCCATTTCCATTTCATACAGGTGGTAATCATCCTGGTTTAGAGACTTCTTCCATGCGAAAAGAACACGTTTGCCGTCGTACGAGACGGCTGGATCACGAATCCGCCCTGTCTTGTCTTCCAGTAAATTGCGTACTGTGCCATACATGCCGTCCATTTCCAACAGACACAGCGCAGAATTGACGGGAAAATGCTTTTCACCCTGCGCGTCCGACTGTCCTTCTGTATAAGCGAAGAAGGAAGGCATTATTGTGTGATTTTTCGCAAATACAATTCGGGGTGCTTTCTGGATCAGGGTCTTGAGGCGACGCGCTCTTCGTTTCTCACAGGCTACCGTGTATACGTCAAGCCAGCGGCGATCGTTCCTGTTGACTTTACTTTCTTCGAGTTTCTCCAGTTCCGATTTGAGTGCTTTTTCATCAGTGCCAAGTTCCGAAAGCACCTTCTTTATTATATCTGCTTCGACTACTGTTCCTTCGTCGGACATGAACCATTTTGACAAATCTATCCCATGGTCCTGGATCAGCCAGTCTGTCTGTACCGGGAACCATGCCATCATTTCTTCGATAATCTGGTTGGTAGCCTTGGCTTTGTCCGTTATTTTTGATGTTGCCAAAGCGGAACGTGATGCCAGCATTGATTCCTGCCATGTGTTTTTCCGCACGAAACAGGTGGTTTCCTGGGCTGCACACAAGGTGGCGGAGAGAAGAAACGTACAAAGACATAAAGACACAGGGATGAAAGCAATGGATGGACAAAATCTTTGGAAACCCGGGACGCTCTTTATATCTCTCTTATTCTTTAACTCTGTACCTTTATAACTTTGTAACTTCCTTCTTCTCTCTATCACTTGTCACCTTGCTGTTTTCTTACATTTCGACAGACACCGCGATGATCTTCTGTATTTTTTCTTCCGAATAGGCGCTTATTATATCATGGGTTCTGATCGTTTCCAGTAGAATGCGAGTCTTATATACGCAAGAATACTTGGACATATTCTGCATGACGCCGTGTTTCCCCTGCCAAGACTCAATTACATCACTAAGATCAACTTATCTGTAAATAAGGAATATAATCTTTGGAAGAGTGAAAACCATGTCTTATGCTAAAAAAAGTAGCGACAGGGACGCGCAGAGCAAACGAAGCGCTGAGGCGGGGTGATGGTCACTGTTGTTGCGACCCGAGAGGACCCCAGGTTCAAACAGAAGTTGTGGAACCCGCCTCTTATTATCTAGCGCTGTTCGCCCTTGCCCTGCCTTGAATCGGCCAGGCTGACGCGACCCTGTCGCCATGCCACACATATAACATGAAGTGTGCCAAGATAAGTTCTGCACGGAAAATTTGTAAAATAGCCCGTTTTTCTAAGTTTTCCTCGATGCAAAGTTTTTAGCGCTTTGGTCAGAGAAAAGCTAAAATGAGTACAAGAGTATACATCTTGGAGGTGTTGCTGTGCTTAATAGTAGTCACTGATAGAATAGGTAAGATATTAAATGTAGAATACCAGTAAGGCGAACAGGAGAGTAAATCATATTTATGGGTGGAAGAGGAAGCAGGTGACATTTCGCGCCCATGCTCCGCGATGAAGCTACGCAGAGATAAGCCGGTTCATCCGATCTGTAGCGGACGCTGTCATCAGCGTATTCTTTCAAATACCGTTTCTCCACCCCATTCGAGCCGAAGTTTCGGCTACCTGCGGTTTTCATTCCGCGCGGAAGCGGAAAAATGGAGAATCCACCAACATTTCAGAATTACACCCCAGCCTGGCTGTGTTTGCTGTTTGACGATGAAGCTTTTCTAGATTACAAATCAGGCTGTTTTTGTAAGGGAGTGACAGAGAAATGGACAGAAAATCGTCTAATCGTTATGTTGTATCGGTTCTCGTAGCTGACCGGGTTGGCATATTGAAGGATATTACCTCGGCGGTAACTGATATGGGTGCCAATATCGACGGTATCAGCCAGACTGTTGCATCAGGATACTTTACTGTAATCCTGACGGCGACATTCAAGAAATCTGTTTCAACGGAAGTAATCCATGGACAGATCATGCAGAATTTTTCAAGGGATGAGGCGGAGATTGTTGTCAGGCCGTATCAGGAAGATGCGGTAAAACGAGTGCCTGTACAGGGTAATCGTTATGCGGTGACTGTGACCGGCAAGGATAGGGCAGGGATATTAAAAATGGTTACTGCGTTTCTTGCCGGAAAAGAAATCAATATTGAGGATTGGTATGTGGAGTTTCAGGGGCGGAATGTGACCCACATTGGAGTGATTTCTGTGCCCAGGGTTCTGGATATTAAACAGACACAGGAAGAATTCCGGCAGTTGCTTGTTCCTCTAGGTCTTACCAGTTATATCCAGCATGAGAATATTTTCCGGGCAACTAATGAAATAGGACCTATAGAGTCGCTTCTGGATGAGAAAAGGTAAGAGGAGAATGTCCGAAAATCAGGATTCATCAGCCGGAATGGTGGAGAAAGAAAATATTCGGAATATAATAAAATGCTTACGAAAAGTGACATAATCTCGACGGTGCGAATGCTGCAGGAGGAGAATCTCGATGTCCGCACGGTGACGATGGGTATCAATCTTGTCGAATGTGCGGGGCGGGATATGAAATCTACTGCTGCATTGGTGTATAAAAAAATCAAACTGAAGGCCGGTAACCTTGTTAGGATCTGCGATGAGCTTTCCGCCCAGTATGGTCTGCCTGTGGTGAATAAACGTCTCGCTGTATCTCCCGCAAGTCTTCTTCTGGAAGGACATAGTCGTGTCGATGCGCTGACTCTCGCGAAAGCAATGGATAAGGCTGCTGCCGATGTTAAGGTTGATCTTATCGGCGGTTTCACTGCCTTGGTTCAGAAAGGCATGACTCCTGGCGAGAAAATACTGATAGAATCTCTTCCGGAGGTTTTAAGCCAGACGCATCGGGTATGTTCATCTGTGAATGTTGCCACTACAAAGGCGGGTATGAATGTTGATGCCATCCGCCTTATGGGGAAGACGATTCTTCGTATTGCACAAGCCACAAAGAACAAGAAAGGGTTTGGCGCAGCCAAGCTTGTTGTTTTTGCAAATATTCCGGAAGATAATCCTTTTATGGCCGGTGCTTTCCTGGGTGCCGGAGAGCCCGAGTGCGTAATAAACGTAGGTGTCAGCGGGCCGGGTGTTGTTAAACGTTCAATAGACAGGCTTATCAAGCAGAACCCCAATTGCTCGCTTGACGAAATTGCGGAAGAAGCAAAGCATACGGCGTTCAGAGTTACGCGCACCGGTGAATTGATCGGCCGCGATGTTGCGGAGCGGCTGGGTGTTCAGTTCGGCGTGGTTGATCTTTCCCTTGCCCCCACTCCCCGGGTTGGTGACAGCATCGGCGAAATTTACATTGCCATGGGCATAAAGAAACTCGGTGCGCCAGGTACAACTGCTGCCGTTGCCCTGTTGAATGACGCAGTGAAGAAGGGTGGCGCGTTTGCATCAAGTTCTGTCGGAGGAATGTCCGGCGCTTTTATTCCGGTTATGGAAGACCATGCACTTGCAAAGGCGGTTGCCGACGGCACTCTTACGTTGGAAAAACTCGAAGCGATGACGGCGGTCTGCTCTGTCGGGCTTGATATGATTCTTCTCCCGGGTAATACGACTGCTGAAACGATTTGCGGGATCATCATGGATGAAGCTGCCATTGGGATGATTAACCGCAAGACAACCGGAGTCCGTGTTATTCCTGTTCCTGGCAAGAAAGTTGGTGACAGGGTTGATTTTGGGGGGCTTTTCGGATCGGGAACAGTTACTAACGTCAACTGTCCTAACGGTTCTGCGGAGTTTGTCAATCGCGGTGGTCACATTCCTGCGCCTATACAGAGCTTGGGAAATTAGAAGAAGTATTCAGTAGTCAGAATAGGGAAATAGCCTTTTAAAACCGAGGAAATTTCAGGAGATTGGTCCTGTTCTGAATACTGAATTCCGTCTTGTGAATTCTTTTCTTAAAATATTTTGAACAAATGCCTGGCCACAGGCGTCTAATGGTTGGATCGAG
>Ga0156394_1093_pt1 | contig 14107 bp, 8 predicted proteins | sample RifOxyA3_FD_108038 | JGI IMG/M metagenome (GOLD analysis project Ga0156394, IMG submission 108038) | Lentisphaerae bacterium RIFOXYA12_FULL_48_11 | reverse complement strand
CCCAAGGTTCCACATGATCGTCCCACCATAGGAATAACCTTTGGCACCAAGCCGCGTCCGGTCAACTTCCTTCTGCTGTTCGAGGTAACTCAACACGCGGCGCTGGATCGCATACCAGATGTAATCTGAGGCCTGTCTGGGATCGGCAATGGACTTGCGCTCATATGTCTCTGAATGAATTGGACCAGCCATATCCCGGTCCATGTTGCCATGTTTGAGTTTCTCCGGATACCTAGTATATTCTTTTCGCTTCCCCGTCTTACCACAATAGTCATACGACATCACAGCCCAGCCATCGTTAACGTAGTCGTTGTCAATGGAGGCCGAACCCATCCAACCATGCACATTCAGAAGCCCTGGCGCCTTTACCACCCCAGCCTTTACCTTATATAAGCAATAAACCCTGATTTCCTCGCCCAGCACATAGGCACTTATGTACGATTCCCGGGAATAACAACCATCCTTTGTCTCCTCCTTCACAATCTCCTGTTTGAAGTCCCCTTTATCCGGATCGTAGTCCTTCCATAACTCCAGCGGCGTTGGGAGCGCGGCCGGACTCGCGGCCAGGGCGACTTGAATAAGGAACGGAATACACGAAACGAGACAGGGTATTTTCTTCATCTGAGTGGTGCTTTGCCTTTCATCTGCCTGACCTCGCCACGTCCAATGCTTCGGGCATGCCTGAAGCATTCTTGCGGGATCCAACCTCACTGCGTCATGGCCAGGACATTACGCGACAGAGCAATGCCCTCGATCTCCACCAGGAGGTCCGGTCGACAAACGTCAGCAACCGCGTAGATCGTCGGCAACTCGCCCAAACGCTTTTCGCAGATTGCCCTGACCCGGCTGTAATCTTCCTTCCGCTTGATGTACACACGCGCCAATCCCATCCCGGCCAGTGTGGTTCCCAAGCCAGGCAGCCCGTGACGGGACAAATTCTCCTCGGAAATCAGCGCCGCGATATTGTCAAGAGTCTCGTTCACCTGTGCAGCCGCGTCACCCACATGGCACGTCTCCGCCCCCTTAATACTGGCAGTACCGGAAATGAATATCATCGCATAGTTGCCACAGGTGACGGCCATGGCCCGCGAGAACTTGGGGCTCTTGGGACTGTAGTTGGCGGAATAGTCGTAAGCTGGTGTCTGCCGCGGATTCTCGAGCGGCACGGCCAGAACGTCCGGGCGCTCCGTAGCCAGCGCAATGGCACTCAACTCCAAGCCCAGCCCCTCGGTACCGATGCCGGTACTGGCCGGATAAACTCCGGGCGGGTGGCCCTTGGGCAAGCGGTCGCTCAGAAACTGAAGGCCTTGATATTCGTCCGTACGCGAACGATTCAGCTCCATGTATCGTTGCACGGCCCCCTCGCCTGCCACGATCCCGCCATGATAAATCCACGTCCGGAACACTTGCTCCATGCGCATGTCCACACTGGTCAATAACGCCTTCAATTGCCGGAACGCGGAGACTCCCTGCCCGTAGGCGCCACCTGTGCTTGTCAGCGGAGCCTTCAGGGCGCAGTGGGTCCAGGCCATCCCGCTGTGCCGCGCGATCACCAGCTGTTCGCTGATTCGCGTGATCTCCGTATCTTTCCGACCGCTCCCCAAACCCATTGCCTCAATTGCAATCAGTTTCCCATCACACGGCGGCTGAGCAATGTAACTGGTGGCAGGCAAGTCCTTTCCGTAAAACCTGTGGATAATATCACGGCATTCGTCAATCATCGCCGGGTCAGGCAGAAACACCGCCTGCTGCACGATGGCGCCATGCGCGCCATGCACACTGATCACAGCCTCGATGATGCGAAGCGCATCATCGGCCTGTTCCGCCAGCGTCTTGCCACGCCGTGGAACAGCGGCAGCGAAAACGTGACGCACATCACCCCAGTCAGCCACCGAATATCCAATCCCGGAGGACGAGAACTTTTGAATCGCCAGGCTTTTATCCGGAGACATGTCATGGCTGGGAGAATATGGCCCAGTATCCTTCAACGAACGAAAAACCAGTTTAGTCTGTCCCAGGCAGAACTCGGTACGATAGTCCAGCAATACCTCCGATATCCTGACCCCAGCGACTAACGTGCCATTAGTACTGTCAAGGTCTCTCAGGATACATCCGGTCGACGCGAACTGGATCTCGCAATGCCGACGGGAAATGGTGGAATCGTTGAGGATGATATCGCAGGTTGGGTCGGTCCCGACGAGATAATATTTATCGTTTAAGACAAACTCCCGTCCCTGCAGTGAACCATTAAGAACCAGCAATTTTCCGTCTTGAACCGCAGCATCCGCCTTCTTCTTGGGACGGGCAATGCGGACGGTTGGGTCACCACGACTCCCGCGCAAGTCGCCCCCGGCACTCCGCCCCGTCATGTGGGATTGATCCTGAGACATTTTGTTCACACTCCTTGAATTGCAAGGGCCCTAATCCACAATCGTTGCGTCTATGTTTGTTTCCGACAGAAACAAATGAATTCAGCTGGTTGGAGAATATCGCACATTAGCCGGTTTTTGCAAGCCTATCGTAATCTTGAACTGTAATTTTGCACTACGTGACGTTAGTACCACCGGTTTTAAGCCCCCAAAATACCAACAACACATGCACTCCGCCGTATTTTCTGTGCAATTATTGTCAGCTTATTCTTTTCCCGTCTCAACCCACCTCATATTCCTGAATTCCGGAGAGGGACCTTTCCATTCGGCACCTACGATCTTTGGTTTACTGTCTTTCGAGGCACCTTTCTTCGCCTTCAACGATTCCCTGGCACCAAGACGCAGTTCCTTAATACCCTCCCAGCCGGCCATCTTTTCCCCGTCGCCGTTCATGAAGTCCGACGCCGACAGGACTATGGTCTGCCAGTCCGCCCCGCCCTTGAGCCCCACCTCGGCTGCATAGCCGTCCAGCCCGATCACCAGTTTGTTCGCCTGTTCTGACTTCACATCAAGCGAGAGTTTTGCATTCGCTGGAGCCTTATACTGCGGGTCATACAATTTGTGCGTGTTTCGCGGCCATTTTCCAGTGATATCATAGGTGAACCATTCCTTCTGCCAGCCCGGCTCAAACTGCTCGATCACAAGCGACGGCTTGAGCGTCGCCTTCACCCCGGCAGCAACCAATTGCTCAGGTGTCACCATCGCCATTTTCGACGAGATATTTACCGTCTTCGCCGTGTACACGCCGTAGTAGTAACCCGCGCCCACCACCGGCGTGTCAAGCGGGTAAAGCACGTTCGCATAAACCCACAGCGGTTTATCGACGGCCAACACCGGTATTTCGGCTGACCATTTCTTCCCATCCTGCTTCGCCCCGGCATAATGCCAGAAGCGGGCCGTGGTATTCTCGCGGTCGTTCTTCTCGCCGTGCTTCTGTCCCTGCTGTGTATAAAAGACGTCCACGGAAACTACCTTCTGCGACGAATCCGGGATAACCGTGAACTCCGGCACCCCTTTTCCGGTTTTCAACTCCATTACGCTTTCCGCCGTCTGCGGATATTTGAACGTCTCTTTCAGGTACTGGTCGAACCATAGAGGACCGGCAATCTGGTATTCCCCGGTATCCTGGTGATTGTGGTGCGGCGAGCATGTTACCCGCCAGTCCTTACTCTTGATCTCTCCCAGCGCCCTTTGCAGGTCATCAATGCGTCCGTGAAAATCATTTGCCGGACTGAGGAAGATAATCGGGCAGTCAATACGCTTCAGGCTCTGGTCATCCCTAATCGTCGCATTGTAAAGCGCATTGTCGGTATTGCTATCGCTCATGCCGCCGCAGGACGGCGCCGACGCCTTGACCCGCTTGTCTGCCGCAGTCGTCATTACAGTAAGTTTACCGCCCATAGAATGACCGTAGACGCCCAACTTCTCCGGATTCACTTCAGGCTGCTGCTGAAGAAACGTCAAAGCCCGCCGCGCACCCAGCGTGCAAAGAAACCATGGATTGTTCCGCGGCGATTCAACCGCATCAAGCGTCCAGGCCGCAGGGACGACAACATGAAAACCGTTCTTCTCATTCCGGCATGGTGCGTGATAGGCATCCAGCGCCCCCCAATCGGTAGTAATCTTGTAGTTCGGATCGTTTGTCTTTCCATCCCAGAATAGTTTGACGACATCCGGGTTGACAGAAAATCCAGGCGCGCTGATCCGACCAGCCCACGCAATCGACAAGGTTGCATAGCCGCGTTTCGCGTTCGTCAGCGGTGCCTTGTAGTCTGCATATTGCCCTCCACCATGAATCTGGAGCAGGCCAGGAAGTTTACTTCCACCCGCAGCTTGCCCGCCGTAGCCTTGGCGAAGGCGGGGGAACCCGTAAATGCCCGCCATCATCGCTTTCTCCCCTTTGAAGATTCCAATACGGTACCGTACAATCCTCAACACCACACCGTCCTCTTCCCATTCCTTTAATACTTCGATGTCCAGCGGTTCCTTGCAGGGATCAAATCCCGCCCACATTTCCTCATAACTTTGTGGCGCCTTCCCGTCTTTCAACGGAGGAAGTGTTTCTTCCGCCGCGCCAACACAAACTTTCCCGGCACAACACAAGGCCAGCCCCAAAATCATTGATAAATTATTCATCATTCAACCCTCCATTAACAGAATCATTTTCCCCGACTCTTAATTCGGCACTCGGAAATCATAAACCGAAAATATCTTTATTCCTTCCCATATATTTCCACATGCCGCAGAGCCAGGCCGATCGGCCGTTGTCTAGGACTCTTCGCTTCCAGTTTCAGGTAGCGCGTCTTGCGGCCGGGTACTTCCGCGCCCGCCTGCAACTGGGTCACCAGCTTCTCCCATACCGGCACCAAAGAATCTGCCGTGGCAACTGTCGTCCACGAGGTTCCATCCTCGGACACAGATATCGTAACTTCGGCGTGCGATATGGGCTGTGACTCGATCCGCACCCCGGTTGCCTGCTTTACCTTGCCAAGGTCTATCACAACCGATGGGGCAACATCCTGTTTCGTGCGAATCACCATGCCGTTGTTTGCAGGCCGTTCGGCCTTGAACAACGCCGCACCGGTGCCGTTCTTGTCCGCACGCTCCGTCCCACCCGAAACCATTGCACCTTCCGAGATGATCGTCCCGCAGGCGGGCTCATCGGATAGCGGCCGCTCGGCCGCAACCTTCTGCACCTCGCTTACCGGCCTGTCTAATGTCAGCTCAATAATCGTGTCGACCGTATCCTGTTGCGACTTCGGCAGAATGACGTCCACACCCTTATCTGTCTGCGTGACCTTCGCCTCGCCGCCCGTCAGTACCTTCGCCCCGACAATCTTCTCCTTCATCGGGCCAAGCGAAAGATTGTCACCCCGCCACTCAAACACATGCAGGTAAACCTTGTTACCCGAGTAACAGGTACCGCCCCAACGCCCGCTGACATACGGTCCGCCGCGTGTGCCGTACACCGCCTGGCCGTACTTTGCCAGCCACTTGCCGATCTCCTTCAGATTCTGCACCTGGTCGGGCATGATCTCACCAGTCGGCATCGGCCCGACATTCAACAGCAGGTTACCACCGCCCGTCACACAACTCACCAGGGTACGGATGCATTCGGATAAATTGATCGTCTTGCCGTCCGGCCGATAGGACCAGCCGCCACCATCAACACACTTGGTCATAGTCATGCAGGATTCCCAGTCACTCTCCACCTGGAACTTTCCGATGGTCTGCTCCGGCGTGTCGTAGTCACCCGCCACCATTTTCGCCAGCTCCGGCGTTGGTTTGTCCTCCGTCTTGAATACAAACCTTGCCCCGCGGTTGTTAATCAGAATCCCTGGCTGCAGCTGCTTGATCATTCCGAACAGCCGCTCGAAGGTGTAGTCCTTCCAGTTCCCGCTGACATGATCGAACCACATCACATCCACCCGGCCATAATTGCTCAGCAACTCCCTGACCTGTCCCTCATAGAAATCATTGTATTTTACGTTTCCGTCCTTGAGATAATCCGGGTGGTACCAGTCGCGCGTGGAATAATAGACACCGAACTTCAACCCACGCTTGTGCGCCGCGTCCGCAAGCTCCCTGATGACATCCCTCTTAAACGGGGTATTGGCGATATTGTAATCGGACAGCTTAGTATGGAACATGGCAAACCCGTCATGATGTTTGCAGATGATCACCACGTATTTCATGCCGGCTTCCTTCGCGAGGTCCATCCATTCGTCTGCGTTGAACTTCACCGGGTTGAACTGCTTGTATAGGTTGTCGTACTCCTCGGCTGGGACAATCTGCTCGCCCTTGTGGTCAGCAGGATGTCCCACCCGGCACCAGCTGATCTCTTTTCCGATTATGCTCGACGGTCCCCAGTGGATGAACAGACCGAACTTAGCGTCACGCCACCACTGCATCCTTGAATTCTTCTCCGCATCTGTCTCTGCCAACAGGGAAGCGTACGCAATCATCAACATCATGGTCAGCAAAGCATATATCTTTGTAGTTCTCATTTACACCCTTTCTCATTCAAACGGGATCAACTTCACACTCCGCAGATTGATGAATGCATCTTCTGCACCGACGGGGTATACCGACATTTCCACTTGCCCCGCCGGAATATCAACGACGCCAATCCTGTGCGGCTGGAAATGGGAAGCCTTGTCCCCTGTGTCCTTCGTCTCAAACAACAGCTGCTGGCTGTTACTCAACTGTATTACCGCTTCCTGGCGCTTGCTCTTCGACGGGTAAGAATAGTCAAGCTCGACCCAGTACTGGCCGGCCTTTGGCGCACGGAACTTCCATGTTGCGGCATCCTTTTCCGTCTTCCATTTCTCGACAATGTTCGCGTGTTTCCAGTCGCCAAACTCCTCCATCCACGAGATCTTCTTCGTCTTTGTCTCACCGGAAAGCTTCGCATCGAGCGCAAACATCGTTGTTTCGCATCCATCCATGATCGTACGGACCGGATCTACCTTCAGGTCACCTTCGTATGCCACGACAAGAACAGTATCCATCTGGTCGGACATCTCGGCCGGAAGCTTTACCATGACATCACCTGCTTCGCTGGAGTACTTCAGTTTTTTCCCTCCATCAAGCAGCTTGATCGAATCTATTTTGCAGGAAAGACCCGGTACACGCAGTACGCAATTCTTTGGCCAGTCGAAGACATGCAGGTACAGCTTGCCGGGCTTCGTCGTGCAATCGCCCCACGTCAGTTCAGGAAATGCAGAATAGCTCGTGCCGTAGACGCTTTCCTTGTTCTTCTCCAGCCAATCTCCTACCTTTTTCAAAGTCCTTATACTCATTTCAGGAAGGGCGCCATCACCCTGCGGCCCGATGTTCAGCAGGAAGTTGCCGCCCTTGCCGTTGATTTTCACAAGCATCTGGACGAGCTCTTTCGGGCTCCGCCAGTTCTTGTCATACCAGACATAGCCCCAGCTGTCATTGTGGGTAAACAGTGATTCAAAGGGTTTCTTGATAATCTCAGCCGGTAACTCATGGTCACCAAGATCCGTGTAGTCACCAACGTCATTTCCAACGCGGCTGCTCACGAGGCATTGCGGCTGGTACTTGTGCACCATGTCCAGCAGCTCATGCGACTGCTCCTTGGTCATTATTCCGGGCGTGTCAAACCAGATCAATCCGATCGGCCCGTAATTCGTTAGCAGCTCCTTTATCTGCGGTTTACACTTGGTTTCAAAGTATTCGCCAAACTTCTCCTTGTTGTTCGGAAAGTCCCAGCTGTTGCCCCCACCACCCGGCTCATGCCAGTCCTGGAACTGGGAGTAATAAAAGCAAATCTTCAGACCTTCCCTGTGACACTCGTCAGCCAGCTCCTTCAACGGGTCGCGCTTGAACGGAGTTGCATCAACGACATTGAATTTTGATGCATTCGACTTGAACATCGCGAAACCATCGTGGTGCTTGGACGTAATCACGATATATTTCATGCCTGCCTGCTTCGCGGTTGCAACCCAGTCCTTCGCATTGAACTTAACGGGATTAAATGAAGTCGCCAGGATTTCATACTCGGCAACCGGAATTTTCGCACGGTGCATCAGCCATTCACCAATGCCATAGTATTTCTTGTCCTTCCAGACACCTGCAGCATGGGAATACAGGCCCCAGTGCATGAACATTCCAAATTTTGCCTCAGTAAACCATTGCACCCTGTTAGTCGAGTTCACCGCCTGCTGTTCATCGGCAATAGCTGCATTCATGCCTGTCAAATACATACACACCAACACGGCCAGCATCATCTTTCTCATTTCTTTCTCCTTTTTTACTATTACGCCTTACCGCTAAACACCATGTTTCGCTGTGGATTCCCTTATAACAAGTTCGGGCGTTAACCGTATTGTTTCCTGTTTTGCGCTATTAACTTTCCCCCTGCACCTGGCAAGAACAAGATTCGCTGCCGCCTCTCCGATCCCATATGGATCCTGCCGCACGGTCGTCAGGGGTGGAAACATCCAGGCTGCAAAATTCAAATCGGCAAAACCAACCACCGATAAATCCTGCGGAATCCGTAATCCTAACCTGGCGGCCACCTGATAAATCTCTTTTGCCGTATGATCATTCGCGCCGAAAACGGCCGTTGGCCTGGGTTTTGAAAGAAGTAATTCCGTTATGTCCTTTTCCACATTCTGGAAATCAACTGCTTCGATTGTCCTGCATGTTGCTCCCTGCCCGAATTCGGCAATAGCTTTCTCAAAACCAATACGCCGGTCACGAGACGTGCTTACAGAAGACGGTCCGGCAAGCTGACCAAGGCGGCGATGGCCAAGATCCAGCAGATGTCTGGCAGCCATTTCTGCGCCTGCAATATCATCAGTCCCCGCGAAATCATACTTTGTCCTGGCAAGAAGACGGTCCACAACAACAAGCGGAATCCCCCTTTCAGCAATCTCGGAGAAATACATGTCGGTGGCATCATCGTGGGTTGGCCGCAGGATCACACCATCCACCCGCCTGTCGACAAGGCGGTGTATATACTGCAGCTCTGTTTTGCTGTCGGGTTCAGCAATATTCTCCGTATTCCACACGAGAATCATGGCATAACCGGCACGGTCAAGCGCGTCATGAATACCATGGACAACTTCTGACAGGAATGTATTTGCCGGGATGATTACCCCCACCGTCTTCGTCTCCCCCGTCTGCAACCCCCGCACAAGCATGTTCGGCCGGTATCCCTGACGCTTTGCAACTTTCAGGATTTTCTCTGTTGTTTCCGGAGAAGCCTCTTTCCTGCCAGACAGTATTTTGGAAACCAGAGACTGGGAAACACCCAACTCGTGGGCTATCTCCCTCTGGTTGATTTTTTTAGAAGTGCCAGAATATGGGGGTTTCATTTGATCTCATATATATGAGTTTTATGTGCATATTTATCTTTGTGACAAAAGTTTGTCAACGGAAATTAATCACTATTACAGGAAAAGGAACTGGCTTTAATTGTCGGTCAGCTCACGGACAAGGTCTTTCGCATCATAGATTTTCTGCAAGGTCTCAAGGATTGCTGCCGAATCAACTGAGACAGCCCTACCTTCTTTATCGCTGAACACATAATCCCATGGAAGGCTCTGCAAATTACCGTCAAAAATGATGCCGACAAATTCACCGACACGATTGACCACCGGACTTCCTGAATTACCACCAATAATATCTACAGTGCTGACAAAATTGAATGGAGTCTTTAACTCCAGACGGGATTTGCGTTTTTCCCATCTTGGCGGCAGGTCGAACGGTGATTTATTTCTCATCTCCTTTGCACGCTGATAGACGCCTCCAATCGTCGTAAATGCAGATATCGTTCTGGAATTTTCCTCGTATCCCCTGACAGTCCCAAAGGCAAGCCGCAAAGTGAAAGTGGCATCAGGATAACCCGTTGTACCCAGAAATGAATTGCGTGCATGCGAAATGGCCGCATGAGCCTGTTTGATGATTTCATCCTGAGCCTCGGCAACCTTGCGCAGAACACGGGCATCCTGATCAATCAGACTGGCCAGTTCAATCATCGGGTCTTTTGCCGCAGACACTACGTTACTTCCACCTTCGTATAGTTTTTTTCGAAATGACACATCATGCACCTTTGTTCCGCTTACCAGTTCCTCTGTACGCCTGCGCGGCGATTTACCGGCCATGATTTTACAAACGAGAGGATCACCTGACCCAAGCTCACCAATCAGAAATGTAAGGGCATCGGCAAGTAATAAAACCTCCAAATCAGCGTAAACAGGCTTTTCCGAAAACAAACTCAACTCAAGTGACGCCTTATTGGAATCCGAAAACTCTCTGAGCCGCTCGCCATTCGGCTTGGCCCGTTCATCACCGGCACGGAGCAAAGTACGCGCAATGCTGAAACTATCGCAAGCAAATCCATGCGCACCTTCAAGGAGAAAATAACGTGCCGCCTGTGCCGCAAGAATCTTTTTAGCATCAGCTATCCTGCCATACGCTGCAAACGCATCCTGGAATTCCGGCTTTTGGCAAAGCTGTTTCCGGAAGTCTGTTTCCGCCTTGATCTTTGCTGACAACAAGTCGGGCTCAAGCAATCCGGCAAGGCGGCCTTCCAGTGCTTTTCTGGAATTCTGTACGCCAAACAAATCATTTTTCGCACGCCGTGCGTTCTCCTCATTTCGAGCACTCCAGTTGGCCAGCAACACTTCGAGACGCTTAAGCCAGTTAAGCCTGAAAGGAAGTGCCTGATCACGCAGGTTTTCCAGTTCTGCCACTGTCAACAGACGCCTTGTTGAGCCGGGATGTCCCGAAACGAAGACAAGGTCATTTTCGTGCGGCCCGTCAGGACAGAATTTGAGATAATTGTCGATCTTTGCCGGCCGGCCATTTTCATAGGCACGGAAAAAACATATATCCAGGTTATAACGTGGAAACTCGAAGTTATCGGGGTCACCCCCATAAAAAGCTATCTGCTGTTCTGGCGCGAAAACGATACGTACATCTGTATAACGTTTGAATCGATAGAGATGATACGCCCCACCCTGCCACAGTGTTACAACATCAGAACGGAATCCGGTCCTGTCCTGCGACTCCTTCTCAATTTCCGCAAATATTTTCCGCCTTGCCTTGAACGCGGTATCAGCATCCACATTCTTTGGAACAGCGGCATTAACACGTTCTGTCACATCCTCGATGGATTCCAGGACATTAAGTTCAAGATCCAGACACTTGATTTCCTCGGCCTGTGTACGCGCATAAAAACCGTCATAAAGGTAGTTCTTTTGAGCGGTACTGACCTTCTGCAATGCATCTGCTGCAACGTGATGATTTGAAATCAGCAATCCATCCCTGCTCACAAAGCTGCCAGACCCGCCCGAATTGAAACGAACTGAGGATTTCTGTAAATGTTCAAGCCATGCTTCTGTTGCATCAAACTGATAACGTTGTTTTAAAATTTCACATGGCGGCTGGTTATAAAGCCACATGCCTTCATCAGCCCAACAACAAGAAAGCAGCACATGGAAAACAAATGTTATCAGAAAACTTTTATCAGAACCTATCTCAGCCAATGATCGCATATCAGCATTTCCCCCGTTTCGGCATGAGCGTCAGGTACTACGGTACAGAAACACCTGCGGCACCGATGCCATACAGCACAAACTCATGACCTTCGCTGCCGGGATTTTTGTCTTCCAGCAGTTCAACACGCACAATGTGTTTACCCGGCTTGAGATTCCGCGCAAGCAGGTTGGTACAACGGTAACCGCCCCACGTCTGATTGAACCAGCCGTCATAAACCACCGGATCACCACCATCGATCTGGAACCTGGCCTTCCCCATGGCACGTTTGACCACAAGATGCATTGAGAAAATTGCCGTCCCTTCTATTTCAAACTCTACCACACTGCCAGGTTTGTCGCTGTGCCATGTCTTCCACTTTGCGTCAAAAGTCCAACCATTGTTATTTACCGGCTTAAGATCCGGCGCCTCAAAAAGCGACGTATGTTCATAAAGATCACTGAAAAGCGGAGCAGGTAAGGCCTGCGCCTTCTCAACTTTTCCAGATTGGGGCATATTCCTGGCAATATCCAGCAGGTGCATGACATACTATGCAGCACAGGCATGACCAAGGTCATTGGGATGAACTTCATCAGCCATGACAGATTCCCAGGTCAAACGTCCTTCCTTGATCTCCGGCCACAGGGCATCACGGTAACTTACAAGGGGAATTCCGTAGTGGCGACCAACTTTACCGTGCCATTCCTGCGCATTACCGCCTCCTTTATGCATCATGAAAAGCTGTACTATCGCCGGCTGGTTCAGCTGTTTTAGAATCTGACGAACAAGGCCTTCAAGCGTCTCAGCAAAGGCTTGTGTATCGCCGTCGTTAACACCGTACTCCACAACAACAAAATCAGGTTTATGAGCCAGCAGATCGCGCCTTGCACGGAGAGCACCGAAATTGGAACCGGTTGCGCCAATCCCGGCATTCACGAACACAATTTCTGCTTTCGGATAATTGGTTCGCCACCAACCGGCAACAAGATTGCCATATCGCAGTTCAGGTTTACCTGCCTTTGCCCCAGCCGTGATGGATCCACCTATTACAGCAATCGTGATCTTCTCACCACGCTGTGCCCTGTCCATAACCTGCCAAACCCGATCAAGATCGCCTGTACTGACCAGTGACTGCGGGTAGAGGGTTACATTCTCAAATGCCTGGAGACTAAACGAGATCCCGGTAAATAAAATGATCAGAGCAGTCTTGAAAACATTCATTGCATGTCCTCTTCCAAATTTTATTCAATAGAACCTATCTTAAATTGGCGTGGGGAGATGATTGCATAGATTCTTGCGCAGGGCAAGGCAAGCACGCAGGCATGCGACGTCGACGCTGTCCTGCATGTCACAGTTCGACATTTGATGAATCACTTACACTTGTTCCCATTTAGCAGACACTCTCAGAAACGACCTTCTATCCATATACACCTTTTCAAATTTATCTGTGATTATGGTCTGCTACGGCCGGCAGTCAGCTGCTTTTCAAATAACTCCTGCAGCTCCTTGACCTTATCCGGCAGAGATTCTGCGAGGTTCTTTGTTTCACCCGGGTCATCGGCCAGATTGACCAGGAAGGGAGGCGGAGGGGTTTTAATTGCTTTATTAAGCTGGCCAGACTTGTTGGCATCAGCATGGCTGGGCCGTGCACCACCGGCCTGGATAAGTTTCCATTTTCCCTGCCTGATGGCTTTCGGTCCCTTTGTCCCTCCGATATGCGCAATGAATGTTTCGCGGCCCGGTTTGTCATGCGGCAGGCCTAGCAGTGCAGGAAGCACGTTCATGCTGTCTGGTGCCGCATCCTCAGGAAGAGTCTGTCCCGTGAGCGCAGCCAGCGATGCTGTCATATCGGTAAACGTAACAAGCTCGTCACATTCACTGCCCACTTGGACATGACCCGGCCAGCGCGTAATCATGGGTACACGATGGCCGCCTTCCCAGAGACTGCCCTTGTAACCGTGTAAAGACCCGTTGCAGGGATGTTCGAAACTGCCTACATCTTCGTAACCATCATCCATTATGCCACCGTTGTCGCTGCTGAAGATCACGATCGTGTTTTCGGCAAGCTTCAGCCGTTCCAGTGTTGAGACTATTTCGTTTACAGCAACGTCAAGTTCAACAATGGCATCACCCCGCGTACCGCACTGGCTCTTACCATGGTGCCTCTCGTTTGGTACACGAGGAACATGGATATTGTGCGGAGCAAAATAGAGGAAGAATGGTTCATCCTTGCTCCGTTCAATAAACTCGACGGCCTTCTTTGTGAAAGTATCAGCAATATCCTCGTCACGCCAGCGTGCCGATTTACCACCGGTCATCCAGCCTATCCGTCCGACACCATTCACAATTGTGTTGTCATGGCCATGCGTTGATTTCAGTTTGAGCAGTTCTGGATTCTCCCGACCGGTTGGTTCATCGCCAACCTTCTTGTCATAATTTACCTTTACCGGATCAGAGGGATCGAGGCCGATGATTTTATGATTCTCAATAAATACACAGGGAACCCGGTCACCTGTTGCCGGGAAAAAGAACCCATAATCAAAACCTATTTCCAACGGACCAGGCTGTATATCACCATTCCAGTCCGTCCCCTTTTCATCACCAAGTCCAAGGTGCCACTTGCCGACAATTCCGGTTGTATAACCGGCTTTTTTCATCATGGATGG